>Ga0209116_1000001_pt1 | contig 58975 bp, 37 predicted proteins | sample BlaSpr_A8_OM2_O1_FD_187975 | JGI IMG/M metagenome (GOLD analysis project Ga0209116, IMG submission 187975) | Forest soil microbial communities from Thunder Bay, Ontario, Canada - Black Spruce, Ontario site 2_A8_OM2_O1 (SPAdes) (version 2) | ecosystem: Environmental > Terrestrial > Soil > Boreal...
CATCGGCACAACAATTCATTACTCCGCCAGCAGCCATACGAAAGGTTCCGGATACATCAGATTTCCTATGAGAAACATTTTGCAAAATTTCACAATTAGGACCGCAATACAACGCGCGGGGCAACTCTTGCGCGGCCATGGCATCATGAAAACGATTGCCGTTGTTGTGGCAATGATAGATGACCAATATCTCAAGCTATTCGATCGGAAATACAATATCGCAACGAGCGGGCATGTTGAACTCTCCGACACCTCATTTGATCCTTCAAAACTGTCTCGCGCGACGGCCTATGGGCCCGTCAATGGGTGGGCATTTCGCTGGCTTCTCCGAGAACTCAACTTGCCGAGGACGCTTCACTTCGTCGATCTTGGTTCCGGTCTGGGTCGCCCCTGTATTATTGCGGCCGAGTATGGATTTGAGAGAGTAACAGGCGTCGAATTGGCACTCGACCTACACACTGCCGCGCGAGAAAACGTAGACAAATCGAACCTCCCTCCTGCGAATAAGGAGTCCATTAATCTCATTCACGGCGATGTCCTTGAATATTGTGATCACACCGACGATGACGTGTTCTTTATCTTTCGGGCCTTCTCATTGGATTTTTATGACCTCGTCCGTTCAAAACTAGCGAAGCGTGCCGCGCACAGGAAGGAAACACTAACAATTATCTACACGGAACGATTGGGGGAAGTCCAGGGCCCGGAAATAGCGCAATTTCGTTCGGACCCCAGAATGCGCGAAGTAATGCGAAAAGACAGCTGGGGTCAGAATTTTTTTGTTTACAAGTGCGGCTGATCAAGACCAAACAAACGACCACCGCCCCGGTGTCCTTTCCGCGTTGATAAACTCGACCGTCGCAGATCACCAATCTATCTTGTCTCGAGCTGCCGCACGGTTTGTACTAGGCTTCGAGCGAGGGATTCGGCTGATTTTAAAGCAAGACCCGTGTATAGCGGGACCAAAGTTACATTTCGCGACGCCCATACAGCATTCGGAAATCGGGAATTGTCAGACTGTTCGGACAACGTGGCGCGCCACCCGCTCTTCAACTGGAGCCCATATTGTTCGGCGCGGCGCAGAACTTCGTCGCGATTCTTCCCGGGAAATACAACAGGAAAGCGCATCATCGCACCGGCGTCGCAATCGGCGGAAATAACGGGGACAATTGTTGTGTTTTTAAAAACTTCCTGGTAAATGTGAACGAGGCGGGAAATGTGGTCGCGAATTCCATCCATTCTACGAACCATGCCTAGCAGAAGCTCTGCCTGGTACGGATGTACCTCGCGAGTAAAGAAACGATTGTGCGGTATAGACGGCGGCCCCGCCGCACCGATGCTTTCATTTGATGTACCCTTTTTCCGCCGAAGCCTATGCAACATCTCGGGTATCAAATGACGCAAGGGCAGCAGCGGCAGAGTGAGGCTACGATACACCCAGGGCAAAGTTCCGATGTTTTGCGCGATCCCCATTCCTAAACCCGCCAGCGGGAGTTGCCGCTTAGTCTGGATTATTCGCGAGGAGTCCAGCGCAAGTGGGTTTATGATCTCAGCGTTATTCACCACGATCATGCCGCCGCTGAACGCAGACATTCGTTTGGAGTGATGAAAACTGAACACGCCGAAATCCGCGATCGTACCCAGGAACCGGCCATTATGACGGCCGCCGAATGCGGGAACCGCGTCTTCAATTGTGACGCAGTCTCGTTTTCTCGCGAGCTCGCAGATTGCCTCAATATCCGTGGGCACGCCGAACAAATGGGCAGCTACAAGGATTCGTCCGGGTCTCGCGGCCTCTTCGAACTCTGCGGCAGTGGAATTGACACCATTTCTTGCCACGTCCACATAAATGATTTTTTTTCCGATAGCCGCGATCGCTTGTCTTACCTGGTAACACATGTAAGCCGGCATCACGACTTCTTTTTGAGGCAGCATTGCAACTAGCTGAGCTATGGCGCACTGGCCGGACGGTGCGAAGTAGATGTGCTCGCGCCCGAACATTGCCTGCAGAGATCTTCGCAAAGACATTAGCGGATCTTGACGAAAGGGATACGCCAGAGCAGCAAGCAAGTCCGGGGTTCTTGCCTCGGGTCGATTGAAGGCCACTTTTGCATCGCGCGGTGCTCTAAACTGGTGGGCTTCAGCCGAACTTCGATGCCGTGGCAAAACAGCTGCGGGGCTGTTCTGGCCGGTTTCTTCGTATCTCATATCAGCCATTGTTGACTACCATTTTACCTGAACTTGGGCCCGGCAAAGGGCATATCCGCTCGATAATCTCGGAAGACTACTGGCCGAAAGGATCGCTTCGGAAATGCGAAGGCGGCAGCTTGAGCGAAAGGGAGTTGGGGGGTGAAGGCGCTGGCATGCAAAAGTCCAACTTGACCTTATGATTTCCGAGAATTCTTCTATGTCCTTTGTTAGGATTAGTTTGTGCATGGGAAAAGGAGTGGCATTCTGGGATAGCAATCTTCATAGGAATACTCGGGCCACCGCCCCGCTGGGTGCCGGCGCCATCGGTCGTTACAAATTAAAGTCTTTAGTTACATAGGCTTACGAGGATATAGATAAAGATTCGTCGTGGCATCCATCGTGCAATCCAGTAGGTGAGAGGTCAATTGTGACTCTCATGGCGGTAGCATGAGATCTCGTTCACAATCACCGTTCGGCGGCTGCAGCTCTAATCCCTTCAACGCGCAATACTAAACCATCACGGAGTTAAATCAGATCGTGTCAAACAACGAAAAAATCCCATTCTTGGACTTGGTGAGCCTGCACGAGGAGCTGGAAGCCGAGCTGGTTCCCGTTTTTCAAAAGGTGCTGCGCACGGCGGGTTTTGTCGGCGGGCCGATGGTGGAGGATTTCGAGCGCGAATTTGCGGCCTTTTGCGATGCGAAATACTGCGTCGGACTTGCCAGCGGCACAGACGCGGTGCGATTTGCGCTGATAGCCGCGGGCGTACAACCGGGGGATGTGGTCATCACTGTTGCCCACACATTCATCGCCACGACCGAGGGAATCAGCCAGGCGGGCGCGCGTCCGGACTTCGTTGATATCGATGAACGCACCTACTGCATGGACCCGGTGAAGCTGAAGGAATATATCGAGCGGGAATGCTATGTGGATCGCGAAACCGGAACGCCATACCACCGTAAGCTTAGAGCGCCAGTGACGGCGATTGTGCCGGTGGCCATCTACGGCCAGATGGCGGACATGGATCCAATCCTCGAACTAGCGCGTCGCTATAACTTGATTGTTGTAGAGGACGCCTGCCAGGCCCACGGCGCCGAGTATTTTTCGAGGAAAGAGAATCGCTGGATGAAAGCGGGGTCCATGGGACACGCGGGAGCGTTTAGCTTCTATCCCGGGAAAAATCTGGGCGCCTGTGGCGAAGCCGGAGCCGCCACCACCAATAGTGAAGTCATCGCGCGCAGAATGCGAATGTTGCGCGATCACGGCCAGTCGAAGAAGTACTATCACGATATCGAGGGATACAACGGCCGCCTCGATTCTCTTCAGGCTGGAATTCTAAGCGTCAAGCTCCGGTACCTGGCCGATTGGAATCGCAAGCGTCAGGAAGTTGCGCGGCGCTATCACGATCTGTTTTCCAATGCCAAGGGCGTCACTTTGCCGCATGAGCCTGAATCATCTCGCGCTGTGTACCACTTATATGTAGTTCGGGTCCGGGACCGCGAAGGACTTCAGAAGCACCTGAGCGAAGCCAAAATCGATACCGGCATTCACTATCCTGTTCCGTTGCACATGCAGAAGGCGTACGCGAATTACGGTTATAAAGTGGGCGACTTTCCGGTTACGGAGAGAATCGCTGCTGAAATTGTCTCTCTGCCGATGTTTCCTCAGTTGACCGAAAAGCAACAGCGTCGCGTTGTAGAAAACGTAAAGGAATTTGCATCAAAGGACGCCGTGAAGCGGGATGCGGTGCGTGAGCCGCAGACCTCTTCTGTCTAATCGTTGGATGTTCTGTGCGCTTCCGCAATTTCAATAGTCGCAGCCCCCAGAGCATTCCCTCATGCGGTATCCGCTAATACAGTTATGAATCATGGCTAGACCCCTTTTCGCATTATCGTTGGAAGCCGATACCCTGGCGCAGATTGCTTCTCTGAACCAATCTGTCGCGGCGGGGCTCGTTTCCATGTTCGATCCCGAGCGAAAACTCTTCTGCCACCGGCTCCGGCGGAGCGAAAGTGGATTAGTTCGAGAGGGAATTTCTCATCGCTACACCATGATCGCGCTGTTGGGTCTCCAACGATTTCGAGCTGCCGGCGCTTCGGTTCCACTGGATCTGCCATCGATCTTGCAGGTTCTGATTCAAGACACCCGCTGGCTTGAAAATGTCGGTGATCTCGGTTTGCTTGTGTGGCTTTGTTCCCTGGTCGCTCCCGAGCGTCTGGCCGAAATCGATTCCCAATTCGATTTGAAACATGCCCTGGCTAACTTCCACGAGACTCGCCGCGGACGAACGATGGAGCTGTCCTGGTTTCTCTCGGGTCTCGCGCACCAGAAGCTGGCTTGCCCGGACCTGCTTCCGCACCTGCGCGACACCGCTATGGAGACCTATCAGCTTCTGAAGAAGAATCAGGGAGAGCACGGAGTGTTCAGCCACCTCGCGGAAAACGGAGGTTTGACTGGGCTGATGCGCGGGCGCATGGGAAGTTTTGCGGATCAAGTTTATCCCATCTACGCACTGGCAAAATTCTCTAAGGCGTATCAAGTTCCAAAGGCCGCCGAGCGGGCGCTGGATACCGCTCTGACGCTATGCGAGCTGCAGGGTCCTTACGGTCAGTGGTGGTGGCACTATGACGCGATCACAGGAAAGGTGTTGGGTCGATACCCTGTTTACTCTGTCCATCAATACGGCATTGCGCCTATGGCGCTCCAAGCTTTGGGAGAAGAGACTCTGTCGGATTTCACTCCTTGGATATACAAGGGCCTACGATGGGTTCACGGGGACAACGAGCTTGAACATGACATGCGAGATGCTTCGACAAACTTAGTTTGGAGATATGTCTATCGCAGCGACTACAAAAAACATTGGGATGTCGCTCTCGCGGTATTATTGGCGCGCGAAGATACTCAGTCTCACAAGGAACTTGCAGTCCTTCGTGAGTGCCGTCCTTATGAGCTTGGCTGGTTACTCTATACTTTCAGCGGCTACAGAATGGCGGGGAAAGATCCGGCCTGCGCGACTCCTGCAATCGTAAATCGAGTGACGGAACGCATTCAACAATGACGTCGCCAGTGATCCGGTAACCTGATCTGTACCAGCGAATGGATAAATCTAACACTGCTTCAGGTGGCAAGCCTGAGACCAGGCCAGGATTGTCCCTGGTCTCGTCGTCACCGTCGGAATTGATTCCCGTTTACCAAATTTCTCCTCTGCAAGACCCGCGATGGGACGAGTTTCTAGGCAGGCATCCTCGCTCCTCGGTGTTTCATACAACTGCTTGGCTCGATACGCTTCGGCGTACCTACGGTTACCAGCCGATCTGTCTCACGACCTCTCCTCCGGGTGATGCTCTCCAAAATGGACTCGTGTTTTGTCGGGTGGAGAGCTGGATAACTGGCCGTCGGTTCGTGTCGCTGCCTTTTTCGGATCATTGCGATTTCCTAATTGATACTCCGGCAAGCGTTCCGGCCTTGCTGGCTACTCTGGCGCGGGAGTGCGAGAAACAGAAACAGGCTCACGTTGAGATACGTCCACTTTGTCCGCCCGACGGTCTTCAGCCATTTTTTAGTCCCACCGTGGCATATTGCTTTCACGCACTGAACCTCGACCCGACCCTGGAAACCCTTTTTAGCAATTTCCACAAGGATTCCACGCAAAGGAAAATCAAGCGCGCCGAACGGGAAGGGTTGACGGAGCAATTAGGACGCTCCGAATCGATCCTTGAAGAGTTCTACCGTTTGCAACTGCTCACGCGCCGCAGACATGGTGTCCCGCCACAGCCCCGCAGTTGGTTTCAAAACATGATCGACTGTTTTGGCGAAGCACTCCAGATCCGATTGGCATTCAAAGGCGATCGCGCAATCGCCGGAATCCTTACGCTTCGTCATAAAAATTCTTTGGTCTATAAGTACGGATGTTCCGTCGCTGAATTTAACAATCTCGGAGGCATGCATCTATTGTTTTGGCGAGCCATTCAAGAAGCTAAAGAGTTAGGGCTGCGTCAGTTCGATTTGGGCCGATCTGACGCCGACAACGAAGGTTTGATTACCTTCAAGGATCGCTGGGGAGCTACGCGGTCGACACTGGGCTATTTAAGGCATGAGGCTTCCGGGCGATTGCCGATCGCTTCGAAACAAACCAGCGCGGATTGGAAATCCCGCTTTGCGAAGCAAGTCTTCACTCGCGCGCCAAACCGGTTTCTTTCGCTGGCAGCTAATCTCTTGTACAAACACGTCGGGTAGACCGACTAATTATCCTCGACCTTGAAAACCTCTCTTTTTTGAGCGAAATCTCGGCCTCGAATTGCAGATTAGCGTCAGTTCTCTTGACAAGCAGCCAAAGTTCATCTAGCTACTAGGGTATTGTTTAGGGTGTCATCTTGACTGTCTTTAGTTATTTCATTTCTATCCTATAGAATATTTTGCATCCGGCCCTAAGAGAAGGCACACGGAGCCCGTTTCAGAGCGAGTTCCGAACCAAAACCTAGACTATGGATCAGACGCTGCTGGAATATTTTCGCTGTCCTGAGGACTTCGCCCAAATCGAAGTTAACGGACCACTGTCTTCGGATCCGGGGTATTTCCAATTTGGTCCAGACATTTGCTACGGTCAATATTCCGGAAGTCTACCTTCGAAGTACCTGGTTCACGGTCTTCCCGACGCGTCTCAGGCAGTCCGAATCGAAAGCAAGCGTCTTCATCTGCCATTTGATCTCGATCAAATCGTGGACAATCTTCGAAATGAGCGTTACGAACTCAATTCATGGCACTCCTTGGAAAAGATAACCGCTGGAAAATTTACCCGGGCTGTTTACTATCTGCTGCGTCCCATCCTTCCGGTATCTGTGAGAAAACACCTCCAAAGAGCCCGTTTGAGCGGCTGGGACAAGATTCTATTTCCGCATTGGCCGGTGGATTCCACAATCGAATCTCTGATGGCGCACACAGTCTCGTTGATTTTGAAGGCTCGGCAGATCGAAAGAGTGCCATTCATCTGGTTTTGGCCCAATGGCGCGCCAGCTTCTTTAATCATGACCCACGATATAGAAGCTGCGGCCGGGCGGGACTTCTGCGCGCAACTCATGGATATTGACGACTCCTTCGGCATCAAATCAGCGTTTCAAGTCGTTCCCGAAATGCGTTACGACGCTCGTGCCGATTTCCTGGAAGCCTTCCGAAAAAGAGGCTTCGAGGTGAACGTTCACGATCTGAACCATGATGGAGAATTGTTTCAACACAAGGAAAAATTCCTCCGACGAGCTGAACAAATCAATCTTTATGTAAAGGGGTTTGGCGCTCAGGGATTTCGTGCTGGAGCGATGTATCGGAACCAGGACTGGTATGACGCGTTTGACTTTTCCTATGACATGTCTGTTCCAAATGTGGCTCATCTGGAGCCACAACGAGGCGGTTGCTGTACCTTGATGCCCTACTTCATCGGCAAAATCCTCGAGCTGCCGTTAACGACCACACAGGACTATTCCCTGTTTCACATCTTGGGCGATTACTCGACCGCGCTTTGGAAGCAACAAATCGACCAGATCATTCAGAGAAACGGGTTGATCAGCTTCATTGCGCATCCGGACTACCTGATCGAGAAAAATGCCCGGAAAGTGTACTTGGATTTGCTTGGGCATTTAGCCAGGACGCGCGCGGAAAAGAAAATATGGATGGCTTTGCCGTCCGAGGTCAACCGCTGGTGGAGAAATCGAAGTCAGATGAAGCTGATCCGTGCAGGTGCTGGCTGGCGCATCGAGGGCCCGGACAAAGAAAGAGCGCGGATTGCCTACGCGACCCGGCAGGGCGATAGTGTTGTCTATACGGTGGATGGTGTGTCTTAAGCTTGCTGGGTTGCGATGTTTGGTTGGTGCACCAAGGAATTGCGCCGCCCGAACCCCTGCCTACGGTATCAGCACTTTCTTAAAGCCGAAGTCGATCTGGAAATCTAACAAGCGAACATCCCATTGATCGCGCGAAGACATTTATTTATGGCTGCGTTCGTTTTTGCTTCAGTGGCCGTTTGTTGGCCGGCCATCAGCGCCCTGGCCGTGTTTTCGTTTCACCACGAGTTCTCCTCTCACGTTTTCTTGATCCCGATGCTGAGTTTATACCTGCTCTACATAGAAAGGCAGGATGTATTTCGAGAGGTGCACTCGTCCGCGGCGCTGGGGTCGGCATTGATTCTGACAGGAGCGGGCCTCTACTGGCGGGCGATGGCTCATTCATCGGTGCAAAGTCCCGCCGAGTATTTGCCTGGCTCCACGCTCGCGATTGTGTTGATCTGGATGGGGGGATTTCTCATTTGTTACGGGTATCGCGCCTGGCGTGCCGCAAACTTTCCTCTCCTCTTTCTCTTGCTTATGGTTCCTCTGCCTGAGCCGGTTTTGGATCGCACAATCTATTTGTTGCAAGTAGGCTCAACCAGCCTTTCCTTCTGGCTCTTCAAGCTGGTTGGCGTGCCCGTTTTCCGGCAGGGTTTTTTGTTATCAGTCCCTGGTCAAACGATCGAAGTTGCCAAAGCTTGCAGCGGAATCCGTTCGAGCATTGCCCTGTTCATCACCTGTCTCCTTGCGGCTCATTTGTCTTTGCGGACGCCATGGAAAATATTGTTGTTTATCGTTTTAGTCTTTCCAGTATCAATCGTTAAGAACGGGATAAGGATTGTGACGCTTACGCTCCTTGGTGTTTATGTCGACCCGAGCTTTCTGCAGGGGAACCTGCATCACGACGGAGGTTTCGTCTTCTTCCTGTTGGCGTTGGCACTACTCTTTCCCGTACTTCTACTTCTGCAGAAATCCGAACCGCGCCGGACCCCTCCTGATGCGGCAATCGCGGCAGATCCTGCGGGCGGGCTCGCACCGAGCTGAAGTTAGGCCTGGAATGTCACGGCGCGATCAACCCATGTTTAGAGCGAGCCCAAAGCGTGCTTGCTCTCCCAGGACGGAGACTTGCTGAGCGCTAGCATGGGAATTTGCGACATCGCGATTGTGGGGGCAGGTCCCTACGGGCTCTCGGCTGCCGCGCATTTGAAAGCGCGGGGATTGGATGTTCGTGTGTTCGGGGAGTGCATGTCGTTTTGGGAAAGTCACATGCCGGAGGGAATGCTGCTTCGTTCTCCTTGGGCGGGATCGCATTTTTCGGACCCCAGAAGCCAATTTACCCTCGACGCATTCAAGTCAGTGAATGGGAATCACCTCTCCGCCCCTCTGCCTCTTAGCCGCTTCATAGAATATGGCCGCTGGTTCCAGCGCTGTGCCGTGCCCCACGTCGATTCTAGGAAAGTGGCGCGCATAGACGTTGAGCCTCTTGGTTTTCGGCTGATTTTGGAAGACGGCGAGCTAGTAACTTCACGTCGTGTTGTCATCGCCAGTGGGATCTTGCCTTTCGCACGGAAGCCGCTAGAGTTCAGCAGTCTGTCGGCGGCGCATGCTTCCCACACGTCGGAACACAGCGGTCTGAGGGAATTTCAAGGTCGGCGATTAATCGTGATCGGCGCAGGGCAGAGCGCTCTTGAATCAGCAGCGTTGCTACACGAAATGGGAACTGAAGTTGAGGTGATAGTCAGAGCGCCCGCTATTCGTTGGCTTCATCAGCGGCCCTTGTTCCATCGCTGGCCTGTATCTGCTCTGCTGTATGCTTGGCCGGATGTGGGCCCGGCCGGTGTGAGCCATGTCATCGCGGCGCCAAATATCTTCAATAAGCTGCCCCGCGATCTACAAGACCGTCTCGCGCCTCGTTCAATTCGTGCTGCCGGCGCTGCCTGGTTGAAACCTCGTCTGCAAGGCGTACCGATCACCTTAAATCGTACGGTCCTGTCCGCCGTCGTTTCCCAAGGTGGAGTGAAGATCACTTTAGATGACGGCAGCGAGCGCGAAGCTGACCATGTCCTGCTCGCCACCGGCTATCGCGTGAATATCGGGCTGTACCGATTTCTTCCGGCTGAACTTCTGTCGTCTATACGGCAGGTTGATGGATATCCAGTGCTGGATTCTGCCTTCGGGTCGTCATTGCCCGGCCTCCACTTTCTGGGATCCCCGGCAGCTTGGAGCTTTGGACCACTAATGCGATTCGTGGCGGGCGCCGATTTTGCATCAAGAGCATTAGCTCAGGGAATTATGACGAAGCTCCGAAATTCTCGAGTATGAAAGAGAGGCCGGCCACACACTCAGCGCCCCACCGGAATCGAAGTGTTGCCGTGAAGGTGGCTCAAGCCCCTGGCGGCGCAATAGTTATGGGCGGAGACTATCGCGGGCTTGCCCTGGTACGAAGCTTGGGGCGACATCAAATACCCGTATGGGTAATAAATCAAGCCGATCAGCGATTGGCTGGAATGTCGAAATATGCCAGGCGCACTTTGTTCTACCGCGATTGGGAAGATGGAGGAGGGGTCGCTTTTCTCCTCGAATTGGGGCGAAAACATAACCTGCAGGGATGGTTGCTGTTCCCGACTTCTGATGACAGCGTACGATTGTTGGCAGAGCATCATGAACAACTCGCAGAAATCTATGAAATGACTGTCCTGCCATGGCAAATTCTTCAGTGGGCAGTAGACAAGCGGCTCATGAACAAACTATCGGATCAGATCGGAGTGGATCACCCGAAAACCTACTACCCCTTCTGCGCGGAGGAACTGGCTTCTCTAGAACTGTCTTTCCCGGTGATTCTCAAACCCACGCGGCGTGACAATTTCAATCAATTGACTGCGGCAAAAGCTTGGCGCGCTGATGACCTAGAAACTCTCGTCGTCCAGTACCATAAAGCTTGCCGACTCCTTCCGCCCGAAATGCTGATGATTCAGGAGTTCATACCGGGAGGCGGGGAAACTCAGTTTTCTTACGCAGGCTTTTGGAAAGATGGGCAGCCTGTCGCTTTTCTAGTTGCCCGTCGAACCCGCCAATTTCCCGTGGACTTTGGCCGTGCCAGCACCTTTGTTGAAACCGTAAATGAACCTCGTGTCGCCGAACTCGCGGTTCGCTTTCTAAAGGCAATTCAATACTCCGGTCTCGTCGAAGTGGAATTCAAGCAAGATTCGCGCACAGGCAAATTCAACCTGCTCGACGTTAACCCGCGCGTTTGGGGCTGGTATTCCCTCTGTCGGCGAGCCGGAGTCGACTTCGCCCATATCCTTTGGCAGATCTATCAGGATGAGCCGATAAACGAAATACATGCGCGTACCGGAGAACGATGGGTTCGACTGCTACCGGATTTCCTGGCATCTCTTAAAAAAATTCAATTGGGCCAACTTTCAGTGCGCGAATATGTCCGCTCGTTAACCGGGCCGAAAGAATCTGCCGTTTTCGCTGCCGATGATCCCTTGCCTGGTTTGCTGGAGGCGCCTTTGCTCTTTTATTTATTCATGAAGAGATTCTTTCGAGGAAAGGGCATTTGATGGAAATTCATCCGCGACAGATTTTGGCGTTTCGAGGTTAACGCATTTTCGATTCTTAACGGTGCGGCGGAAAATTGGTAGATTCGGTTTCTATCCTAAGCCATTTAATTACATCACCATCCGAACGCGCAGACCTCGGTCGCGCCCCACGCTGAAAGCCGCGCTTGACTCTTGGCGAGGCCCATTGCAACCTTGGAAATATCGCCAAGCCCCCAGCCCAGCGGTATAAACAAAACAGGAGAAAATAGCGTCTCTTCTGACGGCGAAATTCCGTTCAAACGCTTGAGGTGTTGGCATTTGAAGTTGGAAAGCAGCCGCGATTGGGGCGAGTTCGATGCCTCTCTCGCACTGCGGCCGTTACCCAAGAGATTAGACCTCGCGCTGGCCGTTCATCGCGGGAAGATCCCACAATGAGAGTCTGCATGGTCGCATATTCGTTCTACGAGGGGGACAACCGAGTCCGCCGCTATGCGGAAACCCTCGCGAAGCGCGGCGATCGGGTCGATGTGTTTTCGCTCAGACAAAAAGGGCAACCGGCTCGCGGGATCGTTAACGGTGTCCGCGTATTTCGCATTCAACGCCGGGTGGTTAACGAAAAAACGAAGTTCAGCTATTTAGGCAGGCTATTGCTCTTTTTCATGCGCTCGATGGCTTTTCTTAGCGTAGAACAAATGAAAGAGCGCTACGACCTCGTGCACGTTCATTCCGTGCCGGATTTCGAAGTCTTCGCCGCTATCTTGCCGAAGCTAACCGGCTCCAAGATCATTTTGGATATTCATGACTTGGTCCCCGAGTTCTATCTGAGCAAATTCCAGAGCTCCACCCGATCGCTGACCTTCCGCCTGCTCACGAGAGTCGAACGGATGTCAGCTTGGTTTTCCGATCATGTGATCGCGGCCAATCACATTTGGGAGAAGCGGCTTCGAGAAAGATCCGTGAAGGACTCGAAATGCACGACCATATTGAATTTTCCGGACACCGAGATTTTTAAGGCTCGTGGCAGGACTCGCACGGACAATAAATTCATCATTCTTTATCCCGGAACGCTCAACTATCATCAGGGAATCGACATCGCGGTTCGCGCTCTGGCGCTCATTAAGGACCAAGCTCCCGAAGTGGAATTCCACATTTACGGCGCCGGCGATCAATTGAACTCTCTAAGAGAGTTGGTGGAGGAGCTTGGATTGGAAGACCGAGTTTTTCTAAAGGGAACCAAAGCGCTTCACGATATTGCATCGGTCATTGAAAACGCTGACCTGGGCGTGGTTCCAAAAAGGAAGAATTCCTTTGGGAATGAAGCGTTCAGCACGAAGATTCTGGAGTTTATGTCTCTGGGCGTTCCCGTCGTCGTGCCGGATACAGCCATCGACAGATATTACTTTGACGATTCTGTGGTGAAATTTTTCCACGCAAACGACGAAAGGAGCTTAGCCGACGCAATACTTTTGATGATAAAAAACCCGGAACTTCGGCGAAAATATACCCGCAATGCCTCGGAATTCGTGCTGAAATACAGCTGGGATGTTAATAAATCCACATACTTGGATCTGGTCAATTCGCTCGTCCAATCTTCGAACAGCCGGGTTGTCACTGAGAAACCTTGAATTTCCTGGCAGAATCGTTTAACTCTCTATTCCGCTTTGTTTCTTTGTTGTTCCCAATTTCCTAGGGACGCCAATCCCACCGAACTAACCGCCAGTCCCTTCCCTCTGCGGCCAGGGCAGCGGCGTACCCTGGAGCCGGTTGGAAGGAACGCAGGCCCCACCGCGTGCTATCGACGCTTTGCAGTATTTCCGGTTGGCCTGGCGTCAACGTGACGCTGAAACTAGCCAGCGGAATTTGCAAACCTTCCCCTCTCGCTTTGACATAAGCTTCCTTTCGCGTCCAACAGAGGAAGAATGCCTCAGCGCGCAGTCCCGGGGTCAATCTGTGCCACTCCTCAAGCTCCTGCGGTGAGAAGTGTCGCTCTGCGATATCCTCTGCCGAAAATTCCGGCCGGATGGGTTCTAGATCGATCCCTAACTCTCGATCGCGAGCAAAAGCATAGACAGCAAGACCGCGGGAATGTGAAAGATTGAAACGAACCGACGGTTCGCCGTTTTCCACGCGAAGAGCGGGCTTTCCTCGCTCTCCATATTGGAATTCCAGCAAGGCCGGCGAATCATCTGCATACCTTCCCAGTAACTCGCGCAAAATTCCTCTTGCCGCTACGAAGTGATCTCGATCGTGTGGGAAAAGAAACCGGCTCGCGCGAACTTTTTCATCCTGCGAGAGAATGGATGAGCACCGGTCAAGAGCTTCCTTCTTCAAATCCAGCGACGCGCGCCAAAGATGAATTTCGTCTTCCGCTAGGTCCAGCTTCGTTGGAGGGAGTGACCAGTCGCAGGAATTGTCCATGTCAAAGGCTTTACGCCGCTGTCAGAGAGAAATCATCGCAGTGCCCGGTTCCGCCACCCGCGCTTCCGCCTTCTGCACGCGGGCCGTTATATTTCGAATCAAATCGCGGACATGGGGCTCCATGTAAATTGTGTAATGATTTCCGGGCGATTCACAGATTTCCAGCTCGCCGCCCAGAGTATCACCCCAGCCCAATCGGAGATCTTGCCCAAAGCCGAAAGTTCTTTCAATACTTCTAAAAAGCACGACAGCTCCTTCGTATGGCTTTGGTTGGTAGTCTTCAACCGCGCTGTACAGTGCCTCCAGTGGGCTCTTATTGCTGTAAAGTTTCTCCCGCACGCTCGACGACATAAGCCATTTCCACAAAGACTGTTTGATCCCCGACGCTTTTCTGGAGAAACGTCTTCCGATGTATCTGAATTTCTGTGCTCGCGATACCTGCCCAAGGTAAGCGTATTCGAACTGTAGAAGATGCCATTTAAGCTGCGCGGTAGAAATGAGGCGTTTCCATTTTGGATATTCTTTCCTTCGAACCGGATGCGTCACCTCGATCATCATTAGAAGTGCGATCTGTTCGCCTTGCGCCTGTAATTGTTGTGCTACCTCAAGCGCGAGCAATCCGTGAGCGCACCATCCAGCCAGCATATATGGTCCATGCGCTTGGCGCGCGCGGATCGCGCGAACGAAATGCTCGGCGATAGCAGGCAGCGAGTTTGGTCCGCCTAGCGCTGGAACAAAAGATGCTTGAATTCCCAGGCTATGCAATTCGTGCGCAGCTCGAAGGCCCTGCGAAAGCGGCAAAAACGTAGCATCTCCACCGAGGAAAAAAAATGGGATTTGCGTCAGTCGTTCCGGAACGTTGTTGCTTTGGTCCCAATCCGATTGTCCCGGAGCGTTCTGGCCCAGGATTAAATCGGCTTGTTGCTCGACGGTCTGAGCCTCTAGTAGAGAGGCCAGCGAAAGCTCTTTACCGAACGATTGTTCGATACGCGACACCAGACGAATGGCGAGCAACGAATGTCCACCCAGCTCGAAAAAATTGTCTCTCATCCCGATTTGCTGAATAGCGAGGAGCTCGGACCAGATGCCGACAAGCCCTTTCTCAATTTCGTTCCGCGCTGAGATGAACTCGTTCCCTTCCGTATCGTTTCCAACTGTCGGGGCCGGAAGCGCCTTGCGATCAACTTTTCCGTTCGAGGAGAGAGGCAGCGCCTGTAGTACAACTACGACTGGCACCATGTAATCCGGAAGTTGGGTCTTTAGGAATTCTCGCAACTCAGCGGTCTCAAAGTTTTCAATTTGAACGGGCACCACGTACGCCACGAGTCGCTTGTCTTCTGGCTTATCTTCACGAGCGACAACGACCACTTGTCGAATGCCCGGATATTGGCCTATAACCACTTCGATTTCGCCAAGCTCGATGCGGAAGCCCCGAATCTTGACTTGGTGATCGAGCCGTCCGAGATATTCGACGTCTCCGGAGGGAAGGAAACGTGCGAGATCGCCCGTCTTGTAAAGCCGCGCATTCGGATCATCGCTGAATGGATTACGAATAAATTTTTCGGCGGTGAGTTCCGGGCGGTTCAAATAGCCGCGTGCCAGGCCAATTCCGCCGATGTGCAACTCTCCTTCGGCCCCGGCCGGAGTGGGCCGCAATTGTTCATCGAGAATGTAAATCTCTATATTGGCGATCGGCCGGCCGATAGGCACGAAAGAGCGATTGTCATCGCGGCGGCAAGTCCAGTGAGTGACGTCAACAGAAGCTTCAGTGGGGCCGTAAAGATTGTATAGCTCTGCGTCCATGCGCGAAAAAAACTGCCGCTGCAAGTCAGCCGGCAGCGCTTCTCCGCTGCAGAAAATCTGCCGCACGCTGCTGCGCTTCGGAATTTCGACGGCCTGCAAGAAACTCCTCAGCATCGATGGTACAAAATGCAGGGTGGTGATCTGTTCGCGATTGATTGTGTCGGCTAAATATCGCGGATCTCGATGGCCGCCTGGTCGAGCAATAACCAAGCGCGCACCGGTTATTAGGGGCCAGAAAAACTCCCAGACCGATACGTCGAAGCTGTAGGGAGTCTTCTGTAGCACCCGATCGTCGCTCGTCAGCCGGTACGCATCCTGCATCCACAGCAGGCGATTCACGATACCTTGATGCACGTTGACGACACCTTTTGGTTTTCCCGTGGATCCCGATGTGTAGATGGCATAGGCCGCATCGCTCGGACTGACCGCGATATTGAGATTCGAGGTGCTCTCGCTTGCGAGCGATTTCCAGTCTGTATCGAGACAGAACGTGGGTGTGTCGCGCCTGGAGAAATGAGCCAGCAGCTTTTGCTGCGTGAGTACGCCCGGCGTTTGAGAATCCTCGATCATCATCGCCAGCCGCTCGGTGGGATATTCGGGATCAAGAGGTACGTAAGCTCCGCCGGCTTTCAGAATGGAAAGCAGCGCGACCACCATCTCGATTGATCGCTCTACACAAATTCCTACCAACACATTCGGAGCTATTCCTTGTTTTTGCAGATAGTGTGCTAGCTGGTTGGACCGTTCGTTGAGTTCACGATAGCTGACTTTCTCGCCTTCAAAATCTAATGCCACTTGCTCCGGCGTCCGCGATGCCTGCGCTTCGATCAGAGAGTGCAAGCTGCGGTTTCGATCCGGATATTCCACGGGCGTATTGTTAAGCTTAAGCTGCAACTGATGACTATCTATCATACTTTTCGGCCATTACAAGCATCGCACGTGATGACCCTAAGAGTCGGAGAAATAATGCCGACAAGTGAGAATCAGCAACTACAAATGATTAGCAATTGTGCGCCCACTTTTGGTTCCAAGGATCGCCCTCAAATTATGGAGTTTCCCTCTTGTTTTCTTAAGTTTACGAATCTCGCTCAAAGCGAAGATGAGCCCGGTAGCATTAGCCCTGCGGCTGAATGTAGATGTACTCGCACAAGTCTATAGCAAATAAGGGGGTTATCCGATACCACCTGCTAAAATAGTGATAAGTCTGAGGAGTAGGCAAAGAGTGGATGCCCCAGACTCCTTTTGAGAAAACTATTTCCACTTCCTCCACTGGGAGCCTAGGCGTAATGCCCAAAAAGGCACGACTAAGTTATTTGTTTGTAACGGATTAACTTGGTCTATGAGTGGCCGAACAGTTGCAGAATAAGAGCTAGCCAGCTCCCGGGTGCGGGTGTAGGGGCTTGTAAAGCTGTCACTTTCAGTGCGGTACACGGTGTTTCGAAGAAGGCGGCACAGGACTTCGGGAATCGATGAAGAACGAACTCTATTTTTTGAAGCCGAACGTCATGATGGAGCCCCTCGTCGACGGATGGTACGCCTGGGCACATTTGATTCCCCCAGCCACTACGGCGCGAAATCTTACCGAGCGCCATTTGCGGATTATGGATTCCTACATCGACTCACCGGAAACGCATGAATCGGCGGTCAAGAATCCGGCCTTGCTTGGCGGTCCGTTCATGGATTTCGATCGCAATAGAGTGGAAGACGTAAAAAAACTTCGTGAACGCACTTTGACGCAGCGAAGTCACTTGATCAATCTTTCTCGGGCCATCGAACAGCTCGATGCCCTGTTGCGCGAAAAGGCGGTAGGCTACAGTTTGGAATCGCTGTACGCCGAAGTGCCCGCTTGTCTGCAAGGATACGTAGAACTCGTCTACGATCTCAACAACCATCCGTCCTTTAGGCTGATCGAGCCGCTGCTCTATAAGAGTCCGTTTTACGATTCATCGTTGCAAAGCGTGATGCTTTCGGAAATTTCTGGTGATGACCGGCCGTTTGTTCTGAGCACCCCGCGCGTCGATAAGGGTGATTCCATCAATTTGGAAATGCCCTTCGCAAGCGAGCGGCTCGATACGTTGTTTCGGATGAAAAACGAGCCTTCTTCGCTCGAGGCTATCGGCGACGCGCTCAGCCTGAGCTCCTCAGACGCCGAACGTTTTCGCTCTTTCCTCACCACCGAGGCGCCGAAGCCGTATGCGAAATATGATGGTGATGGCGCGCGCTGGCGCTATTTCGGGCATGCTTGCATTTTGCTGGAAACGCGGGGAGTGAGCGTTCTGCTTGATCCAATGCTCAGCTATACCTACGACACGCAAATTTCGCGCTACACCTATTCCGATTTGCCCGAAGTGATCGACTACGCCTTGATCACCCACAATCACCAGGACCACATTTTGTTTGAGACGCTTCTGCAACTCCGCCACCGCATTCGAAACATCGTCGTGCCGCGTAACGGCGGGGGCGCACTGCAGGATCCTTCGCTCAAGCTCCTGCTGAAGCAGTGCGGATTTAAGAATGTAATCGAAATTTCGGAAATGGAGCGAATTCCGTTTGAACGCGGTTCGATCACCGCTATTCCATTCCTTGGCGAGCACGGTGACCTGAACGTGATGACCAAGTCTGCATACTTGCTGCGTGTGGACAATCACAAACTGCTCTTCGCCGCGGACTCGTGCAACATCTCCCCGAAAATGTACGAACACATCCAGCGTGAAACAGGTGACGTAGACGCATTTTTTGTCGGAATGGAATGCGACGGCGCTCCGGTCTCCTGGATTTATGGCCCGCTTCTCACGCAGCGCCTGGATCGTCCTAAAGATCAGTCGCGGCGTTTGGCCGGATCAAATTTCGAACGCGCCATGGCCATGGTGGAGCAATTCCATTGCAAAGAGGTTTACGTCTACGCCATGGGTCAAGAGCCTTGGTTGAACTATATTTCCAGCATTAAGTACACTGAGAAATCAAACCCGATTATTCAGTCCAATCGTTTAATTGAAACCTGCCGCGAGCGTGGTATCACCGCGGAACGATTGTTTGGAGAGAAGGAGATCCTTCTGCCGTAGCTCTTTCTATGTTCTTCTATTCGGCGAGACGCTTTGTATGAAATTCGAAACTCAAAAAGTCGCGAGCGTAGCAAACGGAGAAACCGGGACTGATAAACTCCCGGAGCCGTTTCAGACCTGGAACGCCGCTCGCTCCGAATACCCAAGGAACAAGACCGTCGTTCAGCTATTTGAGCAGATCGTCTCAGCGCAACCTGACAGTGTCGCGGTGGTATTTGGGAAGCAGCGGCTGACCTACCACGAGCTAAATGCCAGGGCCAACCGCCTAGCGCACCGGCTGCGCCATATGGGAGTGCGGGAAGAAATCATGGTTGGTTGCTGTATCGATCGATCTCTCGAACTCATCGTCGCGCTGGTCGCCATACTGAAGGCCGGCGGTGCGTATGTCCCGCTCGATCCTTCGTATCCCAAAGAACGCTTTGATCTGATGCTCGAAGACACGAATCCCAAGGTAGTACTCACGCAGAAGTCCTTCACATCGACGGTTTTTGAGGGAATCGGTACTTCTTTGCTGTGTGTTGACGATCTCGATGACGTGTCATCTTCCGGTGATGACTCGAATCCGATATCTATCGGCGGTCCGGAAACTCTCGCTTACGTTATGTACACTTCCGGATCGACGGGCAGGCCGAAGGGCGTGATGATCGAAAACCGCGCGATTATTCGTCTCGTCCGGAACACGAACTACTGCAGGTTCGGCCCTGAGGAAGTTTTCGTTCTGTTCGCTCCCGTCGCCTTCGATGCTTCTACTTTTGAAATATGGGGTCCCTTACTGAACGGTGGCCGTTTAATTGTGATGCCGCCCCGCGCGAGTTCTCTCGACGAGCTTGGCCGCGTGCTGCGCGAAAATAGTGTGACGACTCTTTTCCTCACCACCGCATTTTTCAATCTGATGGTGGATCAGCGCCTCGAAGACCTTATTCCCGTTCGTCAGCTTTTCACTGGTGGTGAGTTTGTTTCCCCTCGCCATTTTCGATTGGTGCACGAACAACTCCCGAATTGCGCCCTCTATCACGTGTACGGGCCCACCGAAAACACCACATTCAGTACGTTTTATCCGGTACCTAAGGATCATGCGTCATTCGTCTCGATTCCAATCGGCCGCCCAATCTCGAATGCGCGTGTCTACATTCTGGACGAAAAGCTGCGTCCTGTTCCGGCGGGCGAATCAGGAGAGATCTATACGGCCGGTGACGGCGTTGCGCGCGGGTACTTGAACAACGCGAGCGAGACCGAAGAAAAATTCCTGCCGGATCCTTTCGCCGCGAATTCCAACGAACGAATGTATCGCACCGGCGATCTCGCTCGTTGGACCGAAGACGGCAATGTAGAGTTTCTTGGCCGAATCGATAACCAAGTAAAAATTCTGGGCCACCGCATCGAGCCGGGCGAAATCGAAACCGTTTTGACCATGCACCAAGGCGTGAAGCACGTTTCCGTCGTGGCTCAAACCGACGAAAACGGCACGAAGCGCCTGATTGCTTACTATGCTTGTTCGTCTGAGGGTGGACCAGCACCGCGCGAACTTCGCCAATTTCTCCAGGGAAAGTTACCTCAGTACATGGTTCCTTCGCTTTTCGTTGCGTTAGAGTCCTTGCCTCTTTCAACCAACGGAAAGGTGGACCGCTCTGCTCTGCCGGCCCCGGTATTTGGTGCTGCGGACAGCTCCTCCGCCGAGGCCCCGGCGAATGCGATTGATAAGACGGTCTTGGATCTGTGGCGCAGGGTACTGCGCGTGGAGCGCGTCGGGCTTGACGACAATTTCTTCGACATCGGCGGCGATTCATTACTGCTGGTTGCGGTTCACTCAAATCTGCAGAAGCTACTAAACATCGAAATACCGGTGACTGATTTATTCGAATACACCACGGTTCGAACCCTGGGCAAGCACCTGCGTGAGGGCGCCTCGGCCGAACCTTCCTTCTCCGGCGTGCAGCAGCAGGCGCAGAAGCAACGCGAAGCTTTTGCTCGAAAGCGCGAACGTCACGACGGCGGTGCCTCGTGAGTTCTCGCGATAATCAAAGCCCTTTCTTGGAGGGCGTCGCAATCATCGGCATGGCCGGCCGCTTTCCCGGAGCGCAAAGCGTTGCCGAGTTCTGGCGAAACCAGCTCAACGGCGTCGAAGCGATTTCTCATTTTCGAGTGGATGAACTCGAAGTTCCAAATGCAGCCGAATTGTCGAAGGATCCGAGTTACGTTCGCGCCCGGTCGATTCTCGAAGATGTCGGTCTCTTCGACGCGGAATTTTTCGGCATCCTTCCGCGCGACGCGGAATTGATGGATCCGCAACAGCGTCTTTTCCTCGAATCCTGCTGGCAAGCTTTCGAAGATGCCGGTTACGACCCTTCCATATACCCGGGTCCCATCGGCGTGTTCGCAGGCAGCAGCCAAAGCACATATTTCCTCACTCGCCTCTGCACCAATCCAGGCTTCATTGCTAAATATTCCGGCGGCTACCAAGTGGGAAGCTATCCGGAGATGATGGGGAACAATCCCGATTTTCTCTGCACGCGCGTTTCCTACAAACTGAATCTCCGCGGGCCCAGCTTCACGATGGTGTCGGGATGCTCCACTTCGCTGATAGCCGTCACACAAGCTTGCCAGTCACTGCTCACTTACCAAAGCGATATGGCGCTCGCCGGCGGCAGTTCGATCACGTTCCCCCAAAAGCGCGGATCGTATTATCAGGACGGCGGTATGGTCTCGCCGGACGGCCACTGCCGCACATTCAGCGCGGACGCGCAAGGAACCGTTTTCGGCAGCGGCGTTGCGGTGGTGCTGCTAAAGCGGCTGGAAGATGCAATCCGCGACGGCGACCAAATCTATGCCGTCATTCGAGGCTTTGCTGCGAACAACGACGGTTCGGCGAAAGTTGGTTACACGGCGCCCAGTGTGGAAGGACAGGCGCGCGTCATTGCGCTGGCCCACGAAGCCGCCGGAGTGAATCCTGAGACCATCGGTTACATTGAGGCGCATGGAACTGGGACGCCGCTTGGCGATCCCATCGAATTGGCTGCGCTCACTCAGGCGTTTCATGCGCACACGAAAAACCAAGAGTTCTGCGCCGTCGGCACCGCGAAGACGAATGTCGGCCACCTGGACATCGCTGCCGGCGTAACCGGTTTGATCCACGCGGCCCACATCGTGCGCCATGGAATCTTTCCGCCAACCCTTCACTTCAATGGGCCGAATCCACAATTCGATCTGGAACACAGTCCTTTCTACGTCAATCCAAAGCTCAAGGAATGGAAGGCGCAGGCAACTCCTCGCCGGGCCGGCGTCAGTGCATTCGGCGTCGGAGGAACCAACGCCCATGTCGTTATCGAACAAGCGCCGGAGCGAACTTCTCCTGCTTCCGCACGTCCTGTGCAGCTTCTCACTCTCTCTGCGCGTTCAGAAGCCTCACTCGATCGTGCCACCGAAAATCTTGCTGAATATTTTAAGGCTCACTCGGACGTGAACTTCGCAGACGCCGCGTGGACGCTCCAGGCCGGCCGCCGCGCCTTTCCTTGCCGACGCACTGTAGTGGCACGCGATGTTACCGAGGCGATCGCTGCGTTAACGCAGAAGGACCGCAAGCGCATGCAAACGCGGCTTCGCCCCAGCGAAAAGCCCGAGGTTTATTTTCTGTTTCCCGGTCAAGGCTCGCAGCACCCAAACATGGCGCGCGAAATTTATGATACGGAGCCGGTTTTCCGCGAAGCCGTCGATCGCTGCTCAAAGATTCTTCTGCCGCATCTCGGCGCTGACCTTCGCACACTTCTTTATCCATCGGACGGCGCCACTGAGGAAGCCAAGCGCCGCGTGACCGAAACCATCGTCGCGCAGCCTGCCATTTTCACCATCGAGTACGCGCTGGCCCATCTCTGGATGAGCTGGGGAATTCGGCCGCAAGCCATGCTAGGGCACAGCATCGGTGAATTTGTCGCGGCTTGTCTCGCCGGTATTTTCACTTTGGAAGATGCGCTGACCCTGGTAGCCGCGCGTGGGCGAATGATGCAGGAAGTGCCTGCCGGCGGAATGCTTTCTGTGCGTATGCCTGAATCGGAAGTGCGCGCGCGATTAAATGGCGCTCTCGCTCTTGCCGCGGTGAACGCACCGAGCCTATGCGTCGTCGCCGGGCCATTCGACGCGTTGGAGAAATTCGAGCAAGAATTGGGCCGCGAGGGAATTGCCTGCCGGCGGCTCGTCACTTCGCATGCCTTCCATTCGGCCATGATGGATCCGCTTATCGAGCCGTTTACCGCGCGTGTTGCGCAAGTGCGTCTACATGCGCCGAAGATTCCCTACGTTTCCGGCGTCACTGGCAAGTGGATCACACCCCAGGAAGCTACTGACCCGTCGTACTGGGCTCGACATTTCCGCCAAGCGGTGCAGTTTTCTGCCGGTGTGACGGAGCTGCGCAAGAATCCTAACGCGGTTCTGCTGGAAGTTGGCCCCGGGAATGTGCTCGCCACGCTTGCACGCCAGCACGCAGGAACCTCTCCTAAGCAAAGCAGCGAACAAGTGATCGTCTCTTCCCTTTCCGACGGCTATTCCGGTGAAGGCGACGCTGCGAATTTGATGAACGCGCTCGGCTCACTATGGCTGGCTGGAGCACGCCCGGATTGGCAGGCTGTTCACGCTGGCGAACTCCGGCAACGCATCTCCTTGCCCACCTATCCATTCGAACGAAAACTCTTCTGGCTGGATGCGCCCGCGGCTAATGCGTCTCACCCGCAGGAACACACTGCAACGCAAATAGATCAACCAAGTTTCGTCGGAATTCCTGCGACGGAGGAAAAAGAATCAGTGAACGCCAACACACAACCCCAGGCGGCTGCCGCAAATGTTCCAAGCCGCACTAACAGAATTCGCACAATTCTTGCCGAACTCTTCGAAGAGCTCTCCGGCGTGCAGATTTCGCAAGCCGATGGTTCAACTACGTTCCTCGAGATGGGTTTTGATTCGCTTTTCCTCACCCAGGTTACGCAAGCTCTGCAAAACAAATTTAACTTGAAGATTACATTCCGGCAGTTACTCGGCGATCAATCCACATTGGACGCGTTGACGGCATATGTGGATGAAAAGCTTCCAGCCGATGCATTTGCTGAGCCTGTTCCGGCTGCCGTTCCGTCTGCTTCGGTCGCAACGATGGCGCCTCCATCTTCTACGGCCACAGGAGCAGGATCGATTTCGGGAAGTGCGATTGTTGAGTCCGTGTTCCCGACCGGTTCTCCGGCAGAACGCTTGGTACGCGAGCAGCTCGAAGCCATGAACCAGTTGTTTGCCAAACAGCTCGAAGCTTTGCGCGGATCTTCTCAAGTTCCGGCGCCTACGGTTGCGGCGTCAATTAAAACTTCTGCCGCGGCATCGTCATCGCAGACCGCAGCACCAGCGTCGAGAACGATGCCTCCCGTTCCGGTAGAGAGTCCGAAGGAAGAATTTAAGCCTTTCGGTCCATACAAGCCCCCGCAGAAAGGAGTTTCGGGCGAGCTCACGCAGCGGCAGAAAGAAAGTCTCCAGTCACTTGTCGAGCGATACTCGAAGCGCACCGCCAAGTCCAAGAGTTTCACCGAAGAACATCGCCAGCCGCTTGCTGATCCCAGAGTAGTCGCGGGCTTCCGCTCGCAGTGGAAAGAAATCGTCTATCCCATCGTCACGGATCGTTCGGAAGGTCCTCATCTTTGGGACTTGGACGGCAACGAATACGTGGACGTGCTGAACGGTTTCGGTCCAATTTTCCTGGGGCATCGACCGGCTTTCGTTACTGCTGCGATTGAAGACCAGCTCAAAAAAGGCTTCGAAATCGGCCCGCAGACGCCGCTCGCCGGCGAAGTAGCCAAAATGTTTTGCGAGATGACCGGCAACGAGCGCATGACTTTCTGCAACACGGGTTCGGAAGCAGTGATGGCCGCCATGCGCGTTGCGCGCACGGTAACTGGACGGAAAAAAGTAGCCCTGTTCGCGAACGCCTATCACGGCATGTTTGACGAAGTGCTGGTGAAAGGATTCAAGCGCGGCGGCGTGCCGCATTCCTCGCCGGTCGCGCCGGGCATACCCCAAGAAAAAGTCGACAACATTCTTGTCCTCGACTACGGCACTCCCGAAGCTCTCGAATTGATTCGCCAAAACGCCAAAGATCTCGCAGCAGTTCTGGTCGAGCCGGTTCAGAGCCGCCATCCCGAGATGGTTCTCCCGGAATACTTGAAGGAAATTCGCAAGATTACTGAACAGTCTGGCACGGCCTTGATCTTCGATGAAGTCGTCACCGGTTTCCGCACGCATCCAGGCGGATGTCAGGCGCTCTTCGGAATTCGGGCCGACCTGGCCACCTACGGAAAGGTCGTTGCAGGAGGAATGCCCATCGGTATCCTTGCCGGCAAAGCGCAGTTTATGGACGCGCTCGACGGCGGGACGTGGCATTTCGGCGATGATTCCTTCCCCGAAGTCGGCGTCACATTCTTTGCCGGCACTTTCGTGCGTCATCCGCTGGCACTCGCAGCAGTAAAAGCCGTGCTGCAACATCTCAAAGCCGAAGGGCCAGAGCTGCAAGAGCGGGTCAGCAACCGGATGCAGTACATGGTTCAGACTATCAACGAGTTTTTCGAACAAAAAGGCATTCCTACGCGTCTGGCAAATTTTAAGAGCGTTTGCTACTTCAGCTTCCCCGGCGAAGAACGCTTTGCCAGCCTCTTCTACTATTATTTGCGCTTGAAGGGAATTCATCTGCTCGAAGGGTTCCCGGTTTTCCTGACTACCACGCACACCGACGAAGACATCGAGAAAGTGATTCGCGCGTTTAAGGAAAGCGCTGTCGAAATGCAGGAAGGCGGTTTCTTTTCCCCGCCGTCGGCGACAACTCCACGGCCGGATGCGCAAGAGCTTGTCGGTACTGGTCAGCTCGCCACAAGTTCGGTTTCCCCAGCTGCGGCCCACGAAGCGCCTCTCACCGAATCGCAGAGGGAAGTCTGGCTTTCTGATCAGCTTAGTAAACAAGCTTCCTGCGCCTACAACGAGTCGTTCATGCTCCGCATGCGCGGTTCTCTTGATGAGCCGGCTCTTCGCGCCTCGCTTCAAGAATTGCTGAACCGGCATGACGCACTGCGCGCGACGGTCGCTGCGGACGGCTCGTCACTTCATTTCGTGCCAGAGCTTCGGCTGGACATCCCAGTCACGGATCTTTCCTCCGCCACTTCGTCCGAGCGCGACGCGCGCTTAGAAACTGCGATAGCGGAAGAAGCCAACACGCCGTTTGATTTATCCCGCGGCCCGCTGATTCGCATGCATTTGTACCGTTTGGAATCGCAGCTTCACGCTCTGATCGTCACCAGCCATCACATTGTCTGTGACGGTTGGTCCACAAACGTCCTGCTCGATGATTTGAGCAAACTGTATTCCGCCCGTCTTAAAGGCGCCAACCCCGCGCTCCCCGCTGCGATGCAGTTCAGCGAATATGCCCGCGCGCAATCAAGCGCTCCAGTGTCTGCTGAATTAGCTTTGGTCGAAACCTATTGGCTCAAGCAATTCGAGCAGCTTCCCCCGGTTCTCAATCTTCCGACTGACAGGCCGCGTCCGGCAGTAAAGTCGTTTGAAGGTTCAACGGTTCGCGCGTTCATCGACGCCGCGACATACAAGCAGATCAAGAAGGCCGGAGCACAACAAGGCTGCACGCTGTTCGTCACGCTCCTCAGCGGCTTCGCTACGCTATTGCATCGCCTGACTGCGCAGGACGATATCGTGATCGGTATCCCCACTGCGGGACAATCGCTTCTCGATGACGGCAATCTTGTCGGCCACTGCGTCAACTTCCTGCCTGTTCGAGCGCGTATGCCGGAGAACCAAAAAGCCTCGGCGCTACTTCAACAATTGAAGCGCACTTTGCTCGACGCTTACGAAAACCAGACTTATACCTACGGCACGCTAGTGCGCAAACTGAAGATGCGTCGCGATCCCAGCCGCCTGCCGCTCGTCGAAGTTCAGTTCAATCTCGAAAAAGTAGGAACGGGCCTCGACTTTCCTGGCCTGGAAGTCGAAGTGGACTCAAATCCAAAAGCCGCCGTGAATTTTGATCTTTTCTTGAACATCGTCGAATCCGAGCACGGTCTTTCGATGGATTGCGACTACAACTCAGAACTCTTCGATCGAGAAACCATCGGCCGCTGGATGCGCCACTTCGAAACTCTCTTGCAAGGCATCGGGGCAGACTCAAATCAAGTTGTAGATCTGCTTCCAATCCTGACCGATAGCGAGCGATCCCAGATACTAGTCGGATGGAACGCCACCGCAGCAGAATATCCGCGGTCGAAATGCGTTCACCAGCTCATCGAGGAACAGTCGCTGCGTTCACCCGAGGCTGTAGCTGTAGCATGCGAAGGTCAGACTCTTACATATTCGGAACTCGATCGTCGCGCGAATCAGCTCGCGCGCTACTTGATAAAGCTCGGCGTCAAGCCCGGTGCGCTCATTGGAATTTCCGTCGATCGCTCGCTTGAAATGATGGTCGGCTTACTGGGGATTTGGAAAGCAGGCGCTGCCTATCTGCCCCTCGATCCGTCTTACCCGGCGGAACGCCTTTCGTTTATTCTCGGCGAAGCTTTAGTGCCTCTATTGTTGACTCAAGCCAAGCAAATGTCCGGCCTGCCCGAGGCGCGCGTAGTCTGCCTCGATCGCGATTGGTCTCTTATCGCGCGCGAACAGAGCTCAAATCCAGATGTCGCTCTCAGTCCCGACGCATTGGCTTACACCATCTACACTTCAGGCTCGACCGGTAAACCTAAGGGTGTCGAGGTCACGCATCAAAATGTAGTTAATCTCCTGAGCTCGATGGCTAAGAAGCCCGGCCTTGCCGCGCGCGATCGCCTGCTAGCCGTCACCACGCTGTCCTTCGATATCGCCGGCCTCGAACTTTTCCTGCCGCTCGTTATCGGCGCGCAAGTAGTCCTCGCAGGTAAAGAGACCACCGTCGATGGGAGTTTGCTGCTCAAGCTGGCCTCGAGTTCCGGGGCTACCGTGATGCAGGCCACTCCTGCAACATGGCGGCTCATGCTCGAAGCAGGATGGAACGGGACGCCAACTCTGAAGATTCTTTGCGGAGGCGAAGCTCTCCCGCGCGAACTCGCGAACCAGCTCGTTTCGTGCGGAGAGGTTTGGAACATGTATGGCCCTACCGAGACCACGATTTGGTCCGCCACATCCCGAGTCGAAGCTGGTGCTGGTCCCGTCACTATCGGTCCGCCAATCCAGAACACTCAATTTTATGTTTTAGATAAACAGAACCAACCGCTTCCCCTCGGCGTTCCAGGCGAACTTCACATCGGTGGCGATGGCGTAGCGCGTGGCTATTACAAGCGCCCAGAACTAACTGCCGAGCGCTTTGTGCCCGATCCATTCAGCGCAACGCCGAATCGGAGGCTCTACAAAACCGGCGATCTCGTACGCTACCGGACTGACGGCCACCTTGAATTTCTCGGCCGCCTCGATAATCAAGTCAAAGTCCGTGGCTTCCGCATCGAGCTCGGAGAAATCGAATGCGCGCTCGCGAAAGTTCCGGGGATTCGCGAATCGGTCGTCCTGGCGCGCGAAGACGAACGCGGAGTGAAGCAGCTTGTCGCTTATGTCGTTGCGGACGAATCTCGCAAACCACTCCCTGCAGACATGCGCAGTTTTGTCGGGCGTTCACTGCCGGATTACATGATCCCGTCGGCGTTCGTCTTCCTGCCAGAACTGCCGCGCACGCCGAATGCAAAAATCGACCGTAAAGCGCTTCCCGCCCCGGATTCGGCAAACCTCGGCTCGCGAGCGGCGTTTGTTGCCCCTCGCAATCCTCAGGAAGAGAAATTAGCGGCTATTTGTGCCGAGGTGCTGCATCTGGACCGCGTGAGCGTTCTCGACAGTTTGTTCGACTTAGGCGCTGATTCCATTCATTTATTTCAAATTATTGCGCGAGCCGGGCGGGCCGGCATCGCGCTGTCTCCGCAACATGTGCTGCGTTTGCAAACCGTCGCCGCAATTACTGCTGCAGTCGAGGCTGACGGTGGATCGGCGCCCAGCGAGTCAGAAATCAAGCGTGCTCCGCGCGATCAATACCGCATGCACCCTGCGACCACTCGTTCGATATAGCTATGGAAACAAAAAACAATCCGTATCGCGTTTCCGTACCAGTGCTTGAATCCGTTGGCACTCTCGGCGAAGAGCAGTACTGTTTCCCAACGACCATTGCCCAGCAGACGTTCTGGCTTCTGGATCAGCTCGAACGCGGCAATCCTGCTTGGAACATTGCGGTTCGCTTTCGTATTCGCGGCCGCCTTGATATTCCAACGCTGCAGAGGGCCCTCAACGAAATCGTTGGCCGCCACGAAATTCTTCGCACCACATTTTCGCTGATCGACGGACAGCCCCGCCAGATCGTTCATGCCACTGCTGCGATTCCTTTGCCGCTGGATGATCTAAGCCGCCTATCGCAAACGGAACGAGATGCGCAAGAGGAACGCGTGTCGATCCAAGAAGGCGAGCGTAGATTTGATCTGAAAAATGGCCCGCTCATTCGCGCTCGCCTTTTGAAGCTTGGTGAGCAAGAGCACATGTTGCTGACCACCATGCATCACATTGTTTCCGATGGCTGGTCTATTGGAATTTTTAGCGATGAACTCGGCGCTCACTACGCCGCCTTCGCAGAGAACCGCCCTCCAACGGTGCCCGAACTGCCTTTTCAATTCGCAGACTACACAATTTGGCAGAACGATCGCATGCAGAAGCCGGCTCTCGATAAACATCGTGCCTATTGGAAGAATAAACTGGCCGCTTTGCCGCCCCTGGAAATCCCTCTGGACCATCCGCGGCCTGCGCTGAAGACACACAATGGTTACATCCTTTCCACCGTGCTTCCCGTTCCGTTGACGGATGCACTCGCGGAACTCTCGAGCAAGCATGGATGCACCTTCTACACCACAGCACTAGCAGTCTTGAAAATGCTAGTTCATCATTACACGCTCCAGAATGACATCTACGTTGGAACGCTCCTCGCCGGCCGGGACCGCGTCGAGCTTGAGCCGCTTATCGGGCTGTTCATCTCCACCGTCGTCCTGCGAACTGATCTTTCCGGCGATCCAAAGTTTTCCGAATTGCTTGACCGCGTCAAAAAGACCGTCGAGGAAGGGTTGGAACACCAGGATCTGCACTTCCAACAACTTGTTGAGCTCCTCAGACCCAAACGCGATCCGAGCCGTCCGGTGCTTTACGGAATTAATTTTATTTATCAAAGAGACTTCGTAAAGCCGGGCGAGTTCGCCGGCTTGACCATGACTCCCGTACCCTCAAAGTCTCCCGGAGCGATTTACGATATCAATTTCTTCATGGTTCAGCGGGCTGACGGCTGGCGCCTTTCCTGTGAGTACAATTACGATCTATACGACGCAGCGTCCGTGAATTGCATGCTTGGCCAGATGCGTAATCTGTTTGAACAAATCGTGAAGACCCCCGATCGCAGGATTTCGGAGTTTACTTTTCCCGAAAATCTCGGCGAGCCCGTTCCGCCATTTACGCCGCACACCAAGCTGTCTTCTTCGCGCACTCCTGCGACGCCAGATGTCAAAGGCGCTCCGGGTTCGATTGCGGACAAGAGTGTGAGGCAGCCTCTGCGATGAGTGTTGCTCTGAAAATCCTTGCATTCCTTCCCTTCATCGCCTACGCGGGATTATTTCGTATCTTTCGTCTGCGAGGAGAAGGCTGGAGAAGCGCCGCTTTAGGAGCTGCGACTTGCTGGGGCGTGTTTGTTGCGGTTAGCACTGAAATATTGAGTGTCCCCAGGCTTATTACTCGTCCCGCGCTCGCCGTGGCGTGGTTGTTGTTGGCTATCGTATCTTTCGCCTATGCCGCAACGATCCAAGCCGGCCGGTCGGCCAAAGCGGTCAACACTCCTGCGCGGGACACGGCTTCTCTGGACAAGTTGGATTGGTTTCTCCTGTCTCTCGTCGGGCTTCTGGTTGCTTTAGTCGGAATCACAGCCATCGCCAGCGCTCCAAACACCTGGGACGCCATGGCGTACCACATGTCTCGCATAGCGCAGTGGATGACCAATCACGACGTCAGCCTCTATCCTGCATTTTACTCCGTACAGCTGTTCCTCTCTCCTTGGGCTGAGTACGCCATGATGCACTTGGACGTGCTCTACGGCGGCGACCGTCTCGTCAATCTGATCGAATGGTTCAGCATGATCGGCAGCATTATTGGCGTCTCGCTGATTGCCCAACGCCTGGGCGCCGGAATCCGCGGCCAGATTTTTGCTGCGATTGCGTGTGCCACGATCCCGGCAGCACTTCTCGAAGCTTCCGGCGCGATGAACACCTATGTAGCCGCATTCTGGATCGTCACGGCGGTTTACTACCTCCTGCGCTGGAATGAGCGTCAAACCTGGCCTGTGGCTCTCGCAATCGGCTCGGCCCTCGGTCTCGCTATCATGACCAAGGGAACCACCTACATTTTTCTGCCCTGCGTGCTCTTGGCTTGCTGGTGGATCGGTTCAGCCGCTTCGCGCAGACTTTTGTTGCTGCGCGTTCCCGTGTTAGTGCTGGCGATCCTCGTGTTGAATGGCCCTCTGTTCGTTCGAAATTATAAGTTGAGCGGCTCTCCTCTCGGGTTTGGCTCGCCGCTTGGCGACGACACGTTGCGCCAGTATTCCAATAGCCGCTACTCCGCATCAATTACATTTGCAAATGTCGTGAAAAACCTCTCGCTGCATGTTGTCACGCCCGTCGGCGCAGTGAACCATGAAGCCAGCAAGTTGGTTCTTGCTTCTCTTCGAGCGCTCCACATCGATCCGAACGATCAAGCGGACACCTACAGGGGCGGTTTCCATATGAACGGTGTATCCAGCCACGAAGAACGAGCCGGCAACCCCCTTCAGTTGGCACTGATCTGTCTTTCAATTCTCTTGCTTTTCAGCAAACGCATCGGTGACCGTGCTCTCCGCCTATTCGCGTTGGGCATAATCGGCTCCTTCGTGCTTTTTTGCGCTCTGGTGCGATGGCAAGCTTGGAACGCTCGTTATCACCTCCCTCTTTTTCTGTTGGGTGTGGCCCTCGTGGGCGTCGTACTGGAACGAAGTTGGCCTCGCATCGCGCTCACGAGCGTGGCGTGCCTTCTCTTATTGGCCGCTTTGCCTTTTGTGCTATTGAATTCGCTAAGGCCGTTGGTGTCGCTGAAGTCACCAAGCGTCTTTCACCAATCTCGAACCGAAACTTATTTCGCCGACTCACATCGCTGGCAGCTCGACTCATACTCAGCCGCTGCAAACTTCGTGAAAACGATCGGCTGCGACAGCGTGGGAGTAGATTCTTCTTTCGACGATTTTGACTATCCCATGTTTGCATTACTTGGCGCCGGACACGGAGACCGCAAGGTTCGATATTCGGAAGTGAAGAACCTTACGGCTGAATACGCGCGTCCCGAAAGCACCCCCGCGTGCGTAATCATTTGCCTTCGCTGTGCCAATTCGCCGGCAAAGTGGGCACAGTACAAGCGAGTCGGAGGCAAGGTCTCTGTTTTCGACGAAATTGCGGTTTTTAGCACGAACGGGGACTTGCCAAACACCCAAACCTTCGATCTTCCCGTAAACTACGCGCCCGAACAAATTCTGCAGGAATTGGACCGTTACCGCGACTCCCCCCCTTCGGCCGGCCTCGGCTCAACGGAAGATCGAGTAATCCGCGCCGGATCTGATTACCCGGAACAAAGAGCCGGTCTGAAGGCGCGCCTGGACAGCTTATATATTGGGACCTTATCCCTTTGGAGGGTGAGAGATTCCGTCGATCCCTTGCGACGAAGAGGTGAGCCTATCGATCATTCGAAAATAGACCCGGTGCAATTAATAGGCGCCTCGGAAGTCACCCGAAATTGGTTTCAGACCGAACCAGGGAAAGTGCGTGAGTTAAACGATTCAATCGATCGGTTGTATTCCACGCACAGCGCGCAGCTGAATAAGTGAACCAGAAGCTATTCTGTTTTTGCCGGACTTTGTGATTCACTTGAAAACGATTTAGGAGAATAAACCATGGCAGACGCAATCAAGCAAAATGTGGTGGAAATTGACCGCCGGAACGGCCTTCCTTACGAGGAATTCGCTCGCGACTATTTGTTTCCGCACAAGCCTGTAGTCATCAGCGGAGCCCTCGATAAATGGCCCGCCATGACTAAATGGTCGCCCGATTTCTTCAAAAATAAATATGGCTCGATGAAGCTGACCATCGACAAGAAAGATTATTCGATGGCCGATTTCATCGATCTGGTCAACGCCTCGACCGATGAAAAACCGGCGCCGTACCTGCGCAACGCCATCATCGATCGATTCTTGCCGGAGTTGCTCGCTGACATACAACCACTGCCGAGTTATTTCTCGCCAAACTGGCTCACCGGCCCGCTTTCGCAATTATTGCGCTCGCGGCTCCATGACGGCAGCCAGGAACTGTACGTCGGAGGCAAGGGCGGAAAGTTTCCCTTCCTGCATTTTGACAGCTATCATACCCACGCGTTCATCAGTCAGATTTACGGCACCAAGGAATTCACAATCTTCACTACGGACCAAACGCCGTTTATTTATGTTCGCCCCAATCAATACAACGCTTCGCAGATTCCCGATCTGGAAAAGCCCGACTACGAAAAATTTCCCTTGTTTGCAAAGGCCAATGCCATGCGCTTCAATCTTGAGCCGGGGGAAACTCTTTTTGTTCCGGGCGGCGTCTGGCACACGGCGAAGATGCTGTCGCCTTCGATCTCAGTTTCGGTGAATCGAGCGAATGCGTCGAACTGGACCAGCCTAACGCGCGACATGTACAGAAAGGCTCCGCTCCCGATGAAACCTGTCGCTGCGGTGTACCTGACTGGCATGCGCATGGTCCGCTCGCTGCGCGGCTCCTGAGCGTCGTTCTTCCGTCACCAAGACCACTTCTCAACGGGGGTCGCTTTCCGGCCCCCGGTTCGGTGTTTGGCCTGCCGCGCTGAAAACCACGATGTAGTCAAAGACCGATGCACGTCCGCCCACGCTCCGGTATTCATCCCATTTTGCCGGAACGCTCGCACAATCCAGGCAGATCACGGCGCAAGGCGCAGGATGTCGTTCTCGCTCGGAGTACCGGCTCGTCAGGTTGTTCACGCCGCTGTACCAGACGCTTCGTGTTTGCCCGTCGGCATGAATCAGCGCCATCAGGGGGTATACAAAAAAAGACCGAGGGTCCTCACCCAGGTCAGACGAATTCACATAAGAATCAAAAGCGATGCTTCCGCAATCGAGTTTGTTCACCGCATCTGCTACGGCAATATAGGTCGGGGCCAGAGTCTCATGCAAGTCGTTAAAATAAAGAACGGATCGCGAATGATAAACGTTGTTTCCGTGGCTCCAGCGCACCAGCGAGCGATGGTGATTAAGCAGTGCGAAAGGCAGCGCCGATACAAGGAGCAGAAATCCGATTATCGTTCCGGCTTTTCGGGAAAAATGTTTTTCGAGAATGACTCCAGTGAGGGCTGCGCCGAGCACGAACAAAGGCAATTCGTAACGGCTCGACCAAAGCTGCCAAATTATCAGGGCGGAAAAAAGAAAGAAAGCTGCGACGAGGCCCAGCGCATACCACAAATCCCCGCGCCCTCTTTCTCCGCCGTGCTTCCAGAGGGCAAGTCCGATCGCGATGCTCAACAGGAAAAAATGCAGTGGATTGCCCGCGCTTATTTCACTTAGCGAAAATCGATTAAGGCTAAACGGCCCCTTTCTTTGCCAGGTCGTTATGGGATCGTCCGGATCGGCGCCGATTCCCTGGATGCTCCGCCGGAATGCCCGTTCAATCCAAGAATTGAGGCGCTGGCTAGGCGTACCAAAATGAAAAGAAACATTCCGGATTGCGTTCGCCAATGTCCCCTTCAAGGTGACTGGTTCCACACGGTGATTCATCCGCTCTCCTCCGTCGGCTAATGGCACACCCAGAGGCGAGCCCGTCAACTCGTAGCAGCGAAGGTATTGAGGGGCATTAACGGCGAGAACAAGAAAAATGAACAGCGCGGCGCATTTTAGAAATTTGATCCGTGCGGCAGCAGAGCCCATCCACCAACACGCGAGGATAATAAAAGGCAGAAAAATGTAGGCCGTGCCCTTCGTAAGGAGCGCCAGAGCAGCCGACAAGGCGGCGCAAACCAGATTGAACCAACCGGGATCTTCATTCCAGCTCAGGATGAAAGCGACCGTCGCGGTCATCCAGAAAGCCTCCACGTAGGTATTCATGGGACCTGAGGCTTCGAGAACCCCTTCAGGTATCGTCACGCAGACCACGGCGGAAAGGGCTTGACCGCGCGGAGTCGCACCCAAGGATTTCGCGATCAGCGAGACACCAATCAAACACCCGATCATGCTCAAAAACTGGACCAAGTTTACAAACCGATCGCTGCCCCACAGCAGATACGTGTGCATCATTGCGTACTCTGCCCACGGTCCCCAAATCACTTGGGCGTAATCTGGCGTCGCGTAGAACCTCACGCTGTGATTGCTCATCCACATGATCACCCGGGGCAGGTGATAGTCCATCGCATCCCACATGCTCGGAGGCGCAACTACAGCGACGATGCCAATGAGCAGGGCGATGGACCCGGCGCCGGCCAACATCCATTTCGTCGCGGCATCCAAAGCGTCCGCCGAAGATTCTGCTGATTGCACGATTTGCGAAGTGCGGGTTGCCCGAAACTTCAAGAAAAGATATTCGGCCACGCAGACGGTCAGCCAGGATGTCGCCACAGTCGTGCGGGTGAGGTGCTGTCCCACGCTTAGTGTTTCCGTTATTACTACGACGGAAGTGCCGCAGAATACAGCAGCGCCCAGCAGTGTCCTGCGCCAGTCAACATGTGCCTTGCGGAGGATCTGGCAGAAAAGCAGGAATGCCGTGATGGGCAGAACGACAAGCATCGAACGCTCCGATAGTTCGCCAAATTGAAAGCAGGAACGTAACTGTCAGAAGTGTAAACGATTTAGCAAGAGCGAGAGCAATCAGTTTCCAAAACTTTCATTCAACTTCATCCCGAATGCCCATTCTGCCTTATCAATTCGCGCCCGCGGTGTGGTTCCAACCGTCCGGAATACCGAAGTGCGTAATTTGTCGTGGCGTGCCTATCAGGAAATCGTCCTCCTTCTTGTGCCGCGCTTTGTGTAGACTGCGCATGAGCGCGGGGAAAGTTAGCTGAACACCGGAGAATCTAGGATCATGCATCAACGTCTGGTTATATCGTAGTGTTCAGTGGCAAAAATGCAACTCTCGAGGAAGCGGCCATAACTCCGAGGTTGAATTGAAATGGATCCCACACGCTCATCAGCGGATGCCCTGGCCGAAAGGATAATGCCTTCGCCTCCAATTGAGCTTGCCGTGGTAATACCCACCTACAACGAGAGCGAAAATATCCCACTGTTACTCGTAGCACTGGGAAAAGCTCTTCGCGGGATCGAATGGGAAGTCGTATTTGTAGATGATAATTCCCCGGACAAGACCGCGGAGCTTATCCGGGTTCTAGCCTTGACCAACCGGCGCATCCGCGTGCTCGAACGAATCGGACGAAGAGGTCTCTCGTCGGCTTGCATTGAGGGTATGCTCGCGACTCCGGCTCCTTACATCGCTGTGATGGACGCGGATATGCAGCACGACGAGAGCATCTTGCCGAGGATGCTGGAACGCATGAAATCCGAGCACTTGGACGTCGTGGTCGGCAGCCGGAAGATTGAGGGTGGCAGCATGGGCGAATTCGCTCGCGAGCGAATCTGGCTGAGTGACCTCGGGACTCGGATCAGTAAGCTCGTATGCCGATGTGACGTCTCTGACGCCATGAGCGGGTTCTTCATGGTCGATCGCGCATATTTCCAGCAGGTTGTTCCTCGCCTGACCGGGGCCGGTTTCAAAATCCTGGTCGACCTGCTCTCCTCGAGCCCATCATCGCCTCGGCTCGGCGAAGTTCCCTACCACTTCCGCAATCGCCAGCAGGGTGAGAGCAAACTCGATATCAACGTGGAATTGGAATATCTCTACTTGCTGGTCGACAAACTAATCGGCAAGTGGGTTCCCACCAGATTCGTTATATACGTTTTGGTTGGTACTCTTGGCCTGCTGGTTCATCTTGGTGTGTTGGCGTTGCTCTACTACCGGGGCCACGCGGATTTCACAGTTTCGCAGGTGACTGCCACTTTTACAGCGATGACATTTAATTTCCTCCTGAACAATGTCGTAACTTTTCGTGACCGTCGGCTCCGGGGATGGCGGATCGTCACTGGACTCCTCACTTTTTATTTGGCTTGTTCATTGGGGGCTTTGATGAATGTCAGTCTTGCGAAGTTTCTTCTTGATTCTCACGTCGCATGGTATTTGGCCGGAATTCTGGGGATGGCCACTAGTTCGGTATGGAATTATGGAGTAAACACGATCTTAACGTGGCGCCGTAGCCGACGTGGCTAGGGCTACCCCGTCTTCTTGCGTACAACAGGGCAGTAAAATTGCACTGGAATCGGTTGGCTGAAGACGGGAATGCCTAACTCGATAAACGGTTACAGAATCGTTGGAGAAGACCACGTCACCTATTTGGAGAACAGAAGGGATGATTTCAGGATAGCTATGAACCCACAGGTAGTCGTAAGAATTCGCGATCTGTTGCCAATCGATGGCAGACGCGTGGAAAACATTGCAATAAACGTTTGGACAATAAGTTGATCCAATAAGGCGAATTGGCTGGACCCCTGAAAGATGAAAGAGCGTGGGAACCAGAAAACCACGTTGGATCACACCGTAGTCCAGATGGTGAATATCTCCCCTACCAATAAGCGGAACTTCTGGTTCTATCCGGAGAATCTGCAAAACTTTTGCATCCCGCGGAATGGCCTCAAAGGAGGCAGTCAGTTGCGTTAGCTCGTGCTGGCGGGCAATGAACATTCCTTCCACGGTTGCCACGCGAAACAATACCAGCAGCACCAAGCCGAAATATAAATAACGGGGAACACGCTGAAATCGCCAGACGGCCAGTAGGAACAAATAGAGAAATGGCACGATCCGCACGTCGATATAGCCGCCAATGCCGTAACCACTCGGGGCCATGACATAAACTAACAGCAGGGCGGCACAAACAGTTAACCAGACCGGTCGCATTGCGACAGACTGCCTGCCCTTCCACACGAGAATAATGAGAAATACGATAACGGCCAAAACCAGCACGTCTAAGCCCCTGGAGGTAAATAGTCGGACGGGGAAGGAAAGATTTCTTAGTTTGTCCCAAACGAAACGTTCTGAATAATGGATCGAAGCACCGGTCCCTGCGTGCCTAGAATTGTAAGCAAACATCCAGAGCGCAGGGAGCGACAGCGCTGCTAAGATTGCTATCTTTTTCCAACGCTCCTCTTGCAACAGGGCATAAATACCCATGACGGCGCCGGCTACACAAAATCCGATCAAATGTGAGAGGTAGACTAGGATTAGGCCGATGACGATGCCGAGCGCTGTTATAGCTTTCGGGGAGCTGCAGTACATTACCCACAAGCCGACGACAAGTAGGCAAAATGCAAGACTAAATTGATTGCTTATCGAGCCCATCAGTAAGTTTGGATTTAACGCCACCAAAATACCAAAGCTGGCCAGCTCAATATTTTCAGGGCAGGCTTTCTTGAGGAAAAAATACGTGGCAAAAGTGACCAAGATGATGCAAAGACTGAGAATACATCTGCCGACAATATCGATGGGTAAGAAATATTGCAACACCATCGCCAAAATATCGGGTGATATGTACGGGAGTGGGCCCCACGCGGGAGCATAAAAGCTGGAAAAATGATAAGCCGTGTCCTTCATGTGGAAGAGGACAAACCACCGTGCCAGATGATTGGGATAATCGGTCACGACGGGGTAACGGACGGTCCAGAATGGAAGCACTGCCACCAGCGTCAGGACTATCAATAGCCAAGGCACGTCGGCTGACGAGGTTTGGTAAATGGTTGATTGTGCTTGCTCCTGATCGGTGCGCCCAGGTTGTCTGATCATTTAGATTTCTTCAGTTCGCCAATCCTTAAGTGCGTTCCGACTGGCCCGGTGGAGTTCTAGACTGCCAAGCCTTCGAGATCTTAGCTGAATATCAACAAAACGGTGAGTTGCTTTCCGACGACAGCATGGGCGAGTTCGCTCGCAAGCGTGTTTGGCTGAGTGACTTCGGGACAAGGACCAGTAAGCTCGTATGCCGATGTGACGTCTCATACGCGATGAGTGGATTCTTTCTGGTTGATCGCGCATATTTCCAGCAGGTTGTTCCTGGCCTGACCGGGGCCTACGAGCCCAGTCCAACACTAGCTTCTGGACCGGAAATAGAGGCCGGTGTGCGAGCGGAACGATGCCTCGGGATGAAAAGGAATTCGTCCCGGGTGGCTTGGCACGTCCCACTGATCGATCAACTCGTAGCCCGCAGCGCAGATCGAATCGATGAAATCTTTACGATTAAACACGTATTGAGGATGAAAAGCCGGCCCTCCGTTTTGCAATGTCACAATTTGGTTGCCTTCATACAAAGGCAGTTTGTTTAAGAGCAAATGCTGTGGACGCACAGGCAGCGCCGCCAGCGAAACGGCAAACGAAGGCGCTTCGATGTACTGCAGCGAACCAGCCGCCAAGAGAATTTGCACGCCCGATGCTTTAGAGAACGAAGTCGCGAAGGAAATCTCGCTACGGTTCTCTCGTCGCGCCAGTTCCTGGCCCGCCTTGACGATTTCCGGAAGATCGCAAACGATCCATTTGAAGCCATCCGGATATTTTAAATATCTCGAATAGGCATAGAAATTTGTCCCACGATGGCCCCCGTAATCGAACACCCGCGTTCCCGGTTCGATCAGACGCCCGAGCCAAAACATCACCGGGTAGTCGAAGGAGAGAGCTCGTGAGAGCCGGTCCTCGAATTCCAGTGCGTAGGCCGCATTGTTAAATCCGAGAGGTTTTGTTTGCGGCGCTGCTCGGTTGGCTTCTTTGAAGCTTTGGTAGACTCCGTGGAAGGTTCCCCAGGCATTTCCAGAAAACCGTTTTTTATAGAGGGCCTCCAGCAACGTCCGAAGGACCGGTATCGCTTCGATTCGTTGCTGCAGAGTTTCAGCTAGCATTCCGGCGCCTCAGGAAAATTGAATGCGGTCGAAGCGGTCGCCTGCGGCAGGCGATCACACTTTGTATAAAGCGCAAGCCGTATGACTCCGCTCAGCTCATGCATGGTAGGCGCCCGTACAGGATCAACTCCAGGGCGGCTTACCGTTCCGAACATTTTTGAACCAAACAGCAGGCTCGACCACGCACGATTTCAGCAAATCCCTTAAGCCTGAGCGTCCTGGTGGCGTCGGGCGGACCCCGAGTTTGCGCAGCGCATAGTTCGCTCGGTAAACGTTCGCCAGCATGCGATCCCGGAATTGGAAATTCACGCTGACGCTGATGGACACGTTGTCGTGGTTTTTCACCCAGTGCGGCGCGTTCACCGGAATGTGCACCACCGTTCCCGGAGTCATAGCGAATTCGCGTGCCCGATTTTGATGTTCGGGCTTGTGTATCGCGGCGTTGTGGTCCACGGACCAAAACCTCTCGAGCTCCTCTTCGGGCAGCACGATGCGATCCTTTTGATCGAATACGCTCAGCGTTTTTTCTCCGCGAACCTGCAAAAGAAAATTGCATTCACGATCGATGTGATAAGACGTCACTCGTAGCGGCGATGTCACGAAAAGAATAATTTCCTGCACCTTCATCACGCGGTCGAGATCCAGGCCGATCAAGGTTTGCAATTCGGCCATGCATTGGTTCAATAAAGCGGCGTACTCGGGATCCTTATCCGCCTTGTGAAGGATAATCCACGCGCCGCAATTTTCGATTCGTTCCAGCGCCTCCTCTACCGAAAAGGAAGCTCGCGGCGTTTGATCCCATCTCTGGTCCACGCGCACATTCCCCGCGTCGTAGTACAAATCTTTGGGACGGTCTCGCGAAGTATCACGCGCGAGCTCCAACAGCCGCGGCAACTCAAATAATGGATGCCCAACTAACCGATGTTGAAATTCAAAGCTCGTCCGATTGAAATGCAGACGAAAGGCATCTGGATCAGCGTCGAATACTGGAGTGGACTGTGAAGCGCGCGAATCCACGACAGTCGCCATACCCGAGTCTATCCTCCTTTTGAGCGTGGGCGAACAAGCCCACCCCAAGTATCCTGCACTTTCTCTTCCAACCCAACACTCTATAAAGCCGGGATATGCTAAGTAAAGGCTTATGTATTAACAAGATAGACGTCGTTCGGTCTCTCGACGGTAGAATCTGGGACCTTTTGGGAAATCGCTGAGCATTACTCGGAATTTCGGTTGTGTCTTAATTTGAAATTAAGACACTAGCAGAATTTCGCAATGCTCGCATACGGCATGGGGAGATACTGGGGTAGAACTTGTCCTCGATACTGTAGCTCAGCGCCCCGTTCTTCCGGCTCCCAGTTCCGCTGAAGTCAAAATGCGTGCCCAGCGTGCAAGAAGCCGCCTTCGGAAGTGATTCTGTTTGCGCAACTATGAGGCTGGCGGTAGGTCATAACCCCACGTTGTTGACCTTAAGGGAATCAACAGTGCCAGGATCAGAGGCACCAGGATGCAGTAGCGCCATCCAATCAAGTAGATCATCGTTGGCGCTGCAAAAAGCAAGCCGGCAATATTCCGGGACCACTCTTGCGTCCTTGACGTCGGTGCAATCCTCGCGTCCAGCACCAACGCAATAGGGATAATCAACAGAACTCCGTCTTGAATCCGCTCGTATTGGCTGACCAGAACAGCAACCAGGACCGCAAGCGCATAGGACGGGGGTCTAGTAGCAGTCCATAGCAAGAGGAGAATCGAACCGATTACAGTGACGATCAGCACTGTATGCGGAGTGATGTGCGAGCCCGCAATGCTGCTCAGCAGACACCGCAGAGTGGGCAGAGTCGTGCCGTTCACCTCATATCCCATCTCCCCGGCAGGAATTGGAAATTGTGCAATGCAAGAGCGGACGTTATGCCAGTAACTCCCGGACCACACGCACCCAGTAAGCATCACTGAGGTCACTACTGTCCCGGCACCGGCAATGATGAATCCCGCTACGATGCGCCAGCGCCGCCAGCAGAGAAATAGCAGAGCAATGGGTAGGACCAATTGAAAATTGAACAGCCCGAGACCAAGAAAGATCCCGGATGACCACTCATCCCGGCGGTAGAACGCAACCGCGGAGGCCAAAACCAGCGTCAGAAGTATGATTGAATCCGCGCCTCGGACAACTGCCAATGTTGTGGAAAGAAAGCAGAAGAACAGCGCGGGCGGAAACCACCTCCACACCCCAGGAAGTCTTTCAAGGTATGGCCAAATCATCCAAATCACCAGCGAAATGAGCGCTAGGTTGACCCCAAGGAATGCAACATAGGCGGTGCGATATTGCAGGAAAGTGAACGGGACGAATAGCAATGCTTCGTAAGCTGGCGGATTCAGCCGGACCTCAGCGTTCGCGGGCCTCGCCGGTCCATTCTGGGATGCTTGAGCTGCGTCCCGATCGGAGAGTTCGTGAGCGTTTCCACGTCGAACCGTCTCCGCGGCTCTGTAAAGCGCGTGAAAATCCCCGTCTCCGCTAAGTACGGCCGGAATCCGGCGAACGAAAATGAAGACTTGGGCGATAAACAAAAGAACAGCCACTAGGATGATGAATCGAGGCGGGCCTTTTGCGCTACGAGGCATGGAGTAAGGGTAGCACGCAAGTTATTTCGTTCTATGGCGGAGGTGCTGTCTCAGTTTCCTAAGTGCTTGGTCCACAAAATGCTATCCTAGTTCGCATGGATGGCATGTTTAACCATCGACATTTCGATTCATTAGATCGTTGCGTCTCACGCCGCTCGAAGCAATAATTAAAGCGCACCGGTAGGCCAGACTCCGAAGAATTGACGCCAGGAGACAAGGGAAAATATGAAAGGCATAGTTCTTGCCGGTGGAACTGGTAGCCGGCTAAATCCACTCACTCGCGTGACGAATAAGCATCTTCTTCCCATATATGACAAGCCGATGGTGTATTACCCCATCCAGACTCTTGTAAATGCCGGAATTCAGGAGATCCTTCTCGTTACTGGCGGAAAAAATGCCGGCGACTTTCTGCGCTTGCTGGGTAACGGCCGCGATTTCGGATTGAAGCACCTAAACTACACATACCAGGAAGGGGAAGGCGGAATCGCCGAAGCGCTGGGTCTGGCGGAATATTTTGCCGGCAGCGAACCCATCTGCGTCATTTTGGGCGACAACATTATTGAGAACAACATCCGTGACGCGGTTGAAAAATTCAAGAAGCAGAAAGACGGAGCGAAAATTTTGCTAAAAAAAGTTACCGACGCACAGCGATTCGGAGTCGCGGAAGTCCGCGGCAACCACGTCGTCGGCATCGAAGAAAAGCCCAAAGCTCCAAAGTCCGATTTCGCCGTTATCGGCATCTATCTCTACGACAAGACGGTATTTGAAAAGATTCGCCGGCTAAAACCTTCAGGCCGAGGGGAGCTCGAAATTACCGACGTCAACAACTTCTTCATTCAAGAAGGCAAGCTAACTTATGAAGTTCTCGATGGATGGTGGACCGACGCCGGAACGTTTGAATCTCTGCTCCGCGCGAACTCGCTTGTAGCAGAAACTGGAGCAAACAAGTTGTCGGGGCCGGCAGCATCGGCGCGGCGGGAAGTAGCCCCGTGAAAATCCTTGTAACAGGTGGAGCAGGCTTCATTGGTTCGAATTTCATTCGTCAAGTCCTCGCGCTCGGCAAAGACTATGTAATTGTGAACTACGACAAGCTGACCTACGCCGGGAATCTCGAGAACCTGGATGATGTTGCGAAAAATCCAGCCTACTCGTTCGCCAAAGGCGATATTTGCGACGCTGCTGCGGTCGAATCCGCCATGAACGGTTGCGAGGCGGTGGTTCATTTTGCGGCGGAATCTCACGTTGACCGAAGCATTTATGAACCGGCGCCGGTGATTGAAACGAACGTCACAGGAACTTTCATCCTTCTGCAAGTCGCTCGAAAGCTCAACGTAAGACGGTTCGTCCATATTTCCACGGATGAAGTCTATGGCGATATGGATGCCGGAGCCTTCGCAGATGAAAATTCACCGCTTCAACCCAGCAGCCCGTATTCAGCTTCTAAGGCCAGCTCTGATCTTCTGGTCCGCTCCTATGTGCGAACGTTTGGTTTCCCTGCCGTGCTCACTCGCGCGTCCAACAATTATGGTCCCTACCAGTTTCCCGAAAAGTTTTTGCCCCTGATGATCACGAATGCGCTTGATGACAAACCTCTTCCGATTTACGGTGATGGGAAGCAGCAGCGCGACTGGTTGCACGTGGAGGATCACTGCCGCGGAATTGTCGCTGTTCTCGAACGCGGACGTATCGGCGAGGTTTACAACATCGGGGGTCAGGACATCGTAGAAAATTTGACCATGGCCAAGGCCCTGCTTCGCGTGACGGGCAAGCCCGAAACGCTCTTGTCATATGTTAAGGATCGGCCGGGTCACGACCGCCGCTATGCTCTGAAGTGCGACAAAATAGAGCGCGAACTTGGTTGGAAGCCTACTATTTCGCTCGAGGAAGGTTTGCGCCAGACAATTGACTGGTACCGGAGCAATACGAAATGGATGGCGCGAGTCCGCGACGGCGAATATCGCTCCTATTACGAAAAATATTACGAGAATCGCGATTCTTCCCTGCATGCAATCGCTCAAACCGGGCCCAAACCCTCCCTCTGATTTCGGACGATTTCTGCCGGCTGCGGAAATCTGTTAGAGTCATCGAAGTTCCTGACTCGATCGATTCAATTGCAATTCTCATGAGGAGCATGGATCTAGTGCACAGGATTGAAACATCCTTACCTGGAGTATGGGAGCTCCGTCCGAAGGTTTTCCGTGACTCTCGCGGATTTTTCATGGAGACATACCATCGTGAACGATTCGCTGAGTTGGAGATCCCCTGTTCCTTCGTACAAGATAATCATTCTCGCTCAGCCAAAAGCACACTTCGAGGCCTCCACTACCAGTTGCATCATCCGCAAGCGAAGCTTTGTCGCGTTGTGGAAGGAAAAGCGCTCGATGTCGCCGTGGACGTCCGGCTAGCGTCGCCGACTTTTGGCAAATACGCCAGCGTTCTCCTCTCGGCGGACGATCACAATCAGATTTATATACCTGGCGGTTTTGCACACGGATTCCTAGCGCTGACCGATTCAGTTCAATTCCTTTATAAGTGCAGCGACTTTTATGATCCGGCGGACGAGCACGGGGTTTCCTGGAATGATCCCGATATCAACATTCCTTGGGGAATGCCCGACCCTCTCGTTTCGGAAAAGGATTCGAAGTTTCCCAGGCTCGCTGATATTCCACGCGAATTCCTTCCACATTATTCAGCGAAATGAAACCAAGAATCCTGCTAACCGGTAAGAACGGCCAAGTTGGATTGGAACTCCAACGGTTCTTGCCGCAACTCGGCGAGGTACTCGCCTTCGATCGCCAGGAGCTCGACCTCTCCAAGCCCGATGATCTTCGCCGAATGATTCGAACGGTTCGTCCAAATCTGATCGTCAACGCCGCTGCTTATACCGCCGTCGATCAAGCTGAAAAGGAAGAAGCGGTTGCGCGCTCCATCAACGCGGACGCACCCGCCGTAATGGCTGAAGAAGCCAAAAAGATTGGCGCGGGACTTGTTCACTATTCGACTGATTACGTATTTGACGGATCCAAGAATTCCCCTTACAAGGAAACCGATCCCACCGGTCCTCTCAACGTGTACGGGAAGACAAAGCTCATGGGCGAGCAAGCAATTTTTGAGGCTGGCGTGCCCCATCTGATTTTCCGCACTGCTTGGGTATATGCCACGCGTGGCCGAAATTTCCTCCTCACGATCTTGCGCCTCGCGACCCAGGGGAGAGAAGAGTTGAGGATCGTGAGCGACCAGATTGGTGCGCCAACATGGAGCCGTGCTATCGCTTTCGCCGCAACACAAATTCTGACGCAGATTTATGGACGAGGCGACGGCCTAGCCGTCCTGACAGAAGTGAGCGGTGTGTACCACATGACTTCCGCTGGCGAAACAACCTGGTATGGATTCGCGAAGGCAATCTTGGAGGACGTTTCTCAGATGCGGCAGAGCGCTCCTTGGTTCGCCGCCGCCACTGGCGGGCGCCCGCTGGTAGCGCCTCGCGTAATTCCTATTTCAACAGAAGAATATCCCACCCCTGCCCGCCGCCCGGCCTATTCACTACTCTCAAATTCGCATCTAACGGAAACCTTTGGCGTGCAATTGCCAGCCTGGCGTACACAGTTGCGCTCTGCCTTCAGCGACGAATCCGCTACGGTGCTCCGCGAGTAGGGACTTCCTTAATCACAGTCGCCGAGTTAGCCTAAGAGAGAGGGAAAATTCGTCGCAGTCTCGTATGTGAAATCCAGATTCACGAGTTGGTCTGGGAAGAAAGAATTCGCGCTCCGAATACAGAAGTAATGTAAACCGTGGAACAAGCCAATGTAGTGATCATCGGTGGTAGTGTTCTGGGCTGCGCGATCGCTCGGGCTCTGTCGCCGCGCTGGAGCGATGTGCTCGTGCTTGAAGCCGTTCCTAATATTGGGATGGGCGCAAGCTCTCGCAATGTGACTACGAGCTGGGAACTGTCACTGAGACCGGTTCTGAGTATGCGCTTTCGATGTTCTCGGAATTAACGGCGGTTACTACATAGAAGTACATTTGTCCGCTAGACACGCTGTTGTCTGTATAACTCGTGTCAGGATTAGCGTGGGAATTCAGCTTCGCGTATGGCCCGCTTGATTTGGAGCTTCGATAAACGAAATACCCCACCACCTGAGCCGCGCTCTTATCCCAGTTCAGCGCTACCGACGGTTGCTGGCTCTTTTGTGTCCCGGAGCCCGAAAGTTGAATGACGAGCGGAGAACCTGCGTTGCTCGAAATCGTCACTGTGCCCGGCAGACTCCCCGTGGTCTTTGGATCAAACTCCACCGTCAGGATCGCGCTCTGATCGGGAGCCAGATCTACTTTCGATGTCACGCCGGCAAGCGTGTAGCTGCTACCCGTGAGTGATACATTCGAAATGTCCGCACTGGCAGTTCCCGTGTTCTTCAGCGTTACCTGCAGCGACGGGCTGTTGCCGATTGTCACGCTTCCGAAGCTCAAGCTCGTGGAGCTAGCCACTAGCTGAGGAGCGGAAGAGACTCCCACTCCGTTTAAGCCGACATTCACCGGGCTGCCCGCCGTTATAATTGAAATCGCCCCGGTATCCGAACCCGCAACCTTGGGATTGAACTCAGCCATGAAGTTCACAGATTCACCCGGCGTCAACGTCTGCGGCGTGGTAAGCCCGGAAATGCTAAACCCGCCGCCCGTAGCGCTTACGGACTTGATCGCCACGCTGGCAGAACCGCCGTTGGTCAAGCGGAGTGGCTGTGTAACCGGGCTGCCGACGCTAACATTGCCGAAGCCGACCACCGATGGCGTCACGCTAAGAAGACTGGTCGATCCCGTCCCGTTCAGACTTCCCGCTGTCTGAGGTCCTTCCGCATTGATCGCTACCAAAAGGTTGACGCTTTCCTGCGTTGCTGAGGTCGGCCCGAACACAACAGTAAGCTGCGCGCTTTGGCCAGGAGACAATACCTCGGGCGCTGAAAAGCCCGAGATCGTAAATCCTGTGCCGCTGGCGGAGACTTTAGAAAGTGTGAACTTTGCCGTGCCGCTATTGGTCACGGTTACGCTTTGAGTGGAGCTTGAACCAACCATTACTGTTCCGAAATCGAGAGGGTTGGGCGTCACTTGCATTGCAATGCTCGGTATTATGCCTGGCTTGCCTGAGCCCACGCACGCCGACATCACAACCAATCCGAATATCGTAAGAAGGACGGAGAAATTTCTGACGGCGATTGTTGTGCGTTTTGCAGCGGGACGAAAAAAATCGCGCGCGTCCGCACCCTCCAGGATTGGGTGGTGGTGTTTCATATGCACAGGCATTGTGCGACGAAGGTCCGATGTGGAACTACTGGCCCGGGGTACACACTTAGGACAGGGTAAAAGGCTGTCCCAGAGGACAGCCTTTGCCTGGTTCTCTGCGGTTACTGAGGTCGTTCGGTCTTGCCGCGCTCTCCTAATTCACTTGCGATCTATTGAATCAAAGCCGACGCCTGGTTCGAGTACACACTCTCGACGCCGTTCGAATCCACAGCCGTAACTACGTAGTAGTAAGTCTGGCCGGATTGCAGTCCGCTATCGGTAAACTGAGTTGACGTTACTGGTGATCCGGTCAACTTAGACGCGTACGGACCGCCCGTGCTGGTACCTCGATAGACATTGTAGCCAGCCACTGTTGTTGCGCTGTCTGTCCAAGCTAGTCCCACAGTGTGAGTGCTCTGCTGCGCTCCGCTGCCGGACAAGCTCATCGCGGCCGAATTCGTAGCATTACTTAGCAAAGTAACGGCCCCGCTAACTGCACCCGCCGCTGTTGGAGCAAACTGAACTGTCACCGGAATGGACTGGCCTGCAGTCAAGGTTTCGCCCGAGCTTACCCCGCTCACTGTGAAGACTGCGCCGGTTACATTTACGGCCGATATGGTAACGCTCGAATTTCCTGTGTTCGTCAAGGAAGAGCTCAAATCACTGTTGCTCCCGACGTTGACGCTGCCGAAACTCAGGCTCGACGTGCCGAACGTCAGCAGTTGCGTCCCAGCCAGCCCGGATCCGCTCAATGCGATCGTGAACGGCGAGTTAGGAGCATTGCTGGTGAGTGAAATTGAGCCGGTCACGGCTCCTGCAGCGCCAGGCGCGAAAACCGCGTTAAACGTGGTATTCGAACCGGCCGGAATCGTGAGCGGTGTGTTAAGACCAGTGACACTGAATCCGGTGCCGCTCACGGCAGCGTGTGAAACCACAAGGCTGGCCGTGCCGTTGTTGGTCAGGCTGATCGTCTGCGAATTGCTCGTCCCCGTCGAAACATTTCCAAAACCTGCCGTGCTCGGAATTGCACTGATTTGTGCTTGGCTTCCGCTACCGCTCAACGCGACGGTTAATGGTGAATTGGGGGCATTGCTCGCGACGGAAATGCTGCCCGAAGCGCTGCCGGGTGTCGTCGGTGTAAACTGCGCCGTAAAGGTTGTGCTTTGTCCCGCCGCGATCGTCGCGCCAGGGGCTAATCCAATCGCGCTAAAGCCAGTGCCCGCGGCGCTTGCCTGGTTGATTGATACGCTCTCGTTTCCGGAATTGGTTAAGGTAATTGTCGCAGAGCCCGTGCTGCCCACCTGAACGCTGCCAAAATTGAAGTTGGCCGGTGAAATCGCCAGTCCCGCTTGTCCGCCCGTCCCGACAAGTTCAACAGTTAATGGTGAATTTGAGGCATTGCTTGTTAGGGTGAAGCCGCCTGCAGCGGAGCCTGCCAACAGCGGCGCAAACTGGATTTGGATGGTTTTGCTCTGACCCGGGGCGATCGTTGCTGAAGGAGTTCCGGCACCGGTCGTGAAGCTCGCGCCTGTAACAGCCGTTTGATCGATGGTCACAGTGGATGTTCCCGTATTCGTCACTGTCACGCTTTGTGTCGTAGCTTTGCCCACTCCCACAGTTCCAAAACTCACGGTTGTGAGGTTGGCCGAAAGCACGCCCGTACCCGCCCCCGGTGTTTTCGAGGGGGTTTTGGGGTTCGTGAAACTGGTGCAGCTGGAAAGTCCGAGGATTGCGATAATGGCTGCCAGCATGATCATAAAAGCAAGCGGGCCGGCCGGACGGCTTGCCCTGGAACGCGCATCTAGCGGGCGCGAGTGAATCCGTTCTGGTTGGGTTGGTGTATGCGTTTTCATGATGTACACAGTTTAAAAGGCGGCGCTAAGTGGCTCTACTGGTCAGAGGAAGCAACAAAGTGCAGCATGATTCGCCTGTTCACTCGGGCCAAACGGGACCTGACCTGCCTAAGGGACAGGTGCGCTTAACCGCGTCCTGACAGCTAGTTAGCGAGGCGTCTCAGTGCGGCCGCTCGGTGCGGACCTAGACGCTTGAGATAGACATTCGGAGATTTCTGCGAAGGATAGACGAAACCTGCACTCATGCTAGACTTTTGGACGAATACGAGGGTCTCCTTTATCAGAGCAATGCAGATTCAAACTATCGAGCCCAAAGCGTCCCCCCGCTCCTCTGGCTGGTCGAATCGCTTCCTGCTCGCCGCCATTTCCGGAATACTCTTTCTTACACTTTTTCCCTTCCGGTTTGATTTTCAGGCCAAACTTGCAGGCGATGCTTCGCCATTTTTCTTGGGCCACGGTTCGAAAGCGACCGGATTAACGGATGCTTTTCTGAATGTTTTGCTCTTCGTTCCTTTCGGTTTTGGCCTGGCGGAAAACTTGCGAGAGCGAAAGATATCTCGTTCCGCATCTTTTCTGATGGTATTTGCCGCGGGTGCAATTCTTTCCTACGCGATCGAGATTACCCAGATTTATATCCCCATGCGCGATTCAGGATGGGAAGATGTTTTCACCAATTCCACCGGCTCCGTCGTCGGATTCCTGGTCTATGAATTATTGGGCGCGCTCATCATTGATTCTCTTTCCAAACTCGAAATGGCGCTTCGCGCCCGGCTGACGCTCCAACGCACCGCCGCCCTTCTAGCTGTTTATTTCCTCATTTGGTTCACGGCTTCTGCCATGTTTCAAAAGCTGACTCGGCTCAGCAATTGGGAGCCGGACAGTTTGCTCGGGGTTGGTAACGAGGCCACCGGCCAAAACCCATGGCAAGGGAGCGTCCGGAGATTTGAGATCGCGGATCGGTCTATCCCTGATGCTCTTGCTATTGGTTTGACGTCGGGCCCCACCGCCCAGGAATCTCCTTTCGCCTGGCGGGCCGAATACGATTTCTCCAGCCCGACGCCTTTCCAGGATTCAAAACAATTTCTTCCGAGTCTTTCGTGGACTCCCGCCGTCCCGCTTTCTCAGAGTTCGAATGGAGTCACCCTCGACGGCAAATCTTGGCTTACTTCTCGCGCCGCTGTGGCAGATTTAGTTGACCGTATCCGTATAACAAATCAATTCTCCCTGCACATAGTCTGCGCCGCGGCGCAGCCTCACACTGGTAATGGACATATCGTTTCCATTTCGCGCTCGCCCTGGTTCGCGGATTTGACGCTCAGGCAGGAAGGATCCGACCTCGTTTTCTGGTTTCGAAGTCCTCTTTCCATTCGGCGAGCAATTCTCGCCTGGTACGTCCCGAACGTCTTCACTGACAGCCAACTGCGCGACATCCTTTATTCTTATGACGGTGCCGATCTTTCCCTTTACATTAACGGCCGGAAGATCCGCCGCCCCTTCCGCCTGGGGCCTGGCACGGCACTGGCGCGTCTCCTCCATCAAGTTCGTCCCGCTGAATTGGAGGGTTACAACGATATTTACTACGCGCTCGTCTTTTTCCCGGTCGGGATAATCCTCGGCTTGGCAAAATTCCATAGAAGGCCATCAAATGTGACGATCCTGCTCACGATTACGTTTGGCCTTCTTCTGCCTGTCTTTCTGCTTGAATTCATTCTCGTCCAAGTCAGCGGACGGCCGGTTTCCTCTTCGAACTTGTTGCTTTCGTTCTTGCTCCCGATTGCCGGATTCTTGTGGTTTCGTTCCGACTCTGTACAGACTGCGGTGGAACGTGCCGGCTAGTCCTCTACGGGAGGATCATGTAATTTTGGCTAAGGTAATTCGTGACTTTTCATCACAGTGCTGCTTCACTGTTGGAACGTACGAAGAAGCCCGGCGGGTTCTGGGCCTTTCTTGGAATGCAAATCTTGCTGCGGAGATCTGAATCTTGCGAATTTCGGTGATTGGCTGTGGGTATGTTGGCCTGGTTACAGGCGCTTGCTTTGCGGAAATAGGACACTACGTCACTTGCACCGATGACGACGAATCCAAGATCACCACCCTTCGCGGCGGGAAACTGCCTATTTACGAGCCTCACTTGGACGATCTGGTAGAGAAAAATGTCCGAGAAGGTCGGCTCCACTTCGTGAGTAATCCCGGTGAAGCCGTGCGCTCAAGCGAAGCCGTCTTCATCTGCGTGGGAACTCCGCCTTTGGAAAACGGAGATGCGGACCTGAGTGCAATTGACAATGTCGCGCGAATGATCGCCACCGAGGCTGGCGGCGCCAAATTGGTTGTGGAAAAGAGCACCGTGCCCGCACAAACAGGACAGGAACTCAAGCGCGCTCTCGGTGTCTACAGCCGGAAATCAGGCGCCAATTTTGCGGTTGCTTCGAATCCCGAATTCCTCCGCGAAGGCACTGCGGTCACCGATTTCCTTCACCCTGATCGAATCGTTATTGGTGTAGATGATGACACTGCCGCAAAAAAGCTCCGCGAAATCTACGCGCCGATTCTGGATAGGAAGTTTAAATGCCCCGCACACCGAGATAAATGCCCCGCTGCGGCCGCACCGGTTTTCGTCACCACGACTGTCAACAGCGCCGAGCTGATCAAACACGCCTCAAATTCTTTCCTCGCCGTGAAAATTTCCTTTGCCAATGCTCTTGCAGATATGTGCGATCAGCTGGGCGCGGACGTCCAGGAAGTCACTGCGGCAGTGGGAATGGATCCTCGAATCGGTCCTCAATTCTTGCAAGCGGGCCTTGGATTCGGCGGTTTCTGCTTGCCCAAAGACGTGCAGGCTTTCATTCGACTCGCCGAACGCGTCGGAATCGATTTCACCTTGCTAAAAGCAGCAGAACAAGTGAACCGTCAGCGCGTCGAGTTGCTTCTGGCCAAAGCCCGCAAGGCCCTCTGGGTCCTTAAGGGAAAAAAAATCGGGCTTCTCGGTTTGGCCTTTAAGCCAAATACGGATGACATTCGTTTTTCGCCTGCTATTGAGGCAGCCAAGCGATTCATAGCCGAAGGCGCCACTTTGCGTGCCTTTGACCCTCAGGCGATGGAGAAGACCCGCAAAGCACTCCCACAGATATTGCTTGCGAAAAATTCCTACGAAGCGGTAAATGACGCAGATGCTGCAATCGTTGCCACGGAATGGGATGAGTTTCGAAATCTCGACTGGAAGCGCGTTTACAACGAAATGGCGCGGCCCTTGGTCATCGACGCTCGAAACTTTCTGAATCCTGCTGAAATGAAGGCCCTGGGTTTTGAATACTATTCGTTCGGCCGCTGAGAATCGATAGAGCCAAGAATTTCATTCCCACTCAACTCAGCGCATTACCAGAAACTCGACTAAGCCATCAGGACGTTGCCGGGAAAGCGAACACTGTTGCCTTTGTTCGTCATCTGGATCGGCCTTTTGGCAGCTACCGTCTCCAGTCGCACGTTCCTTTGGTCTCCTGAAGTGTTCTCTACTGCCACAGCTTCTGCGTTGAATGTGGCGGGACGCACGAAACCTGCGGCCCTACGAGCCAATTCCGATCGTGTTTCCACTCCGAACTTACTCAGTAAAGTTGAAATGTGGAATTTCACCGTGCGAACCGTAATATTCAGTTTGCAGGCGATTTCCTTGTTTGCCCGGTTGGAAAGCACGGATTGAAGCACTTCCCTCTGGCGTGGGCTTAACGTCGCAGGGCACGCAATCGATCGCCCCTCCTCCAGAAGCTCCTCAGCTCGGGACACCAGACGTCCCATCAAATCCCTCTCCGCCGGAACAAGTACTTGAAAATCATTCGGATTCTGGCCCCTGACTAGGCATTGCATCGCCAACAGCCCGGCCACTCGCTCCACGGTCGATTCCGAGTCCGCATTAGATTCCGTCCGGAACTGCGCCACCCCCGTCGTGGTCTCACAGAAAACAAAGACCTTAGCCTCATTGGAGATTTGTTTTTTTTCACGCTGTATCAACTTCGCGAATACGCGTACCTTCTTCACTAAAACCTTCCCCGTCTGCTTGCCCAGGACTAATTGGCTAAGACTTATTTGGATTTTTTTGCTATTGCCAATGCTTTACGGGACTTGCGGCGGCTCTCCTGGCAATCGCCCTGATTCAATCACCTTGAGAACCGATCTACCAAAACTTGGATAAGAGGTACGGCATGGCAGGTGTTCTGCCATTCTCCGATTAAGTTAAATGACTCAAAATGAGACAGATATTAGACTCGCACAATTTCACTGGCATTGCGTCATGAGTAGAAACTTCCCTCATGCTGCAAATTGTTCCGTCACTCAATTTATCGCGCCTCCATATATCTCAGAAAATGAACGCTCCCTTGACTCACAGGCAGGCCTGGGCTCGCAGCAAGCACTAACTTCAGCGGGATTTCTGCGTTAAACTCCGGCGTCTATCCACCTAGGACGAATTCAGGAAAGGAACTCAATCGTGCACAGATCTTTTCGTCTCATCTTGGTTTTATCAGCCATCACTCTGTTCCCATTTGGCATCTTCGCTCAAATCCCTCCGCTGAAGCCGCCTCCTCTTCAAGTGCCCACCGGAACCGGAACCTGTTCTGTTGAGAAGTCCTGCGGCGATTTGGCGCCTGCGATGATCCAAAGCGCGCTCGGTCCATCGCCCCTCGAAGAGAATTTGCGTTATCTCTCTGACACGATCGGCGGGCGCGTCACTGCTTCGCCCGCAGCGGACCGCGCCGTGGGCTGGGCAGTCGAAGCCCTGCATCATGCCGGCGTTGACGAAGTGCACGCCGAAAAATTCACGATCCCAATTAGCTGGAGTGAAGGTAACTCGCGCATAGAAATTCTTTCGCCCGAACCTTTCCCCGTCCGTATGGTTTCCATCGGATGGTCTCCCGCCACTCCGGCAGGCGGAATTACGGCGAATATTATCGACGTGGGCGCAGGGAACGATGATGGCTTCGCCAAGGCCGGTGCATCGGTCCGCGACGCTATTGTTTTAGTCCATGCGAACTTCCTGGTCACTTGGGACGACCTCGTCAACGAATATAATGTGGACAAGGAAATTATCGATCGCGCCATGAAGGCAGGCGCTGCCGCAATATTCTGGATGGGAACGCGCCCCAATCTCCTGCTCTATCGCCACACGAGCGCTGTCAACGGAGAGCTCGAACCATTGCCCCAAGCTGTCTTAGCGCGCGAAGACGCTGAGCGCATCGCCAGATTCCTGGCCGCCGGACAGAAAGTGCAGGCGCATTTTGACATGCCCAATCACATCGGCGCCCCGGCGAATTCTGAAAACGTTGTTGCCGAAATTCGCGGCCGTGAGAAACCTGACGAATTCGTGTTGGTCGGCGCGCATCTGGATTCTTGGGACTTGGGAACTGGCGCGCTCGACGACGGCTGCAACGTCGCGATGATTATCGACGCAGCGCGTATTATTCATGCCTCCGGTGCCATCCCGCGACGTTCGATTCGTTTCGTCTTTTTCACTGGAGAAGAACAAGGAATGCTCGGCTCCGCAGCCTATGCGCACTCGCATCGCGCCGAACTCGATCGCATGATCGCTGCAATCATTTTCGACTCCGGAGTAGGCCGCATCACCGGCTATTCCCTGGGTGGACGAAAGGATATTGTCCCCGCCGTGCGTACAGCGCTTGAGCCGCTGAAGCCTCTCGGTGCAATGGATCTCACGCTCGACGCCGGCATGGATACCGACAACTTCGATTTTATTCTCGAAGGCGTGCCCACGCTGGAGGCCAATCAGGAACCGGCCAATTACATGCTGAACTACCATGCCGCATCCGACACCTTCGACAAAGTTGACTTCAAAGAACTAAAACACAATGCCGCAATCGCCGCGGTATCAGCCTTTGCCCTCGCGGACGGCGAAGAGCCCATCGGCCCACGCCAGTCGCGCGCTCAAATCGAAGAATTGCTGAAGCAGACCGGTCTCGACAAGGAAATGAAAGACGCCGGCTTCTGGCCCTTGTGGGAAAAAAGCGAACGCGGCCGCCAGCCCTAGCAACCCTTCATCGTTTTGCAGCAGCGCCTTGCGCTGGCTTCGAGCAACCCGCGAGCTTGTGTGGATATACGACCGTGAGATCTTTCGCTTTCGTGCCCGTCACTTTGAGGATCCATTCCTGGGGCTTGTCCAGCGCCTTCGGAAGTTGAATCTCCATTCGCTGGAGGGAAAAAATCTGCCTGTACTGCGCCATCAATAGCTCACCCTCAGGAGTGGGTTTGCCCGATCCGGACGCGAGGGCAGGAAGCATTCCGACGTCGTTCCGCCGAGTGGAGATTCCAACCCCGCCGGTTGCGTCGCTGAGATCAATCAAGTCCAACCCACCATTGAACTCCGGCCCACCAATAAACGTGAAACCTAAATAAGTGAACAAGCGTATGCGCTTTTCCAAAAGCGTCTTCCTCAAAGAGTTCATTTTTAGCTTGCTTGCGTTTTCCCCTCCATCTGTAATCGCGTAGATGGCATCGCCTTCTTGATGTGAGTCAAACTCAGCATCTGCAGTCGCGAGAGCATCCCAAATCGCCGTCAGGCGCTCTCCCTTTGGAAGTGCTTTCCGCCCTTCCCGTAGTGCGTTTAGCTCATCTTGCAAATCATCCCTACTCTCGGAGAGCGGTATATTTTTGTCGACCTTCGAGGAAAAACTACAAGTCCAGCGGGTGTCTCAGATGGCATCGCTGCGATGAGATTGTGCGCGACCGCTAAATATTGGTGCCACGCGGAGCCCTCACTGATCATGCTCCCGCTGGCATCCAGGACAATGACGACACGTCGCGGCGAATCATCCTGCGTGACAGAAAGAATCTTCACCGGTTGATGGTGCATCGACCCTATGAAATTGTTCTCCGTAAGCCCCGTAACTATCTGGCCTTGGTCGTTCACAACGTTCACCGGAACGCTTCGACGCAAACACGAGTCCGCTTGAGCACGAACCCCGCGCGCACCGAGCAGCACAAAAACTAAGGCCACAACAATTCGCCTAGCCCGCATACTCCTGCTCATACGCCATTCATACTAAATAGGCAACTACCAATGAAGAGAATCAAATCCGGCCTCTCGGTGCGCACTGCCACGCTTCGGCCATCCCCATCCCTCGCGTATAATGGACTAACCAAAATGACCCCATCTGCGCGTACACTCGACGCCGGTCTTGCTCGGGCGATTGAACTTGAAGCGAAACCGCGACGTATCCTGGCGATCGATTATGGCCGCAAGAGAATCGGTCTTGCACTTTCTGACGAACTCGGCCTCACCGCCCAGCCGCTCGCCACCTTCCTGCGCACCAATCGCCGCAACGATTTGCGCCGCTTGCGCGAGATTTGCAGGAAGCATGCCGTTGCGCGTATTCTCGTGGGCCATCCTTTGCACATGACCGGCGAATCCAGCCCCATGGCTGAGGAGGCGGCGCTTTTCGCGGCTCGGTTGCAGAAAGACCTCGGCATCGCGGTGGAACTCGTGGACGAGCGGCTAACCTCCTGGGAGGCAGCGCAGACCATGGCAGAAGTGAAATCTTCCTCGCGTCGAAAACGCGCTCCCATCGATGACGTGGCTGCCGCCGTTCTGTTGCGGGATTACCTCGAACATAAGAAACAACTCGCGCGGCCCGGAGTCCCCATCGCCGAGAGGACCCAATCGTAATGCGCCGACTCGGTCTCATCGCTCTTCTCCTGATCGCTGCTCTCGGTGCCGGAGCTGGGTGGCTCGATTCTCAAATCAGCCGCCCCTATCGCGGCCATCGTCCTGAGAAGGTCTTTGTGGACGTTCCCCATGGCACCTCTCGCTTCGGTGTGGCTCGCATTCTCAGGCGTAATGATGTAATTCGCAGCCAGCTTGCCTTCGAAATCTTTAGCACGTGGCATTTTCGGAAGCCGCTTCAGGCCGGTGAATACTATTTCGATCGCCCTCTGGATTCGCGGGAGGTCTTTTGGCAAATTGCCGGGGGCCGCATCTTCGTTCGCACCGTAACGATTCCTGAAGGGTGGAACATGTATGAGATGGCGGCGGAACTCGACCGCCAGGGAGTTTGCACTCGGGATGGATTTCTGGAGGCGGCCAAGAATGCTTCTCTGATTTCAGACTTGGCGCCCAACGCTTCGAATCTCGAAGGGTTTCTCTTTCCTTCTACTTATCAATTTACACGCCACACTACCTGCGAGCTGATTGTTAAGAGAATGGTCCAGAATTTTCGCGCCGAGCTGGAATCGCTCGATCCTTCAGGCGCTACGAGTTTTCCGCAAGGCTTGTCCCTCTATCAGGTCGTCACGCTCGCGTCTCTCGTCGAACGCGAAACTCCAAAGTCGGAAGAACGTCCCATGGTTGCCGGTGTGTTTTACAACCGCCTTCGACGCGGCCAGCCGCTGCAATGCGATCCCACCGTGCAATACGCATTGGAACTCGAAGGACGTCACACCAAAAACGTGCGTCCCGCCGACTTGCACGTGGATTCTCTCTATAACACCTATGAGCATCCTGGCCTGCCGCCCGGACCCATTGCAAATCCCGGAGAAGCATCCTTGCGCGCTACCATCGCGCCGGCCCAAACCGAGTACCTGTTTTTTGTCGCCAACGATCAGGGCGGACATTTTTTTGCCAAAACTCTCGCCGAGCACAATCGCAACGTAGCCCGTTACCGTCACCTGCTGGCAGGCGACAGCGTCACGACAGAACCGTCCAAAACAAAACGCCGAGGTCCCTCTTGACCGAAAGCAATCCCACCGCGAGTCATGAGGGCGGCTCTCCTACCAAGAAAGCGCTGATTCTGGAAGTCGCTCAGGGCTTGGCCAAGCCGCGTTACACGCCTGCCGAAATAGAACAGATCCGGCGCCAGCTCATCGTTCATCTCGGGGAAAAGGGGAAAACCTCAGCCGACTATATCGTCAGCGTACTCGAAGAAGCGGGAATGCGCGTCGTCTGGTCCACCCGCTCGGATACCGAAGGCCGCTACGAAGAAGAATTCAGCGATTTGCTCCACTTTTCCACCCTTGACGAAGCGGAAATGTGTTTGGTTCGCCTCGACGAGCTGCTGCGGAAATTTCTCTTGGAGTCCGACTCGCATGCGGCGGAACGTGTCCGCGAAGTCGCCCGCCTTGGCCGCCGCCGCGCGGAAATGATCGCGCGTAACCACAAAGTGGATGCCCGCAAGCGCGCTGAAAAAGAGGAAATTGAGCATTGGTTCGGAATCTGGCTTGAAACCCCCGACGCATTCTTCGATTGGTTGGAAGTCCGCAAGCAAGCTCCCGACTTCCAGAAGAGATTCCC
>Ga0209116_1000002_pt1 | contig 45426 bp, 42 predicted proteins | sample BlaSpr_A8_OM2_O1_FD_187975 | JGI IMG/M metagenome (GOLD analysis project Ga0209116, IMG submission 187975) | Forest soil microbial communities from Thunder Bay, Ontario, Canada - Black Spruce, Ontario site 2_A8_OM2_O1 (SPAdes) (version 2) | ecosystem: Environmental > Terrestrial > Soil > Boreal...
AATCCGCTAAATTATTGAAAGATTGGAGCGGGAGACGGGGGTCGAACCCGCGACGTCCAGCTTGGGAAAATGGGCAATGTTTTGTTTTCAGTAATATAACTGCGCATGGCGTTGATTCAGGGTATGGAAAACGCCAACAAAACAGGGGTCCGTTTCGGCTGGTGTGTAATGGAGGGTTTTTGGAGGGTGCGGGGCTAGTCCGATTTGCCCGCTCTCGGCTTGACGACCGCCTTCGGTGGCACCTGTCAATATAGTTCCAATATGGAAGGGTATTGACAGCACTTCAATTGCGCGGACAGTAAGAATCAGGCGACATAAGAATCAGGCGACGGTTGCTCCCAAGCTCGTAAGGATATACAATAGGTTAGGTATATCTTTTATGCAGGTTTCCAAATGGGGCAACAGTTTGGCTGTGCGTCTTCCCGCTGTGGTTGTCGAAGCGCTCGATCTCAAAGAGGGAGACGAAATCGAGATTTCCATCGCAGGTAAACGCGACTTCAAGGTGGCCCGTGACCGGTCCAAAGAGAGGGCGCTCGAGCAGCTTCGTCAAATGAAGTGGTCCTTCCCTCCTGATTTCAAATTCAATCGCGAAGAGATCAATGAACGATAAGCCGTTCTTTGATACCAACGTCATCCTATACGCCTTCAGCCAAGACGATACGCGCGGTCAGGTGGCCGAAACTCTGCTGGCCGCTGGAGGAACACTATCAGTTCAGGTCCTTAACGAATTCGTCGCTGTGGCGCGGCGCAAGCTTGACAAGAACTGGGAGGAAGTTCGCCGCGCGCTTGCCATACTTCGCGTCTTTTGTCCAGAGCCTGTGCCTCTTACGGTCGAGACCCACGAGAGAGCCGTGCACATTGCCGAGCGATACGGGTATTCCATCTTTGATTCACTCATCATCGCGGCTGCGCTTCATGTTGGCGCCGACACCCTTTACTCGGAGGACATGCGAGATGGCCAGGCGATCGACGGGCTTACAATTCGCAATCCATTTTCGCGCTAGACATACGGATCGGGCAATGATGAAAATCAGTACCAGCGTATGCTGGCGCCTCACCAGGGCGGCCCGATACCCATTGGAGCCGCCCGCCATTGCCCACTTCCTCCGGCTCGGCTATTGGCTGATATCGAAAGTCAGGGTGAGTAGCCTTGACCGCGACCGCGATTCGATCGATCTCGTCGCGGCCTCGGTAGACGCCTCCGTTGGGATCGTAGAACACGCAATCTTCAGTGAAGATTTCGTCAATCACCGCGCGCCGACGCGCCGGGTCGTTCTCACCGAAGACGTCGTGAAGATTGCGGGTCAGCAAGGTCGATATCCCATAGGACATGGCTGTTGTTTCTCCTCTTTGGACCGTGTGCCGCTTGCGCTAATGTATCCGACGCCGCGAGGGAATTACAACTCCATGGTCGTGATTCATCACCGGCCGGAATTCGTGACGCCGCTCTCACCGCCGTTCTTTATGGAGCTGGTCTTCGGCGTTCGGAAAGTGTTGGCCTCGACCTCGCTGACTACAACGTCGAGACCGGCGAACTGGCGATCCGTGGTGCCAAAGGACGAAAAGACCGGCTTGGTTATGCTACCAACGGGTCTGCCGATGCCCTGAAAGACTGGGTTGTGTCCCGTGGTGGTGATCCGGGGCCACTCTTTTGCAGGATCAACAAGGGCGGAAAGATCACAGTTCGCCGCCTGACCGACCAAGCGGTACTCCACGTCCTGAAGAAGCGCGCAGTCCAGGCGAGCGTGGCGTCGTTTTCGCCTCACGATCTTCGTCGCAGCTTTATTAGCGATCTACTCGACGCTGGCGCGGACATTTCCACGGCGCAACAACTGGCGGGTCACTCTAATGTTCAGACCACGGCCCGTTACGACCGACGCGGCGAAGCGACCAAAAGGAAGGTGGCGGAACTGTTGCATATCCCTTACCTGCGACGTCTTCAACAGCAGACTTCAGCGGCCACGCACGGGAATAAATAAGATGACGACCACGGCCCAATTCGTGATCAGTTCACTGGACCGCGCAAAATGCGGCTTAGTGCTCCGGTCAGGGTGTCGCAGAGGTTTGAGAGGAAGCGCCACGTTGGACGAGGCTGCCACACGACTTCTCGATTTTTCCAAGTCCCGTGAACCAGGGTTCGAATTCACACCGGCGAGCCATTTATTGTTGTTCGAACTCTCTCTGCCCGTTATTTAACTTCAATTTGGTGTCTGTACCGGCATTCTTTGCCCAAGTGGCGCGTTCAAGCCGATATTAGGAATCTCCGTTGCAGATTCGGCGATGCAAAGAGTGGCCGCCGGCGGCATGGCAAGGGTCGAATTGGCCGATAGTCTCCGTTGCCGCTGTTAGGCCTCCCTGCTATTTAACAGGTCCGGTTCCGCCGGCAGTTGAGCTCCCATCTGGAAGTTCGCGCAAATGCGAGCTACCTAACAAGAGCGCTCAACTCGGTCGCGTGCGCCGGCGATGCCCGCGGAAGCTGGCGTTTCGTCCTTTTCGCCGCACGATCTTCGTCCCAGCTTCATTAGCGATCTGCTGGACGCCGGTGCGGACATTTCCATAGCTTACAATCGGCAGGCCATTCCAACGTCCAGACGACGACGCGTTACGACCGGCGAGGTGAAACTACTAAGCGGAAGGCAACGGAACTGTTGCATGTCCCGTGCGCAAGACCCAGGATCGCCACGACCACGCCGTCCGCCAGAGATGCTTGTGATCAATCCGTGCGCGCTCTGGAGTTCGGCGCGCGATGCGATGGAGCCGTTATTTTAGGAACCGCGTAGTTCGTCCTAAAAGAGTGTCATTGAGAATGACGGTAGGCTCAAGGCTGAATTGAAGGCATGTTCATTGTGAGCGGAGCGAGCGGCTCAATCAGCGGGAAGACGGCGATGATACGCCTCTCTTACGACTTTGCGATCTGCATCAGTTTGCTCAATGGATATTGGCTTACAGCAAGCGATCGCACGTTCGGCTGGTTATTCATCGCTAAATCTGTAAGAACGTGGCCCGGGGGCATCTCGATGAAGAGATCGCAACCCAACTCCTTGAGCACCGACGTTGCGTCGAACCAGCGCACGCCGTGCGCGATGTTGTCGGCAAGGTCCTCGAGGACCGCTTTAGCGCTACGCAGCACGTGGCCACTCACATTGCTCACATAGGGAAACCTAGGCTCACTACGCGCGATCCCTTTGATGCACTCACGAAGTTGGTCGGCCACGGGTTGTAGCAAAGGGCAGTGCGAGAGTGTGGCTATCTTTAGATGCTCTGCCTTGTGTGCGCCGGTCGATTGCGCCTCTGCGATGAGCCGATCAAGCGCCACGTTGGAGCCGGCTACCACAATCTGGCGCGGTCCGTTAATATTCCCGACAAAAATCGGCATCTTGTCGGAGTGAATGGCAGCGACGAGCTGCTGCACGGTCTTTTCGTCGAGGCCGACCACAGCCGCTAGGCCGTAACCGGAAGTGTAGCGGGCTTCCATCGCTTCTCCACGAAGCCGGACGAGTCGCAGCGCATCCTGGAAGCTCACCACCTCTGCGGCCACCGCGGCACTGTAGGCGCCGACAGAAAGTCCTGCCACCGCCTCTGGTTGAATGCCGCGGCCGATAAGGGCGCGCGCGTGAGCCACACCACAGATTAGCAATGCGAGCTGTGTTGCGGAGGTCGATCGGAGAGCGTCTTTACTGTCCAGCGACAGCGGATCTATCTGCAACGCCTCAGTGGCCTGAGTCAGAGTTTCGCGGGCATTCGAACCGTCCGGCAACTCGTGTAGCATGTGGGGCTGCTGCGAGCCCTGTCCAGGGAATAGGAAGGCTGTCTTCATGCGCAGACCTCCCTATGCAGCTCCCGCCATGGATCGTCTCCGAGAATTGCGGTTGCGGGATAGCGCAGGAGAATGCGTTGAGAATTTTCGCGAACAAACTCCTGCAGCGAGAACCCGCAGAAGGGGCTCTCCACGCGAATGTCTACGGCAGCGGGCAGGCCGTTACCTTGCGAAAGCAGGGCCGCCGCGCATGAGATACTAAGCGGCTCGTCTGCACGCAGCATCAGGTCCAAATCGCTGGACCGTGTCGCGGTGAGGCATCCGGTGGCTAACTCGAACCCTACGCTGCCGGTGGGCCCCCATTCTAACGAGTGACGCTCCCATCGGTCGCGGAGAAGCATCAGCGCGTGAAACGCCGGGGCTTCCGACAATCGCGCGTCCGGCGCCCTCCGATGCAGCAGATCTTCCGGCCGGTGAATCTCGCTGATCCCTGCCAGGGAACAGAAAGCGGCCCAGCGCTGCGCGCGTTCGGCTCCGCGAATCCCTACCGACAGCATCCCAGCCGGAGACGCGCTGCGGCGTACCACAGCAAACGGAGCGCGTGAGAGCGCATCTGCGACCCAAGCCGGATGCTGTCCCGAAGCAGATCTTAAGGCGGCAGGATATATGCGGACAACATCGTGCACGCGTGGCGCATGACTTGCGGTTCGCGAGCTCATGCAAGCTTTCCCAGAAGCACGATGGTGATCGCCATCGTGAAGACCGACGATACATAGGTGACGATCAGGCTGGAGCTTGCCGTTTCAGGTGTCGCGGAGAAGCTCTTGCCAAAGATTAGTCCGAAGAAGCCGCATGGAACCGCGCAGACCAATACCACCTCCCGCACTGAGGCGGCCGGCAACTGGAAGAGCAGAGCAACCCCCAGGGCTATCACGGGCTGCAGAAGGTTTTTGATGCAAGCGGCAGCAATGACGCCAAGATCGAAGCGTAGCGTCTGCGAGGAGACGACGATGCCAGTCAGAAACAATGTAGATGCGGCAGTGGCGTCGCCGAAGATGCCGAGCGCGCGTTCCAGCAGGAACGGCGGATGCCACGGCAAAAAGAGAGCGACCACTCCCAGGAGAGGCGCCCATACTACCGGCTTCGTGCAGGCATGCCACCAAACTGAAATCAGCTTCACGTTTTGCTGCCCGTCCCTATGATCATGTTCCATCTGCAGCAATGTGAGCGTCATCGGTGAGACCGTGACCGCACCGACTGCCAAGGCGATCGCGGCGGAATCGGCTGCGCTTGGACCGTAAATCGCCGAGAGCAAGGGCAGGCCGAAGGCGGCGACATTGGGGAAGGCGATGGTGAGGGCTAGTACCGCGCTGTCGCCGGCCGAGTTGCGCAACGCGCGCAGGCTCAAGGCGTATACGATGGCGTACGTCATGATGTAGGTCACGGCCAAAGCAAGCGCAATCCATTTCAGTTGCGGCAGCATGCTGGGCGGTGTTTGCTCGATACTTGTGAACAGAGAGCAAGGCAGAGCGAAGCTCATGGTGAAAGTGACGAGTGGTCCGACGTTAGCTGGATCGACGATTTTGCGCCGGCTGGCCAAATACCCGGCAATCAGTCCAATGAAGATAGGCGCCAGGGCGTTCGCGAGCGGGCCGAGCAAGTTATACCTCGTTCCACGCCTGCCGCATACGTTCGCGAACCAGGCGCGTGGCCTTGCGTGTTTTTTCCGCCTGAGCCGAAGACCAGCGGATACTGAGGTCCCGCGGTCCTTCGCGCGCGTCTTGCACAGCCGAGGCAAGCTCCCGTGAAACTTTTTCGATGTCCTGGGGCGTCGGTTGCTCGGGATTGTCGGCGTGCAGCAGTGTATGCAGCAGACCAAGCTTGGCGAAGTCATGCACGTCGTACGATAGGGGGATTACAGAATGCGCAAGCCCTTCGAGTTGTTCGACAGAACGTCGCGTGATGCGCGCCGCAGCCTCTTTGTGCATGGCATGGATGACGACGCCATCGTCATCGAGCGCCAGAATGCGGTTCGCCTGATAGCCGTGCGTGAGAAATCCGCCGGAGATAGCGTGGCCGACTACGAGCGAGATCACGGGATGGCCGTCCACGCGGGCGTCGGCATAGGCGTTGGCCGCCGCCGCTGCGGCCAGAAAGATCGCTGCAGTCTCTTCGCGCCGGCCATAAGCCTGGCTCTTCACATCGACGATGGCGACGATGGGGCGCTTGCTGCCGTCCTTGTCCGCGGCCACTGCCTCACGTACGCGAGCAGCCAGTGTGTAGGCCTCTTCCAGCCCCACTTCTCCTCCCCTTGCGCAAGGGAAGCGTGCGTTTGAGTTCGGCACGACGCACAAGAAGCGTGCTCTCTCCTCGCCCAGTTTTGCGTCGGCCGTCAGGACAGATTGGGGATCGCCCGGCATGGGTTTCGCCACGCCGGTCAGACCAGCGAACCACGCTCTTCCGCGATTGCTAAGATCATTGCTCACTGCTTTTCCTCCACGTGGCCCGCAGTGACTCCGGATCGGTCTGCTGCGATGTGTCGAGCTTCGCGATGCGTTCGCGATAGAGTGCCACCTGCTCGCTGCGATGCTCTGCGCGCGGCCCCTTGCGGATGCACTCGCGCACCCCGCGTGATACCTGCGCGAGATCGTCATCCACCAAAACGTCGGCTAAACCGATGGCATAGCGTTGCGTGCCCCCGTGAATGGCCCAGATCAGCGCACGATCTGAGGCGTCGAACTCTTCCACCCCCGATTCCTGCTCGATGACCTCGGCGCCATTTAACCCTAGCCGCGCCTCGGGAGTCATGATCAGGTAGCTGGATGCAGCTGCGGCCAGAGACATACCTCCGAAGCAACCGACCGTGCCAGCGATCACTGTGATCACGGGCGAATGGCGTCGTAGCCTCAGCACGCTGGAAAAGATCTCTGCAACGGCCGCCAGGCCAAGATTAGCCTCCTGCAGCCGCACTCCGCCCGTCTCCATCAGCAGAATGGCGCTGGTCGGTTTGCCGACCTCACAATCCATTGCCGCGAGGTCGAGGGCCGCGGCCATCTTCGCTCCGGAGACCTCTCCCAAGCTGCCGCCCTGGAAGGCTCCTTCGAGCGCCAGGACGACAACGGGTGCGCCGTCGATGGCTCCTTTTATTACCACGCATCCATCGTCAGACTGCGGCGTGATCCCTTGCATGGCCAGCCACGGAGACGCGATGCGTTCGAAGGGACCCAGCAACTCGCGGTCGCTGCCTTCATCCAGCAGAGCTTTTGCACGTGCGCGCGCGTTCAGCTCGATGAAGCTCTTGCGGTGAACAAAGTCGATCCCCTGAAGACGGCTCATGGTTCGCCCACCTCTACGGCCTGCCGCAGCCGCAGCAGCACGGTTCCCGGGGTGGCGCCAGCGTCGTGGATCTGAATGCGCGCGGCGCCGTCGTAGGTTGAAAAGAACCGCTGCAGAACTGCCGACCATTGGTCGCGAAAGCCGTCGACACTGGTGAGTACCGTCACCTGAGCGTGATCGCCGTCGAGCGGCTCCAACAACACCTCAAGATCGTTCGAACCCACTACGCCGACGTGTGCGCGTTGCGCAATGGTTCGCTTAGCGTGGAACTCAAACGCAAGCCTCTCCATGGTGTCTCCTCTCCGCGGCCGGAGCGGGAGCTCGGCCATCGTTTTCAATTTCGATGCTGTTCAGAAAGATCGCCGACGCCAGCAGATCGGCTGATCCGCCGGGGGAAACGCCGCGCGCCTTCGCAGTCGCGTCCAGCAGTAACAATTGCTTCATGCCTTCCCTTGTTGATGCTCCGCCCGCGTCCAGCACACGCCCAGCGCCGCGTTGCATTTCCTTAAGCGAGCGCGTTCCGCCCCGGTAGAGCACACAGGTGTCCTCCAGGGGCCGCATCACCGCCACGAGAGCATTCAGCTGCGCGATGGCCGGCTCTGCGCCCATCGCCAAATACCTTCGCAGTGTGGGCAGCGCGTACTTCATCAGGTGCGGGAAACCGTCTTCAGCTTCGCCGCGAGCCCCGCGGGCTCCGAAGCGGCGTCTCACAGCATCACCGTGTGTCGCTAGCCGTGGAAACTGCCGGTCGGGGATTCTCGCGATCGCGGACGCCGTTTCTACAATCTCCGTAACGCCATCTTTGCGAGCAGCCCCGGCCACTAGAAGGCCGATGATCCAGATGGCGCCCTTGTGAGTGTTGGTGCCTCCGCTTGCGGAGAACATCGCCCGTTCCGCGTTGCGTCCAATGAGCGCAAGTTCCTCGCGCAGCCGCGTACATGGTTCGCTATCGCTTGCCAACTCGGCCATGCATGCGAAGAACGGCTGGATGGCGCCTGCGGAGCGCAGCATGAGCTCCAGCGAGAGATCGGTGTGTGAACCTGGGCCGCGGCGATCCACCAGGCCGGGTTTCGGCGTGAGCATGGCCTCTTCCACCATCGCCTGGTATGCCAGCCGCGCGAGATGCTGCGTCCTGTGACGCGCGGCAAATTTTCGCATTGAGACCTGCATCTGCATGCTTGCCATCACCAGCTCCTGAACTTGGCAGGCGGCTTATACAGGCCACCGGACCAGGCAACGAGATCTTCCATGCTGCGCGCCGCGAGCAGCGAACGAGTGGCCTGCTTGCGATGCACGCCAAGGTCCTCCGGCAGGGCGACGACGCCTTTCTGTCTCAGGGTTGCGATCTGCCCAGGCTTTGCTCGCAGCCCTATGGGGCTGACGCCGGCGATCGCCGCCAGTGCATTCCTGCGCTCTTCGGTGCCTTCTGCTTTGTAGAGATAGGCGATCCCCTCCTCGGTCACCACATGTGTCACATCGTCGCCGTAGATCATGACGGGCGCGATCGGCATCGACGACTTCCTGCCCACCGCAACCGCATCGAGCGTCTCTACGAATGCCGGATCTCGACCGTTGTGGAACGTCTCCAGCGTCTGCACCACGAGCTTGCGGCCACGCGCCACTTGCTCCTTGCACGTCATCATGTCGAGCCATGCCGGCGTGGAGTGGCGGCGTCCGCGTGCATCGCTACCCATGTTCGGCGCTCCGCCAAAGCCGGCCAGTCTTCCTGCGGTCACGGTAGAGGAGTTGGCGTCACCGTCCATTTGCAGCGTGGCTCCGACAAACGCGTCCACGGCATACTGGCCGGCGAGTTGGCACAGGACGCGGTTTGAGCGCAGACTACCATCCCGCCCGGTGAAGTAGATGTCCGGACGCGCGCGCACATAGTCATCCATCCCCACTTCGCTGCCGAAACAGTGCATGCTCTTAACCCAGCCGCGCTCGATGGCGGGGATCATGGTCGGATGAGGATTGAGAGTCCAGTGTTCACAAATCTTGCCGCGCAGCCCAAGCGACTCGCCGTAGGTGGGTAGCAGCAGTTCGATCGCGGCAGTATCGAAGCCAATGCCGTGATTAAGCGAGCGTACTTGGTGTCGCTCATACACGCCGCGGATCACCATCATACCAATCAGGATCTGCAGTTCTGTGATGTGCCGCGGATCGCGCGTAAAGAGCGGCTCCACCGCAAACGGACGGTCCGCAAGCACGACAACGTCTACCCAGGAGCCGGGTATATCGACGCGGGGCAGCTTGTCGACGATCTCGTTCGCCTGCACGATCACGATGCCATCATGGAAGGCTGCCGCCTCCACGATCACCGGCGTGTCCTCGGTGTTCGGTCCAGTGTAGAGATTGCCCTCGCAGTCCGCCTGCTCCGCGCACACTAGAACAGCGTTCGGGATCAGATCGACCAGCAATCGGGCGTAGAGCTCCACGTAGGTGTGGATCGCTCCGATCTCGAGTACGCCGTCCTCGAGCAACTGGGCGACGCGCAGGCTCTGTGGGCCGGCGAAGGCGAAGTCCACCTTCTTGCCTATGCCGAGCTCGAAAAGCGTCAAGTGCTCGGGCCGGCTGATGCTGGAGATGACCAGGTGCAGATCATGCAGCTTTCCCGGATCGCACTTCGCGAGTGAGCGCGAGAGAAAGTCCGCTTGCTTCTGGTTGTCGCCCTCCAGCACAATGCGGTCGCCAGGCTGAATAAGCAGATGCAAGGCATCAATGATGCGCCCCGCCTGCAACGCCGGTCCGTCCATCCAGGAACGGACGGATTCCATTCGTCTCTTCTTCTCGTCGCGGCGTACGCACCAGTTTCGTGTCTCGGTTTTCGTTGCACTACTCATGATTTCCATCCCCCGTCTATCACCTCTTCGCGCGAGTCCCCTCTTCTTTAGCCGGTGAGTCCGACTTCTTTCCCGGAGGCGAGTATCCGTCGCTGAGAGTCTCGAGGAATGCTACCAAGAGGTCCTCTTGCAGCTCGGTTAATTTCAAGTCGCCAAGTTGTCTTCGATTGATCGTCTGCGGATTCTCAGGGGCCGGCCAGCACGTTACCTTCTCGCCACGATCCCCGGGTTTGCACCTCGGCAGCGCGTCGCGCGTGTTATAGAAATGGACGACCTCTTTGAGCGACTTAAGATAGCCATTGTGCATATAGGCCTTCACGAAGTCGACACGCGGACGCTTGTCCACATTTCGCAGGGTTGGCGTTTTGTACCTGCCGAGAAAGGACTTGGCTAACGCCGCCCACTCACGATTCGGATTCTGCGGACCAGCAAGGAAGCCGCCCACGCCTTGATCGACAAATTTGAGACCGTCCGGGTTGGCCGTGTAGCCGAATTGGTCGGCGCTGTTCTCTTGATAGAAAGGGAGGGCCGGATTCTGCGGTAAGCCGAGGTTGGAGGCAGTAAAGTCGGTGAATAACGGCTCCTCTCCCGGACCTCCATCTCTGTGGCATTCGTTGCAGTGCGTGGCCTTGCTCCGAAATAGTTTGTAGCCGGCCCTCTCCCTGGGCGTGAATTCGGCTTTACCGGCCATGACGTAGTCGTATTTCGAAGAGAACGGCGTCACCTCAGGAGACCCCTCGAAGGCCGCGATCGCTTGTGCAATTCGATCAAAGGTAGTTTCAGCAACTCCCCGGTCGACAGCTCCAAGATGAACGGGCAAACGGTCCACGTCTGACGGTGGACCTGGACGATCGCATACTTGTTTTGCGTATGCCGGCCAACGGACAGCGAATGCTTGAGCGCCCCAAAGCCTTTCCGCCATCAAACGGTAGGGCCTGAGGGACATCCGATACACCATACACGCCGGATCGATCAAGCCAATCTCGACTGGGTTAAGTGGGGGACCCTGCGCCTGCTCGGCGAGCGCACTATCGAGGCGCACTCCTGTCGCGCGCATGTCCCAGAACTGGCCACCAATAAAATCACCTTGTTCCCGATTGAAATGCAGCACAGGCGAAAAACTCGCATAGGCATGGGATTGAGGTTTTCGTCCGCTGAAACGTGTTCGAATCGAGCCAGGATAGGACACGGTCGTTTGGTTAAGCGCACTGATGGGTCCGCTAAATCCCGCCTCCGGCATGTGACAGAAACTGCAGCTTTCGTTCCGCCTAACTGAGAGTTCCTTGTCATAGAAGATTATTTTGCCGAGCAACACGATTTGCTGAAAGCGGTCCAGCTTTCCTGAACGCGCTTTGCTGAGCGATTCGTTCTCGGTCCGGTCGATCTCCAATTCGACGGACTTCATTTCATCTCGGGCTGCGGCTGGAATCCGATTCCGATTGGCCACGCTGGCCCCTTCGGCGTCTAAAAGTATCGTTGCCGCCGCAACCAATGCCATTGCGAAGGTGGCTGCCATCAAGGTATGTTGCATGTTCACGCTGCCTCCTCGACATAGAAATGCCTGCGGCCGCCAGACGCTCCCACCGCAGTCGTTCACCAAGCATCCGTCGGAGTCCCCGAATTGTTAGTCGTGAGCATCGACGGTTCCTCATGCCAAGCCGCGTAGTGATTATCAGCGCGGACCTGACGAATGAACATGCCCGCGCCAGCCTCTTAGCATTAGGCCTTCAGGAACGCGAGCAGGTCGCCATTGACCTGGTCCGCATCAACAGTGCACATCCCGTGTGGCGCCCCGGGGTATACCTTGAGCGTGGCGTTCTTCACCAGCTTTGCGGACATCATTGCCGACGTACCGATCGGAACGATCTGGTCCGCGTCCCCGTGCAAAATGAGGGTCGGCACGTCCATCTTCTTCAAATCGTCGGTGAAGTCGGTCTCCGAGAACGCCTTGATGCAGTCATACGCGCCCTTGATCGAACACTGCATTCCCTGAAGCCAGAACGAGTCGCGAACGCCCTGCGAAACCTCCGCGTCGGGCTTGTTATAACCATAGAAAGGTATCGTGAGGTCCTTGAAAAATTGTGACCTGTCCCCCAGCACGCCCGCGCGGATCCCGTCGAATGTGGACATTGGCAGGCCACCCGGGTTGGTTGCCGTCTTCAGCATGATTGGCGGCACTGCACCAATCAGCACGGCCTTCGCTATGCGCTTGGAACCATGACGGCCGATGTATCGGGCAACTTCTCCGCCGCCCGTCGAATGCCCGACAAGTGTAGCCTCTCTAAGGTTAAGCGCTTCGATGAGATTCGCCAGATCGTCGGCGTAGGTATCCATGTCATTGCCGTTCCACGACTGCTCCGATCTGCCATGACCGCGGCGGTCATGCGCAATGACACGATATCCGTGCTGGCCGAGGAAAATCATCTGTGCGTCCCATGCGTCCGCACTGAGCGGCCAACCGTGCGAGAACACGACGGGCCGTCCCGTACCCCAATCTTTGAAGTAAATCTTCGTTCCGTCTTTCGTAGTGATCATGTTCATATGAGTTTCTCCTTGGTTATTGCCCAGGGGAGCTGGACCGCTCGCAGGGCTTGATTGATAGGCAAGTGACCTGCCTGGCAATCCGAAAGCGGCCACCATCGCTGCACCGGCAACGATAGCGTTGCGTCGTGACGTGTCAAGGGGGCCATGTCTGTCCTGGCCCGTCACCGCTGAAAAGTCCTTCTCAACAAATGGTTTCTTCTCGTCTAACATTGCTGCTCCTTTTTGTGACGCGTTAGATCGATAAAGATGGTCCTCTCACAGATGGTGAACCGTCTCCGAAAGGAACCACGTTCGTGCAAGGCCGGCTTAAGACCGCACCGGCCGTCGTCGCTAAGGATCGACTTGTGACGACCTCCGGTCCGAAGGGACTCTTGCCCGAAACAAGGTGTGGTCCGGCGTCTGGTTCGCCTTCGTCGCGGCTTCCAATCGTGAAGGTCGTTCCGCAAAATACTTGATCGACCAATGTTTTGTCGATTGCCCATGACGCTCAGGCTTTCCTTTCCGATGGCCATTCACCCAATCTGTCTTCACACCTCTTTCTACCGAGCGTGCGATGCAGCTTCTTTGATCAGAGCTGCAACCTCCTTCGGTCTGGAGACATAGACTGAGTGGCTGGCACCTGAGACTTCGACCTTATGGCTTCCGGCCCGTGTGGCATACCAGCGTTCGAGGTCCGGGTTGATGGTTCGGTCTGCTCCAGCGACCAACATCCAGCTCGGTTTTTTTCTCCATGCAGCCGTGGTGATGACCGCTTTGAAATTGTCGGCTGCGTTGAGCACCTGCGATTGCGCCATGAAAGCAGCCTGTTCTGCAGAAAGGTCGGCCGCGAAGTACTCATGAAATTGCGCAGGGTCGAGATAAGTGAAACCGTCCGCCGTCTTCTTTATCGCAGTAGACTTGCTGAGGTCACTTGGGAAACGCTTTCCATCGTCGGCCTCATTCTCTCCAGCGTCTGGCATGTGGGCAGCGACATATACCAATCCGGCAACCGATGGATCCGTTCCGGCTTCGGTAATTACGGCTCCACCATAACTGTGAGCGACAAGAATGCACGGTCCATCCTGTTGAGCGAGCACTCGTTTTGTGGCAGCCACATCTTCCTTAAAGGACGTCTCCGGCTCTTGGACGATGCTCACGTGGAAACCATCTTTGACAAGAATGTCGTAGACATCTTTCCAGCCAGATCCGTCTGCCCAGGCGCCGTGGACCAGAACAATATTCCGGACGCGATGGTCCTGGCTCTGTGCCGATACCGGCCCGCATGCCAACACCAATAATACGGCGCTTAGGAACCGAAGCATGCCTTGTCCCATTCGAATACCATTCACGAAATTACTCATTGTGTATCTCCTGTTTTGCTCTACTCGTTTTCACAAAGAAGGTCAGGTCTGCTCAGCTCGAGTGCCGGTACCTGATCTAGCTCATCCATGCAGGCTCCATAGGGGCTTCGAACCGTCGTATGGTCTCCCGACTGCGAGCGCCGGGGGCGTCCTGTTGCGACGCAGCGTATCCTACGGCTACGAGGCTCTCTCGCGTGACTCCGAGTTTACGCATCCGAGCGAGCAAGGTTGTGCGAGGCAAACCAAGCAGGGCGGCGGCGCCGTTCCGCCCCCCCACCACGCCGCGGACCAGTTGAAGCACTTCAAGGATGTGGTCACGCTCTGTTTCGGCGAGTGTGCGGATTGCCGTTGGCTGGTCTCTCTTGATCATGCGTTTGGGCTCTTCAGACGGGAGGTGCAGGTTCGGCCCCGAAGAAATGATCACGGCGCGCTCAATGAAGTTCTGCAGCTCTCTGATATTCCCCGGCCAATGATGGAACTTGAGAGATTGCATGACGTCATAGGGGATGTAGTCGATCACCTTGCCCTGGTGTTCGGCAAATCTTCGAACGAAATGATTGGCGAGTAGGGGAATGTCCTCCTGCCGTTCTCGGAGAGGCGGGAGAGTAATCGGAAAGACATTCAACCGGTAGTAGAGATCGGCGCGAAACTTACGTTCCTGTACCATTCCCCAGAGATCGTGGTTGGTGGCAGCAATCACCCGCACATTAACTTGCAACGTACGGCCGCTGCCCAAACGTTCGAACCGCTGTTCCTGGAGCACGCGAAGAAGTTTTGGTTGCAGTTCAAGGGGAAGATCTCCGATTTCGTCAAGAAACAGAGTGCCGCGATCAGCCGCTTGAATTCGTCCCATGGTCTGAGTGACAGCGCCGGTGAACGCCCCCCGTTCATGCCCGAAGAGTTCGCTCTCCAGCAGCGCCGCAGGAATCGCCGCACAGTTGATTGCGACAAACCGCTGCTGCCGGCGCGGGCTGGCATCGTGAATGGCCTGTGCGATCAGTTCCTTTCCAGTGCCAGTCTCCCCTTGAACCAGAACGGCGCTGTCCACCGGCGCGACCATTTCCATTGCCTCAAGTACAGCTCGGAACTTAGGGCTTTCTCCAATCAAATCGGAAGACATGGTTTTCTATTCCTTGTTAAACCCTTCGACTCCGGCTCCATCGTTGGGAACTCTCTCAGAGACTGATCGAGAGCCGTCTTCGGTACCACCGATTTGTTCACGAGACGCATGGAGAAAAGATCTTTCACGCCGTCAGTACCGTGAGATATGGAGTCGAGAACACCTGGGCGGTAGACGTCCTTGTACCGGTCATAATCCCGGACAACGAAAAGGATATCTTCGATTCTTACATTCGGGACAAAGCCCACGCCAAGCCAATCGTGGATGAGTCCCGATGGAACTTTCTTTGGAACATGCGGGCCGACCTGCGCAATGTAGAGCCCCTTTGTCCGAATGTCCTCTGCTCGACCCGGTTCGTCGTCGAGCCAAAGGAAATGTGCGCCGGGCTGGAGACGAGCCTGCATGGCGGCATTTGCCGCCTGAAGATAGGCCCCCCAAGCTGTTTTCGTCTCCTGTGTCAGGGTCGCCGCACCGAGGGAGGGATGAAATCTCAGCAGAAACAAGATAACCGCTAGTCGAAATGTGTTCGTCATAATTGTCTTCTCAGGTCCGTACGATGAAACTCCCTTAGTCAGTCGCCGCTGGGAGTGATCCGGATGCGATGCCATCAGAGGACCTCCGCGTTCAAGGCGCCCCGCTGTGGCGAGAGATTCTGAAGGGTGATCATTACGGCCGGAGCTAGATAGGCAAAGGTCACCCAGATCCACATCAGCGCCCCCGCAGCGGCTTGGTCAGCGAGAGGTGACAGATTGGAGAGCCGATGTGGAGATAAGTAGTGCGGATAAACCACGCGGTCACAGAACGCGAGAAATGCCGAAAGGGCGTCGCACGGCAGAGTCGCTAGGAAAAGGTACACCGGAATGCCCCAGCGCGGCGATGCTGCCAGACCCGGCCAAGGCTGCACGACAGGCCACCAGAAGAAAAGGCCTGCGGTAAAAAAGCACGCGTATTCAACCTCGTGCCACACTGTCGACTGAATAGCCAGTTCAAAGAGAGCAGGAACGTGCCATCCAACGACAGCAGATGTACCAACGAGCCAGCAAAGCCACGGATGGGTCATCCTGCGGCTTAACTGCCGCACCGTCGGATTTTGCAAGAGGAGGTCCAGCGCATCTCCCGCAGAGCGCCCGGGAAGGCCGTGAAACAGCGTGATCACTGGCGCACCCAACAGGATCAGAGGAGCCGCGACGGTCATCAACAGAAGATGCTGCGCCATGTGTGCCGTGAGCCATCGATGATCCATGCTGGCGAACGGAGATCCAGTGGCGATCCACACCGACAACAGTCCACCCAAGAATGCTACAAGCCGACGCGCATTGAGTAGATCGGGGAAAAGTTGCCGGAGCCAGCGCCAGCCCCGCAAGTAGACGAGTGCCACCACGAGAACAGCCAGCGTGACCAGCAATGACGAACCGTAGTGGGCTTCAGATGACATGGGATCTCTTACCTTTGCGGTCCGGATTCTGCCTCGCGCGAGGCATCCCGTGCCGGTGCCTGCCCCGCCGGATGAAGCGTCTCGAGAAACGCGACTAGCGCAGTTGTCTCGGCCGGGCCCAAGTTCTTTCCGTAGGCAGGCATGTTGCCGCCACCCTGGATTACCTGGCGGATCAACTGATCGTGGGTGAGCCTGAGAGCGACCTGATCCAGTTCCGGTCCGCGTTCTCCTCCGGCATCACCCAAGGCGTGGCAGTTGTGGCACTGTTTGGCCTGAAAGACAAGGGCGCCTTGCCGCTCCAGAGCAGAACGCCCTTTCAGGTAGGCTGCTGGAATCGGCTCGCCGCTCCAGGCATCCATCGCGGGACTCCAAGGCGCTCTTCCTGCCAGGCGTGTGAAAGTCCCGAGCGCGACGGCCGCGAGAAGGATGGTGAGAACCGCGATGGGTCGCCGCCTCCAGCTCTTCTCGCCCTCCCCTGAGAAAAACGGCAACGCAAGTAGAATACCTAGCCCAATCACCGGGCCGATCAGCAATGCCGGAGTTTCCATAGATGGCGGCAGCAGGGATAGGACGGCGTACAACCATAAAAAGAAGTAGTCCGGGCGGGGTACTGTCTGGATGATGGTGGGGTCGGGTTGCCCGCTCGGTCCGAAGGGACCGAAATACACCGCGCAGCCGGCGATTGCCATAAGGATGAAAGCAGAGAAAAACATGTCCTTCACAATCGCTCCGGGAACGAAGGGGACCCCGGCCTTTTGCGTCAGGTCGTGATATTCCTGCATGTAGGTCGCGCGGCGAACGATGCGGCCCGGCATGGGCCATTCGTTGATTCCGAGCTTGAGCACAAGGAGAAGATGCAGCCCGACAAACGCAATCAGCGCCCCCGGGATCACGAATACGTGCAAGGCGAAGAAGCGGGAGAGCGTGGCAGCCCCTATGATCGGTCCTCCCAATAAGAGGTTCACGATCCACGGCCCGAGAACAGGTATGCGGCTTGAAATAGACGCGCCGATCCCGAGACCCCAGTAGGCGTCCTGGTCGAACCGCAGCACCTGGCCGGTGAAGGCCATTCCGAGCGTCAGAAGGAGCAGAAGAACCCCGATGATCCAGGTCAGTTCTCTGGGAAATTTGTAAGCTCCAAACAGAATCACTTGCACCATGTGGATCAGGACGATCGCGATCATGAAGTTCGAGCCCCAGCCGTGTAGAGCGCGAATAAACCAGCCGAGCGTTATGTGTTGATTCAGAGTCTGCAAGCTGTTCCAGGCTTCTCCCGCGGAAGGCACGTAAACGAGGGCAAGGAGAATTCCGGTGACGAGTTGGAGCAGGAATACGGTGAGGGCGGCGCTGCCGAACACATAGGCCCAACTCGCCGTCTGACGCGGCACCGGATGTTCCATCGTGTTCCGAATCGGCGTGGCGAGCTGAAGGCGGGCTTCGAGCCAGGCCCCGACGTCTTTGATCAGGCGCATGGCGGTTTATCCAAAGAGATATTTGTGAGACGTGCGACCGGAACGCCGGTCGTGGGCATTTGCCCCGCATGAACCAACAGATTTCCCTGCTTCAGTGTGTAGCGATACTCAAACAGACCGCGCTCCGGCGGTCCCGAGGCGCGCGATCCGTCGGAATAATAGGCACCCCCATGACATGGGCACATGAAGAGACCGGATTGCGGGAACCAGCGGACCGGGCACCCCAGATGCGCGCAATTGATCGCGAAGACCTGGAACTTATCGCCGTCGATGCGGCGCACCCAACAGGGGATTTTCGCGGTCTCGCCATCCGATGGATTGGCGGTGGGGCTTCGATAGGTCGCGAGCCGCGTCTGGCCTTCCGGGAATTGGCCAAGGGATCCAAGCGAGACCCACGATTCGCGTCCCGCACTCCGGTGCGTCACCGGAGAGAGAAGGTAGCGCACGATCGGTACTCCTAGAATGGCGCCGGCCACGCCGTTGAAGAGCATTCCGATCTTCACCAATGCTCCGCGTCTGGAAGATTGATTGGGTGGGGTCATCGGATTCCTCCTTCTTTCCGCAAACTCGAATAAGCTTCTCCTTGAGAGGGCGGGCGCTGCGAATCAAGCCAAGCCACCACATCGGAGACATCCTCCGGCGACATCGGTTTGCCGGGGATATTGCCGCGCCAATCGGGAGCTCCTAATTCGGGCCTGCCGGCGATGACTGTGGTGCGCAGGTACTGATCGCTCACCAGCGCGAGATACGATGGCTCTACGATGCAACTGGCCTTGCTTCCCCCGCGGCCGTCCGCACCGTGGCAGGACGAACAATAGGCGCCATATACGGCCGCTCCGCGCTTGGGGTCACCTGGGCCTGACGCGGCGTAGGGCGGAGCAATAGCGCCACGAAGCGCGTCCGGTTTGGCCCAGCGTGCTCGAATCCCGCTAGCGATCACCTGAATCTGGTAGTCGGTCAACATCCCGCCGGAGTGTTGCGCAAACGCCGGCATGGAGGTGCCCTTTTGTCCATCGCTGATCACATGGATGATTGCGGCGTCATCCGCAACAGCGAGGTAGACCGGATCACCGACCCCGATGGCCGCGCCGCCTTTACCGTCCAAGCCATGGCATCCGGAACAGTTTTTGGCATAGAGCACAGTGAAGTCACTGATTGCGTCAGGCCGGATCACCTGCGCGTCCGCCAGGGGGCGTCCGGGTGCGGCATCGCGCCCACCGCAAGCCGTCGCGGCCAAGGTCGAGAGCGTCAACGCCACATGGAGAAGTATCCGGCGGCTCATGTATTGTCGTCCCTCATTCCGGTTGCCTCCACGCCTGAGCGGACGGATAGCGGCAGCCGCTGCCACGTACGGATGCGCTCCTGCCGCGCGACGACGACACCCGCTACGACACCGAACGCCACTTGCGATGCCACAAACCAAAACCAGTCGATACGCTGGTTGAGCACGGGATTCACGATTCCCAGAATGCTGTAAATCAAGCCGGTCCACATCAGCGGCGCGACAAGGCCTCCGAGCAGTTCCGGCCGCCTTGGAAGCATCGGCAGCATCGCACCGTAAAGCAATCCGACCAGGAGGGACGTGATCAGGTGAATCGTCGCAGCAATCAGAAGCGTGTTCGGGTTGAATGCTGAAAGCTTCGCAACAGTATCAGTCATCGCCGGCGGTAAAAAGCCGGCGGCCAGAAGGTTGACGGGATACCATATCCCGTTACGGCTTAGCGCGCCGTAGAGCATCGCCGTGACCGCCATCGCCGCGCTCCCGGCCAGACCCCCCTTGACCCCTGCTGAAACCGGATAGATTTCCAGAGGCAGGAACGCCCTGCGCAATTCCCGCGCAGCCGCGATCAGTATGACTCCAGGTCTGCTTGTTGTGACGACCGGTACCTCCGCCGTCACCGTCACCATTTCGTGGGCCTCAAACGGCAGAACGTCGCGAAACCATCCGACTGCGCCGGCCGCGGCAAGAATCCCGCCGAAAATACTGACGGCCGCGTTTGTGACGAGTCCTGCAAACAGCAGCGTGATCCCAAACGCAAGCACGATGGGCCAGGCCGTGGGCGCCGGCATCTCGATCGCATCCGGCATTGTTTCGTGGGTTTGCTTCACCGATTCGACACTCATGCTTTTTCCCTCTCGTCAGCGGCCGATAACGTAGACGACGACGAACACCACTACCCACACGACATCGACGAAATGCCAATACATAGACAGAACTGCGGCGCGCGCGGCGTGCTGGATTCCCACATTGCCGCGTAATGTCAAAGCCAATACCGTCAACAGAGCAAGCAGTCCGACGGTTACATGAAAGGCATGCAGGCCGACGAGGGAGTAGTAAGTTGTCCCGAACAGGTTTGTTTGGATTGTCAGCCGGTCGTCATAGATCAGATGGTGCCATTCGCGAAGCGTGGCCACCAGAAAGATCGCTCCCAGCACGACGGTCAGGAGCCACGAAAGACCAAAAGAAAACACCCTCCCGGCCCTCAGCAATTTCACAGCAACGTGGATTGTCAAACTACTGGCGAGCAAACAGATCGTCGCGAAGACGGGAAGCTGGAGAACATCACGCGGTTGAGGCCCCGTAAGGCTTTTGCCAATGTAGAAAATATAGGCAACAACGAAGATCGCGAAAATAGCGGTTTCGGCGCCTATCAGGCAGTACATGGCGACCGGCCCGCGCGCGGGATTCCATCGGATATCGGGCTCGACGACAACTGCGGACAATGCGCTCATCGGACTCCCCCTTTACTCGTAATGCCAGTCGGGATCTTCGGGATGCTTCAGATCCCACAATGGACGGCGGCTTTTTACTCCTGGAATGACTGCAAAGTTATACGCAGGCGGGGGCGAGGTCGTGGACCACTCGAGGGTCCAGGCATCCCACGGATCGCTTCCGGCGACCCTGCCACGAAAGTAGGACCGGAAAAGGTTAGCGATAAAAACCAAGAGGCCGGCCGCCTGAAAGAACACCCCAATGGTCACGATCAGGTTCCATATGTCCCAGCCGCGGCCGGGTTCGTAGGTATAGATCCGCCGCGGCATTCCGAGAATTCCTGGAATGTGCATGAAGTCGAACGTCAAGTGAAAACCGATCACAAAGAGCCAGAAGTGCAGTTTGCCGAGAGTCTCGCTGTACATTTTTCCTGACATTTTGGGAAACCAATAATAGACGGCCGCAAAAAGCGTGAAGAGAATGCCGCCGACGATCACATAGTGAAAGTGCGCGACCACGAAATATGAGGCGCTCAACTGCCAGTCGAACGGCGCGGCGCCCATCATGATTCCGGTCAAGCCGGCGATCAGAAATTGAAACAGAAAGGCGACGCAAAACAGCATGGGCGTCCGGAACTCAATCTGTCCTCCCCACATTGTCGCGAGCCAGTTAAAAATCTTGATCCCGGTCGGAACGGCGATGGCCATTGTCGAGAGCACAAAGAAGCTGTTCGCTGTTGAAGTCATGCCCACGGTGAACATATGGTGCGCCCAAACGCTCATGCCGATAAATCCGATGCACACCGTCGCGGCGACCATGATGGGGTACCCGAAGATCGCCTTACGCGAAAAGACCGGAATGATCTCTGAAGCAAACGCAAAAGCGGGCAAGACGAGTACGTATACTTCCGGGTGGCCGAAGACCCAGAAAAAATGCATCCACATAACTGCCGAGCCACCTGCCTGAGTATCGAAGAAGTGGCCGCCAAGATAGCGGTCGACCAGCAGCATCAATTGTGCTGCGGTAAGTGGGCTGACAGCGAGAATCACCAAGCCCGCCATCGTGAGCGTGAGCCATGCCAGCAACGGCATTTTCCCCAGGCTCATCCCCTTGCATCGCATGCAAATTATGGTGGCGATGATGTTGATTGCCGTTCCTACGCTGCCGAAGCCTGAAACCAGTAGGGCCAGAATCCAAAAGTCCGTACTGTGCCCCTGCGAAAACGTCTTCGAAGTCAGTGGAGCATAGGCAAACCATCCTACATCGGGAGCGCTGCCGGCCCCGTAGAGACCGTCTCCGCCGACAAAGCTGAAATAGAGGAGCAGCCCGCCGAAAGCCGTCATCCAGAAGCTAAAGGCATTGAGGCGCGGAAATGCCATGTCGCGGGCGCCGATCATCAAGGGAACCAGATAGTTCGCAAATCCAAACATGATCGGCATAGCGAAAAAAAAGATCATGGTCGTGCCGTGCATCGTGAACATCCGGTTGAAAACCTGCGGCGAGACGAAGCTGTTGAGCGGGCGGATGAGTTGTATCCGCATGATGGTCGCTTCGATGCCTCCGAACAGCAGAAATATCAATGCGTAAAAGATATACAGGAGGCCGAGGCGCTTGTGATCAACAGTGGTGACCCATGAATGAAGCCGCTCCACGAGGGGACTGCGGGTCCCCAGCTCCGCAGCAGGCTTTACGACGGATTCGGTAGGCATCAGCGTAAAGTCTCCATATATGCCGTCACGGAATTCAGCTCCGGATCGCTCAATCCCATGGCCGGCATTTTGGAGCCCGGTTTGATCGCATCCGGATTTTGAATCCAACGGCGCAGATTTTCCGGCGTGTTCGTCGCGGCTCCGGAAGCAATGGTGTCCCGGCTCATCAGATGGGTTAGGTCTGGGCCGAAGCGCCCAATTGCCGCGGTTCCTCGAACAGTGTGGCAATTGACGCAAGCGGTACGTTCGAAAATCTTCTGGCCCTCCGGCGCGCCATTGACCTGGGCCGGTTGTCTCTGATTTTCTATCCAGCGGTTGAACGCGTCGGGTGTCTCGACATAAACGCGCAATAGCATCAACGCATGCTGCGTGCCGCAATACTGCGCGCACTGGCCGAGGTAGACTCCCATCTCATGCGGGTCCATCCACATGCGGTTCGGGTGGTTCGGGATCAAGTCGGTCTTGCCGGCCAAGCGGGGAACCCAGAAGCTGTGATCCGTATCGGCTGAGAGCAGGGTCAGAAAAGTAGGGATCGGTTTCGAAGGATCGCTTACTGGAATGTGTAGCTCATTGGCCGTGACCACTCCCAGCGAGGGATATCGGTACTCCCACCAGAATTGATGCCCAATAACGGTGACTTGAATGGCATTGGCTGGCCGATCTGCATTCTGAATGCTGGCGATAACGCGGGCGGACGCAAGGAACAAAACTACGACGACTAGAACCGGAATGACAGTCCACGCGAGCTCCAGTTGCGTGCTTCCATAAACTTGAGTCGGTTCATGCACATGGGCCGTGCCTCTCTTTCTGAACTTTATTGCGGCATATACCAGCAAGGCGAACACCACGATGAATATCGCGCAGGTAATATCGAGCACAAGAAGCGAAAGATCAAAAATGGACTGGGCTGGTGTGGAAAGAGGGGCGAAGATATTGGTGGGACTTAGACGTGGGTTCGACGGCTCAGCAAGAGCGGCTGCCGCTGACCAGCAGATAGAAACGAGGGCTCTTGCGAGGAAAGATCTCATAAGAGAGTTCATTGACCTGGGGTGCGCCCCATCGTCTGTTGCAGTTCCGCCTGCGCGAGCATGTAGGCCAGTTGTGCCTGCAGCAAATCTGCCTGTGCCTTGGAACTCGCTGCAGACGCCTGTCGCCGTGCTGAAACGAGGACCACGCCCTGTTTCAGCTGGTTGTCCGCAACGCGTTCGCTTTCGGTACGCAATCTGACCACCTCCGCGGCGACCTGAAGCATTCTCTTCGTTCGCTCCACCTTATTCGCGCTCTGCTCAATCGCGACGCCGATCTCTTCTTTCAGGCGCTCCACATTCTCCTGTGCTTGCGCCAGTTGCGCCTCGCGTTCTCGGATAGCCGCGCGGCGCTTCCCAAAATCAAAAACGTCGTAGTTCATTGCCACTCCGAAAGTGCCGAAGTTGTGCACAAGGAACGGCACGCCGTTCTGATAGCTTTGCCGGGCGAATACGGAGACATCGGGTATGTATGCGGACTTCGCTACGGTTAGGGCTGCTTTCGCCTGTTCGACTGTTTGCATCGCTGAGGTAATTTCCGGATTTGCGGCGAACGCAATACGAAGTATTTCCTCGCGCGACTGGTCAGCAGGGTTCGTCACTTCCACCGGAGTCAATACGAGCTGCGTGCGCAACGGAAGGCCTAGGAGATCATCGAGTTCGATATTCAGATCGGATAAGCGGAGATCGATGGTCAACAACGACTGCTCGGTTTGAAGAAGCCCGGCCTGGCTGTCGAGCACGTCGACATTGAGGGCATTCCCATCGCGAACGCCTTCCTGACTTTCGCGCAGTCGGGTTCTGGCATAGACGTTATCCTGCTCGGCAGCATGCTTCTGAAGACCGGCGATCAGTATCCCGTAATAGACCTCATGGACCTTCAACGCGATCTGGTTCTCGGCCTTTTTCACGTCGTCATGCGATACCGCCACTTCTGATGCCGCGATTCGATTCTCCTGGCGAATACGGATCAGAGGCGTCAGGGGCTGGGCCAGACCAGTGCCGATAGTCTCGAATGTCTGGTTTCCCTGATTAATCAGGATGTCGTGTGCAGGAACTAACCCGGCATTCGGAACGGTACCGAATGCGCCTCTCGGGATTTCGATGTTCTCCACGGACGTGGTATGTAGAAAGGTCGAATCATTTCTAAGCCTTGGAAAGTAATCCGCCCGGGCTCCAGCCTTTTTTTGTTCCTTTTCCTGGACCTTCAGGCGCGAAATTTTGAGCACTCTGTTCTGGGCGAGAGCCAAACGGACAGCTTCAGGAAGGGTCAGCGTCACGGAATCCGCGGCGCACATGGCCGCGGGCATGCATGCCAGGAGCGCGACAAAAAGACGGCTGCTCATTCTGCCTTCTCCTTGGGGCGAAGACTGATTGTGCTCGGCCGCAGACAGGCAAGCAGCAGAAGATACAGTGCGATCCCCCAGCCGATGAGGAGAAACGCATCTGAATAGGCGAGCGACAACGCCTGCGCTCTCACCTGTCCGGCAAGAACAGTAGTTGAACGCGCGAGGGCTTCCTCCGACCCTGCCGAGAACGGCGTCAACGAAAACCCAACGCCACGGAGCCTGTCATCGGTGATCCAGTTTCCCGCGTCAACGTGGTATCCAAGCAGGTTCGAGTGCACTTGCTCCCGTACCGCTACGAAACGGCCGAAGACAACCGCGCCGATTTCGCCTCCCAACAATCGCATGGTGTGCATCCACGCAGAGTAAGTGGAGGCGTTGACGACGTTGCTCGTCGCGCCCATCTCGACTGCGAGTACTAGAAGGCTTACCACTAGGCCGACGAACGCGGCAGCAATTCCTGCTGCTAGCAGGAGTTCGGGAATCACAAAGCTTGCTCCCGCCCAAGAGGAATCCAGGTGGGCAGCCATCCAGCATGCAATACCGACGATTGCAAAGCCCATAGCCATGATGATGCGGGGTTGAATGAAAACAATGGAGATTGCGGCAATCCAGACGAGCACGAACTGAGGGGCCGCTACCCAGGCGAGAGCCGCGCCGGTCTGTATCGGCCGGTATTGTGCAATGCTGCCGAGGAAGCCAGGGATAGCGGCCAAAGGCGACAGGAGGGCGAACCGAATGGTGAATACGCCGAGCCCGAGAATCACCACATTCCGAGCGTTCAGAAAGGGAAGGTTGACCAGCGGATTCGGTTGGAGATATCGCCGCACGAAAGCGGCCACCAGCAGAAGGATTCCGGCTGCCAGCATGCCGACGAATAGTCCAGAGTTCCACCAATCCAGTCGCTGCCCCTGATCCAGAGCGCCGTATACCAGGCTCAGTCCGGTGCTCGTGTAAAGGAATCCTCGCCAATTCGGTCGCGGCCCGTTGTCGGCTCGCGGAACTCCGAAGTAAACACAAACCATCATGATTGGCGTGAGAACACTGGCGGTCCAAAAGATCCAATGCCAGGAAAGATGATCCGTATACCAGCCTTGGATCAAAGCGGCGACGTTACTGGTAACAACGATGTCGAGTGCGTAAGCCGCAACACCGAACGGGAGCAGCTTGGGCGGTAAATTGCGTACGACGAACGTCAGCGTCAGAGTGTAGAAGGCTCCCGATGACATTCCTGCAATTGCCTGTAATGCGAGCATTGCCGCAAGGCTGGACGAGAAAGGTAGCAGAAACGACGTCAGGGTGAACAAGGCTCCGGTGACCATCAGTACGCGGCGGACTCCGTAGGCGGCCCCCAGAAACACGGCAAAGACCCCGATGAACATCATGCCCATGTTGAGGACGGTCGGAATCCAGGAGGCTTCATCGAATCCGAAGCCCAGCGCGCCGCGCAAGTCCGGCAAGCCGACACTCACTAGGCGGCCATTGAGGGTCGCCGTGGCAGCCCCGAGAAAGACTCCGAGGATGCCGATATATGGGTGTGTCGCGACCGGCGCTGCTGATTCCGGCGCTGATTGGTGCACGGCTCCAGTCATCTGGATTGACCTTTGGTTCGGATCGTGGCCACCACGGAAAGGCCCGGCCGCAACCGTTCGGTTCCACCCTGGCGATCGTCAAGAATGATCTTGACCGGCACGCGCTGCGTCACTTTTGTGAAGTTGCCCGTCGCGTTGTCCGGCGGTAGCAAAGCGAACTGCGAGCCGCTGGCGGGGGCGATCTGCTCGACCCGTCCCTTCAGCACCAGACCGGGAAACGCATCAATGCGAATCTCCGCGGGATCGCCCGCGCGAATATGCCGGAGTTGCGTCTCGCGATAGTTGGCCTCTACCCATACCTGCTGCTCAACAAGCGAGACGATCTGGGTACCCGGACTCACCAGTTGTCCGGCGCGGACCTTACGTTCTCCGACAATTCCGTCTTCGGGGGCGACGATCCGGGTGTAGCTCAGGTTCGTCCGCGCCAGATCGAGAGCAGCCTGCCGAGCCTTAAGGTCCGCGTGGAGCATTTGCTCCTGAGAATCAAGCACGGAACGCTGCCGACGCTGGGCCTCCAGTTCCGCGCGGCTGCTTTCTATGTGCGCACGTGCGCGACGCAGGTCGGCTTGGCGGCTCGCCAGTTGCGCGCCGGCAGAGTCAATCTCCGCCAATCGGCTGGTGCGCTGCGCTTGCAAGCGTTCCTCGTCCGCGACCGCCTGTTCAAGCCTCTGACGTGTTGCAGACTCCGCTGCTACAAGTGCTTCCTGGCGTTTGCGTTCGAGGGAGGTGCGTCGAACGTCCGCTTCTGTCGCCACCAGTCCGCTCCGGGCGTTCGCAAGTGCCGAATTAGCGGCCTGAATCCCCGCTTCCGCTGCGGAGATTTCTGCTTCAGCCGCAACTATGGCGGTCTGAGCCTGCTGGATTCTGGCATCCTGCAGTTCTTTTTGGCGTCGATTGTTGACCAACGCGCTGTCGCCGCCCTGAAGCGCGGCTTCAGCTTGCGCAACTTGCGCCCGAAAATCGTCGTCCTGCAAGCGAGCCAATAACTCGCCCGCCTTTACGGGCTGATAATCGGATACCTCCACCGATGCAACCAGTCCGGCGGCCTTCGTGCTGAGAGGTGTGACATCGGCGCGCAAATACGCATCGTCCGTTTTTTGCTCCTCAGCAGAGCTTGCCCACGAAGTCCAATTCGAAGAGAGGAAGAAGATGAGGCCAAGCGCAATCCCGAGGATCGCAATCGATACGATCCAACCTCGGACTCTTGTAGAAAGTGTGCTAGCCATGTCCGCATCACCAATTTCGTTATCTATCGTCCTGGGGTTTCAGCGGGACATCACTGACTTCGTGCGGTTCCCCAATGCGAATCTCCTTCACGTGGCGAAGGTGAGTTTCTGAATCCGCTCCGAAGGGAATGTAGCCAGATGCCTGTTGATCGATATTCACTTGGCCCATGATGGCCTGTTCCTAACACAAGAACATCGTTCAATGGTCCGATCGGCAAATTCCCCTTAACGTCGTGCCGCGCATTCCCCTTTTGGGGTATCTCGATATCGATCGCGGGCACATCTGCCAGATGAGGGCACAGACATACTCCATCAATCCGGCTTCGCCGCTGGCTTCCATCCCGCGCGGATTTGAAATGATCGGGACTTGGTGATTCACGAAACGCTCAGACGCTGAAGCGTAGATTCCATTCACTGCGAATGATCGGGGAAGAGAAGAAGGGCATGACCGATCGTTACTGGGCCGCCGCGGCATGTTGGCTAACCGGCCATTCAAGGGCGATTCGAGGTTTCCTCGCCGGGAAAGCGGATTACACGGTGCCCGAAGCGGCGCGCGTCAAGCGAATACGCGCCCGGCCCCAGCATTGCCAAGGCGGCTGCATCCAAACTAGATGAAAACAACGCCACAATACTCTGATGATTCATGAACACTCCGCTGACAAGCTCGAATGCGCAGCCAATGGCCGCAAGAAGAGGGGTGAAGATACCAAGACAGAGGAAGAGACAATGAAGCAGCAGGACCAGCAGCACCAGGACGGGTACTTGGGAGTTCCAACCCGTCGCGAGGACTGTTGCCGACACGCCGACTCTAAGCAACAGCAGTGCAATACCAGGCAGGCCCGCGGGGAACATCGAGAACAAGCGCAGCACGACTGATATTAATCAGAGACGGATGTGACGCACAATCCGCAAAACGACGACTGGCGCATTCCCCTTCCGGGGGATGGAAAAAATGCCACGAAACGTCACAATATTGCTTTCCGAAAAAGCTGGAGTTCTCGTGGTGTATTCCGCGTTGACGATATCACGCCAAGTTGGGAGCGTTGAGAATCGAATTTGGCTGCAAAGATCGGCGTGTTCGCAAGGGTGAAGGATTCGGCCCGGAGCTCCGGGATGAGTCGATTCTTGATCGGGAATAGGCGCTGTAGTGACAGATCGAGTTATTTCGTGGGAGCGGTTCTGAGTGGATTTCGTCCAACAGTCCCGACAATGTGGTTCGGTTGCACCGACACTGCAGCCGGATTCAGCCATTTGTTCCGACTTTTATTCGAGGGGTGGGGATTCGCAAGAACGAGATCGGCCAGCTCATAAGTGTCATCAGTGTTGGCGATCTCGCCGTCCACCGTGACGTCAAAAGGAACGCCTGAATAAAGACTCAGAATGCCATTCAGTTGCCGTTTGCCCACGAGAACATTTAATCGTGGTGGTACTCGATATTTGTTGCCCTTTTCCGAACGGCAAGCTCCCAATTCCAGCTGGCTCCGATTCTGTGGAACGTCGAAGCCCGACACGCTTCGATCAGAATTGAGGTCATACGAATTTTGTCACCGGCATCCCTCTGAACCGTAACTTCCGGAGCGGGCCGACATCGATTGACTTCGACCAAGTAGCCGTCGTGCCGGTTCAGCCCATACTCCGTGCCAAACAACACGATTGTCTGTCGCATCGATGACCGGAAGCCTGATTAGCCGAGGATCGACGCGCGCCTGCGGTGCCGAGCCAGCAATGCTGAGGTCGTCGGGTGGCACTTGGGAACTTGGGTTACGCTCGAACTGAGTCAGGCAGGCCATGAACAGAATCGCCCTCTTATTTTGGTGAATCTTCGTTCGCATCAGAATTGAAGAACCGTCAACCCGGTAACGCTGGTATCCATTTGCTTCTAGAAGATAATCTTCAAACCAAGCCTGAAATACCTCTCGTCGACCAACCGGCCTTCCGGATTGACGTCGGTAATCTGCGTGAATCCGTTCAGGTTCAAGGTGCCATTGGAATTCACCTGCATACTGGAGACATTGGCCCCAGGATTGGAAAAATGGGGCGTGTTAGCCACGTTGAAACACTCAGCTCGAAACTGAAGGGACCAGTGTTCCTGAAGTTTGATAGTGCGGAAAAGCGACGCGTCCAGATTAACGGTACCAGGTCCACGCAGAGTGTCAAATCCTGCTGTGCCGAAGCGCGCGGTAGTTACAGAGGCGAATGCAAGCGGATTAAACCATTCATTGATGTTGCCAGTGTATCCCACGTTCGACAGTACTTGATCCGCACGTTGAGTGCTTCCAGGGGCATTCAGCGATGTCCCGTCCGCGGTTACGGAGAATGGAGATCCTGAGAAAATCGACAACACGCCACTGATCTGCCACCCCCCCAGTAAAGCGGCTTGCAAGCCATTGTGCGCGAAGTGTTTCCCTCTCCCGAATGGCAACTGGGCGATCCCGGTAACGTGGAAAACGTTCGGCAGGTCACCCGGCTCCAAGGCATAGTTGAGCTTCGAGTGCTGCGGAATGGGAATTGCCGGCTCGTCGTCGCCGTTGGTATCGCAACACGTGCCTAACCACTTGGAAAATGTGTAACCGGCATTGACTTGAAACCCGTTTGCGAAACGACGCTGTGCCTGAATCTGAAGCGAATCGTACCGAGAGTTCTCGTAAGGCAGAATCTCGTAGACTGCGTTTGTCAGTCCATCGAGTTGGTAGAGCGGTTGACTGGGCACCCCGCCTCCTACCTGGCCATAGTTGATGTCGTATCGGGTGTGCTGGTGAAGTGAAAGAGTACCGACATAACCCGCTTGCAGCAGCCAATGGTCGAGATTCTTCTGGACCGTCAGATTGTAGGACTGAACGAAGCCGCGATGAAACTTCAGTGGGTCCGTCTGAAAGCTGATCCCTGCCGGAATCGGTATGATTCCGCTGCTAAGGTTAGGCGGAGCGATCGTTGGAATGCCGGCGCTCAACAAACCCACCGGAACAAACGGATTGATCTGGCTCGCGCTGTATCCCAGCGTCTCCGGATAGTTGTAAATGCCATCACGCGCCATGTTGATCTGTTCCGGTGAAAGCGCATAGCCCGCGCGAATTACCCATGTTCCCGAAGGACGGTATGCGAATCCGACCTTGGGCGCAAACAAATCCTTTGCCACACTGATCCCACAATTCTTGGGAATGCTACCGTATCCGCAGACTTCGTAGACATTCGTCGCGGAGTTGTAGAGCTCCGGGCCATAACTGCCATGAGTGGGAACGGGGAAGTACTCCCACGAAGCACCGTAGACCATCGTCAGTTTTTTCGAGACTTGCCACGTGTCCTGGAGGTAGAGAGCGTAATCCCACGACCGCAGCTTGCTCACTCCGAACGGCTGGAACGCATTGCTCCAATTGCTCGGCAGGCCCAGGAGAAAATCCGCATAGCCGTTGAACTGGTTGATCTGTGGCCCACCGTTGAGAGCCGTCACCCCGCCGCTGAAAGAGAACTGATCAGAAGTGACCTCTGTGTGATTCATGTGCTGCTGGCTGACATTAATCCCAGATTTGATGCTGTGCGAACCCGCAATTCGGGTCGCATTAGCCGCATATTGAAAAACCGGATCGAGGTACTTCAGATAAGGATACGAGTACCCATACCCGGTGTACCCGTTGATATTGAATTGCGGCAGGCCACCACCGGCAGGAAGTGGGCTGAGGTTCACTCCCGGAATGCCCAGAGTACTCGATCCGTACTTCACCGCATCATCAATCGGAATCAAATATTGCAAGCTCCTCGTTAATCCCAACGATCCGCTGATGATGAACTTCTGGTTTTTCACGAATGTGGCGGATCCGGTGAAGGCAAAAATATTCCCGTGTTGATTGGCGGTCGGATAGCCGGCGCCGCTGCTGGTACCCAATATGGGCCCGAAGATCGGGACCTGTGTCTCGATGTAGGGATCGTCGTCGATTCGGCCGGTTACCCTCAACCGTGAGCTAACATCGAAGTCAACTTTTGCGTCGAGCTTGTGCAAGTTGTAGCTAGTGGGGAGATTTCCGTAGAAGTTATTCACGTTGGGGCCAAACTGATCCGTGTTCGGCGCCGGAACCATAGCTGCCAGTTTTTGACTGATCGGACTAAGCAGGCGAGACGGGATCTGATCACCTTGGAAAGGCATCCTGCCAGTGCCGTCCGAATTGCCGGTGAATGGATCGTAAATCGTAGTGCCCGTTTGTGAAAAGTTGCCGGTCAGCATCGCGGCGGTAGGAACAGTGCCGAACTGGCCAGCTGCAGACCTGGTAAAGTCTCCTTCGTAGCTGGCAAAGAAAAACAATCGATTCCGAATGATGGGGCCGCCCAGGGTCCCTCCGGGATTGTTATCGATATTCTTAGGTTTGCTTTGTCCGGGGGGAAGGAAGAAGGGTCGAGCCTTCAGAACGTTGTCTTCATGGTATTCGTAGAGCGAACCGTGAAATGAATTTGTCCCGCTCTTCATCTGGAGATTGATCGCGGCACCTCCAACCAGAGTCTGGTCGGCCTGCGATGCCGCCGTCACCATGTTCACGGTTTCAATCGCTTCGATTGAGGGGACGGCAGTCGAATAGAATTGAACCCACGGGTTTACAGCGCTTACGCCCTCGATCCGGACGTCTGTGCCGCTCAAGCTGGTGCCGTTGGCTTCCAGCGACATTGATCGTACAGGGTTATTGGTACCGCCGGAACTGGCGGAGGGAGGACTCACGCCCGTAATATTTCCGAGCAGGCCCTCATACGTCCTTGTAGGTTGCGGCAAGTTCGTGAAGTCGTGCGACGTGACATCCGCGTGGACATCAGCCTGATCCGTCTGCAACATGGCTAACTCGGCGTTAACTTCCGACCGATCTGACCGGCCACCCACCGCCAGTTGTGCGTCCACGCGAACAGCAGTGTTTAGTCGCAACTCGATGTTCTGAGTGGCGAAATCGCGAAATCCCTGTTTGGTTATGGCAACGTTGTAAATTCCGGCTGAGACCGTAGACAGCGTATAGATTCCCTCGTCATTTGTTGTGGCTTCGCGGGTGTCGTTAGTCGCGATGTGCGTGATTTTGACTGTGGCCCCTGGAACGGCCGCCCCAGTCGCATCTGTTACGTTGCCCACAATGGAGCTATACAGCACCTGCGAATCGAGTTGACAGATGGGGATTAAAGCGGCAAGGGCGCCGAGCAAGAAGGTGCAGAACCTTTTTGTCAGAGAGGGCTGTCTAAATCGGCGCTTCTCCGGAAAAGTCGTTTCCGGTATAGCTGGCGCGAGCGAATGAGTAGTTTCTCGCTGGTTCATGGAGCCTCGTTTGTTGGATAGCGTCTGCTTCCGCAAGGACTTGCAGCCGATTGCGGTTTTGGCTGCTACCTCGCCCGGCCGCGCCGTTCATGTATTCCAGCACCTTCCAACTGATCCTATCGCATGGGGGCGCGCGGAGGGGAACGCCCACCGTCGCCGTACGGCTTGGTACTCATCTCGTCCGTATTCTCGTCGGAAATACCGACGTCCGTGACATAGAAGCTCGCCCGACACGCGCAGTTCGCGCGCGTCCGGCTGATCGAAATACGAATTCTGTGGATTTCGCGCCGATGGTTCGCGGCACGCATTGACCGAGGTACGCGCATATTCCGTCTCTTAGCAGATGGGGCCTCAACTGACGGCGGTTTCCAGCAAGCGGTCGAGGGAGAGGGGTGCTGAAGATCACTTTAATCTGAATTCGGCGTGAAATAGGTGTCCAGAAGGGCCCAGAGGCCCGCTAACACGGGTTTGAAGCGTTTTTGGGAGTGCCCGATCGCCAAATACCTTCGAATCGCCTGTGATTACAGGGGGATTGACGGGCTCTGGTGGCGTCTGTTTCCTTCGTGAATTTGTGCGAGTGCGGCAGATCAGGCGTTTCCTGGCCAAAAATCTGGCCTATGCCTCGCAAACAGCGCTACAGTCTGGCACCGACGATTCTGGCTTTTAGTTCTGGGCCTCGATCGCCTCCAAACCACGTCATTCCCACGTTCCAACGGCGCTTTTCAATATCTGACCGGTCGCAAAGCTTCCCCCGTCACCGGCCGCACCGCCGCTTCCTTGCTCCAGGCTCCTGACGGTCGTTCCTGCGGCAGATGCATCGTGCGAATGACCGACTGCTGCAGAACTTTATCCACTTGCCGACCACCGATCCCGCCTCATCCTGGATCTCGACAGTGGCGCGGTCAGAGTTTTTGGGCATCAGGAAAGTGCCGAGGTTGGCTACAATTTCGTTATCGCGGCAAGCGTTTGTACGATCCGTTATTGTGCATCGAGGCCAAATCTTCCTGCCGCCGGGGTACCGAACTGGGGTCCACTGCGAGAGCCACGTTGCAAGTAGAATGAGAGCAACATGGGAAGGCCGCGTCATTGTCCTCGCCCCGACTCTCGAATTGACCTCAAGATCCTGCGATATCCCCGGATGGATGTATTTCGGACCCTTTGGGTCTGCTTATTGATCGTATTCCGTGGCGCTCCGGCGTTCGCTCTCGACAGCGATCGAAGTATTGTGCAATTCCATCACACGGTTTGGAGCGAGACCGATGGTGCGCCGAGCGAAATCAGCGCGCTTGCCCAAACCGAAGATGGCTACTTGTGGATTGGCTCAGCACGGGGCCTATTCCGCTTTGATGGCGTTAAATTCGAGGAGTATAAGCCACAGCCCGGAGCGGAGCTGCCCTCTCACAGTATCTATTCTCTGATGGCCACACCTGATGGAGGGCTATGGGTCGCTTTTGAGCCAACCGGATTAGGTTTCTTGAAAGACGGTTCTTTGACAGTGTTTACCCGGCCTGGAGAATCGCCAGATTCACCCATTCATAGCTTTGCCCGCGATCATGACGGAAGAATCTGGGCCGGCACCGAAACTGGGTTGGTCCTGCGCGAGGGCGCACGATGGATCCCCATCGGACACGACTGGAACTTGGCTCCTGAGGTGATAAGGGCCCTCTTCGTCGATCGTGAGGGCACGCTCTGGGTAGCGACCATGAAGATTATTGCATTCCTGCGGCGAGGTTCGAAAACATTCGAACTCGGCGGTCCGGTCGGGACAGGTGTTACAACATTGGCGCAGGCCAAAGACGGGCGCGTGTGGTTTGCGGACGACGGCAGCTTTGAGGTGCGACCGGTCCCGATGGGAGGACGTAGCTCGAATGCGGAGGGCCCGACCGTCGCCGAACGTGGCCTGCATGATTTGCTCTTTGATCGCGAGGGCGCCTTGTGGATCACGCGCATGAACTCCGGGATCGTACGAATCCGGTATCCCGAGAGATTGGGAAATCGAAAGCTTGGTCCTCCTGACCGCGAGTTGGAGTCGTTCGACGAAAAGGACGGCTTCTCCGCGGGGTTCGCCTATAAGCTCCTCGAAGATCGTGAGGGCAACATTTGGGTTGGCTGTTCCAAAGGATTGATTCGCTTCCGCCAGAATGCAATTGTTCCGGTGAGTTTGCCGCAAGGCTATCAAAAGCTGGTGTTGCACGGGGGGGAAGACGGCGAGATCTGGATCGGGGCCGTCAATGGCGGACGCTTGCTGCACATTCGCGGTGAAAGCCTTCTTGTTGAAAAAGTAGGTGGACGGGCATCCAGCGTCTTTCGGGATTCAAACGGCGACGTCTGGTGGGGGTGCGATACGGGAATCTGGCGTCAGCGCGGCACGAAATTTGATTACTTCGCTATGCCCAAAGGCGCTGAACCGCCGCACTTCATGTACGAGATCTTCCCCAGTAGAGACGATGGTGCGTTGTGGCTCAGACTAGGAGATTTTGGAACCGTTCACGTCAAGCAAGGTATCTGGAACCTTAGTGACAGGCCCAAAGGAGTTCCACTTGAGGGACCGAGCGCCAGCTATCATGACCCGTCCGGACGAGTCTGGCTCGGTTCTGACGCAGGCCAAGTATATGTACTTGATGGAGAAAAGGTTACCGCTTACTCGCAGAACGACGGGCTCGATGTAGGTCGAATTAAAGTCATTCGCGGCCGTGGGCAGCACCTCTGGGTGGGCGGTGAAATGGGGTTGATGTTTTTCAGAGAGGGGCGTTTCCGGAAAGTGACAGTTGCGGCAGGCGAGCAGTTCGGAGCGGTCTCTGGAATCATTGAGACAAGTGATGACGGGTTGTGGCTGAACGAGATGAAGGGAATTGTGCAAATCCCCCCGGAAGAGATCCGCCGATTGATGGCCGATCCAAATCACCGCATAGAGTCTCGGCGATTCGACTATCAGGACGGGTTGCCGGGTGCGCCGCAGATGAGCTTCACAAATTCGACTGCTGTCGAAGCCAGCGACGGAAAGCTCTGGTTCGCCACAGATAACGGACTCGCTTGGATCGATCCTAAACATATTGTTAGGAACGGCGTGCCACCACCTGTTTCGATTCTATCCATCGGCAACGAAGAAGGTCGTCAGCCGGTGTCGAGCGCGGTCAAGTTTTCCGCTGGCACGCACGCGGTTCAAATCGACTATACGGCGTTGAGCCTTTCCATCCCTGAGCGAGTTGAGTTTCGTTACAAGCTGGAGGGCTCGGACACGGCTTGGCGGGATGCGGGGACCCGTCGCCAGGCGTTCTACACGAATCTTGGACCGGGTTTCTATCGGTTTCGCGTCCTGGCTTCCAATAATGACGGTGTCTGGAACGAAACCGGAGCTACCCTTGATTTCAGTATCGCTCCTGCGTTCTACCAGGCAATCTGGTTTCAATTGCTCTGCTGGGCAAGCGGCGGAGCAATCGTGTGGCTGGCGTATCTTCTCCGGTTGAAGCACGCTACCGCGCAAATCCAAGGCAGGCTCGAAGAGCGGCTGGCGGAACGGGAACGTATCGCGCGCGAGTTGCATGACACGTTCCTGCAGGGCATTCAGGCCTTGATGTGGCGCTTCCAGGCCGGGGCCGCCCAGATACCGGTCGGAGAGCCCGCTCGGCAGTTGATCGAAAGCGCTCTCGATCGCGCCGACGAGGTGATCGTCGAAGGGCGGGATCGAGTCAAGGGTTTGCGAAAAGCGGAAGAAAAGTATAGTGACCTCGCCGAAACGTTCGCGATAATGAATGCTGAACTTGCAAAGGAGCACGCGATACCGTTTCAGATCATTTTGCAGGGCACTCCGCGGGCCTTGAATCCAATTGTCTGCGATGACGCCTATCAAATCGGCCGGGAGGCGTTGGTTAACGCATTTCGTCACTCGCTCGCGCAAAAGATCGAAACAGAAATCACGTTTGCCCGGACCGCGTTGCGGTTGCGCGTTCGCGATAATGGCTGTGGCGTAGATTCGAAGATTCTTGAGGATGGCGGGCGGCCCGGACATTGGGGAATGAGGGGCATGCGCGAGCGGGCGCGGAAGATCGGTGCACGACTGGATATCTGGAGCCGCCAGGGAAACGGCACCGAAGTAGACTTGAGAATACCTGCCTCAATTGCGTACCGGGGTAGAGCGAAAGGCTGGCGATGGCCATGGTCTGGCTATCCTGACCGTGAAGGAAATAATTCATGACCCTTAGTGGACCGATTACGGTGCTTGCTGCTGACGATCACCCCCTCGTCAGGGAGGGAATTGGAGCAGTCCTTGCGAATGAGCGGGACATCACACTTGTCGCCGAGGCGGCGAATGGCCGGGAAGCGATAGAGTGCTTTCGCACTCACCATCCCGAGGTCACGCTCATGGATTTGCAAATGCCACAAATGAGTGGACTCGACGCAATGATCAAGATACGCGAGGAGTTTCCGGCCGCGCGCATCATCGTGCTGACAACGTACCAGGGTGACATACAGGCCCTCCGCGCCATCAGGGCTGGCGCGGCCGGGTACCTCCTCAAGAGTATGGTCCGTCGGGAACTCGCCGATACAATCCGTTTGGTGCATGCGGGAAAACGCCACATTCCAGCGGAAATCGCCGCGGAACTTGCTGCGCACGTTGCTGATGATGCGCTTTCCCCCCGCGAGATCGAGGTATTGCGCCTGGTAGCGCTGGGAAACTCAAACAAACAGATAGCCGCACAGCTCGCGATTGTCGACGAGACGGTGAAAGCTCACATGACGAACATCCTGAGCAAACTCGGCGCAAACGACCGAACTCATGCAGTAACCATCGCCACGGCACGAGGCTTTCTCGGCGTCTGACACTTCGCCGGATCGCGTGGCGCCGCAATCCGGGCTGGCGTGACCGATTCACACTCAGGTCTTGTCTTCTTTTCGTAACGGAGTCTCGCACCCCCAAATCCATCATCGTCCAGCGTCCGGATTTTTGGGGTACGCTCGTCCCTTCATCTGCCTTCATCTGGCAAGTGTGCACTTGATCGATATCGAGATGCCCCAAAAGGGGAATGCGTGGCACGACGTTAAGGGGAACTCGCCGATAGGACCATTGAACGATGTTCTGGTGCTTACGAACAGCCATTATCAGGGCATGGGGACCGCAAGCCGCATCGCTAGTCAAGATGGTCGAGTCCGACTTTGAAAAAGGCAACTCAAGTTGAAGCGCAATTGCGCGCGAGGAGAACCCGTTCCATGGATTCAGACAGACCGATACGACTTATTGCCATTGTCGGAACCGGTGCTATTGGTGCGAGCTGGGCGGCACAGTACTTGGCGTGTGGTCTTGATGTGATCGCAACGGACCCAGCGACGAACGCGGAGGAAAATCTCCGCAAGTATATCGACTCGGCGTGGCCGCACCTCACGGCCATGGGACTCGCAAAGAATGCCTCACGCGACAGGCTCACCTTCACTCCCGACATGAAGAAAGCATTGTCGGAAGCAGATTTTGTCCAGGAAAACGGCCCCGAGCGGCCGGATTTCAAGATCAAGCTGTTTGCCGACATGGACGCAGCCACTCCCCCCGATTCGATCATTGCGTCGAGCTCGTCGGGTCTGACCATGAGCGTCATTCAATCCGGTTGCAAGCGTCCGGAACGCTGCGTCATTGGGCATCCCTTCAATCCTCCTCACATAATTCCGTTAGTCGAGGTAGTGGGGGGGGACAAGACATCGCCCGAGACAATTCGAAGGGCGATGGCGTTTTATGCCTCGATCGGAAAGAAGCCGATTTATCTCCGAAAGGCGTTTCCCGGCCATGTCGCTAACCGACTCCAGGCGGCGCTCTACCGGGAGGTCATATATCTCATCCACCAAGGTGTGCTGAGTGTCGCGGACGCCGACGTCGCGGTGTGCTACGGTCCTGGCCTCCGGTGGGGAGTGATGGGTCCCAGTTTGCAGTGGCACCTTGGTGGCGGCGAGGGCGGAATTCATCACTTCATGGAGCACCTCATGGAGCCTCTGACCGGCCTGATGAAAGGCCTCGGGAATCCTGACGTGACTCCTGAACTTAAGCGAACCATCATCGATGGGGTGCTACACGAGACTGAAGGACGTTCGGTGGAGCAACTCGCGCAGGAGGAAAACGAGGTTATAGTCGAGATCCTCAAGCTCCGAGCGAAGTATACCGCATCGTCTAAGTTGACTAAAGCCAGCTAAAGGACGAACAAGTATGCCTGAAGGCGTCCCACGTGTCGTGATTGTTGGAGGGGGTTTTGGCGGCTGAGCCGCTGGTAGGGCCCTCAAAAACACTCCTGCGGAAATCATCCTGACTGACCGAATGAATGATCAACTGTTTCAGCCGCTGCTCTACCAGGTTGCGACCTCGGTGTTGACGCTTGGGCAAATAGGTTCGCCGATCCGCAACATCCTCCGGAAACAGCGGAATACGACGGTGAGCCTGTGAAGCCGGTCGTTAAACAAGCGTCGTTGGGCTTTGACAACTTTAAGCAAGTGAGGATTTAGGAGAAAATATGGCGACACAAACACACACCGCCGGCACGTTACCTAAACCAAACGGCGATTTCTATCAAGTCACCGAGTGCCTGAACGATGCCGAACGAGAAATCCTGAAGCAGGTTCGTGCGTTCATGGAGACCAGGGTGGCGCCAGTTATCACCAAGTATTGGGCCGAGGATTCGTTCCCGTTCGAGCTGCTTCCCGGACTCCGGGATATCAACGTCGCAGGCTTGGGATACAGCGGTTACGGCTGCCAAGGTGGAAGTACCCTCCTGATGGGATTCATCATGATGGAAATGGCGCGAGTCGACGCATCTTTCGCCACCTTCTTCGGCGTCCACAATGGCCTGTCGATGGGGTCGATCTACATGGGTGGGTCAGAGGCGCAAAAGCAACAGTGGCTACCGCAGATGGCTCGACTCGAAAAGATCGGCGCGTTTGGCCTGACTGAGCCACTGGTAGGCTCGGGAACCGGCGGCGGCCTTACGACGACCGCAAAACGCGAGGGTGACACTTGGATCCTCAACGGCCAGAAAAAGTGGATCGGTAACTCCCCTTGGTGCGACCTCACCATCATTTGGGCGCGCGATTTAGCCGACAACCAGGTCAAAGGCTTCATTGTAGAGAACAAGGCGGCGCCCGGTTTCAAGGTCGAGAAAATTCAGAATAAGATTGCCCTCCGCGTTGTCCAGAACGGCCTGATCACGCTGGACAATTGCCGCGTGCCTGAAGTGAACCGGTTGCAGGCGGACAGTTCGTTCCGTGACACTGCGAAGGTGCTGCGGATGACGCGCGCGGGCGTCGCCTGGATGGCGACCGGCTGCGGGATGGGCGCTTATGAACACGCACTTGCCTATGCCCAAACACGCCAACAGTTCGGTAAGCCGATCGCTTCGTTCCAGTTGGTGCAAGACCTTCTGGCGAAAATGATCGGGAACGTAACTGCATCCCAATGCATGGTGGTTCGCTTGTCTCAGATGCAGGATGAAGGCAAGCTGATGGACTATCACGCCTCTCTGGCAAAGGCTTTCTGCACGGTGAGGATGCGGGAGACCGTGGCCTGGGCGCGTGAAGTGCTTGGCGGTAACGGAATTCTTCTTGAGAATCAGGTCGCCAGGTATTTTGCCGACGCCGAAGCTTTGTACTCGTATGAGGGCACGCGGGAGATGAACACCCTCATCGTCGGCAAAGCCATCACAGGCTTCAGCGCCTTCGTTTAAAGGAGAATCCAATGAGCCCCTCGATATCTCTCGAAACCGTTCTTTATCAAAAAAAAGGTGCCATCGCCTATGTAACGATGAACCGCCCGAAGGTCCTTAACGCGCTCAATAAGCGCGCGATAACGGACTTGAAAGCGGCCTTCGAAGAGGCTCGCGACGATTCCGCCGTGCGTGGGGTTATCCTCACCGGAGCCGGCGACAAGGCCTTTATCGCTGGCGCGGACATCAACGAAGTGGCCACCGATACGCCGATCGAGGCTCAAGAGAAAACCGAGCGTGGACAAGCCGTCATGGATCTCATAGAAAACCTCGGCAAACCGGTCATCGCGGCGGTGAACGGCTTCGCTCTTGGTGGTGGCTGCGAGTCAGCGCTCGCTTGCACCATCCGATTGGCTTCCGAAAACGCCAGGTTTGGTCTTCCGGAGGTAAAGCTCGGGATCATGCCGGGCTATGGTGGCACGCAGCGTCTTCCGCGGCTTGTCGGCAAGAGTGTGGCCTTGCATCTCATCCTGACGGGAGAGATGATTACCGCGCAGGAAGCCTGTCGAATCGGCCTAGTGAATGAAGTAGTCCCGAGTTCCGAACTTATCAGCCGCTCCGAAGCGATCTTGAACCAGATCGGCGCCAACGCTCCGCTGTCCATCAAGTTCGCGCTCCAGTCGGTCAACAAAGGTTTGGAAACGAGCCTGTCGGAAGGCCTTCTGCTGGAAGCTTCGCTCGTTGCCATCTGCACGTCGACGGAAGACAAGAAAGAAGGCGCCTCCGCGTTCCTCGAAAAACGAAGCCCGAAATTCCAAGGACGATGAGAACCAGAATATGACTGCCGATAATATTTTTTCTGGGTTGAAGGTTGTCGATCTGGCCAGTTTCCTGGCCGGTCCGGGGGCTGCGACCGTACTTTCAGACTATGGCGCGGATGTGATCAAGGTGGAGCCGCCCGGAATTGGCGACCCGCACCGGTTTACTTACAGAATTCCCCCGAACCCGAGCGCCCATGAAAACTACGGGTGGCAACTCTCGAATCGCAACAAACGCGGTATGGCCCTCGATCTGAAGTCGCCGCACTCCAGGGAAATTCTTGAGCGGTTGGTTAAGTGGGCTGACGTGCTGGTCGTCAACTTTCCGCAGCCGGTGCGCAAGCGCCTCAAGCTCACTTACGAGGACGTCTCGCCGTGGAATCCCCGCCTGGTCTATGCCGACCTAACCGGCTATGGGGACAATGGTCCGGATGCCGATCTTCCGGGATTCGATATCACGGCATTCTGGGCGCGAAGTGGGTTGCTGGCGTTAACACGGGACGCGGGCGCTCCGCCCACGCTTCCGGTGGCCGCCAGCGGCGATCACGCAACGGCGATGGGACTCTATTCTGCCATCGTTACCGGTCTGTACCGACGGGAGCGAACCGGAAAAGGCTCCTACGTCACGACCTCCCTCATCGCGGAAGGCATCTGGTCCAGTGCGATGTCCGTGCAGGCCGCGCTGTGCGGTGCCAGGTTCTATCCGTTGCACGACCGAAAGAATCCGCCCAACGCCATTTTCAATGTGTATGCAACCTCCGACGATCACTGGTTTGTGATCGTGGTCCAGGGCAAGGATTGGCCTGCGCTCGCCACGGCCATCGGCCATTCTGAACTGGTGCTGGACGCGCGGTTCACCGACGACGCCAAGCGGGCCGCGAACGCAGCGCAGTTAGCGGAGACTCTGGACAAACTATTTACCTCACAATCGCTAGCGCACTGGCAAGAGGCCCTGACGAGCGCCCGTATCACTTGGGGTCTTGTCCAGACACCGGCAGAAGTCATTGCCGACCCGCAGGTGCTGGCGAACGATATTATCGTGCCTGTCGAAGGGGGCGGCGAACACTTGAAGTTCACGGTGAGCAGCCCTTTAAAAGTGCATGATGTCGCGAAGGTGGCCGCGCGGCGGGCCCCTGAACTCGGGGAGCACAACAACGAACTGCTCAAGGAGTTGGGTTTCAATGCGCACGAAATCGACAGCTTCCGAGCCATGGGCGCCATTCCACCCGAGATCAGCATCCCGGAAGGTGGGCGATGAGTCAAGCAAAAGGAGTTGGTGTTTCCATGCCGAAATTCACGATTGGCCGCTTGTTCGTTTTGGATCTGAGCGGAGGCCGGGTATTCTCGCTGAACCCCGACGGCTCGGACTTGAAGACGATCGTCACCGAGCGCCGGAGGTTTCCGGACGGGGTAACCGTTGACGCCGCGGCCGGTCACATCTACTGGACCAACATGGGTAATCCCAAAGCTAACGACGGCTCCATAGAGCGCGCCAACCTCGACGGGAGCAATCTGACCACCATTATTCCTCCAGGAGGAACGTTTACGCCCAAGCAGGTTCAACTCGACAAAAAGAGCCGCAAGCTTTACTGGTGCGACCGCGAAGGCATGCGCGTCATGCGCTCAAATCTAGATGGTTCCAATATTGAAACCCTGGTCGAAACGGGACATGGGGATGACGACCGGCTCGACGCACGAAATTGGTGCGTGGGGATCGCATTTGATTTGGAAGGCGAAAAGCTTTACTGGAGTCAGAAAGGCGATGACAACGCCGGACAGGGCCGCATCTTCCGAGCCAATCTGAAAATTCCTACCGGTCAGACTCCGGCCGGTCGGAATGATATTGAAGTCCTGTTCGACGGTCTGCCGGAGCCCATCGATCTGGACCTCGATCTGAATAACCGAATGATGTATTGGACGGATCGCGGCGATCCGCCGAAAGGCAACACCGTGAACCGCACGCCCATGGATTCGGCGCCGGGAACTCGGGAAGAGCCCGAGATTATTCTTACCCATCTGATGGAAGGTATCGGGTTGGCGCTCGACCCGACGGGCGCCCGTATGTTCCTCACCGATTTGGGTGGTTCGGTTTATAGCGCGAATCTCGATGGATCGAACAAGAAGACGCTGCTCGTCGCCCAGGGGAACCTGACCGGCATCGCGTACGCGGAGCTCCCTGCGAGTTCTTAAAGGAACCGCGATTCTGGCGCGCGGCGCCTCTTTATGGCCGGGGTCTTAGATCTGGAGAACCGTAGATGATGTACGTTCATTCCGTTGAACGAGCTGTCCAGTACTATCCCGAGCGGCCGGCGCTCTCCCTCGGCGACGACCGGCTGAGTTTTCGAGACCTTCATCACCGCGTCAGGGGTCTGGCTGCCGCGCTCAGCCACGCCGGCTTTAGCGCCGGTGATCGATTGGCGCTTCTGCTTCCCAATGGACCTGAGTACATCCAGTTTGTATATGCATGCACTCGGCTGGCAATCATAGTCGTTCCGATCAACTCACGACTTTCGGCTGTGGAGATCGATCACATTATCGCGGACTCGTCTCCGCGGGGATTAGTGCGGCATTCGTCCCTGCCAGTGCCGAGTATGCGGGTTCCGTGGGAGCTTGTCTTGGACAAAGACCTCCTGGATGGACTGAATTCTTCTGGTCCGGACGCCTGTTACGCCCCCGAAGCGGTATTAGCCCTGATCTACACTAGCGGCACGACGGGTCGGCCCAAAGGCGCGACGCTGACGCACTCCAACATTCTGTCGAATGTTCACAGCTTTAACTACTGTATGCGATGTCGCGATAATGGCGTCTATTTGCACGCTGCGCCACTTTTCCATATCGCCGACTTTCCTGCGATGTTCGCGGCACCTACGTTTGGCGCACGCCAAGTCGCGCTTCCGCATTTCACTCCGGTAAGTTTTTGTGAGGCCGTCGCAAAGGAGCGAATCACTTGCACCGTTCTAGTGCCCACGATGATCAACCTGCTGACACAGTTCGCCGATGCTAAGACGCACGACCTGAGCAGCCTTGAAGTAGTGGCTTATGGCGGATCTCCCATCTCGCCGGAACTTATACGCCGGACACGGGAACTTCTTCCGACAGTTGAGTTGGTTCAAGTCTACGGACTCAGTGAAACGGGGTTTCTCACGGGTCTGGAAGACCAGGAGCATACTGACCAGCGACTTCTGTCATGTGGACGACCTTGTCCCGGTATAGAGGTGCGAGTCGCGGACGAATCCGGCAAGCAGGTTGAGGCCGGTCAGCATGGTGAACTCGTGGCGCGCGGAGCAAGCGTAATGCGCGGATACTGGAAAGACCTGGAGGATACGGCGACCGCTTTTCGAGACGGATTCTTTCGCACTGGAGATATCGGCTACCGGGACTCCAACGGATACTTCTACATCCTTGACCGGTTGAAGGACATGATTGTCACGGGGGGCGAGAATGTCTATTGCGGCGAGGTCGAGGCCGTCATTTTCAATCATTTAGCTGTGCGTGAGGTAGCTGTCTTCGGAATACCGGATCCGCAGTGGGGGGAGATAGTGGCGGCATGTGTAGTCCTGAAGCCAGGTATGAGCCTCGATGAGGAAGCATTAATCCGTCATTGTCGCCAGACTTTGGCCAATTACAAGATTCCCCGCCATGTGGAGTTCGTAGATACGGACTTGCCGAAGAGCGGCTCTGGCAAAGTGCTAAAGCGACTCCTGCGGGATCGCTTCTGGGCTGGCGCGCAGCGTCTTGTTTGAACGACGACGCTCACCTTTTGCGGATTGTGGTAGTGCCTTCGTTGCGTTAGGAAAATATATCGTTGATCGACACCTAGATACCCCTAAAGGGGAATGCGCGGCACGACGTAAAGGGGAACCTGCCGTTAAGACGATTGAACGATGTTCTGGCGCCTGCGAACAGTCATCATTGGGGCATGCGGATCGCCGGCCTTGAACTGTATAGAGCGCAACTACGCGGCAAAGCAAGCCATGGAAGAGAGTCATGACCATTTCGCAGAGCGTCACACATCACACCGCTCGCCTCAACGGGATCAACCAACACTGGGTCAGCGCGGGAGACGGTCCGCCGGTTTATCTGTTGCACGGGTTTCCGGAGACCTGGTACGCGTGGCGCAAGCAGATACCGGTGCTCGCGGAGCGGTACACGGTCATCGCACCCGATCTGAGAGGTTACGGCGATACCGAGAAGCCGGCCTG
>Ga0209116_1000005_pt1 | contig 34997 bp, 53 predicted proteins | sample BlaSpr_A8_OM2_O1_FD_187975 | JGI IMG/M metagenome (GOLD analysis project Ga0209116, IMG submission 187975) | Forest soil microbial communities from Thunder Bay, Ontario, Canada - Black Spruce, Ontario site 2_A8_OM2_O1 (SPAdes) (version 2) | ecosystem: Environmental > Terrestrial > Soil > Boreal...
CGCCGCCGCCGCCGCCGCCTACGCCGCCTACGCCGCCGCCAACGCCAACGCCAACGCCAACGCCGCCGCCAACGCCGATAAATATTTACTTTTATCCGCGAAGTTGGCCTTGGAAACTTTGAAAGAACTCAACAGCCCCGGAATTCAACTTATTGGATAGGAGAAACATGTCCGAAACTACCCTAGAACGGCTTCTTATCGCTAACGATCTCGCCAAGCTGAGTATCGATCAGCGCGTTCAGTATTACAACGATGTTTGCAAGTCTCTCGGGCTAAATCCCCTGACTCGCCCGTTTGATTTCATTACCCTGAACGGGAAGCTCCAACTCTACGCCAAGAAAGACGCAACGGACCAGCTCCGACGAATTTATCAGGTTTCGGTCAACGAACTTACCCACGATCACAAAGAATCTCTCGGGCTTTACATCGTGACCGCCAGCGGTGTTAACGGGCAAGGTCGCGGGGATTCATCCACGGGCGCAGTTTCAATCAAGGGTCTTGCGGGCGATAACCTCGCCAATGCGATTATGAAAGCCGAAACCAAGGCCAAGCGTCGCTTGACTTTAAGCCTCTGCGGGCTGGGAATCCTGGACGAGACGGAAATCGAAACTTCGCAGCCCGAACGAATTGCTACGATTGTTGACGGGCAGGTAACGATTGATCCCGAGACGGCGAAGTCGCTCGTGGATCGCCCGATTGAAACCAAGAAGAAAGGCCGCCCGAAGAAAGAATCTGTTCCTGATGCGGGCAAGCCTTGGGCGGGAACTTTCGAGCAGAAACCCGTAACAATCGAAACGACCACGGTTCCTGGCAATCAGCCGCCCGTACTAATTGTCCAGAAAACGGACGAACCCGCTACTAATGGACAGCCGAATATCCACGGCGTTGTGATTGACGACTCCGAGATTCCTTTTCCGGGCGATCCGGAGCCCGTAAGCAATCCAGCTAAAGAAGTTCCGAGGCTCGCAACCGAAGCCGAGCGGAAAAAGTTTATGGGCAGGCTGATTAAGCTGAAGGACAAGGGATTTACGGGCATCCGTGAATGGCTGCTCAAAGAATCGGGCGTCCAGATAACGAACGATATCCCGTTTGCCCGAATGAATGAGTTGGTCGCCCGCTTGGAAGTCGCGGAATCAGAAGGAAAGCTGAGGGAGCTGCTCGGAGGAAAATAATGGTCGTCCTGAGTAATGGCGGGCAATTAGGGTCGCCCGATGCGTTCTGTTTTTATTGCGGGCGAGCAACTTGGTCCGTGCCGTTCAAAAGCCGCCAGAAACCATATCCTGATTCTTTGACTAAGGATCATATTTTCCCGAAAAGTAAAGGCGGGAAGGCTACGGTGCCCGCGTGTTATAAATGTAACCAAGATAAAGCGGCTCTTTCTTTGGACGAATACTTGGTGGTTTTGGCATTCAGGGCGGGTATGATTCCCTTGCCCGAATACAAGTTCGCGGCGGAACAGAGAATCTAGTACGGAAAACGGAGTGAAAATGAAGATCAAAGTTGAAGTAACTGAAAAAGATATTGAGCTAGGCAAAAAGTCCGTCACTAGTTGTACTAAATGCGCGGTCGCCCGTGCTTTGGAAAGAGTGTATTCGGGGAGCATAAATGTGGGAGTTGACATCTGCTACTTAGACCACCAAGGGATCAAGCTCCCCAGAACAGCCGCAACTTTTATAAAACGCCTTTGCCACGACAAGCCCGTTAAGCCGTTCTCGTTTACAATTTCGTTGCCCGCATAAACAGGAGGTCCGGTGATCTACTACAAAATGCTTTGGCTCGCCAACCTCTTGCTTGCGGTTGCTAACGGGCTTCTGTTTGCTTTCATGGCGAGCTTACCCGCAGGAATTGCGGCGGTAATTTGCGGGCTTGCATGCTGGATAACTTTCGATCAAGCTTGGGAAAAGGAGAAGAAATGAGCGCAACACTAGTTGTTCTTGAAGGTCAGTTACACGGGACGCCCGAGAGCAAGTATACGACTTCGGGCAAGCAGATCGCTAACTTTTCGGTGTCCGTGCCAAATGGTTACGGGCAAAACGCCAAAGCGCCTTCGGTATTCAAGGTCTCGGCGTGGGAAGAATTGGCCGAGCAGGTTATTGGCCTCGCGCCCGATACGAAGTTCACGGTCTACGGGCATCTGACTTCCCGCACGTACGAATGGCAGGGACAGACCAAGACGGCCCAGGATATCGTGGCCGACGCCGTGGTTGTCCGGAAAGCGTATAATGCGCCCAAGACTGCAAGCCGCCCGCAAACGCAGGAAACGGACCTTGATTCGATCCCTTTCTGATCCTAAGACATGCTTCAAATGCGGGGTTCCTAAGACTCGGGCGGATTTTTACGCCCACCCGAATACCAAGGACCGTCTGTATCCCGAGTGCAAGATGTGCATTAAGGAGAAAAATAAGGAGTATCGGAGGGAAAATCATCAAGCGCTGATAGAATACGACCGAAAAAGAAATAAGCAGCCTAGCAGGGCGAACTGGAGGGGCCGACTCCAGCAAATCGACCGGGACAATCCAGAGATCGGACGCGAGAGGCGGAAAGCGTATCATCACAATAATCCTATAAAACGAAAAGCACAGTGGGCAATCGCTTCTAGAATTCGAAACGGAACTCTTGTAAAACAGCCGTGCCAACAATGTGGGAATCAAAAAAGCAGAAGCCCACCACGAGGATTATTCCAAGCCTCTGGAGATTGTGTGGTTGTGCCGAAAACATCACGCAGAAGCCGATCAAACCAAACGAGACCGGGAAAGGAAGACCGAGAGTGACGTGCATAGCAGCAATAGCCAGTAACGGCAAGGTCACAATGGGGGCCGACAGCGCGGGCGTCAACTCTGACGGGCATCTCCAGCTCCGAAAGGATTCCAAGGTTTTCAAGAACGGGGAGTATCTGATAGGCTGTGCGGGCAGTTGGCGGGCGATGCAAGCTATCCGTTTTGCGGACTTGCCCGAAAAAGGGGCGATGCCTGAGCCTGCTTTGTATCACATGGTAAAAGATTTCTTGCCCGCACTACGGAAAATTAACTTGCCCGAAGACAAAGACTTTGAGTTGCTCGTAGGTTTTCGCGGGCGATTATTCCACGTTTACAACACGAGCCAAGTTTCGGAGGAGATCGCGGATTACGAAGCCTGCGGGTCTGGGGCCCAAGTTGCCCGAGGAAGCTTGTATTCCACGGATCGGGAACCCCACGTTAGCCCGGAAGTCCGTATCAAGCTGGCTTTGCAGGCTGCCGAGCGGTTCTGTTCGGGCGTCCGAGGCCCGTTTAACATCTTGGAGGTATAACTTGTTCGTTAAATCTGATGGGCCTTGGGGTTGGCGGAAAGAAACAACGGTTGTTTGGACACCTGTTAAAGTTCCTTTCCGAAAATCGACACAGGAATGCTTTCACGCCGTAACTGAATACCCTGTTTACAAACGGCCAGGCGGTCCCGCTCACGACATGTGTACGCAATGCGGATTATTTGATCCGCCCGACAGGGATTAAATGCCCGATAAACAGGAATTCTCGCTCTACAACGGGGAAGTTGTTCTCTCGTTTGCGGAGAAATCGCACCGCTACAAAGTGTCGGATCGGGGGTCGAAGCCCGAACATACACCGTCAGTCACTACAATTCTCAACGTCTTGAACAAGCCTGCGCTCGTAGAATGGGGCGTAAAATGTGCCTGCAACTACGTAGAAGACAATCTCAAGCTGTTGGTTGCGGGCAATTCGTTCTCAGTCGAACAGATATTCAAGATTGTCGAGCAAGCCCGAACCGCGCATGACCGAACCCGACAAGAAGCGGCAGATATCGGAACCGAGGCCCACGATTGGCTTAGAGATTATTGGCGGGCAATTATTCGGAAAACGGATATTCCCGCGTTGCCCGAAGACCCGAAGGTTCGAAACTGTACGACAGCGGTCCAAGATTGGGTGAGCCAGCACAAGGTCGTTCCTTTGGCCGTTGAATCCCCGCACTACTCCCGACAATATAAGATTTGCGGGCGATCAGATTTTATCGGGTTTGTGGATAACGAACTCTCTGTGCTAGATTACAAAAGCACGAAATTCATTTATCCGGAGATCGCCCTTCAGATGTCGGGCTACGCTCAGATGTATTACGAAGAAGGAACAGAGTTGCCCGAAACCCGTTGGGGGCTCCGCATGGACAAACTTACGGGCGAATTTGAAGATCGTCGCTACCCGCCCGAAACCTTCAAAGACGACTGGGATACTTTCTTGGCCGTATTCAAAATCTACGACCGTCTAAAGCATCTCAGACGGAAGCCGAAGCCCGAAACGAAGCAGGATTTCTTGGAGGGACTATGAGCGAAATATATTGGCGAGAATTTGACGGGCAAGAAGAGGGGCCTGTTGACGGCGATGCTGTTCAGGGGTATGTTATGGTGTTGATTGACTTGGATAAATTCAAGAAGGACGCCCGCGAAACTGTGTTCCGTCCGCCACAAAAGGAAATCGAACTTTGGAATACGACCGCAGCCCGACATTGGGGAAAGAACTCTGATTGGGTGCTGGCTTGGAGTCCGATTCCTGCCGGATATTGCCTTCATTGCGGGCGCGGTCCAACACCTGTTCGGAAAACGGAGTAGGAATGCCTAAGAAAGACCGCCCAATAGTCTCTACAGCAAACGAAATGATAGGTCTACTTCGGGAAAAATATCCACCCGACGCTTATGCCTTGCTTACCGAAGTTGGGAATTCTACGGGCTTCGGATGTCGGCGGCATTGCGACGCCTTGGTGATGTCTTTGTGGCCGTCTCGCGGGCTTGAAATCATCGGCATAGAAGTCAAGGTTCGCCGTAGTGATTGGCTCAAGGAACTGTCTCTGCCTGAAAAAGCCGAAGCAATCGCCCAATACTGTGATCGCTGGTATTTGGCTGTCGGTGATGAAAACATTGTCCAAGAAGGCGAGTTGCCTAAGGGGTGGGGTCTTATCGTTCCCAAGTCGCTTGGAGCGCTTCGGATAAAGACAGAAGCGAAATTGGCAGAGCCCGAGCCACAACCCGACAGAAACTTTTTGGCGGCTGTGTTGCGGCAGATTCAGAATCAAGTGGGCGAAGAAGCTGCGTATAGGCGCGGGCAAATTGATGGGAAGCGAGAGGCGAACGAATATCACAAAAAAAATAATTGGGAAGCACAAGAACTCGCCCGAATGAAATCAGAAACCGCGGACTTTGAAAAAGCCAGCGGGCTAAAGATCAAAGAAGGTTGGCATCATCCCGAAAAAGTAGGGGAAGCCGTTCGAATGGTATTGAATGGCAGCCATCTCCGCCTTCAAGAACAGTTGGAAGGTTTGCACGCAAAAGCCCTCAAGATCGCCTTCAACATAGAAAATGAATTAGACATCAAGAAGATTGACGAGAAGAAGATCAGGAATACATACTAATGCCTAAGCGCATGCTAGACGGGGATCGCCTCTGGCGGTCGGACAAATTGAAACAAGTCCAGCCCGAATCCTTTCGGGCGGAATACGCCAACTTGTTCGCTTTGGCACTTGCGAATGGGGCTTTCGAATGCAATCCGGATCGGGTTTGGTACGAGGTTTACGCCTACAATCGCCCGTCAATCCGTCCGGAAAATGTACGGGCAATTCTTGATGAATTTGAACGAGTAAAACTTCTGTTTCGCTGGCACGTTGCAAGCAACAAGCAATGGGGCTTCTGGGTTGGGAGTGAAAAAACCCTCCCGACGCCCGCGCAGATCGCGCAAAGCAGGTACAAATCTGGGGAACCCGTTCCACAAGAACAACTTGCGGCCTTCCTAGGCGCTGCAACGTGCAAAACAGATGCTGCGAATGAGTTGCACGTACTTGGATTGGATTGGATTGGATTGGAAGGGATTGGAAGGGAAGACATGAACATCAAAAACGCACTCATTGACAAGTCACGGGCAATTCTTGGTGTCCGAATCGCTCCTACGGATATCAACTGGACAGAAGTCAAGGCACTTGTCCGAGCGTACGGCGAAGATGCGGTATCCGACAAGTTTGAGGAATGGGCCAAGTCCCAGACCAGCCCGCCTAATTATCCATTATCTGGATTTGTCCGAGTTGCTGATGCCTTGCTTTCGGGCAAGTTCGCGTCCTCGGTATCACCCGAAGAACTTTCGGGCCTCGTGAATGATATCGCAGCCTTGTCTGACGGGCAGGTAGTTTTCAACATGAAGCAGAAACTTGCTTTGGGAGCGTTGCTCGCAAATAACTCGCCCGCAGATATCAAATCCGCCTTCCAGGAGTTCTGGGGGAACATTTCGGGCGACGATTTCCTTGTCCGTCAGGCGGCCAAGACGTTTACCGAAGCGGCAGAGCAACTTTTGTTCGTAAGAGCCAAGCGGGTTGAGGACACCCGAAGGACGGCAGAGCTTGTCCGTGTCAGTACGGAAAACGAAGTGAAAAAGGCGCAAGCGGAAGCCCGAAAGTTGCTGGAGGCCGAGGTTGCCGAGCAAGATTTGATCGAGGATACGCTTTAAACCCCCTTTCCTTGCCCGTACGCGAAGGTTTATGGGCTGGGTGGTATGTTGGGGTGGTTTCGGGCCTCGAGGCCCGCATTCGGGAGATAATGAGAAATCGGAGGTAGTACGGAAAATGGATAAACAAGACTTGCAAGAAGAACTTGAAGGACGGAAGATCGTAACAGTCCAGCGGATGGGTGACAAGCTTTATATTTTCACGGGGGACCAGATGTTTACGATGGAAGCTCCGAAGCCCGTAAAGTGGTATCATCGGGCATGGGAACGTCTGAAAGGATGGTTCGGACGATGATCTACCACGGTCACTTTACCCACCCCGAACTTTGGATGATGTGGTTCTCGTTTTGGGTTTCCTATGCAGTCGTGGTAGTATTTGCATCCAAACAGATTGCGAAGCTCATAAAGAGATTAATGCTTTGGAGGCGCGGGCGATGATTTGTCACGGTCAACCGCCGTTTCTTGAATGTAGCACAAAAGGCGATAAGCGGTTTTCGGCTTTTGCCGCGACAGTTGACGGGCAAAGTATTGAAACCCGATATCAGGCGGCTAAGGTATTCGAGGACGGGTCTACGGGATTGGAATGGCGGGCTGCTAAAGGACGAAAAGCCGCGAATCAATCCGAAATTGCCCACCTGTATTCAAAACTTTGGGATCAATATATTGCGGAACACCCAGAACTTCTCAACATACTTTTGAATTCAAACGGTCTCTGTGATACTTTCGGGCAGCGCGGGCATGTCTGCCAAGCGACGGAACTTTGGAGAATCAGAAACGAGTATATTCAAAGAGAACGGGATTCGGAATCGTTATTTAGTTCGCTTGCGGAAAACGAATAATGCCCGAAACTAGCCTACAGGAACTCAAGCGTCACCCGAAGGTACTTGATCTTTATCGGGCGAAGCTGTCGCTGAAGCAGGATGGCAGGCGTTGGCGCGGGCTTTGCATCTGGCACGCCGATTCTCATGCGGGCAACTTCGACGTGTTTCAGCACCAGGGAACGTGGATTCATAAGTGTTTGAGCTGCGGAATTTCGGGCAGCGTGTTGGACCTTGTACAGAAAACGGATAATTGTGACTTACGGGCGGCGGTCAAGATTGTCCGAGAGTTTACATCCGATTTTGCGAACGCCCGTACTCAAGTTGAGAACGTATTCAAACCTCTAGGAGTCCCCGATGCCCCAAAGAAAACCTACTCGGAAGAATCGTACAAAGCCCTCGAAAACGCGCTCAAGAACTCGCCCGAAGCGGTTTCTTTCTTGCAAACAAGAGGAATATCTTTGGCGGTTGCACAACGCCTCCGATGCGGCTTTCGAGCGGACGTTGGTAAACTCGCCGGAGAATCTAATGCAGATTGCGCTCAACGAGGCTGGCTGGCGTTTCCGACGTTCAATCGAAGCCTTGATGCTGGTTCCAAATCCTTGGACTCGGGCTTGGTTTCGAGCCTCAAGTACCGAAGCATAACCAAGAAAGCCTTCTGCAAACAGCCCGGAATGACGACCGAGTTGTTCAACAAGCAAACCATCGACATGATGGAGCCCGTGTTCCTCGTTGAAGGCGAGTTTGACGCTTTGACTTTCGAGCAAGCGGGCTACAAGGCCGTGTCGCTTCCAAACGCCCAATATCAGCCGACTCCCGAAGACAAAGACTTACTTTTGTCCGCTGAATACGTCGTCCTTGCGGGCGATAACGATTTTGACAAACCAGAAAATCCCGGCCAAAAAGCGATGAAAAAACTTTGGGCCGAGATGAAAGAACGGACATTTCTGCTTCAATGGCCCGGAGGAATCAAGGACGCGAATCAGTTCTTCTTGGAAACTTGCGGGCGAGACTTGTCCGTTTTCCGGACTAAGATTGACGGGCTGGTTCAGGAAGCCCGAACTCGGCCAATGGCCGGAATCTATAGCCTGCAAGAATCCTTGATGAACTCGACGGAAGAAAACATCAAGGACGATCCGAATCGGTTCAGGTTTTCGATTCCGAGCGTTGACCGAATGGCGATCCTGTCACCCGGATCGGTAATTGGCGTCGTCGCGACTTCTACCGGGCAAGGGAAAACGACGTTCGTCCTGCAAGAAACTTTGGAAGCTGCCCGTAAACACGGCGAGGTCGTGCTGAACTATCAAGCCGAGCTTACTATCGAGCAAATCGCCCGCATTGTTACCGCCCACGTCTTGCGGAAGCATCGCTTGGAGCTGACGCCCGATGACATGAAATCAGCGGCTCACGCTCTCGCGGGCGCAAAATATTATGTCGGGCGAAACGCGGCGCTGACGACGATCACGCCCGTACTCGATTTGATGGAAGCCGCAATCCGCCGCCTGTCTCCCACGGTCGCGGTGCTCGATAACATCCATTACCTTGTCCGCAACGAGCAAGATCAAGTCAAGGCGATGGAAAACGCCATGCAGCGCGTAAAGTCGATGGCGGTTTTGTACGGGCTAAAATTCTTCGTCCTCGGGGCTCCTAAGAAAGCCGAATCCACGGCCAAGGGCAAGCAGTTGCATGTTACAGACGTTCGTGGTAGTGTAGCGTTCGGAGACGATTCGGATGCCGTATTCACGATCCATCGGGACATGCTGACGAACTCCGACGACCGGAAGAACGACTACAGCCCGCAGACAAAGCTGAGGCTCGTCAAAGTCCGCGACAAGGGTCCGGGCGACGCCGAGGTAGATTTACTCTTTCTCGGAGAACTTGCTTCGTTCGTGGAAGTGAGTCGCCTTCAAGAACCCGAGCTATTTGACAACCGAGCCTAAGCATGCTAGAATGCAGTACGGAAAACGAATAATGCCCGCACAAGAGATTGAAGTACAGACGCCCGCAGCCCGAGAGAAGCAAGAATCTCTTCTTGCCCGAGTAGACTTGTTGCTGGACGATTCACGGGCGACGCAGGAACATTTAGCCCGCAACTTCATCCAGATCGGGATCGCGCTGCTAGAAGTTGACCGCTCGAAAGCTTGGGTTTTACGGGCAAAGTCCTCGGATCAATACATCAAGGATTGCGAAGGTAGATTCGGGCGTGGAAGAACCGCTTTGTATGCCTACAAATCTGTGGCCGAGAATCTTCTGCCCCACATGCCCGAAGCGAAGCTCGTGGAAATCGGGATTTCGAAGGCCCAGCCGCTCGCGACGTTCGTGAAGAATTCGGGCAAGAAACCGCCCGCAAAACTTCTGGCTGCCGCCGAGAATCCTAAGATCGGGGTCGAAGAATTTCGGGCGTCGATTGCCGAGACGCTGCACGAAAAGCCCGAATCCGGAAAATGGTTTGAGTTTCTTTCGGGCTTCTACGTAACGCCCGAAGAGAAAGCGGAGTTCGAGCGGGCGATTGCCGCTGCCAAGGCCCAGATCGAGTTGCCCGAAAACTGTTCGGAATGGCTGGAACGGAAGCTCGTAGCTCAGGCTATGGCTGCCGAGTGTCTATCAAGTTGGGGAGCGTAGTACAGAAAACGAATAAAGGAGAAAACATGGCTTTACCGAAGGAAATTTTTGTTACGAACGAACACCCGGAAGAAGAAGGCGGCTGGTACTCCGTAAGTCTGTGGCCCGAAGATGCTGTTAGCAACTCCGAAGAAAAAGAGCCCGTCAACGTCGGCACCTACAGGCTAGTCGAAGAAAATGAACTTGAGTTGGTTAGAACGGTGCGCCTGAAGAAGTCCAAGAAGAAAAAATGAACGCCCGTAACACTGTCTGGGTTGAGCGCGTAAACGGGTCCATAATCCGGATTTTCCGGAGCACTCACGGGCAGGATTGGACTCGGGCGATGGAAGCAGGAACTCTAGAAACTTGCCCGAAGAAAGACGCAGTAGGCGCAATTCGCTCGCAAATCTGGAAGCGTTGCGGCGGGGCCTGCGAGTGGTGCGGAAAACGGATTACTGAAACGGGCCCGCTGTGGAAACGGATGCACATGCACGAAAAAATTCCTAAAGGTTCGGGCGGCGAAGTCTCGCTTGACAATGGAGCGGCTTTGTGTCAGAATTGTCACGAGAACTCGCCCGAAGCTCACGGGGATCGAAAACCTCAATGGACGAAGGAGTTGGAATGAAAGTCTGTAAGTACCTTTTCGTTGCGGGCATCGTAGTAATTTTGGCAGCCAGCTTTCCCATCGCGTTTATCGGGCTGTTTGGAACGATTCTTAAACACGATATGGATTTTCTCTTACCGTATTATGCCGCCTCATTCGGCTTGAGTGTGCTTTTGCTAATCATCGGCGGACTCCCCATTTTCATTAAGGAGATACTTTTCTAATGCCAAGAGTAGAAGTTATCGTAAAGCTGAACGGCCAATCCTTCCTGCTAACCGAAGGTGATCGGATCGAGAAGACGGTTGTCATCGAGTGCAACAGCGCCCGCTGCGCTTCTAGACACGGGCAGGAAAAGGCTCAGGAAGTCTCGCTGATTGACGGGCAGCCGATGCCCGAAGCGGGAAGGCAATGGCTGTCAATTATCTTGCCCGAAACCAGCCCGCAGTACACGCCGATGCCGCCGAATTTTTGCGGGCCAACTTGCGCCCGAGACTTCTTGGTTTACGATTATATCGCTCCTAGTTCTACGGGCGTCCAAGAAGTACAGAAAACGGACGAAGTTCTTGCTACGGCTCCGACGCCCGAACCTGTAGCCCAAGCGGACGGAGCGGGAGAATGAAAAAGAAGATCGGGAAGTTCATCTTCGACCTCGTTATCAAGTACGTTGATTACTTGGATGACGAAAATTATGACCGTTTGCGGGCGAAAACGTATCGTCCTGCGTTTACGCGACGACGCCCGTTGCCCGAACCAACGGGTCAGAAAATTCAGATGTTCCACTACGGGCCTTTGTTTCGTGAAGGCGAAAACCCGCAGGGTCCGAGGTTCCTGTAATGCCGATCTTCGAGTACGTCTGCAAGAAGTGTCGGAAGAAGTTTGAGGAATTGCGGGCGATTGCTTTGGCGGGCGAAGACGCATTTTGCCCGAAATGCGGAAATTCCTGCTCGCAGGTTATTTCCAAACCAGGGAAGTTTATTCGCGGGCAAGGATCGTGGAGTTCGCCCGCATCGAAAGGATAACTTGATCTATATCTTCGACATCGACGGCACGCTCGCGGACTTGTCGCATCGGCTGCGTTTCATCCAAGGCGAGAAGAAGGATTGGGCGGGATTTTACGCGGGTTGCGAAGAAGATGCGCCAATTTACGAAGTGATTCAAGTGGCGCGGGCCTTGAGTCACTACAATAAACATAAAATTGTTATGATAACGGGCCGAAGCGACGAGATCAAAGGGAAAACCGTGGCGTGGCTGGTGGAAAACAATGTGCCCTGCGATAAGTTGTACATGCGGAAAGCGGGCGATCACCGCGAGGATTCAATAGTCAAGTCCGAGCTGTTAGACGAAGTTCTGGCTGGTGTGCAGCTTTCGTACATCGCGGGCGTCTTTGAAGATCGCCAGCAAGTCGTGGATATGTATCGCGCCCGAGGTTTGCGGGTGTTTCAGGTCGCACCGGGGAACTTCTGATGCCCGTAATCTTGTTAGTTGCGGCTCTCGCTGTCGGCTGGGCATTAACCATCGCGTTGTACGTTATCCGGATTCGCGACGCCCGAGAACATCTCGGCCTCTTGTCCGAAGCGCAAGCCGAGGCCCAGGATTTGCGGATTGAAGCCGAGCGTGCCCGAAGCGTCGCCGAGACCGAGAGCCAGTACATGAAAATCACGCTTGCAAACGTCCTTCAGAGGCCCGCAGTCGCGGTAATGACGGACGAAAATATCCAGCAATTGGCGGCTTTGATTGAATCCGTTATCAAGCCCGTAGATAAGTTGAACTAGGAGGATTTGTGTTCGGACAAAAATCGCGTAGAATTCTACAACTCGAACAAACTGTCCGCGATCTACGACAGGAACTTTCGGGCGTCCAAGAACGGCTTCGTACGAGTCTCGGGCATGAGGAAGAACTTCGGGCGCTCGTGTCCAAGCAAGCCCGAGAGTTGCTGAAATACGAAGTCACGACCGCAAAGAAACCGAGGAAGAAATGAGCGTCGGTCTTTACTGCGCCCTAGCTTTCTGTTTTATTGTAACATTGCTCGGGTCAGCGGCGGGCTTGGTAATTTTGATTTTTACGCCGCTAAAGTAGTACGGAAAATGGACTTGACACCGACGCCCGAAAACTGATAATATGCCCAAGACTGAAGAACAGAAACGAGATGCTTACTATCGCAAGAAATACGGTGTCGGGCTGGATTGGTATGACGCCCGTTTCAAAGAGCAAGGCGGTTGCTGCGGAATCTGTCGTCGCCCGCAAGAGCAGTTCACGAAGCGGTTCGCGATTGATCACGATCACGGGTGGAAGAAAAGTCGGGTTATTACGGACAAGTTGGGGAAGGAATGGATGGCCGAAGCGATGTATGTTGGTACTCTGTTTCGGGCGGATCGCCAATCGCGGAAACCCGACGCTATTCGGAAAGTGAAGGAAAAACTGAAGTTCCGAAGCTGTCGCGGTTTGCTTTGCCCGTTCTGTAATCGCGGACTTCGGTTCTACGCCGACGATCCGAATCGGCTCGCAAACGCCGCTGAATATTTGAAGAGGCATCAGAATGCTCGATAACTACATCAAATTCTTCAAGGCCCACGAGAAACTTTTACTTGCCGTGTTCTGCCTTGGAACGATATTGTTTATCGGAAACAAAGCTCTGAATACGAGCTACGACGCGGCGGTCGCCCGAGAGAAATCCGCCGAGCAAACTCTGGCAGATCAGAAAGAGGCCAACGACAAACTCGCGGTTCAGAATCAGCAGGCAGCCGCTCAGTACCAAGTTCTTCTCGGGCAAGTCTCGGCGGATAACAAGCGGCTGACTTCCGAGATTTCGCAGCTATCGCAGACGCTCGCCGCCCGACAAAAGACAGATGCAGCCCTCCCCTTGCCTGATCTCGCCGCCCGATGGGAATTCCTGATCGGAACCACGGGCGTTACGAGTACGGAAAACGGATTGCTTTCTTCCCCGAGTGCAAGTCGGGCGACGGTTTCGAACCTGGAATCGCTGCCCGTACTTCGACAACAGTTGTCCGACGAAACTGAAATATCTTCGGGCAAGGATAAGCAAATAACGTCCATGAACGCGGTCGTTACGGGCCTTAGTGACCAGATTAATGGTCTTAACGTCCAATTAACGGACTCCACCAAGGCGTGTCAGGCAGAAGTTGCGGTCGCCCGAAAGAGCAAGTGGAAATACTTTAAGGCGGGCGCGGTCGTTGGATTTATCGGCGGTCTAGTTACGGGTCACTATCTATGATCTGCGGGCATCTCAGAAGCGACGGAACGCAGTGCGGAAAACGTACTAATCGCAGATTCCACTATCACGGGGACAACGAATTGTATTGCTGGTCCGAAGAGAACGAGACGTGCTGGGTGGTTGTCCCGTTTTGCAAGATGCACGAGAAAGATCACAAGCCTTACAATCCAAAGGAATATAGGAGAAAGAAATGAAAAGAATCATCACGATTGGCGGAAAAGACGGGGACATTCAGTTGGAAGTTCGGGCGACTATCAAGACCAAGGGACTCGCCCGTTACGAATCGGAGCGTGTCGTAAAGACGCTTGCTAACAAGCTGTTCTCCAACATTGATGTTCCGTACGCCGACTTCGGGGCGCATAACTTGACCGTAAGCCTGTGACGCCCGAGGATAAAAGGGAGAAGCAGTGGGCCGATCATTTTATCGGGTGTCGGTTCCACCCGTGGAGGAAGTGCAACAGATCGGCTTTCGTGCTTCGGCGTTCAAGATTGTGCGGGACGTGCAAGAGTAGCGGGCGGCCCGCGTACAAGCGATACAAACAATCCACTCGTAGGCTGACTTTACAGCAGTACCGTACGAACCCCCGAGGCTGGGTCCGAAGAATCACAGGAGCTTAATATGAACGAAGAATTCGTTTCTCGAATTGAACTCTTGCAGCGGAAGTTTAAGAAGCGGGCTGTCAGCCTTGTCCGCCCAGAATCCGAATTCCCCGAGCTTACCGTAACCGTTCCCGACTCCTGGAACCAGGTTCAACTTGCCCCGTTGTACGACGTTCACATTGGTTCGGGCGACCACGACGCCGACTTGTTCCAGAAGCACTTGGAATGGATCGCCAAGACCCCGAACGTCTTGACTTGGAACGGCGGAGATATGGTCGAAAACGCCACGAAATACTCGCCCGGAGCATCCGCGATCTGCCAGAAAGGAACCCCAAATCAGCAGTTGTTTGATGCGGCCAAGCAGTTGACCGCGATTCAGCACAAGATGCTGTTCGCGATTCCGGGCAACCATGAGGACCGGACGTTCAACGAGGCGGGCGTGGACGGGGCCCAGCAGTTGGCCGAGCATCTCCGTTTACCGTACTTCCCCGACTACTGTTTCGTTACCATCAAGTGGCGCGGGAACTCCTTCCGTGGCTGTATTCACCACGGTTCGGGCGCGGCGCAGACGCCCGGAGCGCAGAGAAACGCCGCCCGCAAAGACATGCCGTGGGCAAACTTTGATTTCTTCTGGACGGGGCATTTGCATCAGTCGATGGCTGACGTGGTTTACCGAACGGATTTCGATCAATCCACAGGCAGGATTTTCGAGCGAAACGCAATCGTGATGATCAGCCCGTCGTATGTCCGATACTTCGGCGGGTATGCGGCAAAGAAGAGAATGGCTCCGGGCAATCGCGGGTTATCGGTAGCGGTCTTGAACGAGGATGGGCGAATCGACGTATCGCTCCACGCCCGAGGAAAGAGGATTTGATGGCGAAGAAAGGCTTGACTACTTTTAATGTGACGGGCAGGATTATCGCTCTTGCGGGCGTTTCTATCAAAGCGGAATCTTACGAGGACGCCCTCGCCCGCAGCAAAGAACTATTCGTAACGGATTTCGTGAAATTCAAAGACGAGTATATTGACGGGTCGTTGACTATTGGTAATATTAGCGTGGATGGCTACTGGGATACGGACCAGGACTAATGACCCTCCAAACCGCCAAGACGAAGATCGACAAGCTATTTGGGAAAGGCGCTCTCTTGCGAGTCGGGGATACCGAGCACGTTCCTGCCGAGATTATTTCTACGGGCATCCTGAGTCTTGATCGGGCGATTCGTCCTAGTCCGTTAGGCGGATTCCCGCGAGGCCGGATCGTGGAGCTTTTCGGGCAGGAGGCCACGGGCAAAACGAGTATCGTGCTTTCGACAATCGCCGAAGCTCAGAAAGCCGGAGAAATCTGCGCTCTGATCGACGCCGAGCACGCCTTCGACCGCGACCACGCCCGCAGACTCGGGGTTGACGTAGACAATCTCTACATCAGCCAGCCAAGTTGTGGGGAAGAAGGACTGGAGATCGCCGATGAGCTCGTCCGCAGTGGAGAAGTTGCTATTGTTGCTGTTGATAGTGTTGCTGCTCTGGTCCCGAAGGCCGAGCTAGAGGGACAAATGGGGGACGCTTCGATGGCCCTCCAAGCCCGAATGATGAACCAGGCTCTCAGAAAACTTACGGGCAGCGTATCGAAGACCAATACTTGTCTGTGCTTTGTAAACCAATTACGGGACCGGATCGGAGTTTTCTACGGGACGCCGACCGTGACTACGGGCGGCAAGGGTTTGAAGTTCTACGCTAGTCTGAGACTTGAAGTTTCTCGCACGGGCAACCTGAAGGACGGCGAGCAGGTTATCGGTGCCCGAACCAAGATCAAGGTCGTGAAGAACAAAATCGCCGCGCCCGCAAACTACTGCGAAGTCGATCTTTTGTTTGATCGGGGATTCAGCAAGGAAGGCGATCTCGTTGATCTTTGTACGGAAAACGGAGTAATCACCAAGAGCGGTGCGTGGTTTGAGTTTCCTGCGGGCCACGGGCGTGTACAAGGAAGAGACGCAGCGGTCGCCCGTATACGAGAAGAACTTGGAACGCAGAACTTGATTCGCTCGCAACTTATGGAAAAGCTATGCTCAAAAGAATGAAATCCCGATACGTAGAGGTCAAAATGCTTCATATCGGGTTAAACAACCACTTTTGGCATTTGATCGATGTCGTCTACGTGCTTACGGGCAGGATTTTATGAAAAGCAATCATCGGGTTAACGTTGTACGGATAACGGAATTGGAGAAACAATGAGATACTATGATCCGCCTTCGGGTTGGCGATACGGGTTTCCGAAGCCCTATAAACCGTTGCCCGAAGAAACTTTCGAACAGACATTGCGAAGAGACGGGTATCCTGATAAACTGATGTCGCTCGCAAGGGCGACAATATTTTGGGAGAAGGATGAAGCGAAAGAATCTCAGCAAAAGTCAAAGACAAAGAAACCGGGTAGGAATAAAAGGAACGTATCCGATGGAAGTCCAGGAAATAGCTAAAGAATTAGGATTGACATTCCATCAAGTTCATAGTACGTTAAGACGGGCAATGAAAAAGTTGCGTGACGGGCGAGCGATTCCGATAAAGGATTTATCGGTCGCCCGAGAAAGAGAAGCTCGGTACGGGCTTCCGAGGGTAATGGAATGACGATCAGCGAAATGCAAGAGCGGGCGTGGATCAACTCTGAAGTTCACGGGTTCCACGAGAACAACGATATCCCGACCAAACTGATGCTGATCGTGTCTGAAGCTGCCGAGGCGATGGAGGACAATCGCGACGGAAAGATGGACGAAACCGTGTTGGAGTCGGGCAAGCCCGTTGGATTCCCCTCGGAACTGGCTGATATTATTATCCGCGTCGGCGACTTGGCGGGCATCTTGGGGATCGATCTGGAAGCCGCAGTTGTACGGAAAATGAACTACAACGAAACTCGCCCGATGAAACATGGCGGAAAGGCGTACTAATGCGCGTCTACATTGCAGCCGCATTTGCCCGCAAAAACGAAATTGCCGAGAAATCTCAAGAGCTTGAGAATCTCGGCATCAAAGTTACATCGAGTTGGCCGTACGAGGATATTTCGGGCGACGCCAAACTTCACGAGGTATCGGACGACTATTTGCGCCAGCATGCCCGCAAAGATTTGTACGAAATAACGAACGCGGACGCTTTGATTCTATTCACCCAAGACCCGCTGAAACCGTTTCACAGGGGCGGGCGAATGTTCGAAGCTGGATTTGCTTTCGCTGCGGGCAAGACGGTGATGATCTGCGGCCCGAAAGAGAATATATTTTTCTACTTGCCCGAAATAAACCAGTTCAACACTTGGGAAGAACTCAAGGCAACCTTAACCAAAGCTATTCTTGTCTAGGAGATGCGATGCCGTACGAAGAGGCAACTACTGTGTGGGTAACGCCCGAGCGGAACAAGTTCTTTGAAGACGTTCCAACACCCGATCCCGAGTTGCAAGAGCTGCTGTGCCAGAAAGAGCCTCGGTCGTACGTTACCGAAGCTGGAGAAATCTTGCAATACACAAACAAGCCGAAGGGAATCTTGCCCGAAGGTAAAGAAGAAAGGAAGAAAATTCCCGTGGGCACGGGCGTCCTCGACTACTTCCCCGCAGCCTTGGCCGCTGTTGCCGCCGTGTCGTATGCGGGCAACGAGCAGCATAATCCGGGCGAGGAACTTCATTGGTCCCGAGGAAAATCGGGCGACCAAGCCGACACCCTGATCCGCCACTTTTTGGAACGGGGAACTTTGGATACTGACGGGCACCGCCACTCAGCAAAATTAGCGTGGCGTGCCCTCGCAATCCTGCAACTTGAACTTGAGGAAGCGGGCGCTCCAGTCGCCCGTGGAGCAAAATAGTTTCCTTCAAACGTACGAAGGCCCGCAACCTTGATTGGTCTGCGGGCTTTTGTATTTGTACGGAAAACGGATTAGAGCCCTAATTTCTTGGCCGCGACGTGGAACGCCCCGAGCAAGGGCACGATCACGGCAGTTTGAATCCAGAAGCGGGTGTCGGCGGTTTTCTGGGCCTCTTCCAAGGCCGTGACTCGCCCGTACGGGCCCGCCAGACCCTCAAGCATCTGCTTGATTGATCCAATGTCTTCCGACATTTGGAGGTTGTACTCCCGCCGCTCGTGGTGTTCTGGTTCCATAATTCCCCTTGATTTCTAGAAGTTTCTCTGGTATGCTTCGGGCATGAGAATTGCCGTTATTCTGGTTTTGTTTACGGGCGTCTGTGCCGCTCAGTTGCCCGATGCGCCTAAGATCGCGGACAAGTCATTCTGGGCCGTAACCGCTTTCTCGGGTGCCGCGACCGCTGCCGACGCTTATACGACCGCGAACTTCGGACCCCGTTGCCCGTATGAATCTGGGAATCCGGGTCTTTACGGGGTATACCCAACCGCCAAGCGCGTTACACTGGTCATGGGCGGCCTGTTTGCTGCCAGCGCGGGAGCGTCATACGTTTTGAAACGGCACCATGCCCGCTTGTGGAAAGTTCCGCTGTGGCCCGCGCCCGAGTTGTACTTGGCTTACGGGCATGCTGCGGGGGCCGCGAGCAACGCCCGCAATTGCTACTGATTACAGGAACTCCACGATACAGCGATAGAACGTGATGGAGTCGGTGTTTGCTCCGCCTTGATATGTAACTGTCAGATTTTGGTTAACTGTGGAATCAATGGCAGACGCGGCGTGAAATACGCTGCCCGTAGCGACCTGACCCTGATAAAAACCCTGTTTATTATCCCACGATTGAGAGTTTGTTGCCCCGAGATTCCCGCCAATAATTTCCGCAAATATTCCGTTGGCCCCGCCCAACGCTGTTGGCATGGCAACGGGTACGCTAGAACTAATGAGGGAACCGCCATAGTTTATTTCTACTGTCGGGGCTCCCGCCGCCACGTTCACGGACATGAGGAGATTAATCCGCATCTGGCCCGTTGCGGGCATCGCGTTGCCTGGAATGACTAAGGTGTAAATCGTGTGGACTGACGTATCGCCCGTTTGAGTAACCACGGTCGTGGTCTTGATCGGGGCGTGAAGCGAAGCTGAGAACGTCTGCCAATCCGCTGTCGAGGGGCTCGTGGCAGTAAGAACTTCGCCCGTAGTCGGCGTCCCGCTGACGGTAATTCCCCCGATGTTCGTGGGATATTCCCACTGGACTCCGACGCTCGTAGAAGTCAGAACCTCGCCTTGGAAGCCTTGAAATCCTTGGTTGTCCGCCAAGGTGCCCGAAATCGATACGTCTCTGAGAACTGCGTTCCACTGAGCGCCCTGAAACCCGAGACTCTGGGTCGTGTTCCCGCCTGCGGGCAGGAGATTGAATTCGTATATTGTTTGATCGCCCGTAGGGTTTGAAAGAATTGCGGGCGATACCCCGAGCAATCCGCTTCCCGGAGGATTATTAGGCGGCTGATTCGCGACGTTGTAAGGCGAGACAGCGGAAGTCAGAACCCAGAACTGAGGCCCGAAAACGAATGCCCCACTTTCATCATACCCCCAAACCGTATAATACGACCCGCCCGGAAGTAACTGATCCGCAGGCCAAAGCGTGGTTGCGGGCGAGACCGGAATATTGCCCGTATTATCCAAAGCAATCTTCAGCTTCGGCATGCCCGTAATCAAGCCGGGGTTTACGACTTCCATTTCATCGTGCGAAAGCTGGACGATCAAATACCCTAGCGCAAGAGGCGCTCCTTCGGCGTTCTGAAAATCTCCGCCATAGATGGTTATCTTTCCTGTTACGGGCATCTAATCTCCTATTTCCAATACGTCCACGAGCAGCAGTCTCCGCAGCGTTGTTTCTCTGGATTGCGGGCGACGTGCTGCATGAACCAATCACTTGTAATGTTGGTGGTATCGCCTGCGTAGAGCGCCCCGTTAGTGTGGTCTTTCCGAGTATCGTCCATTATGCTATCAACTTCGGACAACATTTTCTGAAAGTTTCGATTCCAGATATCTGGGTGCGTTTTTGTAGCGGGCGGCGCTGCTTCCCACTTTTCCATCGTATCTAAAACGTGGAGATAAGTTCCCCATCCCGCTTTTTCTCTGTTCTTGATTACGTGGAGCATTCCTAAGCAATTTTCTACTCCACCAAAGTGGCTTGCGTACTTCCAAGCCGCCTCTATCATCTGCATGCGAATGTAGTCTTCTGCTCTCGTCATCGTCCAAACCTTCGATCATTAGCCTCTTTTATCTTTCGTCTGTGCTCGGGCGACAAGGGTTTACCTTTGAATCTGGCGCTAACTTCGGCCCGCCGCTCGTCCGTCCAGACAGTTCCTTTTGCGAATTGATTCCCTTTCATCGCTTCGCGGAGCTTAGCTTTGGTTTCCTCGGACGTATGTTTTCCTAACCTTTTTTGGCGAATCTTTTCTTTAGTCTCGTCCGACAGCTTTACACCTTTTCTAGCACTCGGCTTTCCGAGCATGCCTAGGCGCATCTTTTCCAGCGTCTCGGGGCTTTTCTTGTGGCCTAGCCACCGCTGTCTCATTTTCTCTATTTCTTCGGGGGATTTCTTTCTACCCACGCCCTTCTTATTGCCCAATTGGGCAAGGTGCATCTTTACGTGAGCTTCGGGGGTATGTTTATATCCTGAGCCGCCTTCTCCCCCGTCAGTGAGGTTGTACCCGTTTGGGACTTTTGTATTGAAGTTCGCGATGAACTTCCTCTCTGATCGATTCAGGAGTTCCTGCAAATATTCGGGAGTATTCGCGGCAATCACTTCTATGACCTCTAGCTGAAAGGCCTCGGGGCCGTATTTGGCTAGAGCTTTACCGAAAACATGGAGGGGTTGACCGAGATGGCGCTTCCACCTGTACTCAAGGGTTTTGCGGGTCTTACCAACGTAGGCTTTCCCGTTAGTCAAATTCGTGGCTCTGTAAATTAGTCCAAAATACATGCTATTCTATTATACCGTATCGTAACTAGTTATCTGTAATTACGGGCGATCCCGTCTTTCGGACGCCCGCAGCCTTCTTCTGAAAATGCTTCGCTATCGGGTGAGGCGTAATCCCGTTCGCCTTGTCTGGATCAGCGGGCGCGTTCTGGACGCTCATGGTTGCGCCTACGGGCGTGTCGGATTTCCGGGCAGCCGTGTCCGAATCGAAAGGTTTGATGTTTTGCGGATTGGGAAAGACCGGGCCTGCGAAACTTGGGGATGGGCCTTGCTCGTCAGCCACGTTTACTCCTGCTCGTCTACGTGGAGTTCGGGCTCCGGTCCTGGTTCTTCGAGCTTCCCGAAATGCACGAAGTAATTCCCGCCGTCTAATCTTGACCGAAGATGCTGGTCGGTTTCGAATTGGCTGCGGGCGATGGCTACGTGCGAACCGCAGGATTTGCATTTGCCGCCCGAGAACGGCGCTCCGCAATCTTTGCACTGAAGCGGAGTCGGTTGGGTCATGGGGTTCATTGTCATGTTACTTATCCTTTTTGCCCGAAGGCTTGACTTTTGCGGGCAACTTTGAGAAATTGGTTTTGGAACTCCACTCGGCTAACGCTTTCTTTCCGAGGCGGTCGGGATGGCTGTACAAGAACTTCTGTTGTGCGACTGATTTGAAAGGCATTATTTACCTCTTGACACGGGCGTCCGTTTTCCGTATAGTAGGGAAGTTCAGTTTTATCTTTCTGGTTGGGCAGGTTTTCAACCGAGCGGGCGGTAATCAACACTTCGCCGCCCGCATTTTTAACAAAAGAAAAGAGGCAAAATGAAAATCCGCAAAGTATTTACGGGCAAGGTTGTAAGTAATTCCCGAAACGTTTATAACTCTGAGATCGGACAAGAAATAACGGAAGGTTCCCTCATAGCGTACGATGGAATTAGAAAATCTAGCCTCTCCCTAGATTGGCATTCCCCGCTTTTTCGTGTTGAAGGTTTGTATCCTGTCGGAACCAAATTCACACTTACGCTCGAAGAAGTGGAGGCCGAATAATCGTGCTCTCAGTGCGGCGAGGCTTTGTCAGACAAAGATGAGGTCCACTTCTCTAGGAACGATGAGGTATTGCACGTTCGGAACAGAGTGTAGAGATCAGAGCCGTCTATCAGATCGCCCGACCATATCTCTCTCGGAGGCGGGTTTCCGTCTGGACCGCCATGCTTCCAAATAGCACAGTGCTGGACCTTGCCGGGATAGTGCCCGTTATCCTCGGTTAACTCTTTTGTTATCTGCTCCATAGACTCCTCTCTTCTGATTCGTATATAGTTGAAATACTATTGGTTTGTGTAAACCACGTTCTGATCTTCGGGCTGCGACAGCGGTTCGGTCGCCCCGCCAAGAACATTCCCCAAGGCGTTGCCCGCGCCGTATTTGGCAGCGGTTCCGAGTCTACGGGCTGCGGGTGATTCTTCTAGCGTCGCCCCAATCTTTCCCGCTGTACGGAAAGCGGACCAAAGTTTCGGGCTATTCGCAACTTTGTCCAGAAGCGCAGCGCCGTTTTCGCCCGCTAATCCCAAAGCGATTCCGAGCGCCCCTAATCCGGCTGCGGGATGGATCGCGGCACCCGCCGCACCGCCCGCGCCGCTTGCGGCACTAAGAACGCCCGCACGGACAAGTTTCTGATAATTGGCCGCTGATTTCAGGTCGCTCGAAAGTTTATCCAAGCCCGCCTGAGCACCTGCCGTGTCGAAAAGCTTTTCCTTGACTTCGGGCGGCAGATTATCAATCTGCTTAAAATTCTTCACGAACTTCGCGGGATTTATCTGTCCGTCTGTGCTTGCATCCGCTAATTGCTTCTGAATAATTCCTTTGCCCAAGTCCTTTACGGCAGGTTCGCCGATTGTCTCGGACAGCGTGTTGATCTTGTCGAGCTTGTTCCCGCCCGAAAGCAGGTACTTCGCCGCGTTATCGAGCTTCGTGTCGCTCGCAACTCCGGGCGCGGACATCGCCTGCATCGCCGGACTCTGGAAGAGTTTTACTTTGTCCTTGTACGCCGCCCGCAAAGCGTCGTAATCCTGCGCGGCTTCGGGCTTCCCCGACTGCTTCGCAAGACCCTGGATTGTGTCGTCGATCGCGTCGCGGAGTTTCTGGTAGACTTGAACGTCAGCGCGATCCGCCGAGCTTGTCCCACCTTTGGTAAGCGTCCCTATCTTCTCCCCGAGTTGCTGGCGGTACTGAATAAGTTCATCAATCCCCATATCGCCCGCAATCTTCGGGTCATTCAAAGAGTTCAGGAATTTCTTTGATTCGTCCGAGCCTCCGGCGAGTCCCTGAAACGCGCCTCCGAGAACGCCTTTTGCCTCTGTCTTTCCTTGCAAGGCTTCTTGTGCGGCTTTCTGTAACGGGCTACCCGCGTACGGGATTTTTTGGTCACCCAAATCTCCCTTGAGTTTCTGGATTCCGGCTTCGAAATCCCCGTGCATCTTGGTTTCAGCGTCGTTAATCTGATCACTGACTTTCTGCCCGAGTTCGGAGCTTGTCGGGGCGTTCTTGCCCAACTCCGAGGCTTCCTGAACCGCTTTTCCGGCCTCTCCCGCCTTCTCGGTCGCTCGCCCGAGCGCACCAAAAGCTGCGCCAAGAACGGCGGAGGTTCCAAATGTTTCGAGCCCTTGTTTGCCCGCTTCCTTTACATCCCCGCCTGTCTTTGCTACAGTCTGTCCCGTCTGTGCTGTTCCGAGACGGGCAGAATCCATTAAGACGCCAATCGCCCGAGTAAGCAACGGAGATTTTCTAACCGCCGTCGCTTCCTCCGGACTAAGTTCGCCTATTGCTTTGCCAGCACTTGCCCCTAGTTTGAGATACTCCATTAACTTTGGAGCACCTTCAAGAATCTTGGCGACCTTGGCGGATTGGGCCATTTTATCCGCCATACTCAACCCTTTAAGAGCTTCGTCCCCCATGATTATTTCCATGAGATTCTCGCCGCCATATCCGACCATTTGATCGGAGCCTACGGGCGTCGCTTGCTTGTTTTCGGCAGTCAAACCCTCTTGCGGAATCAGTTTGTCGCCGATGCCCGGAATCTTATGAAGCAGACTCCCGATCCCTTCGGTCGTAGACTCCAGACCTTTGGCCGCACCGATACCTACATTCTTGGTGTAGTCGGCGAAATCGGCGAATTGGGATTGATCGGGCTGTCCGCTTTCCGTACTAGGTTGCGATTCGGGCGGCTGCGCCATGACAATATCGCCCGAAGGGGGCGGAGGAATCTGCCCACCTGAAGGTTGAGATTGGTTTGGCTGTGCTTGAACCGTTGTTCCACTAGGCGGTGCTGGAATTGGAGTTTCGTCTGCCATAAGTTAATTACTAATTTGTAGCCTTTTGCTGACGCTTCCGAATAACGATTTCGAAGAGTTCGCCCGAGTCATAGAAATCAGTTATAACAACCCGGTCGTCCTCGTTAGGGCGTTTTGGCAACGTGTCATACAATTCTTTGAAATTCTTCATATTTTATTTCCCTGTCGAAACCCACGCGGTTCCGTTCCATCCCCATTTACCATCCGAGCTAGTGGCCGCAAAGTTCTGCGCGGGCTTCGGCTGCTGTCCTGCGGGCTGGTCCTTTGTACTTGTAACTGCTCGGCTCTGGACTCCCATCCGTTGCAAAGCTTGTTTGCTTTCCGGAGCCAGAAGACTGGGGTATTCCTCGCCCATCGTATTCGAGTATTTCCGACCAAGCTCGCTAAGACGGATGTCGCCGCTTTCTCCGAGCTTCTTCAAGGCGGACTCAATCTGAGCGGGCGACGAATCGTCGCTCAACACCGTATCCATTATCTTGATATCGCCTTCATGCTCCGCCCGATTGTTATTCAGGAAGCTCATGTACTCTTTCCGTACAGGAACAAGAGCAGTTTGGAAAGCTTGGAAGTTCGTATCATTGGCAGCGTTTTTACGAATCCAGTTCATCGGCTTGTTAATAAGCGGGCTTCCGGTTTGACCACGCATAGCGCCGGTAGCGGACAAAGCGTCGTTTGCGTGCCCGAGGAACGTGTTGAACGACACAATACTATCGGCAGCCTTGCCGTCGCTGAAGTCGTTAAGAACTTTAGTCTTAGCTTCCAGCTTGGCGGGCGAGTAATCTTTCGGGTCTTTTCCTTGAGCTTTTGCCTCGTCTGCGACCATGTTATACAAACGGGTCTTCTGATCTCCTCTGAAGGAGACCAAATCGCGGACTTGAGCAAGGTTGCCCGAAAGAATATTCTTGGCGGCGGATTCTAAATCATTGTTTTCCATCGCCCGTTGAGCGTTCAATTCTTGCTGTTTATCCGTGAACTTCGTGTTGGCGCGGATTTTCAGGAAGTCATTCGCTCGCTGTTTGTCTTCGGGCGTAGATTTAGGATCGGACAGGATGCTGGCGGCCCGATTCTCGTCCATCTTGTTGCCTTCGGCAGACAGTCGCCCACGAGTTACTCCCGCCTCCTTTGCTTCGGCGGTATCCGCTTCTTTTTTGTTCTTCAGCTTTTCAAGATTATCGGCCCCAAACAACTCGCTCATAATGCCCGCAGCCTGCGGGTGATTCTTCTGGATCGACTTCAGTTGGTCATTAGGATCGGCGCTCGTAGCGTCGTTATGAAATTTCTCGATGGCGGACAGTACCTGCGGATTTTCCTTTATCTTGGCCGCGAGATCGACTTTATCCCCGCCAATTTCGTCGTGAACGTCGTCAAGTTCCCGCTGCGTCTGCTGGATCAAATCGAGCTTGTGGTTCATCAGCGCGAGCGACGCGGACGTAATTGTCGCGCCTTCGGGCAAGTTAAAGCCTTCTTTCGCCTTCATCAGCCCGTACTTCGCAAACTGATCGTATTTATCTTGCGTCAGCGGGGTTTGAGTCGTGCCGTCAACCACGGAATACGTGAGCTGAGACAGCGGAACGCCGTTCTTGTCGGTCGCCCGCTGACCATCGGGACCAAATACTGGAACTTTCCCGTCTGGGATCGCAACGTATTTCGTCTTGTCAAACCCCTTCTGCATCAGTTCGTTTGAAGGGATTCCCGAGGCTTCGACGGCTCCCGATTTCTGCCACTGATCAAGATTGTCCGCGTGATTCTGGACGATGGAATCCTTGGCTTCGTCATCCTCCTTGCCCGCAGCATAAGCCGCTCGCATGGCTTCCATGTTCGCCTGAAGGACTTTGGCCTTCTGGACTTTCTGCTGTTGAATCCGGTCGAAATCCTCCTGCGATTGCTGCGCTTGTTGCTGCTGCGCGGCTTGCGTAGGAAGAGGCTGCGGAGCCCGAGGAGCCCGTTTTTGCAAGCCAGCAGAAAACGCTTCAGCGGCGTTCCCGAACCCGCCTAGAATGTTCGCCAGAGCGCCCGTAAGAATATCTTTCGTGCTAAGAGGAACTTTTTCGCGGGTGACCGCTCCGGTATTCGGGTCAATCGTGGTCTTGGTTCGCGGGCCGCCCGCAATCGTCTCGCCGATCTTCCGGATAACACTCGCGTGCTGAACTGCCGGATGATTTGCGAGCGGGTCCTGATCAGGAATCTGATTCGGGACATCCGACATCGTGGGCTGCACGGGCTGCGCCGCTTGCGCCATCTGTGCGGCAGGGGCGGGCTGTCCGTTTTGCGGACTCGGGGCCGCGCCGCTCTGTGAGTCTACTTCTGCTGGTGTTACTTGAGGTTCGTCAGCCATATTTTCCTTATAGCGCCTGTCCAACCGCTGCCGCAGCTTGGCCCGCAGCGCCAAGCGATGCCCCGAAGTATTCGGAGTTAACCTGCCCGACGTTTCCGGCGCTCTGAGACGCGGTGTTGCCCGAGCCCGTGGCCGCGTTTTCTTCGCCCGTGGCGGCATTAAATACGTTCGGAGCGCCCGCCAAGACCCCAGCGGCGTTCATCCAATTCTGTTGCCCGAGTTGATCGCTCTGGAGATTGATATTCGAAAGCGCGTTTGCAGTATTCGAAGCTCCAGCTTCCGCGATATTGGCGTTCATCCCTAATTCAGCGCCGCTCGGCAGTACGGTTGTTCCGCCGCCTTGAGCCGCCGCTTGCTCGCCCGCAGCCTGCTGTGCGTTTCGCGTAGCGATTCCGCCCTGCGTAACGGCCTGAGACTGAAGATTTGAAAGCTCGGCGGGCGTAAATCCCTGCTGGCCAGGTCCGGCAGCTAGGATTGGGGCGAAGCTCGATTGCAAGTCGTTGAAAATCTGCGACGATTGCCCGAAAACCTGCGAGGCTTCGTTCGTCATCGTATTGTAATTCTGCTGCTGGCTCGCAGCAATATCCTTCATCTGGCTAGTCGCACCGCACATGCTTATATTTCCTTTCGCCAGTCAGGAGATTTTCTGTACCCGAGGCGTTCACAAAAAGCAGATAACTTGTCGGACAAAGATTCGAAGACGAATTCCCTGAAGCCTTGTTTTCGGGCGGCTTCCGCTGTTTCCCTCAACCCCCGCGTCAAGGCTTGCCCGATTCTGGAAGAACTCGCGTCGGGGTTGAAATCGATATCTACGCGAAGACACGGAGTAAACTTCGCAACCAACACGCCGCCTAGTGCGTCTTCGTAGACCACGGATTTCGCGCCCGACTCGTTGTACCAGTCAAAAGTATTGTCGGGATGCGACGACTCGGCGGCAATCCAAGCTTCGATCATCGGCTTATCTTCGGGCGAAATTTCTCTTATCATTGTTTTTCCGGGCCCCAATACGCGGGCCTGATATTTTCCGCCCAAACAACCTTGCTCGATATATTTGGAATCTCGGCCTTGTATTTCGGGCAATAAACTGTCTTCGGGTTGTCGGGGTTTATGCACGCGGTACACGCGGGATAACGGTCGTTGTTATACCGTTCGTCGCCCGAATATCTTCTGGCATCCTGTGGAACCTCGAATCTCCGCGAGTATTCCCAGATATCCTCGTTCGTAAAATGTCTGATCGGAAAGCTGAATGTCGGGGCGTCAGCGTCGTGCTGGTATTCGTCTACGAGCAAGGGAACCGCGCCGCGCAAGGGATCGACATCCGTATCTTTGTGCCCGATAAACATCGTGTCCCAAGGGAAATTAAACTTCCCCGTTGGCTTCAGATACATATCGAATAGCCCGCAAAGAAACTTCTCGTTGTCTTTGTACGGTGCGATTTCCGTAGGAACTTCGATTGTGTATTTCCCGATGGAGAAGAAATTGATGACTTCGATTTGCCCGTCTTTCTTGATCATCCGCGTGTATTCGGGCGGGTAATCGTAGACTTCCAAATCGTACTTTTCGATCATCTCGTTTGCGAATTTGTTCTTCTCGGGAAATTGGTGCTCGCGCTTCCAATAGATTACGGGCAACTTATGGCCCGCCCGCAAGAACAAATCCAGCATCACCATCGAATCTTTTCCGAAGCTCAGACAGATGACAGGCTTTTCGGTCGCCCGCAACCTGTTCTGAATCAGGAAATTAGCGGCTTCAATCTTTTCTTCTAGAGTCATTGACATTCCTGTTCATTTTCCGTACTATCGGGGTTGGAGGAGATTATGATTATTCTGGACGAAAATGGCGGCCAACTAGAGCTATCCAAGACTCGACTCACCGAGATTACGGGATATGTGGACAGTCCCTATTCCGTATCTCTGAAAGAATGGATTACGAAGCCCGATAGTTTCAATATCCAAACGGAATTTGGATATTCTTTTCATCACCCCGCCCATGAAGGCGGGCTCAGCATCGGCTGTCGCCATTTTTCCGAAGAAGTCTACGGCCAAATTGTTTCGGCTGCGAAGCTGGCCGCCCGCAAAAAGCCTAAGACTGCAAAGGCACGTAAGAAATCGAAACGGAAACAGCCATGCTCGAAGTCGTAAGATTATCCACGGTGACGTAGGCCGCTGTGGATTGCGGGCTATCGCCGTTCGCGCCCGTCATGTTCTCCGCGTACCAAACAGTCGGAGCCGTGGTCAGAACAACGTCGCCGACAATCCCTTGCTCGGTGCCGAAGCCTGGGCCCTGAGTTTGCGGGCGACTTTTGTCCACGGTCTGAGCCGCTGCGGTCGAATACAATCTTACTCGGGCGGCGGCGTTGACCGAAATCGACAAGACGATGAACGCCTTGGCGAGAGTTACGACGCCCGTAAACTGACCCGCAGGACTCAAAACTGAAGTTGCAACCGAAGCTGTTTGCGCCACGGGCGGGTTATTTGTCGTCGTGCTGCTCGAAACCACGGTCGCGGCAGTCGATGTCGAACTGCTTGCCGAGGTCTGAGTAGGGGCCGTGGGAATCCGCCACTGCGGAATCATCCCGCCCATGTGATACCCGATCAGCGTGTCGCTCGAAGGAAACGATCCCGGAATATTAGGAGCCGAGAATCTTAACTTCGAGTCTCTTACGGGCAATAACGGCTGTTCGAGTTGCGAGTTTGCGGGCGGCGGGGTTACGGGTTCGTAGCCCGAAGTATCCAGCCCGACATGATCAGAAATTGGCACTTGACAGGTTTATCCGTTTTCCGTATATTTATATCTGCCTATGGGGTGGAACATAGAAGCATTGATGCTCGGAATAGACGTTGAGGCGGACATCTGTCCAGAGTGCGGGCAAGCTATGATATCAAACGAGCACCGCTGCCCCGATGACCAGCCGGACGACGATTCGTGGAGCGGCGGGTTCGCGGACAACCACTAACCTATGACTTGCAAAAACTGCGGTGAAAAAATCTATTGGCTATGGGCCCCCCGCAACCGAAGCCATTGGGTTCACCGACCTGGAAATTACGAAGAAGAACTGTGTGAAATCGTTGGCATAGCCAAACCTAATTGGTGGGCGTGGCTAAGAGGCGGTGCCTAGATGCCCACCTACTACAATGAAATTGATCCATTCGCTGCCGCTTGGCTAAGAAATCTGATTTCTGCGGGTCATATCGCTACGGGCGATGTAGATGAAAGGTCAATCGAAGATGTCCATCCCGACGATCTCCGAAAATATACCCAATGTCATTTCTTCGCTGGGATCGGCGGCTGGAGTTACGCTCTCCGGCTTGCCGGATGGCCCGACGACCGACCCTGCTGGACAGGAAGCTGCCCGTGTCAACCTTACTCCACGGCAGGCAAAGGAAAGGGGTTTGCTGACGAGCGGCACTTATGGCCGCCTTTCTTCCACCTTATCGAAGCCCGAAAACCCGTCGTTCTGTTTGGCGAACAAGTTGAATCAGCGATTAAGCACGGTTGGCTCGACCTTGTTGAATCCGACCTTCAGGGAATTAACTACTCCTTCAGAGCGGTCAGTCTGGCAGCTTGCCGCGTCGGTGCCAGACATCTCCGGAAAAGAATTTATATCGTGGCCGACAATCAGTGCGCGGGAGGGCCGAGATTGGTCGCGAGCAAAAATATTGGCAAGCTTGGACAAAAGCGATGGCCTAGCCAAAAGGATTTGCAATCTTTCGCCCGAAGCCCTTTCGCAGAATCCGATCTGTGGCCTAAACCCCTGCTTCGCAGCAATGTGGATGGGATACCCGCCCGAGTGGAGCAAGTGCGCGGTTACGGTAACGCCATTGTCCCGCAAGTCGCGGCGGCGTTCATCGAAGCCTACTGCGAAGCCCGTGGACTTTCTAGCTGATCTCTAGCCTATTGTTCCTGGAGAATCGCGCCCCAGAGCGTCGTTGTCCACAATTCGTTCTTCGCATTTTCAGCCGGGAACGCGATTTGATACTGCATTGACCGACAAACAGCGGGCTCCTGCGTCTGCGCCAGATAAAATCTTTGGCTGAGAATTGAAGTTGATCGGGGCAACGTTGGCGGGTCTTCGATCCACTCAGGGATGTTCTCGAAACTGCCCGTGTAGTACGGAACGGCTTCGTCAAGAATCACGCCCATTGACAGCGGGCTTCCAACTGCCGCGCTATCAGTTGTGATAAACGCGACTTCCGCGAGTTGACCGGGATTCGCCAGAACGTGGCTGCCGACCGTCGCGAACCAAGTATAACTTTGCCCGTTATCCTGGAACTGCGTAATGTTTCGGGCAAGAATTGGTCCAGTTGTCGGGCTTCCGATCAGAAGTTGATGGACGCCCGGAGACGTTTCAATCGACATCACGGCTTCGGCACCGCCTACGATAGTCGCGAACGGAGAAATCGTCACGCCTTGCTCGGGGCTAGGAGTGACTCCGATTCTGTACCAGCCCGTAGTTCCGTCAGACAAGAACCAAGCTTTGTCCTCGCCCGAAGAATGCCAAGTAACGTAGGCGGTATTCGGATTCCACGGGGCAACCTGCAAGAGGTTCCCGATATTGAATCCGGTTTCCGAAGGCCCGGAGGAAATATCCAAGGTGTTGAACGTTGAGTCCGATGCGAAGAATCCGACGCTAGAGCCAAAGACATCCAAAGCATTGTAGTTCAGAAGCCCGAGACCTTGAGCGTAGAGAACCGCAGGCGGGATCGCGCCGCCTGTATTCGATATCAGATAGATGTCTGAAACCGTAAAGATAAAGATTCCGACGATTGTCGGGACCAATCGGGTGACCTTGGACGGAAGTTCCTGGAAGTTGTCAGGACCCGTGCCTTCGAAGCCATTGCCTACGGGCGTGTCGGGACCCGAAGTGTAATACACGGTGTTCCCGATGCTGTAGAAAATTCTCTGGAGGTATTGGGCGAGGTTGATCGAACCAAGCGCCGGAGGCGTGTTCTGCCCCGCAATAGGCCCTTCAATCAGGTTGTTTAATCCAGTATCCGGAGTATCGTCGTAATACCCGTTTACAATATAATCGGGCAACGGGATCGTCCAGATCGCGTTCGTCGTGCCCGAGATCAGGAAGGGCGTCGTCAGCCCGTCCGTTGTCCGGAAAATGGCTACGTAATCCGCCTGCGGATCGATATTCGCCAGAGGCGGAAGTCCGCCCGTGATTTGAACGCCCGCAGCGCCAATAAAGTTCCCCGTGGCCGTGCTTGCAGGAGACGCATTCGAAACCGTGTCCGTGAGCGAGTTTACCAAGGCGACGTAGTAAATATACCCGCCGTTAAACGCCGAGAGCGTTCCGGGCGGAGGCGCAGGTGCCGGACCTTGGTTGATCCAGATCAGGTTCGGGTTATCGAGCGTGAGCTGGTTAATGCCCGTCGAGAACGTCGGAGTCGTAGCCCCGGTAATTCCTGCCCGAAAAGGCGCTTCAGTGTTATTGTTCGGGTCGGTAATCGTCGTGTCGGGCAACGTGTAATTCGTACTCGCGGTCCAAACGGAATCCGTGATTGGCCCGAGGTTAGTCCACGAGAACGGGCCGGGTCCGTTTCCACCCAACGGAGCTGAGTTATTCGTTTCTGCGACTGTTGCGTACTGCGGGGCGAACGCCGTCGAGAACGCGGGCCAAACGGGAACCGTGGCCCCGGTTTCTGGAGTTCCAGGGATCGGAGTCTGCCCGTTGCAGTACAAGCACAACGTTTGCTCGTTTACGTTCTGGCAGTAATCGATTTCGAATGGGTAATCGCCCGCAGCCGGGAAATTGATCGTGTAAATATCCTGATTCAAGCCCGAAACGTTGTTCGCGCCTAAAACCGGATAGCTTTTCAGAGCGGTCAAGGTTGCTACTGGCGCGGGGCAGGTCGTCGGGCCTGAAATTCTAGTAGGCTGGTTGGCGCTCGCAGGACCGATGCCCCAAAATATTCCGTCATCGTGGTTGATAGTGAAGGAATACTGTCCGGCAGCGGGGATCGTCATTGTCCCCGTCACGATCATGTTGTAATTCTGTGTCGCACTGGCGTACGGAACCGTGTAGCCTGAAATATCTCCGGCTTCGGTCAATGTCGCCCATTCCATCGGCTGGACATTGGGATCGAGAGTTCCGTTGTACTGCGGGGGATTGAATAAGACGCTGTTACCCGTAGCGGACGAGAGCAGCGGATAGCTGCCCGAACCGGGATTGTTCGTCCCGTCTACCGGGTTTCGGAGTTCGCATTGTCCAGAAAACGAACTGACGTGCGTGTAGAAATCCGCAGTAATGTAAACGCCCGTAACTAATTTATATACAGGATACGGATCAGCCTGAAGCTGAAACAAGCTATTGGTTCCCGACGCATTCGCAACGATCAGGTGGTCGGCGGGGAATGCCGTGCTCGCGGTCCACGCGGAGTCGCCCGAAAACGTGCTGGCAACGGATTTCCAAGTTACTCCGCCATCGGTGACCGTGGTAGTTCCGGAAGTTGGGTTGCTCGTAAACGGATTCGCGACGCCAGATTTTCCGGCGACCGTAACCTGCCAGATATTTATCTGCCCGCCAAACTGAGTATCGACAACCGCCCCGGACAAGGAGAAGAAAGTATCGGTTTTCCACGCGCCGCCCGAGGTTCCAACTACAATATTTGGCGGAGTTGTGCCCGCAACAATTCCGATATTCTCCAACGGGTTTCCGCGATTGATCCAGACAGCCGTGCCGTCAATCGTGATTCCGCCTTGGAAGTCGTTCCCGGCGTCGGGAACCTGCGTGTTCCAAACAGGCACGCTCGCGCCCGTAACGGGGATTCCGCCTTGGGCGTCCGTAACATTGCCCGTATCCGCCGCAGAAGCGTAATCCGCGTGGATGATATTCAGGAGATTGGCGGTAACCGTGGTGCCGACAGCCGTCAGCACGGTCCAGGTTACGCCGTTCAGCCAAGTCGCGACGCCCGCGTTCCAGATAACGTAATTATCGCCATCGGTAATGCCCGCAGTCGATCCAACGGTCAACGTCAGGGTGTTGGTGGCTTCGACATACGCGACGTTCGAAATCGTCGTGACTTCCGTAGCGTACAATTCTTCGAGGTTCCCGTTTGAGTCGATCAGGTACGTTGAAATAAACGGCGTCGAAGCTGCGGACAAAGTGACGGAATTCCCGATATTCGGGAGGCCCGCAGAACTCGCGGTTCGGGTAAACAGACTCTGGACGAACTTCTGCTGCGTCTCGCCGTTTCCGAAGAACAACGTGTTGCCTACGGACTGGAAGAAAGTTTGTCCGGCACCCGGAGGTTTCGCGTAAAGCAGGGTATCCTGATTGTTCGAGATAATGTAAACGCCCGTAGCGGTATCCGCGAGGACTTCAATTGTCTCGCTCGTGGGTCCGAACATCCGGAAAGCGTAGAAGTAATCGACGCCCGTAAAAAGATTCGAGTTATAAACCGAGTTTCCGGGTCTGCGGGCAAGCGTGAGTTTCGGCGTGATCTCGCAATTCGAGCCGTCGATCAGTGCGTCCCCGCGTGTGCCCAAGTACCGTTCTTCGTAGGACGAACCTGCGGAGCGGAGCGGGCTGCGTTGCGTGCAAAGCCCGCTATAGTAGCGCGAAGTATAAAGCGGGGCGTACCTCGGGGCTTTATTTCCCGCTTGAGCGCCCGCTAATTGTAGGCTTCCTGCCATTATTGCTGCTCCTGTCCGCTAAAATAGCGCCAAGTATCTTCCGCCCAACAACCTGGTTCTGATCGCGTCCACACCGGAAAACGCCCCGTCTGTGCGAAAATTTCCAACTTATAGCGGTGACGTTTAAGAGCGGCCAAATCCGCCTCAAGACTTTTTATTTCTTCGGAAATCTGAGAGAAATCCTCTTTTGCTTGGACAAGAGCGGCCTCGGTGCCTGCTATCTGCCCGCCTACATAGGGGAGATTTTCATCGTTTTCAACAATATATCGGGGCATTCGCCACATAATTTTATCCTTGACAACTTAATCCGTTTTCCGTATTATCCAAACATGAGACTGAGCATAGAAGTTCCTAAAGATCGCCGCATCGGTTCCCGAATAATTGTCAAAACAAAATTTAGGCGGATTTACGGGCGATCAAGCCAATATTGGCTGATGTTCTGTGGTTGTGGAAAAAAGACTTGGGTGGTTGCGTCAGCAGCCGTAAACGGGC
>Ga0209116_1000009_pt1 | contig 28830 bp, 18 predicted proteins | sample BlaSpr_A8_OM2_O1_FD_187975 | JGI IMG/M metagenome (GOLD analysis project Ga0209116, IMG submission 187975) | Forest soil microbial communities from Thunder Bay, Ontario, Canada - Black Spruce, Ontario site 2_A8_OM2_O1 (SPAdes) (version 2) | ecosystem: Environmental > Terrestrial > Soil > Boreal...
TACAGGTTGTGGACCGGCCGACTGGGGCGTTCGGAATCAGGGCTAGCTCCGCCCGCAGCAGAGGGTCAACACTACAAGAAGCGTCACGAACCTTAGACGCAGCGCGGTCGTGCTACTCCTTAGCTCCGTCATGTCTACGTTAGGTGGGACGGAAGACCATCGGCCATGCTCTTGATTCCGCCTCCCGCAGAGTATCCCACCGTAAAGCCACGCATATAAGCCAGTGCCTCGTTTCGCGTATCGAACTGGGCGGCTGGCGCAGGATAGCCATCGATGCTGACTTGGAATTTTCCGGGATTATCAGCGGATTCGATAATTTTGCCTTTGAATCTCTTGCTCACGCCTTGAGCTAGCGCTTCGGCCAATAGTGGAGATGGGCCTCCTAGATACATCGGGACACGCTCGCCGACCAACCGAACGGCAGTATCAGCTTCGCTCTTCATCACCGATGTGACCACCAGTGCGATGTTGCCATCGAGTAGAACGATAGGGGCATTTGGTATACGTATTTTTAGTTCTCCCATCAACTCAGAAACATTCATATTGTTCCTCCATGACGGTGGCGCAGAAACGAACTTCGCAACCGCGCTGGTTTCGCTACTGAGGAAGCATAAAAGGTACAGCCACTATCGTTTCGACTTCGACAGGCATGTTGCCGACCACGGTGGGCTTATATCGATACTGTTGCACCGCAGACTTTGCGCTTTCGACGAATACAGACGGTCCAGATAGGTACTCGACTGATTCGACCAAACCGTCCTTGGCGATGACGACGCGAAAAAGAACATTCCCGGTAATGTTTCCTGCCTCGGCGGCTGGCGGGTAGACGGAATAAACCTTCCTTTGAAGCTGCTGCTCTTGTACCACGCCATCGACGTGTACACTCCCTGAAGAAATAATAGTCATTCGTATCAGGCCGGGTGTTCGCGGTCGCAAACCGCGCTGAACAAGTAATGTGCCAGCAACGCCAAGTGCTATCCCGAGGCCGAGCGACAGCACCAAAGTCTTTTTCACTGACCGCCTCTCCAGCCACGGACTATACCACCCATTACGTCTCGAACTGACACATAGCCAGTCCACGCTTGGACGGAATGTGCGTGATAGAATCCGCGCATCGGAGTAACCAACGTTCGGGCGTTTCACCACCTGTTCGGTTATAAGGAGACGCAGACGATGGGCGTAAACGGTTAGCAAAGGAGTTTCGATAAGATGCCGTCTTCGCCGTACGTCCTTGCCTTGAGAAACAAAATCGGCCACGAGCTGCTGATGCTTCAATCGGTGTCGGTAATGCTCTTCGACGAGGGACGACTCATGCTGGCGCAGCACAGGGACACGGGTCTTTGGGTGACTATCGGCGGCGCGATTGAGCCAGACGAGACTCCGGCGGACGCAGTCGTCCGTGAGTGCTGGGAGGAAACGGGACTGTTGGTCGAGCCAGTTCAATTGTTGGGCGTTTTCGGCGGTCCAGAATTCCGCATCCACTATCCGAATGGCGATGTTGCTTCATATACCGTGACGGTCTTTGAAGTCCGCCGCATTGAAGGGAAACCGCGTCCCGACGGAGTGGAAGTGGTCGCACTGCGTTTCGTTTCGCGCGACGAAGCTGCTGCTCTACCAATGTCCGTGGGAACAAGGTTGATGGTTGCAGCGGCATTTGAACGCAGAGGGAATCCCTACTTTGCTCCCGCGACTTGGCAGCCGTCGAGAAGCGACCGTAGTTAAGCACTCCTGCGCTGCGATGTTTTCCTGTCGACGTTTCTGCAACGGTCACGTCGTGTCAACGTGGCAGCAGGCGTCTCTACTTAGGCGACTCTCCGCCCGCGTCCGACTTTGCGGGTTCCGGACTCGTGATGGGCTTCTTGACGGGAATATTGTAAAAGAAGGTGATTCGCAACTCGACCGTCGCACCCTCGAACGCCGTCGGGAAATGGGGAAAGGGCGCCGAGGCACGAACCGCCGCTACAGCCGCGCTATCAAGTGCGTCTCTACCCGAGCTGCTCTCGAGTTTAGGGTCCGGGTTCAGGAAAGTTCCGTCTGCCCGAACTTGTACGATAACGGCAACGAGCCCCGTTTCTCCCGACTTCACCGAATCTGGCAACGAAGCAATCCAGTTGCGCTTAATTGACGCCAGCATATCCCGCACGTAGCCGGAAAAATCCGCACCTCGGGTGGGTGTCAGAATCTGCACTACATTTCCGAGCTGCATTTTCGGCGGAGTTTGCGGTTTGTCCTGGCCGAGTACGAACGGCGACAACAAAGCCAGCAGGACTCCGGCGGTAAGAAACCCTAGACGCCTTGAGAGCGAATTCACGAGACCTCACTAAATTGCTACGCCCTCGGTCGGAACTTTACTCGAACGAATGGTTGACGCAGTCTCCCCTGGAGTTTGGGCGTGGTCAAGCCTCGAGTCGGGTCGAAGTGCGGCGCAAAATAGTTTTCCAGGTGGCGGCGAGCTCAGCGGTGCGACCACGGGAGACGGAAGAGAGATGCGAATGCTGAAGCCGAGGCAATTCGCCGCGTTTACACCGACCTGCAGGGACGAAATTCGTCGCACGTATAGATTCATCCTTCGCAACCGCCATTGCGTCCGGGCAGGCTACCCGCACTAAGTAACTCTTCAGTGGGGCCTGCCCGTTAGGACAGGTACACCCGTGCTCCTCGTCTCCGGATACTCGGGTCCATGGAGCGAGCACAATGAGACCGAGGCTGTCTCGGTTGTTCGGGCTGGGGCTGCTTGCCTTTGTGTGCCTATCCGGTGGCGTATTAGCTCAGCACTTTCCACAGACGGAACGCACGAAAATCGGTGAGTATGAACTCGGCGAGAGGTACAACGAAATGGTCCCGCCCGACGCGCAGAAAAAGATGGACACCGTTTGTCCCCAGGCCGAAGCACAATACGCTGCGAGCATCCCGAAGTGGTCTCTAAAAGATGAGAAGCTTCACGTCGGTGACGAGCTAGACGCAACGCTACTCATCTGCAGAGCCTTCGCCGACTTTCGCGCGGGTAAGGACGGAGAATTCAAGCTTCCGAAAGAGAAACTGAAACCCGGAGTAGAGGACGTCACGGTCAAGTTTCACGCGGGCAAGATTTACGAGGTACGCACGGCCTGGAAGCAAGACGAGACATCATTCGAGGGCCAACGATTGATGCTGGCGCAGAAGTATGGAGAGCCGACGAAAACGGACACGGTCAAGTTTCAGAACGGAATCGGCGCGTGGCATTGCGAGGAGGCGAGCTGGGCACTCAAGAACGGCGACACAATCATGGCGTTCGACGGCATCGTCAGCGGCCATCATCGTGTTTTCGTCGATTTCGCTTCGAAGGATTAGCCGCGCGAGCCTGAGCTAAAGAATCCGTACTGAGGTACCGCATAACAGCGCCTCTAAGCGAGAACGAAAATTCTTGCTCACCATGGCGCAGGACATGTCACCACGCAACGCAAAGCAGTAGCGAGCCATCTACAACCAGGAACTCTCGCCAAACTATCAGACGATGCCCATTTCCCCGGCAGCGTCCTCGCGAACGCAAATAGGCTCGTCCATTTACGAATTTACGCCAGCGCCTGTCCCAATCAATCATGGGCACAAAACAAGTGAACGCGCTTCGATTACTTCTCGGGCGCGGTTGCAGGATACTTGAACGGCTTACTGCTCTTGGTGATAATCACAAGCACCTCGACCGGACTGCTCCATTGGGAGATGGTCCTTACGGGCAGCTGGAGCAAACCTTATGCGGGTTCTTGCAATTGTCCTTTTTGCGTTCGTCGCCCTACCCTCGATTTTTCAGCAAGACCGAAACGCGCAAAATCCGGCTTTGCCTAGGAAGCCATTCACGTTGACGCAGGTTTGGACGCTGGATGCGACCTACTCCGACGAGCAACACGGCGTAACCTTTCGGTATCCCCGTATTTGGGACTCTACGACGCAGTTTGGATATAATCCAGGCGCATTGACTCTGATGACGCCGACGCTGACTGCGGGGTTTGGATATCGTGAGGACGGCTTCCCACGAAGCCAGATAGTAGGCCCGTACTCGACAACGAACTTGGAGGGCTTCGGCATCGTTTACTTGGCTATTTCAACGGCGAGCGCATTCGAATGCGAAGCTAAGGCATCGTCAGTGTCCGATGTGCATCAGCCTACTACTATCGAAATCGCAGACCGCTCCTATTCGGTGCGTGAATCCGGCGAGTCGGGCATGTCACAGTCCACTGCGGGGAATCTATACGCAACCTATGCCCGTCCTACTTGCTATCTCTTCGAAACGGATGTGGCGCTGGCTTCGCCGGAAGTGGTGGGTGTCATCCGCGCGCTTACTCCGGCACAGCTGCGCTTTATCAACGCACACCTGTTGACCATTATGAAATCTGTACGGATAGTGGCGAGCGAGGGCAAAACAGACTGAAGAGAGGCAAGGCACTAGCCACCAAAACAGTTTGTGCTCGTCCTCAACTGTCGCAAACACGCGTTAGCGCTCAAGACCACACACGACAGGTTGCGGCGCAAGTGCCAAGTTCTGGTCATTGAATTGCGCCATTGCTGTTTGGCACGCCGTTTCAAAGGAGAACTCCCATGGTGACCAAAAAAACCAAGAAGTCTACAGCCAGCAAGAAACTCAGCCGCAAACCGCTTTCGGCGGTCAAACCCCTGACTCCATTACGTATTCCACCGGCCCCTTGCCTGCAATAGCAGGTGCCGAAGGGCCAGCATTCTGACGAAATAATCGGCTGGGCAACATCTCCGTCCAATCCCCGAGTCAGCTACAAGGGCTGGTAGTTGAAGCAGAAGTGGAGCTTATCCGACAACTGTTCCGGGCGACGACCTGCCACCGTCCATTCGTCCTGCGCCATGTGTCAACAAGAGTAACATTTAGTTTGAAAGGATGTCCGTCTTCAGTGTACGCCACGGCAAAGTCGCCGTAGACCTTCGGGGCGAGTTCGCGCATGGTCCAGGGCTCCTTGATTTCCATGTGGTTAAGCAGATTATCCAGCCATTGCGACCGAGTTGCCCACAGTTCACCGTTCCAACCGTAGAGCGCGAATCCCGGCGCCCATAAGCGCTTCCAGCTTCGCGCGGTCCTTAGCGTTGCTGGCGTCGGTCCAAGCATTTGTTAGCGTCACGAGTTCAGCGGAGCCTGCGTCTAGACCTGCTGGTGAAGTCGGTTGGCTCGCCGATTTTTGTGGCTGAAGAGACGTCGCAGAGAAAAGAAGGCCGAGGAATACCGCCAGCACTTGCTTCATAGGGCCCTCCAAGCTCCGGTAAATCTATCGCAAGGACGGACAAAATCTTCCTCGACGCACCAAACAATCGAGTAACTCCTGGTGGTTCGAAAGGGGTTTCTTCGGTTTGCTAGTTATCGTGCAGTATAATTACGGGCATTGATACGTCGGGCGTGGAGGTCTCTATGCCGCACCCTCGAACCGTAAGATGCGACGCTCTGTTGGTTTTTCTTGTTGTAGTGGCATTCCTGGGTCCAGGAATCGTTACGGCTTCGCCCAATCCGAGCACTCAACAAGGACATCTGATTCCTGCGCAACCATCCCGCGAGGAGACGGTGGGGTTTAAAGTCCTGAGTTCGACTGGAGGAATAGACTTTAAACCTTATTTGATTACTCTATTCAATCCTATCAACCGTAGCTTTCACGTAAAGTTACCCAAGTCAGCAGCGGCAGGAGAAAAAGAAACCGTGGTGGTTCAGGTCCGCATACAAAAAGACGGGTCATTGGCCGATGAGTTCGTGACAATCGTGTCCAGCTCGGGAGAGAAGGAATTCGACGCCGCGGCCTTGAGCGCGATTCGCACCGCCGCCCCGTTTGGTCGTCTGCCTGAGGGGTACTCCGGCGCTTATCTTGAGCTGCAAATTAGCTTCTACCACTACAAGCCGCCAGAGCCAGAGCAGAAGCCAACGGTCGTTCCGGTAGGGCGTTAGAACGAGGCCGCCCGCGGCGGACGCTGCGCACAATTTCACTTCTTCCGCGAAGACGCGAGTGCGATAAAGCGCTGAGGTTAATCAAGAGATACGCGGTTTCGACAATCCGACGGAGGTATGCAGCTACGCCAATTCCAGTACTCTCCATACGAGGGACAATCGAGAACTATAAAGAAATGCTTAGCGCCCTCGACTGGATGATGGCAACGCTGAGGCCCGGAGGATTTCAGAGCTTGCATTAGCCGATAGTGCCCGATTCCCCGGTAGGGCATGTAGCGGTAGCTTCCGGGTTGGGATGGAAATTGTTCTTGTTCAAAATAGCCTACGGGCGCTCCATCGAAGAAAAAGGACTTGGGTTTTAGGTTTTGAATCACTTCTGCAATGATGCACGAGGCCACTTCCTTATCATGTGAGCGGCTATGTCGTCCGCGAATCCTGCAGCCACGAGAAGGTCTCGCCGATCAGATTTAGCCAGCTTAACATGGTCCAGTGCTTGGGTGATTCTGCGACTTACCGAGCACTGTAGTCAGGTGATGTTGTGGTCTCTAGTCGCCGCTTAGGCATTCCGATTCGAGGTGAACGAATATGTGGATACGACGGCTCACGCTAGGGGCATCGCTTGCATTGTTCGCGGCTTTTACCGCTTCCGCTACCGACAACGTCGTGCTCAATCTCTTTGTCACGACGACCAAACAGGACAGCCCTGTAAAGATTGTCGGGTTCAGGTTGCCTAATAGCGCGACCGGGGACGAAGGTCCAAGCGAGATGGCTGAACCACCGGAACAGGGCCCGGTTCTGGTGTGTCGGTGGTGCCCGCAGGTCCTGCTTCGCAATACGACTCCGAAGCAAGTCAAGAACGTGAGCCTTCAGGGGCTCATGGGAGACCCGAATCGCCCCGAGGAGATAAACGAGGTAGTGCATGGGATGGGGATTCTCACCGAGTCGAGACTGGGACAGCCGTCACCATATGTTATCGCGCCAAACGGGGATGCGAACTTTGGGGATAATGGGCTTTGGCCTTCTAGTATGGCGATAATTGCCGCATCGGCTGTCAATTCAAATTGTCTGCATGTTGCAGTGGCTGTCTGGAGGGTCGAGTTCTCGGATGGGACTCTATGGATGAGCGACCGCGAGCAAGAACAGTCACTGTGGAAAGAATCTCTCAAGCAAGAAAACACGAATTCGTGCAAGGACTCGTCTGCGGTTGACCTAAAGCAACTTCACAGGGGAACAGGCACGCGTGCGCTGCTAGTCCGAGATTTCATGTCGGGGACAACGCAATCCTACTCAGCAGCGTGCCCGGTTCAGTGGGTTAACGGCGAGTTAAGTATGGGCCACTGCGCTTGGTGAAGACGTCCAAAACCTCCAGACCCCGCATTATGCGTCCAAGACTGCAAGTGTCTCAGCAACAAGTGCGGCAGGCTGCGGCGGCGGATAGCCGGCCAGACTAAATCTTTGGAACCTTCGCGGCCTGGCCGTGGGCTAGACCGTCATATTTAGAATTTTCCCCGTCGGACCGCCGGACGCAAGAACTGTCGCCAAGTCATCGGACGATGCCCATTTCCCTGGCAGCATCCTCGCAAACGCAAATTGGCTCGTCCCCATTTTGGAATTTCCGCCAGCGCCTTTCCCAATCAATCAGGGGCACAAAACAGGTGAAGGTGGAAGCTATAGACTGAGGGTTGCCGTCCTTTATCCAGACACGGAACCGTGCGTGATGCTCTCCTTCATTGACGCAGGAAGTTGGTTTACGCATTTTATTCGCTCTTCGGGAACTGTCGCTCGCCCTGAATCCAGAGCACCTGCATTGCCGGTCGAGAGGGAGGTTCTCCCAACAAGGATATGGCATCGCTTGGGTGGGGCAGCCCTGCGATGACCTGCGGGACGAAGCGCAATTGGAAGTCCAAACACCTCGCGAAGATTGCACGGCGGTTAGGAGACAGGATTTCGTCAATCAAGACTATTCCGCTTCCGGACATGCGCAACCTTATGCACAACTCGGGCGAGACCGAGCCTTCTGGTTCGGGGGCGATAGGTGACAGTGTCACTGAAAGGGAGTTACTTTAGGGTCGCGGCGGCAGGCGGTCGAATTTTGGTAACCGGGAGCCGCAGATGCGGTATTTGTTGCTAGGATTATTTCGAGAGAATCAAAGAAGGGTACACATGCCAGAAGTCGCCACCGTGGTTTGTAAATTCGACGCCGATTTTTCTTCTCCCCCACAGTTTTGATTCGACGTACACCACGCGGCACTCACGCTCTTCGTCCGTTATCGCGTTAACCAGCAGAACGGTCTGGCCCTGCTTCACCTTCGCAGCCAACGCCAGCAATCCCCCGTGAACGCTCACTGCGTTTGTCTCGGTAACGTCGCGGAATGGCCGGTTTTTCGTAGTTTGCCCATAAACACGCACCGGAATAGACAAAGGCAGTCGTCTACTCCGCCGTTGCCTCCCAAGTTTCTTCACGGTTTGGCTCCTTGGCCGACAACGGATTTTGTCTGAATCAAGACTAGTTTCGGCCTCTGATTCCGCCAATAGTACTTGTGTCCAGACGGCACGGATTGCTAACTAAAGATGAAGACCGTAATGGAAGCGGAGAACTCCCTCGCACCTGTACGGCCAATTGGGTTCGCCGCGCTCCACGAGAAGGCGAAGCTGGGTTGCGAGCGTGGGGAGCAGCAAGTCGGCGAAGCGCGGTCGGATTTTGGTTTGTTGGTTAATGGAAACCGGCTAAATCGATAGATTCAGCCGCAAAAAGGTGGCGGAATTGCGATTCTGCCAACACTGACAGAAAGCATGATTTCTCGGAACAGAGCGGGAACGCATGAAGCAAAGCGGCGGCGGCTCGGAAGCCACGACACAGGCGCGACTTAGAATTTACCCCCGACTCCTTCGAACCGGAGGGTCGGGAGTTCGAATCTCTCCGGGCATCCAACAGCCCAGGGGTCCAGCCCGGAGACATGGGTTACACAAGCTGCTTAAGACATAGGTAACACTTTTGGGCCGATGGATTTTCCAGCGGTTCCAACACGCGCGTCTCGAGGTCGAAGCGTCCGAGATCAGAATCCATAAACTAAACCGTGCAGACACCGCCGTGCACTTCTTTAATGCCGACGGCTTGGCGACGACGATGATTTTGTCCTGCAGCGAATAATCGATATCCGGCAATCCCGGGTAGGCGCGAGTGGAGGGTAGCTAGACCTCAGCCGGGCACTTCATGTCCGCGTTGCATGTCTACCCAGCCGCTTTCGAGGACTGGCCGAACGACTTAATGGCGCTCGATTCGTCCGGATGAACGTCGAAGACCGCCGACAACATAGTCATCTGGAAGAGGTCCTGGACTTTCTTGTTCACATTCGTGAGTTTCATGTGGCCGCCCTGCTTACGGACAGTGGTATGTGAACGAACCAGTTCTCCGATGCCGGCGCTATCCACGTGAGCCACATCCGTCATATTCAGCAGGATGTGCTTGCGGCCCTTCTCTAGCAGGCCAGCCATGACTTCGCGGAGGATCACGTTTCCTTCACCGAGTGTGATCCGCCCTTTTATATCGACGATGGTGATTTCGCCAATCGCTCGAGTGGCGGCTTGCATCCTGCCGGCGGGCTGCATCGGCATGCTCATGCCCAGGCGATCGAGAGTGGTGCATGCTCTTGCGGCAACCTCGGCGAAGTCGGTTCGGACCACAACAAGGGAACGGCCTTGCTTCAACGGCTCCAGAAACAGGGCGGTGTCTTCGGAGGAAGCGGCGGCCGGGGCTGGGTGTGGTGCCGCCTCGTCTTCGGAGATGGCTTCGCCGGCCTTTGCACCAGCCCGAGCGCCAAGAAAGCCAAGGAGAGCGGTTGCGCCGGCGCCAAGAGCGATGACTTGGCCGAGTCCCGGTATTAAGAAGACGGATGCGGCAACAACACCAGCCGACAGCCCCGCAGCTCCTCCCAGAAACCCGCCTGCGTAGGATCCCAATTCCTTGGCGAGCGAAGAAGCCTCGCTCTCCGAACGGGTCAGGTACGTAATCGATTCTTGCGGGACGTGCTGGTCTAGCAATTCCTTCAAAGCTTCTTCAGCGCGTTCACGAGAAGCAAATACTCCAATAGCAGTTTCCAAGTGATCCTCCCTTGAAATCGAACGCGGTTTAGAGAGTCACGAGCCGAACCGGAGATTGATGGCTTCAATGCGGCTTAGTTCGAGAGCGCTGAAAACACAGAGGGCCTCATTGTGCGCCGATTTCTTGAGGCAGAATCTGCTCCCTGACCCGACTTTTGTCAAGCGGAATCGCGGGAGCGGCCTATGGGAAAGAGCCTGTCGACCGCAATTGGTTGCAACGCTGATGGTCCTGCGCCAGGGACTTGGTCTTACCGCCGCTAGCGCCGGTCCGCGTCTGGTCGCTGCGCTCATCGGTCGCCGAGTCCGGTGATCGGTTCGAGAGCGGCGTCGACCAGATCGAACAAGCCACCCAAGCTGCGAACTTTCCCGCGATTGCCCCGCCTGTTCCGACGGCACGCCGAGAGCTTGCTGCAGAGCAACCCTCTTGGGACGGCGCTGATGGTAGTGACGCTTGTCCCGGCAGTTTTTCGGGAGCGCTGCTTTTTCGATCGCTGCAGGAAGCGATGGCTGATGAGAAAACCAGTCAAGTTTGGCCAGTACTTTTGGCATGATGCGGCTTATGTCGGTGCGACTAATGGCGTCCAACGGCGAAGGCACAAAGCTCACCTACAGAAGCCGTACGAAGTATTCGGCGTCTGGTTGCTGGACGGTTCCGTCATCAACATGCCGGCTTCGCGGACAAATGAAATCCCGCGCCAAACCCTCATAATGTGGCGCTCGAAATGCTCTATCAATCTACAGGAATCATTCACGCGCAGCCCTGACCGAACGGAGCCAGTACCAGATTTATTGTATTTTGGGGAACCGGTCCGGGGCAGTACCATCTAGGCGCTTCCAGCTGTGCCCAGGAGATTCTTATTGCCGAGATAAAAAACACCTCTGCATCCATCCCTGAATATCAAAAGCCTCCGGTCCCAGCCGCTCCCGCTTCGCCACAACCTCGGCGTAAGGTACCGCAGTTCGTTTGGTGGGGCCTGTCACTTCTGGTCCTTGTGATTATTGCCCTGCTGATTTTCCGCCACCACGAAGACGCCAAAAAAGCCGCGGCCAAGAAAGTTCGTCCCGCGGGCATCACCATCACCACCACCACGGCGCAAAAAGGCGATATCGGCGTTTACCTGGACTCCATCGGCACGGTCACTCCGGTGTACACCTCTTCCATCACCGCGCAGGTTACCGGGATAATTATTGGCGTCCACTATACGGAAGGCCAGCGTGTTGCGAAGGGCGATCCGCTGATTGACATTGACTCGCGCACCTACCGCGCCATGCTGATGGAAGCCGAAGGCGCGCTCGAACGCGACCAGAATCTTCTGGCGCAGGCACAGATGGATCTGGCGCGTTACCAGGAAGCGTGGGCGCACAACGCCATCGCCAAACAGATTCTGGATGACCAGGAAAAATTGGTGCACCAGGATGAAGGCACCGTAAAGAACGACGAAGGCACCGTTCAATTCAATCAGGTGCAGGTGGAGTACTGCCACATCACCGCGCCCATCGCCGGCCGCGTCGGTCTGCGCCTGGTCGATCCCGGCAACGTGGTGCAAACCGCCGGCACAACCACGCTCGTGGTCATTACGCAGCTCGAGCCCATTACCGTAATTTTCACGATACCGGAGGACAGCCTCGACCCGGTGCAAGCCCGCCTACGCGCAAAAGCCAAGCTCAGCGTGGACGCCTTCGATCGCACCGCGCAAACGAAAATCGCCAGCGGCCAGTTGCTTACGCTCGACAATCAGATAGACACCACCACCGGCACGGTGAAAGGCCGCGCGCTTTTCGCCAACACCAATGACGCGCTCTTCCCCAACCAGTTTGTGAATACGCGCCTGCTGGTGAATACGCTGCAGGGCGTGACACTGGTTCCGTCATCCGCCATTCAACAGAATGGACAGGCGTCGTTCGTGTATGTGATTCAAAACAATATCGCGCACATGGTCAGCGTCAAACCCGGAGTCACCAACGGCGGCGTAACCCAGGTTGACGGCATCAATCCTGGAGATGTCCTCGCCAACAGCAGCTTCGATAAGTTGCAGGACAAGATTGCGGTGGTCGTGTCGAACCCGCCCGCCACCGCCGGCACCAACGGTGCAAGCGGGAGCAGCGCTCCGTGAGTCCCTCTCGTCCGTTTATTTTGCGGCCGGTGGCCACCTCTTTATTAATGGCCGCAATCCTGCTGGTCGGCATCGTCGGTTACACGCAGCTCCCCGTCTCCGCATTGCCTGAAGTTGACTATCCCACCATCCAGATCCTCACGTTTTATCCCGGAGCCAGCCCCACCGTGGTTGCGACCACAGTGACGGCCCCACTCGAGCGCCAGTTCGGCGAGCTGCAAGGCTTGAGCCAGATGACTTCCTCCAGCTCCGGTGGCACTTCCGTGATCGTCCTACAATTTAATCTCACGCTGAGCATCGATGTCGCCGAAGAAGAAGTGCAGTCGGCGATCAACGCTGCGCAGAGTCTGCTGCCGTCCATCCTGCCCGCGCCGCCTATTTACAGTAAGACGAATCCAGCTGACGCTCCCGTGCTGACGCTTGCAATCACTTCCAACTCGATGCCGCTGCCGCAAGTAGAAGACCTGGTGGACACGCGCCTGGCGCCGAAAATTTCGCAGCTCAGTGGCGTCGGCCTGGTAACCATTAGCGGCGGACAAAAACCGGCCGTGCGCATTCAAGCCAACCCCACAGCGCTTTCCTCCTACGGCATTAACCTGGAGGACCTGCGCACCGCACTGACCTCCGCCAGCGTGAACGCCGCCAAAGGAAACTTCGACGGTCCGCGTCAGGATTACCAGATTGACGCCAACGATCAGCTGGTCACCAACACGGATTACAGAAACGTGGTGGTCGCCTACCGCAACGGAGCGCCGGTGATGCTCCCCGACGTAGCCGCCATCGTGAATGGCGTCGAAAATAATGCGCAGGCCGCGTGGATGAATCAGACGCCTGCGGTCATCCTGAACGTGCAACGCCAGCCCGGCGCCAATACGATCGCCGTGGTGAAAAGCATCAAGGCGCTGATTCCGCAGCTCGAAGCCAACCTGCCCACCGGCATTCAGGTCACCACACTGACCGATCTGACGACCGCCATCGAAGCGTCCGTATCGGACGTCGAATTTGAACTGCTCCTGACCATCGGCCTCGTCGTGCTGGTCATTTTTCTTTTCTTGCGCAGCCTCTACGCCACCATCATCCCGGCGGTGGCTGTGCCGCTCTCGCTCGTCGGCACCTTAGCGGCGATGTACCTGCTCGGCTACAGCCTGGATAACTTGTCGCTGATGGCGCTGACCATCTCCACCGGCTTCGTGGTGGACGATGCCATCGTGATGATCGAAAACATATCGCGTTACATCGAGGCGGGTGATAAGCCGATGGACGCGGCGCTCAAAGGCGCCGAACAAATCGGCTTCACCATTCTCTCGCTCACCGTCTCGCTGATCGCCGTGCTGATTCCGCTTTTATTCATGGGCGACGTCGTGGGCCGTCTGTTCCGCGAGTTTGCCGTGACCCTCGCGGTCACCATCGTGCTCTCGGCAGTGGTCTCCCTCACGCTTACTCCGATGATGAGCGCGCGCATCCTGCGCCACACGCCGAAGGACCAGCAAGGGCGCTTCTACAAAGCTTCCGAGCGCGTTTTCGAAAACATGATCGCGTTCTATGGCCGCACGCTGAAGTTCGTCCTGCGCTACCAGACCATTACGCTGCTCGTCGCCGTCGCTACGCTCCTGCTCACAATTTTTCTCTACATCATCATCCCCAAAGGATTTTTCCCGGTGCAGGATACCGGCGTAATCCAGGGCATCTCGCAAGCCCCGGCGTCGATCAGTTCGCAAGCCATGGCCGAAAAACAGCAGGAACTCGCCAAAGTCGTGATGGAAGACCCGGCGGTTGAAAGCATCTCGTCGTTTATCGGCGCGGACGGCACGAACATCACCACCAACAGCGGCCGCATGTCCATCAACTTAAAACCGCTCGACCAACGCAAAATCAGCGCCTCCAATCTCATCCGCCGACTCAAAACCCGCTTGGACAAAGTGCAGGGCATCGAACTCTTCATGGAACCGGTGCAGGACATTACCGTGGACGACCGCGTGAGCCGCACGCAATACCAATACACGCTGGAAGATTCCGACGCCAACGAACTGAATCTCTGGACCAGCCGCTTCATGGACCAGCTGAAAAAACAGCCGGAACTGGAAGACCTGGCGACCGACCAACAACCGGGAGGCCTGGCCGTAACTCTGGTGATTGACCGCGTCACCGCCGGGCGCTTGGGCATCGCGCCCGCAACGATTGACAACACTTTGTACGACGCCTTCGGCCAGCGCCAGATCAGCACGATGTATACGCAGGTGAATCAATACCACGTCGTGCTGGAAAGCGAGCCGCAATTTCAGAAAGATCCCAACAAGCTGAACCACATCTATATCCAGTCCAACGCGTCCGCTGGCACCAGCGGCGCCGGAACTGTTTCCTCTTTCGCGTCCTCCAGCTCGTCCTCCGCGGGTTCGAACGCGCTCACTGGTTCGGCGCTCTACACTCCGTCGGCGAATACGCTCGTGCCTCCCGCGAACGCGCTTTCACCGAATTCTTCCTCCCCGACGAGCGGCGGCTCGACCTCCGCCGGCGCCACCAGCTCGTCCACGAGCAACGCGGTGCCGCTCAGCGCTTTCTCGCACTTCGAGAACACCATGGAGCCGCTGGTGATTACCCACCAGGGCCAATTTCCCGCGATCACCGCCTCCTTCAATCTCGCGCCGAACGCAGCCCTGGGCAACGCCATCACCGCGATCAACAAAGTGCAGAAGGACATGCACATGCCTCCCAGCCTGCAAGCCGGCTTTCAAGGCACCGCGGCCTCCTTCACAAACTCCCTGGCCAATGAGCCGCTGCTGATTCTCGCCGCGCTTGTCACTGTCTACATCGTCCTGGGTGTTTTGTATGAGAGCTTCGTGCATCCGATCACGATTCTTTCCACGCTGCCTTCAGCCGGCGTCGGAGCTTTCCTCGCGTTGATTCTCTTCCACCAGGATTTGAGCGTGGTCGCGATCATCGGCATCGTCCTGCTGATCGGCATCGTGAAAAAGAACGGCATCATGATGGTGGATTTCGCGCTGGAAGCAGAACGCAAAGGCGGAAAAAATTCCACGGACGCAATTTACGAAGCCTGCCTATTGCGTTTCCGCCCGATTATGATGACCACCATGGCCGCGTTGCTAGCCGGCTTGCCGCTCGCGCTCGGTGCCGGCTTCGGTTCCGAATTGCGCCGGCCGCTGGGCATCGCCATGGTCGGCGGCCTGCTGCTCAGCCAGGCGCTCACGCTCTACACCACGCCGGTCATTTACATTTTCTTCGATAATCTCGCGCAGCGTTTTTCGAGCAAATCGCCAAAGCAGGAAACTTCTGGCGGCGAAGCGCCCAACCCGCAACCGCCAGGCACGCCAAATGCAGAAGCCCCAGGCCCCGCATGAACATCTCCGCGCCGTTCATTCACCGCCCTGTCGCCACTACGCTGCTCACCGTGGCGATTGCGCTTGCCGGGGCAGTTGCATTCGAAGTCCTACCGGTTTCGCCGCTGCCCGAAGTTGATTTCCCGACCATCTCCGTCAGTGCCAGCTTGCCCGGAGGCAGCGCCGAAATTATGGCCTCTTCCGTCGCTACTCCTCTCGAACGCCAGTTCGGCCATATCGCCGGCGTCACCGAGATGACCTCCACCAGCACGCTCGGCAGCACCTCCATCACCATTCAGTTCGATCTCAGTCGCGATATCGACGGCGCCGCGCGCGACGTAGAATCCGCCATCAACGCCGCGCGCACTTATTTGCCCGCCAACCTGCCCTCCAATCCCACCTACCGCAAAGTCAATCCCGCCGACGCGCCCATCATGATCCTCGGCCTCACCTCCGAGAAATACGGTCCCGAAAAAGTGTATGACGTGGCCTCCACCGTCATCGAGCAAAAACTCTCGCAGATACAGGGCGTCGGCCAGGTCAGCGTCGGAGGCGGCGCCTTGCCCTCGGTCCGGGTGGAAGCCAATCCCACGCAACTGGCAAGCTACGGGCTCACCCTGTCGAATTTGCAATCCGTGCTCAGCCTGCAAAATTCCGACCTCGCCAAAGGTCAAATTTCCGACGGCATCGTAACCGCGGACATCCTGGCCAACGACCAGATCTCGGCCGCCGCCGACTACAGGCCGATCATCGTCGGTTATAAAAATGGCGCCGCTGTGCGCCTCTCCGACGTCGCGCAAGTAATTGACTCGGTGCAGAACGTCCGCGCGGCTGGCTATCTGAACGGCAAGCGCGCCATCACCGTCATCATCTTCCGCCAGCCCGGCGCCAACATCATCGACACAGTGGACCGCGTGACCGCGCAACTTCCGTTCATCAAGGCCTCGATTCCGCTGGGAATTGAAATCACCATGGTTCTCGACCGCACCACCACCATTCGCGCCTCCGTCGGCGACGTCGAAAAGACCCTGCTGATTTCCATCGTCCTGGTGATCCTGGTCGTCTTCGTCTTTCTGCGCAACGCGCGCGCCACGCTGATTCCCGCCGTGGCCGTGCCGGTTTCCCTCATCGGCACCTGCGCGGTGATGTATCTGTTTGGCTTCAGCATCGACAATCTTTCGCTCATGGCTCTTACCATTTCCACGGGCTTCGTCGTGGATGACGCGATCGTGGTGATGGAAAATGTCGCGCGTCATCTGGAAAACGGCTTGACGCCTTTTGCCGCGGCGCTGAAGGGCGCCGAAGAAATCGGCTTCACCGTGTTCTCGATCAGCATTTCGCTCATCGCCGTTTTTATTCCCCTGCTGCTGATGGGCGGAATCGTTGGCCGCCTCTTCCGCGAGTTTGCCGTCACGCTTTCCACCGCCATCGTCGTCTCCATGATCATTTCGCTCACCACCACCCCGATGATGTGCGCCTACCTGCTGCGGGACGAGCGCCATGCAAAGCACGGCCGCATCTATAACGCCAGCGAGAAGGTCTTTGATTGGGTGCTTTCCTTGTATCGCCGCACCCTCACCTGGGTCTTGGACAATCCCGCGCTCACCCTGATCGTGCTGTTCATCACCATTGCGCTCAACGTTGTCCTCATCATCAAAATTCCCAAGGGCTTTTTCCCGCAACAGGATACCGGCGCGCTTTCCGGCTCCGTACGAGGGCCGCAGGACTCATCTTTCGCGGCGATGAACAATTCCATCCAGCAAATCGGCCACGTGATTAACAATGATCCGGCCGTCGCCAACGTAATTACGTTTACCGGCGGCAACGGCGCCACCAATACCGGCTCCGCCTACATCGCGCTCAAGCCGCTGGCGGAACGCAAAATCAGCGCCGCCGGGATCATTAACCGTCTGCGTCCCAAATTAAACGCGTTGCCCGTCGCTTCTGCGTTCCTGCAGGCCGTGCAGGATCTGCGCATCGGCGGCCGCTCCAGCAATGCGCTCTATCAGTACACGATCCAATCGGACAACGTGCAGGACCTCTCCAAATGGGCGCCGATTCTTTTGGCCGCGATGCAGAAACTTCCCGGTCTACAGGACGTCAGCTCGGACCAGCAAAATGGCGGCCTCGATGAACTGCTCAACTACGATCGCATCACCGCGGCAAAGCTCGGCATCACGGTGCAGTCGCTCGATTCCGCGTTATACGGCGCCTTCGGCCAATCCGAAGTCTCGATCATTTACACGCAGCTGAATCAATACTACGTGGTGCTCGAAGTCGCTCCGCAGTATTGGCAAAGTCCGGAAGGCTTGAAAGACATCTACCTTCATTCCGCGAGCGGCGGCAATATTCCGTTGCTCGCCGTGGCCAAGGGCCAGGCCAACACCACGCCGCTTTCCATCAATCACACGGGCCTGTTTCCCTCCGTCACCGTTTCCTTCAACCTCGCTCCCAACGTGTCCATGAGCCAAGCCACAGCCGCCATCAACGACATGCAAAAACGCCTGGGCACGCCTTCTTCGCTGCAAGGTTTTTATGCCGGCACGCTCGAGGCCTATCAGCAATCGCTGGGCACCGAGCCTCTGTTGATCATCACGGCGCTGCTAGCCGTTTATATCGTGCTCGGCATTTTGTATGAAAGCCTGGTCCATCCCTTCACGATCATTTCCACTCTGCCCTCGGCCAGCGTTGGGGCGATGGTCGCATTGATGCTCTTCAAGCAAGACTTGAACATCATCTCCATCATCGGCATTGTGCTGCTGATCGGTATCGTGAAGAAAAACGCGATCATGATGATCGATTTCGCTTTGCAGGCGGAGCGCGAGGAAAGAAAAAGCACGCGCGACGCGATTTTCGAAGCCTCGATGTTGCGCTTCCGCCCGATCCTGATGACCACCATGGCCGCGCTGTTGGGCGCTCTGCCGCTCGCGCTCGGAACCGGTACCGGCTACGAACTCCGCCGCCCTTTGGGCATCACGATTGTGGGGGGATTGATTCTCAGTCAGATGTTAACGCTCTACACCACTCCGGTCGTCTACCTGGAGTTCGACCGCTTGCGCCTGCGCGTGCTGGGAAAGCAGCGTAACGGCGCGGAGCACGGCGCGCAGCCGGCTCCGAGCGAGGCAGATTAGCTAACGAGATCGGAACCTGGGAATGGATCGTAAGAAGGAACGTCGTCCGCAGTTCGAGTTACTATTTAACGGTGCAGCGCCCATGGGAATTCGTGCGCCCGCCGCCGCAGAAACTCTTCGCAGTGGCGCACTGCCGCAGACAGGCCGCGCAGAGGTCGTTCCACGCTAGCGGCGATTCCCGCAAAGGAAACCGTCCGCGCCCATTCGAACAGTTCCCCGGCGTTCAGCGCTACCCAGCCGGCGGATCCTGCCAGAATCAGCAGCATGAGACCGCCGCCCAGCGCCATGCCCGTGATCGCTACCGATACCGGCGCCCCTCTCTCATCTCCGGTCGCGACCATCACGCCAACCATAAAAAAGGCGCACGATCCCAGCGCCATAATCATCGCTCCGAAAAACGTCAGCACCGCCGCGACCGTTACACCCGTGGGACGATTCATATTCACCCGCCCAGCCTCACAATTTACCCAGCACCGCCAAAATCAACAAAATCACCAGCAGCAGGCCCAATCCACCGCTGGGGTAGTACCCCCAGCCCGCGCTATACGGCCAAGTCGGCAACGCTCCCAGAATCAGCAGGACCAGAATAATCAACAGGATCGTTCGCATCTCGTTCCTCTCTTGGGGCGCCACCGCCCGCGCTACAAAAGCTCGAGCTCTGAACGCCGCGAAAATCTTGCAGCCGCAAGCCTCCTGAGCGGGCGCAGTATTGCCGATTCCAAAGAAGGGGGCCATCGGGGGAACACCTTACGTGCTGACCAGCAATGCCTTAGCGTAGTCCGCTGTCCAGCGCCACGCGAACCGCGGGATGCTCAGCCGCCTGGCCGCCCGCGCACACCTCGACGACCTGTGGAAATCCTCCTCGTCTCCAAAGAATGGAATGCGCATACGAATATTTGTATGCACTTCCGCGCCCACATATCTCCGCCTCCAGTCCCGTTTCCGTAGCTGGTATTAACACAGTCACTTACCAGTACATTTATATTTTTGCAATCATGGTTACGAAATTGCCTGCGAATTCCTAGCGAGTTAGGCGCATCCCAAATGCGCCCCTATGGGTGTGTAGGTCTAGTCGGTAGCGGACGATGTTGGGCCCGTTTCCTAGTGTAATCAGCTGCGATGAGGCTCATCGGCGTGAGTGTCATAGCTTTCGCTGATCCGCCAAACGCCAGCTCGATCCCACTTCGTCTCTCAAAACCAGGAGGAGCGATGAACTTTCAGAGAGCACGCGGTGTCTTTCCATCTTCCTTGTTCACTATGATAATCCTGCTATTTATCCTCTCCGTCTCTCTGTGCCCGCCCGCGCATGCGCAGTCGACCGCGCTGCTCAATGGTACGGTATCGGACGCTTCCGGCGCCGCCGTCCCATCGGCAAAAGTTATCCTAAGGAATGTCGCAACCTCCGAAGAATGGGACACGCAAACCAATAGCGTCGGCCTGTATGTCTTTCCCTCGCTGCCACCCGGCAATTATCGAATCACCGTTACGCAACCGGGCTTTCAGACGCTCGTCGTCACCGACCTCCAGCTGAACGTCGCCACTTCGGTAACCAAAGATCTTCAATTAACCCTAGGCTCCGTCTCGCAACAGGTTCAGGTGACCACAGAAGCTCCGCTGATTGAAACTTCCACCACCGGCGTCGGCCAGGTCATCAATTCCAAGACCGTCCAGGAGATCCCACTGAATGGGCGTCACTTCGTCGATTTGAACCTGCTCACGCCCGGCACCGTCACACCCCCGGCCAATGGTTTTCTCACCGCCCCTCTGCGCGGGCAAGGCTCGTTCGCCATTAATACCGCCGGCCAGCGCGAGGACACCACCAACTGGCTGGTCAATGGCATCAACTTGAACGATCCGGTGCAGAACCAGGTCACCTTTCAGCCGCCTATCGACACGCTGGAAGAATTCAAGGTGGATAACTCCACATTCCCCGCGCAGTACGGCCGCAACGCCGGCGCCATCGTCAACATCGCCACGCGCTCCGGCAGCAATGAATTCCACGGCGAAGCCTTCGAGTTTTTCCGCAACAACGCGCTCGACGCCCGCAACTATTTCAATGATGTGGGTTCGCCGCAGGCTGCCTTCAAACACAATGAGTTCGGCGGCGATGCAGGCGGCCCCATCAAGAAAAATAGAATCTTCTTCTTCCTCGCCTACGAAGGCATTCGTCAGCATCAAGGCCTCACGCTGGGCGCCATTGTTCCCAGCCAGAATCAGATCGCTACCGTGACCTCGCCTGCGGTTCTCAGCCTTCTAAAACTCGTCCCGGCGGCGAACACTCCGGGCACGGATACCACCGGAATTCCGGCGAACTTTAACGGCTTTAGCGGCGCGGCTCTGGCCAATGTCAGCCTCAACCAGGGCTCTGGGGACGTGGATGTCGAGCTGCGCCAAAGCGACCGCCTGCATTTCTATTACGTCATGCAGAAGGACTTCCGCCAGGAACCGCAGCAAGGCGGCGCTGCCGCTGCCAATATTCCGGGATTCGGTGATACCCGCAACGGTTTCCGCCAACTCCTGACCGTCGGCGAGGACCACGTATTCAGTCCATCACTCGCCAACACCATCCGCCTCGGCTACAACCGCATTCATCTGATCTTTACGCCCACCCCTTTGAATCCCGCGGACTTTGATATCACCCTGCCCCCCGGCGCGCCCGTCGGCGTCGGTATTCCCAATATCAACGTCACCGGTGACATGGATTTCGGCGGCCCGACCGGCGAGCCGCAAGGTCGCGGCGATACCACCGTCGTCCTCAACGACACTCTCAGCTGGCTGAAGGATCGTCACTCCATGGCCTTTGGCGGCGAAATCCGCCGCGCCTACAATAACAACATCGCCGAGAACGTCGGCAGTTTCACGTTTCCCACCATGGCTGATTTCCTCTCCGATGAGTCCTCCGCCTTCACCGTCTTGCTCGGAGCCGGGAACGATCGCATCCTTCAGCCGTCCTACGGCGTCTTTGCGCAGGATAGCTTCAAATGGCGCCCCAACTTCACCATCAATTTCGGCCTGCGCTATGAGTGGGATTCTACGCCATCCGAAGCTTTGGGCCGCTTTACGAATTTCGATCTCGCAACCGGCACGCTCATTCCCGCTCCCCATCCGTTCCACACCAATAACAAGAACTTCGAACCGCGCATCGGCTTTGCCTGGGATCCCTTCAAGAACGGCAAGACTTCCATTCGCGCCGCCTACGCCATCTTGAGCCAGGATCCCACCACCAACATCGTCAGCCCTCTCAGCGGCAATCCGCCCTTCGCTGTGCCTATCAGTGTCAGCTCCGCAACGAACGCCATCACCTTGGAGAATCCTTCTGCCTCCATCACCGGCGTCAGCTTGGGTCCCAGCGCGCTTGCTCCCAATTTCGACAATATGTACGCGCAGGATTGGAATCTCACCGTCGAACGCGAGCTCACTGCTTCACTGGGCCTGGAGGTTGCCTACGTCGGTATGAAGGCCACGCACCTGCAAATGACCGGCAATTTCAATCAACCGTTCGTAACGAATGGTTTCTACGACCCGACGCGTCCGTTCACCACTCTTCCGCTCAGCAGCGCGGTCCTACCCGCGCAGTGCGCCGCTCCCAATCCGCCGTGCGCCGTCGGCAATATCACCCGCATTTTCAGTCCGGGAAATTCCAATTACAACGCGCTCTGGGTCACGCTCAATAAACATCTCTCCCGCGGTTTCCAGTTTCTCGCCGCCTACACCTATTCGCATTCGCTCGATTACAGCTCGGTCAGTTCCGGCGACGCCGTTCCCCTGCAGAATGTTTACAATCCGCGCGGCGATTACGGCTCTTCTGAATTCGACGTGCGCAACCGCATCGTCGTCAGCGGCTTCTATCAGTTCCCGTTCAAAGGCAATCGCCTCGTTGCCGGATGGCAGGTCGGCGTGATCACGATGGCCCAGAGCGGCAACCCAATTACACCGCTTCTGACGATTGGTCCGGCGCCCGGCTCTTCACTCACCGTGCGGCCGGATCAACTTCGAGCCGTTTCCGGCACGGGAAATCCGGCACAGTTCTATAGCAACACGCTGCTGTGCGAGCCGTTCGCTGCGCCTCCCACCGGCGGCGCACCTGCGGTTCCAGACTGCGCCACGGCAACCAATCCCACCTACGAAGTTCCGTGCACATTTAGCGGCACCCCGACCGCGCCGGGCGGCAGCACTTACCCGATCGTCCCCGGAAGCTGCCATCCCGGAAACGCCGGACGCGATTCCCTTCCCGGTCCGGACTTCGTCAACACCGACTTCTCCATCGTCAAGAACACGAAAATCACCGAACGGCTCAACCTGCAATTCCGCACCGAGATGTTCGACCTTTTCAATCACCCCAACTTCAACAACCCCACCAACACGGTCACCAGCGCCGCGTTCGGCAAAATTCTCAGCACCCGCTTCGCCGTGGGTGACTTCGGTTCGGCGCGGCAGATTCAATTCGCCTTGAAGCTGCTTTTTTAGCCGTAACCCGAAGCCACCAAAAAAGGGCGGGTTCCCCGACCCGCCCTTTCCCCCCGTAATGCCTGAGCGGCTCGCTGCAAACGATCTAGCGCTCCAAAATATCCTTGTATGCATTCAGCGCCACCTTCTTCGGCTGGCGGTCCACGATAAAATCCACCGTTCGCGTGTTGTTCCCCGCAATTCCCACCGCGGCCAGGCGCACCATGCCATTTCCAAAATCCGCGAAAACCGGAACGAACATCGCGAAATGCTCGTCCACTTCACTCTGCGTTATTTCCGCGCGGATTTTGATCTTGCCGCCCTCGCCCGGCTTGAACTCATATTTGAAGCTGTAGCGGGGCACCTGCGTGCCATACACCCATTCGTCGAAGAACCAATCCAGCCGCCCGTTCTGCTGAATGTCCATCTGCTTCGTCATGTGCTTCTCGACGATGGCCTTGAACGATTCGGTCGAAGCCGGCGTGTCGCCGTAGCTTTCCATGTAGTCGTGCATCATGTCTATGAAGGCCTGCTCGGGATTGCCGCCCGTCGCGTGATCGTCGTAGAGCAGCGACCGCAGCATCAGCAGCACGTAGGCGCCCTTGGAATAGGTCACGCCCTGATACGCTTGCGGCGAGCGCGGCGCAATCAGCCGCAGTCCCAGCCACAACGGTCCGGCATCGTTCGGCGCAACACCGAAATTATTTTTCTCCAGGATGCGCACCCGCTGCCGCTCCCAGAAATCAATGTAGTCCTTCTGCCACTTGGGCCCTACCGCTTGCTGCAGAAATAGTCCCGCGGCAAATTCCGCGAATCCTTCGGAGAGCCACTGGTCGTGATACGAAGCCCAGCCCACTCCGTGCCCGAACCACTGATGCGCCACCTCGTGCGGCGTCACTTCCTGCACAAACCCAGTGAACTTGGCATTGATCGTCCCGAACAGCATCCACCTCTGCGTCGAATCGATGTACGCGGAAATCGGCAAATACACCAGGCCGGGCCACGATTGCCCGAAGCTAAAATTCGGCTGCTCCGTAATGCTCACGCTGTCATATGGCATCCTGCCGAAGAATATCGTGCACACCTGCATCTGCGCGCGCGTCTGGTCCAGCGCGTATTTGGTCATCGCCGTCGGAGACATGGAGCTTAAAAATGCGCTGTGCTCGTACGGCTGCAAGCTGCTCGGCAATTCCGACAAATAATATCCGGAGAGGTTGTAGTGCGTGATGCTGTCCGGATAATCGATCTTTTTATATTGGCCGTAGTTGAAGCCCGCCACGGCCACCGGCACGGGCGTCACCCAGTGCGACACCGCGAATCCCGCTTCCGTGGATTGCCCTTCCAGCTTGCCGATGCTGATCAGCACGTTCGAGGGCGGCACCTTGAACGTCAGGTCGTACAGCGCCTTCTCGCCGAATCCGTTCAGGTTCGGATACCAGGAATCGCGCGCGCTGACGTAATAACTTCCGTTGCCGGCATCCTCCAGAACTTTATCGCCAACGTAGTCGACGCTGATCGCATGTTCCTGTCCCATCGCCGGTGGTTCATCCAGGATGGCGTAGAACGAGCCGTCCTCCTTTCTGTTTTCCTGAATGAAATGCAGGTCCTGGCCGTTCTGATCGGTGACGCGCGTCACCCGCAGCGTCGGCAGCAAACCGAATTTCATCACGCGTTCGCCCGCAATCAGTGGCTCAAACGCGATCGTGGCGCGCCCGAAGAGGTGATCGTTCCTCGCGATTACGGTTTCAATGTTGTAGCGGTGCGTGGCGAACAGCCGTTTGTCCTCGCGCGAATTCGCGGTGTTCGCCCTCTGCTCGGATAACAAGTGCGCGGAATACCATACGCCGTCGTCCATTTCCCCGCCGTTGCAATTGATCAGCGCCACTTCCTCGGGAGAATCCAGTTGCGGAATGGCTCCCACGCGCGCGCGAATGAAAAAGCGCAGGTCCTTATGCGGCGTCCCGTGCATGTAGGCGTTGAAAAACGCGGGATGTTTCGGATTGTCAATCGCCGCAAGCACGTCCGCGTCTACGTTATCGATCGTTTCACTCTGCAGAATTGCCTGCGTGAATCCTTCGGGAATTTCGCGCCGGTGGCGGACCTTCTCCCTCCAGCGCGCAAACACCGCGGCCGCTTCGGGCGGCGTTTCCGTTCGTCCGCCCAGTTCCGTAGTGAATCGCACATACTGGTTGCCAGTGAAACGAAACACCGCTTCGCTGAAATCTTCCTCCGCGCTCGCAGCGCCGCTACGGCGCAGCAGCTCGCGCTTATTGATGTCGTCGACGGGCTGCAGCGTGAAATGTCCTTGGCCCACGAAAATCGCGCCCGTTTCGACGCGATCTACGAGGGCGAGAAAAGTAATGGTTCCGGATTTGAATTGGAAAGTTCCCAGGTCCATATGCAGCGTGAAATTTTCCAGCCGGTAGCTATCGCCCAGGCCCACGTCGCGCAGCCGGCGGTAGCCCGCATCGGAATTCGCGAACGCCGAGTTTTTCTCGGTCACGTTCACGCTGGTCTTCTGCTGCGCGATGGTCAGGCTCAGCGCGAGCTCCGCCGTGCCTTTCAGCCCCACCACGGCGACCACATCGTCGAAGCCGTCTTTAGCGACGCGCACGGAATAACTGCCCGGGGTCAGATTGGGTGCCGCGAACTTGCCGCTTTCATCGGACGTGAGCACGATCGGCTGCGTCAAGTTGCCGCCGCTGATTTCGATGCGCGCTCCCGCCACGACAGCACCGGAAGGATCCTTCACCGTGCCGGAAATCGTGTCGGCCCGTAGCCGAGTGGCTAGAGCCAGGCACAGCAGCGCCGCCATCGCCGCACAAAGAAAGTAAAATCCTCCGCGGCGCAAGCGTGCGTCGCCTACACGGCGCAGCTGTGCAGTGCGATTCGTAACGTGCATCTCGTCAGTTCCGCTCATCGGTTCCCTTGCGATCAGTCGGTCGCAATTCCTCGCGCAATTTTTTCGCAGCTTCAGGTGGGGCGTCTTGCCGGGTTCCTCTTTTTGCCGGGAAATCCCAACAGTGCGGGAGCAGTTGTAGCCGAGCGTCATCCAGGAAGCAATAGCCGTCCTCAAGTTGATTGCACAATCAGTTCAGGCCCGAGATGGTAATGCCCGCCCGGCACAGATTCTCCGTGCTCTGCGGTTTTCCTCGCGCTGGTACGGAGCTTCCCGCCGTGTTATTTTTCTAGCGGAGCAGCCATTCAGGCCCACAGGAGACCTGCCCGGATGTTCGGATCGAATTTCTGCAATCGCTTGGCGCAGGGTGCGGTTTTTCTGGTGTTTGGGACCGCTGCCGTCTCGAGCTCCGCGGCCTGGCAGGCTACTTCTCCGGCTTCGTCACCAGCCTGGCAACGACCACCCGCCGCCGCGTCGGCGCCGGCGCCCGCTCCAATCACGCTCGCGGACATTTTGCGCGGCGCCTATGGGCCTTACCGCGTCAACAACGACTTGCTCTCCTACCATCTCGAGGTGCGCGTTGATCCGGATAAGCAGACGATCAGCGGCAAGAATTCCATTCGCTTCAAGATGCTGCAGGACGGCACGCGCATTCAACTGGATCTGCATTCCGCGCTCGGGGTGGACAAAATCCTGCTTGGTACGACTCCGCTGCAATATGTCCGCGATTCTGGCGCGGTGTTCGTGGATTTTCCGGAGACGCTGCACTCGGGGCAGGAATACACGATCGATTTTTATTACTCCGGACATCCGCTGCAGACCGCGCGGTTCGGTGGCTTCACGTTCGGCAAAGATCCCGCGGGGCGCCCTTGGATTTACTCCGCGTGCGAAGACATCGGCGCAAGCGTCTGGTGGCCGAACAAAGACCAGTGGCGCGATGAAGTCGAGAACATGCAGATCAGCGTCGCGATTCCGAATGGGCTGGTGGATGTTTCCAATGGAAAATTTCTGGGCAAAACCGATCTGGGCGACGGCTACACTCGCTGGGACTGGCTGGTGCAATATCCCGTCAACAATTACGACGTTGCACTGAACATCGGGAACTACGTGCACTTTTCAGATCAGCTGGGCGACCTGCCGCTGGATTTTTACGTGCTGCCGGAAGATCTGGAGAAGGCCAAAAAACAATTCGCGCAGGCCAAGGGCATGATCGAGGCCTACCAACATTATTTCGGCGAATATCCCTTCATGAAGGATGGCTATAAGTTGGTCGAGGTGCCTTACTCCGGTATGGAGCATCAGAGCGCGGTGGCTTACGGCAACCATTTCACCAACGGCTATCTGGGGCGCGACTGGACGGGCGTGGGTGTCAGTCCGAAATTCGATTTCATCATCATTCATGAAAGCGGGCACGAGTGGTTCGGCAATGCCGTCTCGGCTGCCGACCGCTCGGACATGTGGATTCACGAAGGCTGGACTACATATCTGGAAGTTCTCTACGTCGAATACACCTTCGGGCACGAAGATGCGCAGAAGTACGTCAACGGTTACAAGGCGAAGGTACAAAATCGCGAGCCAATCATCGCGGAGCGCGGCATCGCGGCGACTCCGCCGCAGGATATGTATTTCAAAGGCGCGCTTTTCCTGAATACGCTCCGCAGTGTGATAAATGATGATGCCCGCTGGTGGGCGCTGATCCACGATTTCTATCAGCATTTTAAATATCAGAACATCATGACGGAGGACGTGGTCGCGTACTTCAACCAGCAGACCCAGCTGTATCTGACGCCGCTCTTCGATCAGTATCTGCGCCACACCGCGATTCCCACGCTCGAGCTGAAATTCAATGAAGCGGATGGCACCTTGGATTATCGCTGGCAGGCGGACGAGCCGGATTTCGCGATGCCTATTCGCGTCGGGAAGAAAACCGATTGGCAGATCATTCAGGCCACTACTTATTGGCAGACGATGAAAACACCGCTGAAGAAAAACGAATTCGATGTGGCCACGGATCTGTACTTCGTCAACGTTTCCAAAGAGTAGGCCTGTAGTTTGGCTGAAGGACGCGCGCTGCGGAAGGATTCGATTCCGTAGCGGCGTCCGCCGCGGCGGACGCCATCGGTGTCACGGCGTGGATCGCCGGCAGGTAACGGATCGATAGCGGTCCCGCAAAGCGGGACCGCCGCTACATATCCTGTTTAGTGCCCGATCAGTTTCTCGATCTTGGTTATATCCGCTTCCGCTTGTTCCATATACTTCTGGGCGTTTTGTATGTCACCTTGCTGCAGCGCTCGTTGCGCGAGCACCAATTCATTGCGCGCCATCTGCTGTGAGATAGCGACGTCCGCGCCAGGCTGCTGCGGCAAGGCCGCGATGCGCGCGTTCACTTTGTTGTCGCGCTTGGAAAGGTCGTCAAATTCCTCGTGCTCGAGAGCGGCGAGCTGCGCGACGGATGCCACGGTCTTCCGCGCGGATTGCTCTGCGGCGCGGTGGTCCGGCGGCGCGTTTGAGGAAGGCTGTGCAACCGGAGTTGGTTGCTGCGCTACGGTTTGCTGCGGCGCGGCTGGCGTTGGCGGTGGGGTTTGCTGTTGTGGCGTGTTCCGTTGCGGCGCTGGATTCTGCGCAACCTGCGCCGTGCTCGCGTGCCGCTTCCCGCTCGACGCTTCAATCGGTTTGTTCGGGGTCGTAGGCGCAGGATCCGCCGCGGGAATCGTCTGCACATCCGGCGTCGAATTGTCCGCCGGTGTAGTGGTGGCACTTTCGGACGAGCGCGCGTCCATCCAGCGTTTCGCGCCAAACCCAGCCGCAGTCAACACCAGCAACACGATCACCACACTGAGAGTGATGTAAAGAGGACTGCGATTTCCGGCGCTCG
>Ga0209116_1000011_pt1 | contig 26488 bp, 21 predicted proteins | sample BlaSpr_A8_OM2_O1_FD_187975 | JGI IMG/M metagenome (GOLD analysis project Ga0209116, IMG submission 187975) | Forest soil microbial communities from Thunder Bay, Ontario, Canada - Black Spruce, Ontario site 2_A8_OM2_O1 (SPAdes) (version 2) | ecosystem: Environmental > Terrestrial > Soil > Boreal...
GGACTAACTTTAAATAATAAGGACGACATCAATCGCATCACCGCAAACGCCGCAGCGAGCCCGCACAAAATCCCCACGCCCGCCAGCCACAATCCCTGCTGCACAAACATCCCCACCAGCGCCTTCCTCTGCGCGCCCAACGCCATGCGAATCCCAATCTCCCGCGTGCGCTGCGATACTGAATACGCAATCACACCGTAAATCCCCACGATCCCCAGCAGCAGCGCCATCGCTCCGGCCACTGCCAACATCACCAGAGTAAACGAAGTCCGCGCCATGGACTGCGTATAGAAATATCCCAGCGTGTGCACGTTCGCGAGGGGAATGTTCGGATCGACAGACCAGACGGTCGCGCGTACCTCATCGAGGAAAGACTGCGACCCCGCTCGCGGGCTGCGTATCACAAACCCAACCCCGCGCCGCAGCATCTCCTTCTGCCCCTCGAACCGGTCCATCATCACCGGCCAATAGACCGAGCTACCCGACGGCTTGTCCACCCCGTCGTCATAGACGTCCCCCACCACGCCCACAATCTGGCGCCAGTCGTCCGTGCTGCCCACGCGAATTCGCTTGCCCAACGCACTGCGCGCGTCGCGCCAATATTCCTTGGCGAAACTTTCAGAAATCATCGCCACCGGAATCCTCTGGTAAGTGTCTTCCCAGGTGATATCGCGTCCGGCAATCAAAGCAGTCCCCATCGTCGCCAAAAATCCCGGCGAAACGAATTTGAATCGCCGCACCGGCGGCAGTTCTCCTTCGGCGTACGCGCGATCCTCGGCGAACAAGATGTCCATCGAGTTACGTCCGTCCATCGGAATCGCGCTCGAAAAGCTCACCGACGAAACTCCCGGAATCGCCCCCAGCTTCCCCAGCAGGTCCTGGTCCATGCGCACCAATCGTTCGCGATCGCTGTCCGGAATTTCCGTTTCCGGTACGTAGAACCGGAACGTCTGCACCGCGTCGGGTCCGGTAAATCCCGGCGGCACATGCATCAGAGCGCGAAAAGTCCGAATCATCAATCCCGAACAAATCAGCAGCACCAGCGCGAGTCCCACCTGCACCACCACCAGCACGTTGCGCGCGCGATGTTGCTGCCGGCTCTGGCTCAGCGCCCGTCCGCCCTCGCGCAGTCCCGTGTTCAAATGCGCGCCCGCATATTTGAAAATCGGAATCGAACCAAACAGCAAGCTGGAAAACATTGCAATCGCAAACGTAAACAGCAGCACCGGCAAATCAATCCCGATCTCGTGAATCCGCGGCAATCCCGCCGGCGCCAGCGCCACCAGCACCTGCAATGCTGCAAATGCCAGCGCCAATCCCAGCAAGCTCCCGAGCAACCCAAGAACTACGCTCTCCAGCATCAATTCCAGCGCGATCCGTCCCCAGCCCGCTCCCAGCGCCGCCCGAATCGCCAGTTCCTGCCTTCTGCCATCCACGCGCACCAGCAGCAAATTCGCCACGTTCGCGCAAGCAATCAGCAGCACCATGGCGATCGACCCCATCAAAACCCATAACACTTTTCCAATGTCTCCGACCACGTCCTGTTTCAGCGGCCGCAAGTTCGGCGCCATCTGCGTCTTCTCAAACAAGGCGACGCTGAATCCTTCCGGCGCCGGAAAACTCCGATTCGCAATCGGCAACATCCGCGCCACGTCCGCGCTCGCCTGCGCCATCGTCACTCCCGGTTTCAGCCGGGCCATCGCCTGGTAGCTGAAATTCCCCAGTTTTATCTTGCTGCGATCCCACTTGAACGGCACTACCAGCGAAGCATCCTCATAATCCAAAAAGTGAAATCCCTGCGGCAACACCCCAATAATTTCGCGCGGCTTTCCATCCACCGTGATCGACCTCCCAATCACGGAGGTAGCCCCGCCAAATTTCTGCCGCCAGTATCCGTATGAAAGCAGCACCGTATCCGGCGCGCTCGGTGAATCGTCCTCGCGCGTGAACAAACGCCCCAGGGCCGGCTTCACTCCCAGCATCGGCAAGGTCCCATCGGAAACGTCCAGTCCGCGCACCTGCTCGGGTTCCCCCGCGCCCGTCACGCTCAGCGAATCGCCGTCGTACACCCCAATGTCCTGGAACGTAGTGCTCTGTTCGCGATCAATAAAATAAATAGAAGGCGACATATTAAGGTTCGTTATCCCCACTCCTGGCGCCTGGTACCACACTCCAATCAACTGCTCCGGATGCGGGTAAGGCAAAGGCTTCAGCAACACTCCCTCGAGCACGCTGAATATCACTGTGTTTGCGCCGACACCCACTCCGAGCGTGATCAGCGTAATCATGGTAAACAGCGGCGCGCGCCCCAGCCGCCGCAAGACCTGCCTCAGTTGATCGCTGAACGTCGCCATGTCCTAAACCTCGCCCCGAGCGCACACCGTTCGGAATCGGGACAACCCCACACCCAGCCCGAAGTCCCGCGCGTTTGCGGCGTGCACTACTTGGTACGATGCCTCGCCGCGAAATGTTTCCTCCCGTCGCACAATCGCAAGCTGAGCGCGCTCTCGCGACTCATCACGTGCGACTCGTCCGGAATTGTCAGCTTGAGGAGTTTCAGAATCTGGCCAAGGTGTTAGTACACAGGAACTTAGGAACGGAAAGTCGCTATTTCGATTTCATTCCCGCTTGCGAATTCCGGAGCGGCGTGGCAAGGTCGCTCATCGGTTGCGACTAGCCCATCGTCACTTCCTTGACGTCCACTCACCCGATTTGCTAGGCTGCGCGCATTCACTTCGGTCGTCGGCGTGGGTGACGCCCGCCGCCAGCAGGTGAATGTCCCCCTTCCCCTGGGAGAACCATGGAAACATTTTCCGCGCTCTTTGAACTTGCGAGCGTGTCTCTGGCGTGCCGAGACCAGGATACCCTGCTGAAAACTTTCGCCGCGCGCGTCGGCGCCACGCTCGGCGCTCGCGCCGTTTTCGTCTGGACCAACGGTGCCTCCTCGAGGGGCGCCGAAGGCTTGGTGTGCCGCACGCGCTGGAACGAAGCCGGCGAGCGTTTCGCGCCCCAAGGCGAATCCGTCAGCGAAGGCCTGCTTGCCGAAGTTTACCAGTCCGCCGAAACCCGCCGCGTCGGCGGCAAGGAAATCGCCGCCGACGATTTCGAGCATCTCGATGAACCCAGCCGCGCCCGCGTCAAATCGGCCATCGTAGTCTCGTTGCCCGGCGCACAACGCGCCGAAGGTGTGGTCGAAGTTCTCAACAAGCGCGCCGGCGAATTCACAGCCGAAGACGCGCACTTTCTGGAAGAAGCCAGCCGCCTGGCAGGCTCCGCGCTCACGAACCTGGAAGCCATCGAAGGCGAGCGCCAGGCGCAGCTCTTCACTTTAGAACGCCTCACCGCGCTCTACGATCTGGGCCGCACTTTCACTTCGACTCTGGAACTCGGCCTTCTGCTCCCCGTCGTCGCAGGAAAAATTCGCGACATCATGGGCGCCGGCGCCTGCCTGGTATGGCTCGCCGACCCGGGCTCACAGGATCTCTACCTCGCCAAAAAAATCGGCGAAGATCCCACCGTCGAAGACGAAGCCCGCGTTCCCCTCACCGAAGGCCTGCACGGTGAGATTGCCCAATCCGCTAATGCAAAATTAGTGGAAAACCCATCGCAAGAGCCCGGCCTCGCCGAACGCATCAGCGGCTCGGAAGATTTCGAAATCCTGTCCTGGATGTGCGCCCCGCTGCGCAAAGAAAACGACGTTCTCGGCGTCGTCGAGCTAGTCAACAAAGCCGACGGCACTCCCTTCAACGAGGACGACCTGTTCTTCCTCTCCTCCATCAGCGAACAAGCCGCCGTAGCGCTGCACAACGCCAATCTACTGGACGCCGAACGCAAGGTCCACGCTCTCGACGCTCTGCTGAAAATTTCACAGGAAATCACTTCCACGCTCGACCTCGACCATGTGCTCTCGACGGTGGTGCAGCAGGCCGCCTCGGTCATTCCCTTCGATCGCTGCGTGATTGGCTTCTTCGATCGCGGCCGCTTTGTCCTGGGCGCCCTCTCCGGTGAAGCCGAAGTCCCCAAGACGCGCGAAATGAGCGATCTCCGCACGCGCCTGGAATGGGTAGCCGATCAGGAACGCGCCGTCTCCGCCGATCTGTATGACGATGGCTGGCACGTCGAGCCGCCAGAAGCCCACGCGCAGATCGTCTCCTTCCTCGAAGAGCACAAAGAAAATGGATTTTACGCACTGTCCCTTCGCGACGATCAAGGCACCCTCGGGGTGCTGGCCCTGCTCAGCAGCGACGCCGATTTTCTCACCGAGAACAACAAGGAAACCGTCGCTATCCTCGCCAGCCAAACCACCGTTGCCATTCGCAATGCGCAACTCTACCAGCAAGTCCCGCTCGCCAATCTCCTCCAGCCTTTCTCGCAAAGAAAAAAGAAATTCCTCGCTGCAATGCCGCGCAGCCGCTGGGAACTCTATGCCCGTCGCGCCGCAATCGCCGTCGCGTTTCTGATCGTGGTCCCGTGGCCGATGCGCGTCGGCACCGACGCCACCGTCGTCCCCGCCGAACGCCGTATGGTCAGCGCTATTGACGGCGGCGTAGTGCAACACGTCTTCGTGCGCGAAGGTGACGCAGTCCAGGCAGGACAAGTCCTCGCCCAACTCGATGACGGTGAAGATCGCGTCAAACTAGCCCAAGCCGAAGCCGCTCTCGCGCAATCCCGCCGCGAACTCGCCGAGTCTGAATTCCGCAACGATCCGTCCGCCGCGGGCCAGGCCAAAATCCGCGCCGAGCTGCACGAAGCTGAAGTGCAACTGGAACAGCAGCGCGTCGCCGAGTCGCAATTGCGCGCGCCCATCGCCGGCATCGTCGTCACTCCCAAAATCGAAGAAAAAACCGGCAGCCTAGTCAAGCCCGGAGACAGCTTCGCCGAAATTGTCGGCCAGGATCGCATCGCCGCCGAAATGAGCGTCCCGGAAGCCGACCTCGAGCTTGTCCACCCCGGCAACAAAGTCGCCCTCAAGCTGAACGCTTTCCCCACCACGACTTTCGAAGGCTCGGTCGAGCGGCTAGGCGCGCAAACCCAAGCCGTCGCGGGCGATCAATATTTCCTCGCCCGCGCCCTGTTCAATAATCCAGGCGGCCTGGCCCGCGACGGCATGGTCGGCCGCGCCAGAATTCACTCCGTCGGCGGCTGGTTCCAAAGCGGATGGTATCCGGTCGGTTACACGCTACTGCGTTCGCCATTTCGCTGGCTCTGGGCAAAAGCATGGAGCTATCTGCCATGAACTTGGGCCCCGTGCCGCACCCACGCCACCGCATTGCAAAAGGATTGATCATGAACCGAAGTGCGAACCTGTTTTTCATCGCTGCTTTCGCGCTGGCAGCGGCCGGTTGCGATAATTCTTCCGTCGCCTCCAGCCCCAATCCAGCGCCGCCACCAGCCGTCACCGCACCCCCGAGTGCTCCCGCGAAACCTACAAACTCGGGCGACATCCTCAGCGTCCTCACCGTTGAGCATCAAGTCGACATCACTTCGCAGCGCGATGGCCTGGTAATGTCGCTTGGCCACGATGAGGGCAGCCGGGTGAAAGCCGGCGACGTCCTCGGTCAGATTGACGACCGCAGCCTGCAAATGGAACTCATCAAAGCGAATTCCGATCTGCAGGTCGAGGAAAACAACAAGAAATATAAAGAAGCTGAACTCAAAGCCAAAACCGCCGCCTATCATCGGCAGCAACAGCTTCGCACCCTCGGTCTTTCCAGCGACGCGGACCTGGAAGCCGCCGAATTCGAAGCCAAAGCCGCCGAGTACGATCTGCACGGTTACGAAGCCCTGGTCGAAAGCGGCCACGCCGAAATTAATCGCCTGAAATTGGAAGAGGATCAGACGCGCATCCACGCTCCCTTCGCCGGCGTCGTTGTCCGTCGTTACATCCGCGAAGGCCAGGCCATTTCCAAAGGCGACAAATGTTTTCGCGTCAGCCAGCTCTCGCCGCTGCAAGTCCAGTTCCAGGTGCCGGAATCCTCAGGACGTCGCCCCACGCTAGGAACTCCCGTCGATCTTTCCCTGGTCGAAGATTCCAGCCGCAACCTAACGGCTCGCGTGCTCAAAGTCAGCCCCACGATTGACGCCGCCAGCGACAGTTACGATGTCCTAGCTCAACTGACAGGGGCGAACATTTCAGATCTGCGTCCCGGCATGGCCGTTAAAGTCCTCTGGGCCGGCCCAGCATCGCGCGCAGCCGCCGCCCCCGCTGCGCCAGCGGCGCACCCGGCTCCGCCATCCAATCCAAGTTCCCATCCACCGTCGCAGCCCTAAACGAGCCCTCGATGCGCTTCGGCCCCACCAGCCTGCAAGTCTCCAGCGTCCTCGCCAAAGGCTTGCGCCGTCCCAAACTCCGCTCCGACCTCCGCATCAGCGAACAAACCATCTCCGGCGAAACAAGTTACGTCGTAAAAAATTTCGAAACCAATTCCTACAACCGTTACGGCGCGACCGAATACGGTGTCCTTCAGCTCTGCGACGGTACCCGCACCGCGCTTGAGATTTCTGACGCTCTCACCGAGCTTCATCCCGACTCGCCGCTCAGCGAAGACGAAGTGCTCGAATTCCTGGACAGCATCGAACCCGCCATGTGGGAGCGCTCGGTCGGAGAAAAAAATCTTGCCGTCCTCGAACGCATCCGCGACGAACGCAAAGGCCGCGTCGATCAAGCCAGCGTCCTCTATATGTCCTTCAAAGCCTGGGACCCGGACAAAACTCTCGCCAAAATCGATCCTTACCTCAGCTGGATGTTCACACCTGGCTTCGTCGTGTTTTCCATCGGCGTTTTCATCGCGGCCTGCTACCTGCTCGCCTCCGACTGGACGCGCGTGCAGCAGGACACCTCCTCCCTCTACAATTTCTCGGATAAAAGCGCCTACGACATCTGGATGTTCTGGATCCTGCTCATGATCCTGGGCGGCATCCACGAATTCGGCCACGGCCTCACCTGCAAACATTTCGGCGGCGAAGTGCACCAGATGGGATTCCTGCTCATTTATTTCACTCCCGCCTTCTACACGGACACCACGGACATCCTCCTATTCAAACGTGGTTCGCAGCGCCAGTGGGTTATCTTCGCCGGTATCTGGATCGAGCTGGTCTTGTGCGGCTTATCCGGCGTGGTCTGGTACTTCTCGCCGGTCGGCTCGGTGCTGAACGACATCGCCTATAAAATGATGCTCCTCAGCGGCATTCAGGGCGCGCTGCTCAACCTGAATCCCCTGATCAAAGCCGACGGCTACTACGCAATCTCCCAGTTCCTGAATATTGACAATCTGCGCGAGGAATCCTTCGCGTTTCTACGTGCCTGGGCCGAAAAATATTTGCTCCGTCACGATATTGACTTGCCCGCAACCAGCAAACGCCAGCGCCGCATATTCTTTCTCTTCGGCGTATCCGCGATCGTATACAGCAATACTTTGCTCATCGTCGTTATCGTGTTCGTGAAAAACATTCTGGTCAGCAAACTCGGCGACGAGTGGGGCTACCTCGCCACTCTGCTCGTCATCTATTTTTTCGCGAGGAAGGGTATTCAGCAGGCGCTGCCCGCCGTGCGCGCCTGGCTGCGCCAGAAGAGAGAGGATTATATGGCCTGGAAAATGACTCGGACCCAACAAGCCGGAGCCGTGGGCTTGGCGCTCCTGCTCCTGATTCCCCCGGTTTCTTCCTCGGTCTCGAGCGGCCTGGTGCTGGAGCCCGGAGCTTCCGCACGCGTCCGCGCCGAAGTCCCCGGCCAGGTCACTGCCGTCTACGTCAAGCAAGGCGATGCCGTAAAGGCGGGCCAGCTGCTCGCCGTCCTGCAGAATCCTGAAATCGCAGCCGAGGCGGATTCGCTCCGCCAGCAATTAGCCCTCGCCAGCAGCCAACTCCGCAATGGACAGGATCGCTCCGACTTCGACTCCGCCGCAAACGCCGTTCGCGACCGCACCCGCCTGCAGCAGGAACTGGCCGTCGCCGAAAGGCGTGCTGCGGCCCTTGAAATTCGCGCGCCGATGGACGGCATAGTCGCAACCAGCGACGTCGAGCAAAAGCCCGGCGGATTCCTCGCCTCCGGAGACGAATTCGCCCGAATCGTTGACCGTTCCACCATGAAGGCGCGCATCCTGGTGCGCGATTGGGATTTGCAAGATGTGCGGCAAGGCGCGACGGTCAGGGTGAAGGTCGTTCCCTTCCCCTATCGCACTTACTCCGGCAAAGTCGGCCGCATTTATCCAGCATCCGCCGCCGATCGCCCGGTTACGCAAACCGAGAATCTCGAGCGTCTGGGCCAGCAACTCACCAACTATTTCGCTGTGGACATGGAATTGAGCAACTCGGATGGCTCGCTGCGGGAAGGTATGACTGGAACCGCAAAGGTTTCCGGTAAGCGCGCTTCCTTGGCCTGGCAAGCATCGCGCGCGGTGTGGCGCTGGGCGCACAGTCAGGCCTGGTAAGCCAGTCCCGGCGACGCCGCCCGTCGCTTGTCCGAAAAGGAGAAAGGGCCGCCGTTCCTGGGACGGCGGCCCTTGGGGGTGTTGCTACGTCAATCTCCGATTGAGGCTAGGAGCCTAACCGAAGAATCTTTGTGACGTTCCTGGGTAATGCTCCCGGAAAAAGTTCCTAGAACTTGATCAAGGGCTTCACGGCCGGCAGATCCGCGCGCTTCATCAGCGGTTTCACAGGCGCTGTTTTCTTCGCTTTCACTGGCTTCGACTTCTTTTCCATAACCGGATCTCCCTCTAGGAATGGATCATTGCCCAAGGAACTTGCCACGTCTCGAAAAGGGCCGTTGCCACCGCGGCCGCGGCCCGCTTGCCATTCGAGATGCTTCTCTCAGGCCGCGTCGTGCCTTTCGGCGCGCTCCTGACAATGAAAAACGGGCCTTAGTGCTTTACGGCCAACAACGGCTTTGTCGCTTCGATCTTCTTCGACTTCTTCAAGGTTTTCTTGGCCATTTTGTTTCCCCCTCGGTTGATTTGCCCCCATGGGCATCGCTCTCTGCATATGCAAAGCAATCGCCAAACTTCGCCCTCGCTGCGCTCGCCCGCAACCCACTCAATTGATGACACTTCGCTTTCCAGTCGGTCGACGCCCTTCCTCCAGCTCAGGCGCGCAGCGTTGAATTAATCAACGCTTGTTGAAAATGTCAACACCTGCGCGGGTCAGTCCCATTCCTTCACGCCGGCAGGAAGGGGAACGCAGAAAGCAGGGGCTCTCGGCAGAGATAAAATCGCGGCGAATGCAAAAGGGGCCGCTGCCGTTCGGGCAGTGGCCCCGCTTGCTACTAAAAAAGCGCGCTAGCCCCAGCGCGTGCCATCGAGGAGCGCGCTTGGGCCCATGGAACTCGGACCTACTTCTGAAGCCTGGTCGCAGGCGCCATCAGCGGCTTCGTTGGTTGGATCTTCTTCGACTTCTTCAAGGTTTTCTTGGCCATGTTGTTCTCCCTCACTTAATTTGCCCGGATGGGCAGCATCGTCCTTATATGCAAAGCGGCCGCCAAAGTCCATACGCATTTGCGCGCGCCGCGAAGTCCCGTTTTTGTTGGCTTTTCGGCTAATCCGCTGCTCCTGCCCTCCGCCTCCAGCCGCGCCAGCCGTTGAATTCGTCATCGACTGTTGAGAATTTCAACACAATGCAAACTACGAGTCACGGGGTCCGTGCCAGAGCATTCCTGCAGCCCTCGCACCCGCCAGCCTCAGCCCCACACGTACCGCAGCGTCCCGCGGCAGCGGCGTGCGCCGCAGCGGCACGGCACTCGCGTCAGCTTGATCGGATAATGGTAATTCCAGGTCAGTTCTTCGCCAGCGCGGATCTTCCGCCGGCTGTATAGGTACAAGTGGCGGCCAATTCTCCGCGCCACCAGATTGGGCGCGCAGGAATGGTTCATGAACTCGGCCCCGCTGCCGCCCCGCCTGCCGTCCACATACAATTTCGAATTGATCCATGCGATATAACTGTCTTCGGGAGCGCTTAACTTGTACGCCTGCTCCAGATTCAAGTGTTTGCCGGTGTATTCGATCACGCGGCGGCTGGCGGGAATATCTTCTAGCGCGAATACGCCGTAACGATGCAGGGCGGAACGCCCGATTTGCATCCCAAAGCGGGCGAATTTTGGATTGATTCGCGGCTTCGGCGCCGCCAGCGCTTTCATCGGTAATGCTCCGTCACAAATCGTACTTGCGACACAGGTAATTCAGCCGGTTGCGGTCCACTCCCAGCAGTTTCGCAGCATCCGCCTTCACATGCTTGGCTTGTTCCAGCGCCTCCTGCACCCAGCGCCTTTCAAACGCTTCCATTTCCTTGTCCAGCTTGATCCCCGCGGCGGGCAGTTGGAACCGGTTGCGATAGTCCTTGCCAGCAGGTTGCGCTATTTCCGCCGGCAGGTCCTTCGCGGTAATCGTGTCGCCGTCGGTCATGATCACCAGGCGCTGTATGGCATTCTCCAGTTCGCGCACGTTTCCCGGCCACGCGTAACGCTTCAGCGCCGCAATGGCATCGTCGGCGATGTGCTTGGCCGGAAATCCGTTGGCGGCGGAATAAACGCTGACAAAATAATCCGCCAGCACCTGAATGTCCTCGGCGCGTTCGCGCAAGGCCGGCACGAAGATCGGCACCACGTGAATCCGATAATAGAGGTCCTCGCGGAAACGCCCCTGCCGCACCATTTCTTCCAGGTCTTCATTCGTCGCGCTCACCAGCCGGAAATCCACCTTAATGGATTTCTTCCCGCCCAGCCGGTTGAGCGAACGATCCTCCAGCACGCGCAGCAATTTGCTCTGTAGCAAAGGCGTCAGCGTCGCGATCTCATCCAGGAACAGAGTCCCCTGATGCGCCAGCTCGATGCGCCCTTCCTTGGTTGCCACCGCTCCGGTAAACGCGCCGCGCTCGTAGCCAAAAAGCTCCGCTTCCATCAATCCTTCCGGCAGCGCCGCGCAATTCACGCTCACAAACGCCCGGCTCCGCCGCGGGCTCTGCTCGTGCAGCGCCTTGGCCACCAGTTCCTTGCCCACGCCGCTCTCGCCGCGGATGATCACGTTGGTTGTCGCCCGCGCCATGCGCTTGATCGAATCAAACACATGCCGCATCGCGTCCGTCGCGCCGATCAAATCTCCCAGCGCGTTCTTGCGGCTGATTTCCTCGCGCAGGATGCGGTTCTCGCGCTGGATGTGCAGCTTCTCGATCGAGCGTTCCAGCAGCAGCCGCAGCACATCCGTATCAATCGGCTGAATAAAATAATCGTGGCAGCCGGCGTCAATCACCTTCAGCGCCGTGGTTTTGGTCTGGTCCGTGCTCAGCACGATCACCAAGGTGTCAATGTCCCCCACCGCGAGGCGGCTGAGTAATTCCGTGCACTCACGGAGCCCGCCCGATTCCATCGGCAAAGCCAGCAGCAATACGTCCAAGCCAGCTTCCTGCAAAAGCTTGTAAGCAGCTTGGTAATCCGCACCCTCCACCACTTCAAAAGTGGAGCGCAAAGCCGCAACAATACTCCCACGCATCCGCGCGTCATCATCCACCACAGCAATTTTTGATTTGGGGGCCGCAGGCGTGATGAGCAGTCTCCGGCGGGAATAGCGCGGTTCAGCGTTCGCCCAGCCAAAACCACGATTCCACGTGGCCGCGATTCTAGGTGCCGCCAGTCCCCATGTCAACGCCGGGAAGCGGGTGGCGAATTGCGAGTAGCGCGAGCCTGGTCACTTCGCGTGCGCCGATCTCCCTCCGAATTCGGCGCCGGCCAGAACGGGGAGAACAAAAAGATTTGCCAGAATATCAATCACTGTACCCGCCAGGACGACCAGCCCAAACCGTTGCGTCGGAGGAAAACTGGAAAGCGCGAAAATCGCAAAGCCGGCGCCAATCACGACGTCCGAGTAAACGATCCCCCGCCATTGCTCTTCGCGCCCCTTCACCCATGCTGGCCACCCCTGCAGCCCTGCTCCTTGCGCCCTCCTCACTGCAAATACCAAATGAACCATGGAATCGATCGCCATGCCGATGCAGACGTTGGTTGCGGGCGCGGAAATGATGTCCACCGGAATATTCAGCAGCCCGATTCCACCCAGCATGCACAGTGGAACCAGGCTCAAGCTGAAGATCATGGCCGCCGTGGTCCTTAGGCTGCGGCCCACGATCCATGCCACGACGGTGAAAAAAAGCATCAGGCCCACCAGGCCTTTGACCAAGCTTGACGCCACCAGTCGGGCCAATTGTCCTTGCAGCTCGTACACGCCGCCCACCAGCACGGGCCGGAAGCCGTTGCGCCGCACCACCGACCGCAACTGGTCGACGACTTCAACGCGTGGCTGCTCTCTGCCATGTTCGTCCATGCGCAGATAGAACGCTGCCATGGACCGGTCCTTGGTGACAAAGGTGCTGGCCACGCGGTTGTATTTCGGTTCGTTCATGATGTTCAGCAGATGGTTCCAGCTAATCAGGAAAGCCAGCGGGCGGCGATGACCTTCGGCCATCAAAACCGGAAGCGAAATGGACGTTCCGACGCCCTTATGCTGCTCCAGAGCATCTTGCAGATCCCACATCTTCTCGTATTGTTCCTTGTTGTCCAGCTTGCTGCCGTCGGCGGCCGCTACGACCAGCGTGAGGGGGTTGGAGCCGCCGTTGCGGTCCACGTAGGAAAGTCCTTCGCGGGGTTCCTGGCCATTTTTGAAATAATCCAGCAGGCTGGGATCTGTATTCAATCGGCGCAATCCCAAGCTCAATCCGGCGCTGGCCAAAATTGTGATCACGCAAATCCACACGAATCTTCTCTGCCAGAACGGACCATCCTTCGCTTTGTGCTGCGCTTTCCTTTGCACCGCTCCCGCCCAATCCAGAAACGCCGGGTACATGAGATAAGCGCAGGCGAATGCCACGACGGCCCCCAGCGTTCCTCCGACGCCGAGCTCTTTCAGAGGCTTCGCCGGTACGATCAGCAGGCTTGCGAATCCCAGCGAAGCACACACCATGGACCAAAACGATGCTGGCAACGTTATCTGCCGTGCCTGCGATCCCAGACGGCCGGAGTCTGCGTGGCCGCGAGACAAGGTCTGCCAATTAAACGTCATATAGACCAGATGAGAGAGGGCGATTACAAAAACGATCGTCCCCAGATTCGCGGTGAGCACGCCGATCTTCTTTCCCAATGCAGCTTGAATCAGCAGGGTCGCCAGCACCGCGTTGCTGCACGTAACCAACATTCCCAGGGTGAGTTTCAACGATCGAAACAGGACCAGCATCACTGCTCCGAACAGCAGAAATGCGGTAAGACTGAAGACCTGGAAATCGTGCAGCAGATTGCGGCGAATCATCTCCGATACGTACGGCGCCCCGGCAATCTCGATGCGGAAGTCGTTCGCATTGAACTTCGCCACGACGGCTGCAATGCGGTTGGTTAATTGCTGTGGGTCCCGAGCGGAGACAAACATCACGATGTTGCTGGAGTGGCCATTTTCGGCAATCAGCAGGCGCGTCCATAACGGACTTTTTTCGGCGTCTTTCTCGTTCTTGGGGCCGTCGGCAAGGCTTTCGACGCTGTCCACGGACGGGATAGCATCGAGCTCGTCCGTCAAACGCCCCAGGCGTGCCAGGTAGTTCGGCGAGGAAATGTCCGGCGCTGCCACGGCAAGTATCATCTGGCTGTCGCCGCCGAACATGCGGTCGATTTTGTCCGATTCCTGAGCGATAGGATCGTGCGACGAGAAAAAGAAATTTTCATCGACATGAGGTTTCAGATCGACAAAAGTCGCGACCAAAGCCAAGAGAAGAACCGTGAGCGCCAGAAAAAGCCAACGACCCCATGAGTGTCCAAGGGATCCCAGCTTGCGGCGATGCTTTTTTTCCATCACTGTTGAGTTATGTACGCGCGCCAACGGCAGCCAAACCCGAAGCCCCTGCCTAGCCTAGCAGGCCTCGCAAGTTTCCGGCGTTACGCGGATCGCTGTAGATACAAACGGGGTAAACCGTTGAGCGAGAACGCTCGGTGCGTGCGGCCCCCAGCCGAGGGTCACCTGCGGCTGACTTTACGATCTCGCGATTGCGATGATTATGCCGCCCGTGACGATGAACATCCCGCCCACCAGGATTGCCACCGATGGAATCTGTTTGAATATCAGCCACGAGATCGCTTGAGCGGTGAGAAAGAAAAACACCACGTAGAGGCCCAGCAGTTTGCCGAAGTCCCACGGCGGCGCGTTGACAGTCCATCCGTATGCGAATAAGACGACCGCCGCGGCTGCAAACAGCGACGCCCTTTGCCAGAACAGAGCCTTGTGAAGCCCTGCCCTGATGACCGCGTCTCCGCCAGCCTCAAGCAACGCGGCGAGGAACAGAACAAGAATCGCTGTGCTGCGTGACATTGTTGCCCTCACAAATCAACGGCTGTGGTGTTTCATCTCACACGCTGCCGTGGAAAACACGGTGCAAAAGGCCGTCCCAAGAACCATGCGCGGAGTCGCGGCAGATGAATCAAACGGGATGAGCGCATCTTCGACGCACCGTTCCGGGGGCTCCACGTAAACGATTCGTTTTTGCCTGTGGACCACCTTTCCGGACCGGAAGTTCAACGGAGCGTTCGATCGGCGTCTGCAGCAAGCCCGCGTCGAAACCCGCACCCATCTCTACTGCTCGTAGTTCTCGACGATCTTGGCGGGACGCACTTTAGCTTCATCAGGGTCTTTGCCAAACTCGCGGAGTGCCCGGCGTTGCCGCAACAAGTCCCAGCACTGGTCGAGATGCACTTTCAGGTCAGCCAGGTGGGCGCGATCTTCACTGGTCAATTCACTTTTTGCGTAAAGCCGCTCTTCTTCCTTCACCAAACGATCGATGTTGCTGAGTACGGATACGTCGTTTTTATCCAGGGCCATGCACGCCTCCTGTCCAATATCGCACGGCCGGGTCCCTGCGCGTGGGCCGCGCGTCTCTACCGACCGACTATAACAAAACGATTCGTTCCTCGCAGAATCGCGGGCGACAAACCGAGCCGGGTATTGGCTCACCCAAACTGACGTCTGGCCAGTATCAAAGTCCAATTCCACCCCCGTTTTCAGTTCTGGCTTTACTGGGAGCTAGCGGTAGCCAGAAATGCTCAATAGCGGCTATGAACGAAGAACCCATTCGGTTACTCGAGCGGGCGGGCCCTCCCTCGTCTAAAACCTTGGCTGCAACCGACGAGTCCAGAACAGCCTTTTAAAGCCCAGGAGCGGTCCGGGCCTCTGGCGGTTTCAGAGTGATGGGGCGGTCGATTTGCGTTTTTAATACGATTGTCGTTTCCGTTTGCTCAATGCCGGGAATCGCGCGTAACTGCTCTGAGAGTTCTAGAAGCGCGGGGGTACTGGCTACGCGGACTTTGAGCATCATGCTGAGTTCCCCGGCGACGGAATGACATTCCTCTATCGCTGGAATGGCTCGCAGCGCATCTACTAGCTCCGAGCACGGTTTCGTTGCGCTGATCCCGACGAACGCCAGGACGGCGAGTCCCAGAGCGGGAGCGTCCAGCTTGATCGTCCATTGACGAATAATGCCGGCGCGTTCCAGTTTCAGCAGCCGGTCGTGAATCGAAGAAGGAGCCAGATGCACCATCTTGGCCAGATCTTCCAGGCGCCGGGAAGCGTTTTGCTGCAGGGCAGCGATCAGGGCGAAATCTTTTTTGTCCAGGCCCAAGAAACCCTCGCTCTACCGAAATTACTTCGGTATTTGTTAAATACTTCTGATTCTTATTGTAGCATGGAACGAATCATCCTAATATATTTCGCAGGAGGATCCATCCATGCAAGCTCTCATCGTTGTCGACGTCCAGAACGAATTCTCCGCTACCGGGCTGAGACCCGTCCCCAATCACGTGGACGCACTCGAGCACATTCGCCTTCGAGTACAGCAGGCCCGCCAGCTGCACCAGCCAATCGCCTGGATCATCCATTACAACAAGCCCACCGAATCCCGCGCATTTGTGCCGGGGACTTGGGGCGCGCAACCATCGCCGGGACTCGGCCCCGAACTTGGTTTCGGTCCCGAGAAACGCTTTGAAAAGGATGTCTATGGCGCGTTCACTGGGACAAGCCTGGAGGAGTGGCTGCGCTCCGTAGGGGCGCAGAGCGTGTTGCTGGTCGGTTTTTACACGCACATGTGCCTTTCCACCTCCGCTCGCGAGGCATTAGTCCGCGGATTTGATGTGGCCGTTGACCCTGACGCCACCGGCGCAAGGGATCTAGCCGACGAAGTTCTAGGACAGCTCAGTGCCGACGAGGTGCGCCGGTCCGCTTTGCTGCATTTGCAAAACATGGGTGTCACGATGAGGCGAAGCGAGCTGGCCGCGTCAACGGGCGCCGGCGACGCGCCGGCAAATTCACAGGTTCGCAGCGTCGCTGTGCAGTGAGAGCGCTTGAACGGAGCCGGGCGGGACCCACATGCTTACGGAGGGAAATCCTATCCAGCGGACTTGACGCGTTGCGGGACGCTTCCCGGTTCTGAAGCAACAGGCATCGGGACGGGCAACTTTACCGAGATTTTCGTACCCTTTTCATTCGACTGAATACTCATCGTTCCGCCAAAATAGCGGATACGTTCGCGCATTCCCGTAATTCCCACACCGGAACGCTGCCCTTGCATCCCAGCCAGCCTTTCAGCCGACATTCCCTTGCCAGCATCCTGAATCTCTAGGGAGACACAGTCGGGTCTGCGGGAAAGCCGAATGATCGCAGTCTTGCTTTCAGAATGGCGATGAATGTTGGTCAGAGATTCCTGTACGATGCGAAACACCGACAATTCCATTTCGGCGGAAAGCCTGCCGAAGTCTTGCACGACGTCAAGTTCGATCTTCAGGTCGCTGCGTTCCATCAGACCTTGCACGTACCAGAGGATCGCTTGCGATAAACCATTTTCATCCAACAACGGTGGATGCAGCAGATAGGACAGCGTGCGTATTTCTTTCGTTAGCTGTTGCACGAGCTCCTGGCTATCTTCCGCCGCCTTATCAACCGGCAGGCTTTGCCGCGCGCGTTCACTAATGTTGGCTAGATTCAAGCCCAATGCCGTCAGGATTTGCCCGGCGCTGTCGTGCAACTCGCGCGAAATTCGGCGCCGCTCGTCATCCTGGGTTTGCACCAGGCGGTTTGAGAGTCCCCGCAGCTGCTCGGATTGTTGCAGCACTTCCGCGTTTCGCTGCTCCAGCTCGCGCGTCCGGATGCGCACCTGGCCCTCGAGCCCCTGGGCCAGTTCCCGCAACCGCTCTTCACTTTGGCGTAATGCTCGCTCAATCCGTTTGGATTCAGTGATGTCGCGCGCCACTTTCGACGCGCCGACCACGCGGCCCGAGCTGTCCTTCACCGGCGAAATTGTCAGGGAAACTTCCAGCGTCGTGCCGTCCTTGCGCATGCGCACCGTCTCGAAATGGTCAACTCGTTCGCCGCGCTTCAGCTGCTCCAGAATCATTATTTCTTCATCCCGGTGCTCGCGCGGAATGATCAGGGTAATGTGCTGGCCAATCGCTTCTTTAGCGCTGTAACCGAACAACCGTTCCGCGCTCTTATTCCAACTACTGATGATTCCATTCAGGTTCTTGCTTACGATCGCATCGTCGGATGAATCAACGATGGCAACCAGCAAACCGGTTTGCTCGGCTGGCTCTTCCGCACCGGCAGCATCATTCTTCCGAGATGGAGTGGATTCCGTCGTGTTCTCGCCGCCGGTTGCAACAAGCGCAGTTCCGATTCGAGTGTCGGGGAGATTCTGGCGTGAGGATCGTACGTTTGCTCCGTTGTTTGAGGAGCCTGGGGCGGTCAGATCGTGGGCTAGTGTGTCCAGCGTCGGGAACAAATCTTGAAAGAGGTTATTTTTGGCAATACAAGCTGTAGCATCTACTTCCTGAGCCTGGCGCTGGATTATGGTGGCCTCGTTCTGGCTGACGATTACGACTTTGATTCCCGGCAGTTCTTCTCGAATGATGCGGGTGGCATCGAGGCCGTTCATCCGAGGCATCGAGATGTCCATGAGGATGACGTCCGGCCGAAGGCTCCTCGCTTTCTCCAAGGCTTCCAGTCCGTCCACGGCTTCGCCACATACAAGCCAGTCGGTGCGTAGCGTCAGCAGGGAGCGAATTCCGCGCCTGACGGCTTCGGTATCATCAACGATCAGGATGCGCATGGACGCCCATGGTCGATTGCCTCGGACGGAAAGTCCAAGCCTAGAAAAATTCACCTAAACGGCGCGGACAACCCCGATACAAGTGAGCAAAAACTTTACCGAAGCTCGCGCGCGCCAGCCATACAGGAATCACCCTAGTTACCGCCGCGAAATCGACGCTCCATTTTTTTGTGGCATCGCTTCTGCTTTTAAAGGCTGCGGGTTTTTTGGACGCTTCACTTTCGACGCGCACGGCGAACTACGGCGCTCCCATTTTTTGCCCGAGCCAATACGAGTTCTCGCGCAACCGTCCCGGCTCCGCGCGGCGTTCCCCGTGGAACACATCCCCTCTCGAAACTATGCGAATAGTGTCCTGTTTCGCACAGACGACTCGCGCACCGGAATGTTATTCGTAGGATTGCCGGCCTCGACCCCTCTCTGGCTAGTTCCCGCAGCCACGTTTTTCGCGCATGGACGCACTGCGCCAGGAGAATCTAGACGTGGACATGACCTGCGATCAAGCAGTCCCTCCGGCGAGTCGGGTCGCGCACTTGCGCGCGCCTGATCCATCCCTATGAGCTACCACGCCAACATCCCGCGCCGCTACGGCACGAACGACTTGCCGCAGCTCTCCGTTGCGGTGCGCTCGGCGCTGGGCACGATCTGGCATCCGATCAACAGCCTGCTCGAATGGTTCGGCGAACTGGGCCTGTTCGTCTGGCAAGTGCTGCGCTCGACGTTCAGACGTCCGTTCGAAGGCCTGGAACTGCTGCGACAGCTCGACGAAGTCGGCTCGAAATCCTTGCCGATGGTGGCGATGGCGGGCGCGGCGATTGGTGCGGTGCTCGCGCTCGAAAGCCGCCACAGCCTAGTGCGATTCGGCGCCAAATCCATGCTTCCCGCCGCCGTCATCTTCTCGATCATTCACGAAACGGGGCCGGTCATCACCGGCCTGGTGGTGTGCGGCCGCGTAGGCGCGGGCATCGGCGCGGAACTGGGCTCGATGAAGGTCACCGAGCAGATTGACGCGATCGAAGCCTCCGGCGTGAACGCCTACAAGCTGCTGGCCTTCACGCGCATCGTCGCCTGCATCTTGATGTTGCCGCTGCTGACGCTCGCCGCTGATTTCTGCGGCATCGTCACGGGCTGGATCGCCAACACCGCGGCCGAGCCGGTAGCGTTTCATAAATTTATTCACGCGGGATTTGCCGGCACCGGCTTCAGCGATTTTCTGGCGCCCACTTTTCGCACCATGGTGTTCGGCCTGATCATTGGCGTGATCGCCTGCTTCCAGGGAATGCGCAGCCAGGGCGGCACCGAAGGGGTGGGCCGCTCGGCCACCAGCGCCGTCGTCTTGTCGTCGCTGTTCGTGATGCTGGCTGACGTGATTCTGGTGAAATTGATTCTGGTGTTCTTCTCATGACGCCGCCAGCCACCGCATTCACGCCGCCGGAAATCGCTCGCAGCACAAAGGTCGCGACGCCAGACAGCGTGAAAAAAACCAGCGCAAACCCGGCGAGCGCGAACCCAAGGAGCGCCAGCCCCGCCGTGGTCGTGCAGGGCCTGCACAAATCCTACGGCGAGCAAAAAGTCTTGAACGGGCTGGATCTAACGGTCGGCAGCGGACAGACCGTTGCCGTCCTGGGCCGCAGCGGCACCGGCAAAAGCGTCCTGCTGCGACTGATCGTCGGCCTGCAGAAGCCCGACGCCGGCACAATTCAGATGCAAGGCCAGGAAATCACCGGCGCCAACCTGGAAGAAATGAACGAAATCAGAAAGAAGATCGGCTTCCTCTTCCAGCACGCCGCGCTCTACGATTCGCTCACGGTCGAAGAGAACATCTCCTTCCCCCTGCGCCGTCACACGGAAATGACCGCTGCGCAACGCTCCGAACGCGTAAGAGAATTGCTTGCCAGCGTCGGCATGGAAGCCGATTTGAATAAAATGCCCAGCGATATTTCCGGCGGCATGCAAAAACGCGTCGGCCTGGCGCGCGCCCTCGCGCTCGAACCCGGCATCCTGCTGCTGGATGAACCCACCGCGGGCCTGGATCCCATCACCTCGGGCGAAATCGATGAATTGATATTGAAGCTGCAAGAAGAGCGCGAAGTCGCCTCCATCGTCGTGACGCACGACTTGCACAGCGCGAAGGTGATCGCCGACCGCATCGTCCTGCTGCACGAAGGCAACGCGGTGATCGAAGGCACGTACGAGGAACTGGAGAAAAGCACGGACGAATTTGTCGTCGAATTTTTCAAACGGGATTCTTAGGGAGCGCATATGTCGAGAGCAGCCAGGCTAGGAGCCTTCATCATTGCCACGCTGGCAATTCTGGCGGTGGGCATCTTCATTATCGGCGACCGCCAATATCTTTTCAGCGATACCTATCGCCTGAAAGCGCAGTTCGCGACCGTCGTCGGCCTCGATGAAGGCGCGGAAGTGCGCGTCGGCGGAGTGCACAGCGGCAGCGTGCGCCGCGTGGACCTGCCGAAAAATCCCACCGATAAAATCACCGTGCTGATGGATTTGCAGCGCTCCACGCACGACATCATCAAACAAGATTCCGTCGCCGCCATTCAGACCGAGGGTTTGCTGGGCAATGAATACGTTTCGATCTCGTTCGGCAGCGCGCAGGCTTTGAACGTTCGCGATGGAGACACCATCGCGAGCGTGCCGCCGCTGGTTCTTGCCGACATCATCAAGAAGGCCGACGCCATCATGGATAGCAGCAAAGAAGCCGTCGCCAACACCACCGTCGTAACCGCCAATCTGAAATCCATCAGCGGCAAAATTGACGACGGGCAGGGCACGATCGGCGCGCTCGTCAATAACAAGGAAATGTACGACAACCTGCAGACGACCACCGCCGGACTGCGCGACGCGACGGTTCACGCCCAAGCCGGCATCGCCGACTTCCAGGAAAATATGGAAGCGCTGAAACAAAATTTCCTGCTGCGCGGCTATTTCAAGAAACGCGGCTACGAGGATTCCGCCGAGCTGGTGAAAAACCAGATCCCCAGTCTGCCAGACGGCGTTCCGATGAAGACGTTCAACTACGATCCCAAGAGCCTTTTCGACAAAATCGACACGGCTAAACTGAAGAACGAAGGTTCGCTGGCAGCCGCCGGGAAATTTCTCGCAGGAAACGAATTCGGCGTAGCCGTGGTGGTGGTTTATAGCGGCATGACCGGCGACGCGCAGAAGGATCTCGTCTTGACCCAAGCGCGCGCCTCTGTAATCCGCGCCTTCCTGGTTGGGAATTTCGGCTTCGACGACACGCAGCTGAAAATTCTGGGCATGGGCAAAAAGGTCGGCGCCGCCGCCGACGCGCCACCCGCTGGCTCGGTCCCTGCCGCCCCAGTCACCGCAACCGCTCCTGAATCCCCCTGGGGCGAAATCGAAATCATCGTTTTCCCACCGGGCACCGACATCCCGGCCAATCAACAAGCCAGTATTCCCGCCACACTCCACCAATAAATTCGCGCGCGAGTAATGATCGGTCGAGTACTGCTTCTTGCCGCGGGCTAAGGGCGGAGGAAAGTTTAGCGAGCGTAAACGAAGGTCGGGTAGCCGCGCCCGCGCAGCCACCGCTGGTTCACGCCCAACTAGCGTCGCTTTTGTCGGGTAATCCGCTCCGATCAGGTCCTGCCAGCAACACACCCATCAGCACGCGCCTGCAGCAGTCGACGCTCTCGCGCATTGCGTGTCAGCGCAGCCGCGCGCTGGAACTCCGCGCGAGCTTCATCGAGGCGGCCGAGTTTCTTCAGCAGATCGCCGCGCACGCTCGGCAGCAGATGATAATTCTCGAGCGCGCCTTCTGCGTTCAGCGTATCCACCACTTCCAGGCCCGCCGCCGCACCGGACGCCATCGAAACCGCGACCGCGCGATTCAAATCAATCACAGGAGACGGCGCAATCCGCGCGAGCGCTTCATACAGCGCGACGATCCGCGGCCAATCCGTTTCCTCCGCCCTTCGCGCCCGCGCATGGCAAGCCGCAATCTCGGCCTGCAGAACGTACGGTCCCTGGCCAGCCGCATCCAGTTGCGAAGCCTGCTCCAGCGCCGCCAGTCCGCGACGGATCAGAAGCTGGTCCCACGCCGCCCGGTTCTGCTCGAGCAGTAAAATCGGCGCGCCCGCTTCGTCCACGCGCGCGGCGAAACGCGACGCTTGTATCTCCATCAGCGCCACCAATCCGTGAACTTCGGGTTCTTGCGAGGCGAGCCCAGCCAAAACGCGCCCCAGCCGCAGCGCGTCCTGGCACAGCGCCGGCCGCAGCCAATCGTCACCGGCAGTCGCCGCATAGCCCTCATTGAAAATCAGATAAATCACCGCGAGCACCGATGAAAGCCGCGCCGCTAGCTCCTCGCCCCGCGGCACCTCAAACGGCACGCGCTTTTCCGCCAGCGTGCGCTTCGCCCGCACAATGCGCTGCGCCACAGTCGTCTCGGGCACCAGAAACGCGCGCGCGATTTCCTCCGTGGTGAGGCCGCCCAGCAAACGCAGCGTCAAGGCCACACGCGCCTCGCTCGGCAGCACCGGATGGCAGGAGATGAAGACCAGCCGCAGAAGATCGTCGCCGACATTGTCATCGAGAGCGGCTGCAAAATCCGGCACGGCCATTTCTTTCTCTTCCATCTCGCGGCCGAGCTCTTCGTGCTTGCGCTGCAGCCGCGCGTTGCGGCGGAAATGATCAACGGCGCGATGCTTGGCCGTGGCCATCAGCCAGGCGCCGGGATTGTCCGGAATGCCCGACTCCGGCCACTGCTCGAGAGCGGCAACCAGCGCGTCCTGCGCCAGATCCTCGGCGATGCCTACGTCGCGCACCATCCGCGTCAAAGCGGCGATCAGCCTGGGCGATTCCATTCGCCAGACGGCGTCAATCGCGCGATAGGTGTCGGTAGCAGTCACGGCTACCCATCACACCACCTTCGGTCTGACCGCGCAAGCAAGCCCAGCTGGGCCAAACAGCGCTCCGCAAATGCCCGGCCTCGCGCGCAAAGATGATCCGCCGCAGAAAGCGCTCTTACTTTTTAGCAGTGCAATCTTGCTGCATCATCATCATCTCGCGAACTTCCGTCTCGCCCTCCCATCCCGGCCAGTGTTTCTTGTGCAACTCCATGAAATGCCGCGCTCCCTCGATCGCCGCTTCCTTCGATTTCAGCTCGAACAGTGCGTACCCGCCGATAATCTCTTTCGCCTCGGTAAAGGGTCCGTCCGTCACGGTGACGCGCCCGCCCGAGAGCCTCACGCTCGCTCCCGCCGCAGTCGGCAACAGTCCGCCGTTCCCCAGCAGGGTGCCGTTCTTGATCGCCTCTTCGGTGAGTTTGCCAATGGCATCCATTAATTCTTTGGGCGGCATGCCTTGTGCTTCCTTATGCTTCACGATCATCATGTAACGCATCGTCGTTTCTCCTTGTTGGTTTCGGGTTCCGTGCCCTATGCCCGGCCACTGTCCACCCGCCGCACTTTACCTCTACCTATGCGTCGAACGAACCTCCATGAAATCGACAGATCGAATTAATTCTTTTCACTCCGCGGTACACCGAGCGGACTTTTCGCTCCGGCAACCGCGTCGTGAGAGCGCTCCGCTTCCTCACCGCGCGAAATCCGCCGCTTCAAATACCGGCCGAATTTCCACCTCCATGTCCCGATCAAACGGCGCGCGCTTCAGCCATTCCACCGCTTCTTCCATGGAGCGCACTTGCCAAATCCAGTAGCCGGCAACCAGTTCCTTGGTTTCGGTGAACGGCCCGTCAATCACCGTGCGCTGCGGCCCTGAAAACTTCACCCGCTTGCCTTTCGAGCTGGGATGCAATCCATCGCCTGCCAGCATCACGCCCGCCTGTATCAGTTCCTGATTGAATTTCCCCATCTCGGCGAGCAGCTTCGGAGTGGGCATAATGCCCGCCTCGGAATCCTTGCTCGCTTTCACTAAAACGATAACCCGCATCGCATTTTCTCCTTGTCCTGAATTGCGGCTGGATCCCGGCCAGTGCTGGCGCACGGACCCCCGCTACTGACGCGTCGAACGAAGAGTGGTCAGATCGACAAATCCTGTATTTTATTTTGGATATTCTTTGAGTTCGTCTGCGAAGCAATCGCCGTCAAGACCGCCCCAGCGGTTACCAGACACAACGGCCACAATGATAGCAATATCTTGCACGCGCTCCGCGCAAAGCCTACGCGATCGTAGAGGTAGTACTGGACCACTCGCGATGCGCCTAAACCGACAGCGGCCACTGCACCAAATGTCTGTGTCGCATCAGCGCTTGCACCAATAAGACCTGTCAATCGCGCGGTTGCGTCCGTTATATTCTCGAACAAGATGAAAAGCCCGAGCCCGATAAGCGCGATCCCCGCGATTGTGCTTAAATTCTGATAGAGCCCACGCCGCCTCGCCATAACCATCTCCCGAGGCGCGCTTGCCTCGCCTCTACCTACACGTCGAAGGAGAAGACGCGAAATCGACACCCACACCGGGATTAATTTGTGAACGGTTTCGATGTACTCGCTTGCGGCTCTCCAGGAACTTGGCTCATAACTCCTGTCGAATCAATAAACGAATCTCGCCAAGTTTCTGGCACAGCGACGCGTCGAAGACGCAGTCAGGGCTTATTAGCAACCAGATGTCGCGGTGCGGCGCCAGGAGGCCGGCGAAGTCTAGAGCGATTGACCCAACAGCCGGATGCCTTCGCGAATCCCTTGCTCGTTCATGCGCGAGTAGCCGAGCATCAGGCCTGTGCGCGAAGGGCGCGCCAGGTAGTATCCGGATATTCCGTACACGCCCACTCCACGCGCTGCGGCGTGCTGAATCACCTCGTCTTCCGCAATGCGTTTGTCGGTGGGCCACAGCACCACGTGCGTGCCCGCGCTGTCGCCAGCGACCTCCACGCGGTCTCCCAGATATTCGCCAATGGCGTCCAGCAGCGCCGTGCGATGCGCCGTGTTCCTCCGCCGCACGCGCCGCAGATGGCGCTCGTACATCCCCGTGGATATAAATTCGGCCAGCGTTTCCTGCTCGAGCGTCGCCGTGTGCCGGTCGCACAACCATTTTGCCGCGGTGAACGCCGCCACCAGCGACTTCGGCGCGATCAAATACCCAATGCGCAGCGCCGAAAAAATCGTGCGCGAAAACGTGCCCACATAAATGACGCGACCCTCGCTGTCCAGGCCCTGCAAAGATTCCAGTGGCTGCCCCTCATAGCGAAATTCACCGTCGTAATCATCCTCCACCACCACAGCATCTTTGCGTCGCGCCCAATCCAGCAATGCCAGCCGTCGCGCCAGCGGCAAAATTGCGCCGGTAGGAAACTGATGTGAAGGCGTCACAAATGCCACGCGCGCGCGCCGCGGCAGCGCATCAGGACGCAAGCCGTCACGATCCACCGGCACCGGCAGCGACCGTGCGCCCGCCGCACGCAACACCTCGCGCGTGCCCTGATACTGCGGATCCTCGACGGCCACCGGGTCGCCGCGTTCAATCAACACGCGCGTGATCAAATCGAGCGCCTGTTGCGATCCGTTCACCACAATCACTTGCGACGCATCGCAAATCACCGCGCGCGACCGCCGCAAATGCACCGAAATCGCCTCGCGCAACGCCAAACTTCCCCCCGCCGTACCGTAGTCCAGCTGACGCACCGGCGCCTGGCGCGCGTGCCGCAGCAAGATCCGCCGCCACATCTGATACGGAAAAGTTTCCACGTCGCCACGGCCGCCATACGCAAAATCGTAGCGCAGCGGAATCGAGCGCCGCCCGGGAAAATCCACACTCGAGCCGGCAGCCGCGGCTATCGATCCGTAGCGAGAGAGGTGCAGCTTGGCGGCTCGCTCCAGTGGTCGTTTCGCAACGCCGCCGCGGCTCAAGTCGGCAGATACATACGTCCCGGAACCGCCGCGCCCCGCGGCAAATCCCTCCGCCACTAGCTGATCGTAAGCCAGCAACACCACGGTCCGGGAAATTCCCAGCTCAGCGGCCATTTCGCGCGTCGAAGGCAGCCGCTCCGCAGCGCGGATTGTGCCGGAAAGAATGGCCTGCCGCAGCCCGCGGTAGACCTGACGGAACAGCGGCTCGCCGCGCCTCGAAAGTGGTATCACCAATCGCATAAAAAGTGGTTATAGCAAAATACCACAAGCTCCGTCAATCTGCTATCGGGCTGGCGCGCAGTTCGCAGCACAGGCCCGGCGGCGGGCAAGATCTGTCGCTCGACCGTCAACGATCAGGAGAAGAAAATGAAACTGCTCTGGAGTATCGGAAGTTATTTCGCACTGTGCGCGCTGGGCTGCCTGCTGCAAACCGCTCCAGCAATCATGCAAGCCGCGTCGGCAGTGACGCAGTCGCCGCACGATGGCCAGCACGATTTCGACTTCAATCTCGGCACCTGGCACACGCACATCAA
>Ga0209116_1000015_pt1 | contig 25425 bp, 24 predicted proteins | sample BlaSpr_A8_OM2_O1_FD_187975 | JGI IMG/M metagenome (GOLD analysis project Ga0209116, IMG submission 187975) | Forest soil microbial communities from Thunder Bay, Ontario, Canada - Black Spruce, Ontario site 2_A8_OM2_O1 (SPAdes) (version 2) | ecosystem: Environmental > Terrestrial > Soil > Boreal...
GGTTACGCGGAGCCCCGGGGATGAGCGTGCTGCCAAATCTCCCGAAGATTCTGCTGATCGACAGCAATGTCTATTTTTCAAAACGTCTAACTGATGCTTTGCAGCAGCAGGGCTTCGAAATCGTTCCGAGCACGCAGGCAGCGTACGCGCTTACCATGCTCGAATGGAATGCTCCTACCGCGATCCTTTGCGCTACGAACTTGCGCGACATGGGCGCGCTCGAAATGGCCCCCATTCTGCGCGCGGATCCTAAGACTGCAAACATTCCGCTGATCGCAATCGGAGGAGGGGGAGGAGATCAGGCGTTGCTAGAAGCATATCGCGCGGGTTGCGATGATTTCGTGGACCGGCGCCGGTCCCCTGCGGACATTGCGGCGCATGTGCGGAGTTTTCTTTTGAGCCGGCAGGAGGGCTTTCAGCCCACGCAGATGCTGTCGACCGCCGACACGGACTTGAGCGGCAGTCTTTCGCATCTGGATCTCCCGGGTGTGATCCAGATGCTCGAACAGGCGCGCCAAACAGGGGGCCTGCACGTCAACGCCGGCGAGACTGATGGCATCATTTTTTTCGAGGCCGGACAAATTTTTCACGCCGAGTGCGGGACGGCGTTTGGGGACGAAGCCGTAACAGAAATCGTCAAAACGTGCCAGGGAGCCGCGAAGGGCGTTTACAAATTCGTGTACGGAGCAAGCGCTGCGCAGCGGACGGTGCTGCGATCCGCCACCGATCTTTTGCTTGATGCCATGCGAGAATTCGACGAAGGCGAACGCGACGAGATCGAGAAGGAAGTGTCATGAGCGAAATACAAAACCCAACAGCTGCGCGGACTCCCACGGTCTATTTCATCGACGATAGCGCCACCATGCGCGAAGTGATCAAGATCGCTTTTCGGAAGGAGAATATCCACGTGATCACCTGCGCGGACGCCGCTTCGGCGCTCGAGCAGTTCAACCAGATCGCTCCGGATGCGGTGATTACCGACGTGATCATGCCGGACAAAGACGGTTACGAAGTTTGCGAATTTATCAAGCAGCACTATCGATTCGGCAAGACGCCGGTAATTTTGATGTCAGGTGTCGTCAACCGCTCGGTTGCGGAGCGCGCGACGGCGGTGAAGGCCGACGAGTTGATACGGAAGCCATTTCAACCGCAGGATCTGATCGTTCGCGTCAAGAACCTGCTGCATCCCACAATTTCCGGAGCGCCTCGCGGGATCGAGAGCGAGGATGCGGCTGAGATATCATCGCGAATGGCGTCACGTGCGTTGACCGGCTTGTTTTCCCCGAATCCCGCGAACGCTTCCGCAACCGTTACGGTTGCTCCGCCGTTTGCTCCTCCGGCTCCGGCTCCGGCTGCCCCAGCCAGGAACCGTTCACTTCCGGAGACGGCTGTCTCGCGCGCCCCGGCGCAATCAACTGCGGAAATTCAGAAATTACGCAACGAGCTACGCCGCCTCGAGCTTTTTGTTAAAAAATTGCAGGCCGAACTCGAGGCTGAGCACCAATATTGCGCGGCGCTGGAAGCCCATTTCAAAGCACTGCAAGAATCCGAAGACTCGCATTGAACCCGTCTATTTAATCAAGCGCCTTGGAATGCAGAAAATCGCGCGCAACCTCGGCAATGTCGCGGTGTTCCCCATCCACGGCATAATTCATCTTTCGCATTTCCGCGTCGGAAATCTTTCCACCCAATTCTTCGATAGCGGAACGCATTTCCGGAAAACGCGCGAGCGTATCCTGGCGAACGATGGGCACCGCTTCGTAGGGCGGAAAATAATGTTTGTCGTCATCGAGGATCACCAGATCGCGTGCCGCGAGCAATCCGTCGGTAGAATTCCCGGCGACTAAATCCACCTGCTTATCCAGCAGCGCGCGATAGAGCAATCCCAGATCGAGGATGCGCGGCGTCGAACTAAATTCCAACCCATACACTTTTGCAAGACCGGCATATCCGTCCGGACGCTCCATGAATTCGTATCCGAATCCGGCTCGCCACTGCGGAGTGTAAGGCCTCGCGTCGTCAATGGTCTTCAAATGCAATCGGCGGGCGTCTTCACCGCGCACCACGATAGCAAACGTATTATTGAACCCGAGCGAAGGCATCACCTCCAGTCCAAAGCGCTGCTTATATTCGCTTTTCACGCGAGCGAATACGGTCGAAGGGTCGCTCTGAATCGGGTCATGCAGAATCGCGGTCAATGCCGTGCCGGTGTATTCCACGTACGCATCAATTCGGCCGGAGAGCAGCGCCTGCTGGCAAATGTAGGAACCAGCCAGATAAAAGCGCCTGATGACCGACCGATGAAGGCGAGCCTCAAGATGCTGCGCGACGATTTCGGCAAGAAGCGCTTGCTCGGAAAAGTTTTTGGAACCGATAACGATCGTGTCGTGGCGCCCGTTGTAGCAGGAGGCGAGCAGAACTATCAGGCAAACGATGGCAAAACTTCGCCGTGCAATCATGATTGCGCAGGCCGCAGCCTACGCTCCAGCAAGCTCAATATAAAATCAGCCAGGAGTGCGAGCGCAGCCGCCGGAATCGCTCCAGCGAGAATCAACTGGTCGTTCACCATTGCAAGTCCGCGAAAAATGAATTCGCCCAGGCCGCCGGCGCCCACTGCAGCCGCAATCGTCGCGATGCCGATGGTGAGTACCGTCGCAACGCGCACACCCGCGAGGATTGTGGGCACGGAAAGCGGAAGTTCGACTTGGAACAGAATCTGATTTTCGGTCATCCCCATCCCGCGGGCCGCTTCCCTGACCGCCGCATTCACACTGCTAATGCCTGTAGAAGTGTTGCGAATAATCGGAAGCAGTGCGTACAACATCAGAGCGGTGATCACCAAACGGTCTGCGCGATCCCCGAGCCACGGCACCGGTAACAAGAACCCGAATAGCGCGAGGCTGGGAATTGTCTCGGCAATATTCGCTCCGCCCAGGATCGGCTTCGAAAGCCAGGGATGGCGCGTGACGATAATTCCGAGCGGAACGCCGAGGGCGACCGCCAGCAGCATGGATATGCCGACGAGCCAAATGTGTTCGAGCGTCGCCTGCCCAATTTCGCGCTGATGTCGAATAAAGAAATCAATGAGGCTCATTGGCCCTCTCGGCTTCTTCGTACATCCGAAAATTCGCAACGTACGCAGCGGCCACGGGCTCCTGAGCCGACAAAAACTCCCTGGCCGAAAAGATTCCGGCCAATTTTCCCCCGTCGAGCAATGCGATCCGCGTGGCAAGCAGCAGAGATTCGCCTACATCATGAGTTACCATCACAATCGTTTTTCGCAGACGCCGCTGAAGCTGCTGGAACTCCTTGAGCAGCTCACCGGTGGTGAGCGGATCGAGCGCTCCGAATGGCTCGTCCATCAATAAAATCGGAGGGTCCACAGCCAATGCTCGCGCGATACCTACGCGCTGGCGCTGCCCTCCGGACAGCTCGTGCGGATATCTTCTCGAAAATGTATCCGGATCGAGGCCTACGAGGCTCAGGAGTTCCTTCACGCGCGCGCGAATTCGCTCTGCCGGCCACTGTTCGAGCCGCGGAATCAAGGAGACGTTCTGCTCGATCGTGAAATGCGGAAACAGGCCGATTTCTTGTATGACGTAGCCGATATGCCGGCGTAGCGCAATCGCATCCCAGCGGAGGGTCGATTTACCTTCAACGAGAATTTCCCCGTCGCTCGGGTCGAGCATCCGATTTATCAGCTTGAGGGCCGTCGTCTTTCCGGCACCGCTGCGGCCCAGCAAAGCCAACGTCTCGCCGCGGCCTACAGCGACACTCACGTCTTCTAAAAGCGATTGACCGTTCGGCAGACGATAACCGGCTTTTCGGAATTCGATGATGGGTTCGCGTGCGGAGTCAGGATCGGGTTCGACTTTCATTCGGAGCGGTGACAGGCACCGCGTCTGGCGAGGCTAACAAGCTCTGCAGCGCGCTGTCAAACACATGACGCCAACGCGCTCCGACCTGGATCACTTGCTGCCGATGAACTTTCGAATCGCCAGCAGCACGTCAACCATCATCGGTTCCGTGAGTTTCCCGGTGAATGTATTCTGCTGGCTGGGATGATAGGAGACAAATAGCCGTGGCAGCCCGCCGGGCAACTGATAATTCGCTCCGTGACGAAGCGGGTACTTTGCGAATCCATCGATCTGCCCATTTTTCTTGAGCAGTCCCAAGTAAGTGCGTAACGCAATGCCTCCCAACGCAAGGATCGCGCGCGGCCGAATCAGCTGCAGTTCCCTTTCAAAATATGGCAAGCAGTTTGCCAATTCTGATGGAAGCGGTTTGTTCTGCGGAGGAGCGCATCGAATCGTCGCCGCAATATAGACATTTTTCAACTTCAGCCCGTCGCCTCGATGCGTGGAATTCGGCTGGTTCGAAAAGCCGGTTTCGTAAAGCGCCTTATAAAGGAAGTCTCCCGAGCGGTCGCCGGTGAAAACCCTTCCCGTTCGATTTCCGCCGTGAGCTGCAGGCGCAAGACCCAAAATCAGCAGTTTCGCATGCGGGTCGCCGAAACCCGGGACCGGCTTGCCCCAGTAGTCCCAGTCCATGAACGCTCGGCGCTTTTCAGCCGCTACTTTCTCGCGGTAGCAGACGAGACGCGGACATTTACGGCACCGTACGATCTGTCGGTTTAGTTGGTCGAGTGTTTGCAAATTCTGTCCGGCAAAAATACTATGAACCCCACCAAGCGTTGCGAGCGTCTATTCTAGTTGAGGAATGCGCGCGGATGCTCTTGTGCTTTCCATATTTTCTTCTACGATGAAAGCCCTTTACAGCCCCGGAAGCATTCTCGGACGACATGAATAACACGCGCGAGAAAATAGTAATCGTCGAAGCCGACCCAATCGCGCTTGAGACCCTGCGCTCGGCACTCGACACCGCCGGGTACGACGTGGCGGCGTTCGGCAGCGCGGTCGAAGCGCTTGACGCGATTCACAACGCCGGAGCCAATCTGCTGCTGATGAACGCTCATGCCCGTAATGTATTGGATGCAGACGGGCCACACCCTCGCGAAACCATCGCCACAATTCGCGGCTCCGCCGCCACGGAAATGGTAGGCGTGATTCTGCTGGTTGGCTCATCGATTGAAGAGCGTACGGAAGCTTTGAATTTTGGCGCGGACGACGCGATTTCCCAGCCATATGATTCCAGCGAGCTGTTAGCTCGTGTCCGCAACCAATTGCGAATGTTCCGCGCGCAGAAACAGTTGCGCGAAGAAACGCGAATCGCGATCGAAGGCCAGCAAATTGCCCACACGGCATTCGAAGCTATCGCTGTCACAGAAAAGATGGCGAATAATGCCTCCTCGCTCGACCACAAGCTCAAGTTTGGGTTCGCCGCCATCTGCGCGATCGTTTTGGTCATGGCCGGAGTGTACTTTCTGTTTGCGCGCAGCGCGCAAAAGGAAACGCAGCGAGGGAATGCTTTCATTACTCGGTTCGAAGGTGGAATCGTTCGCCAGCAGGATTTGATTTCCGAATCGCGCAAACTCCGCACGCAACAGGGAACGCCGGGTGCGAAAGATGACCTTCAGAAACAAGCCGCAGATTTAAAAGCGAAGATGGCAAGTGCAGCTCCGGAAGACACAATCACCCTGCAGAAACAACTCGAGGAGACCAATGCGCGGCTCGCGCGTATCGAGCAGGAAGGCCAAGGAGCCCAAACTCTGATTCCGGCGGACGTGCAGAGCGTTTGCCTGTTGCATGTTTCAGTGGCACTCCGCGATACAAATACGGGGCAACGCCTCCGTTATGCGGGTCTCAACCAGCAAGGGCAGCCATTGCAGGATAGCGGAGGCGACCCCATTCTTACGCTTGAAGGCCATGGGCCGGAAGTAAAAATCGATATTTTTGGCACCGGTTTTGTGGCTGGCCCGAACGGACGGGTCATGACCAATCATCATGTGGCCGAACCGTGGTGGAAAACTGACGACTTCAAAGTGTTTACGGACCAGGGATACCAACCGGAAATTTCAGCCATTCGTGCTTATTTCCCGGGTGATCCGCGCGCGTTCCACGCGGAAGTGCAGCAGATTTCTCCGGAGACAGATCTCGCTACGATGCGTGTGGACATGCAGGATCTTAAACGTTCTGTTCTTTTGGTCGATTGGAACCAGGGAGCCGCAGTCACAGGACAGCCCGTAATCCTGATGGGTTATGCCACCGGGCTCGCGGCCATTCTTGCTCGCACTGATGAAGATACCGCCCAGGAAATCATCTCTCATAATGGCATAGACGTTTCCAAGGTGCTCGATGACTTGGCGCATCGTAACTTGATTCGACCACTCATCACACAAGGGCATATTGGCGACATTCTTCCGGACAAGATTGTTTTCGATGCGCAGACAACGAACGGCGGTTCCGGCGGCCCACTATTCAACCGCAAAGGAAAAGTGATCGGCGTTACCTATGCCGTGCTGAAGGGCTTCGGCGGTTCAAATTTTGGAATCCCCATAAAATTCTCGGAGCCGCTGCTGGGGGCTGCGCCGCCGGCGCCATAGCCATCACCGCTTCGCGAATCCTTTAACCTCTTGAGATCTCAGGTCTGGGGGCAAATTGACTTCCGCAAGCCGCACAACTAGCATATTCATAGCGATTCTCCCTTTAGGGCTCACCTGAAGGTGTATTGTGCCGCGTCGCAATTGACGTAAATTCGCCCATGGAAATCAGCGCGCGCTCGAAAAACATTTTGGAACGAATTGTCGAAGCACGCCGCGAGTCCGTCGCGCATCGCAAGCGCGTGCTCCCCGAGGCTGCGCTCCGGATGGCGGTCGAAAAGAAAGTTGCGGCACCTCGCGATTTCCCCTCTGCGCTTACAAGGCCCGGCGTCCGCATTATTGCGGAAATGAAGAAGGCCTCTCCGTCTTGCGGCGTCATCCGTTCAGACTTCGCCCCGGCTCTCTTGGCTGCGGATCTAGAGAAAGCAGGCGCAACCGCGCTGTCCGTACTGACCGAAGAAGATTTCTTTTCTGGTTCGCTGGCCGATTTGAAAGAAGCCAGCCGCGTAACAAGCATTCCGATCTTGCGGAAGGATTTCATCCTGGATCCGTGGCAGGTATGGGAAACACGCGCAGCCGGCGCCGATTCTTTTCTTCTAATCGCTGCAGTCTTGGACGATGAAACCTTTCGCGCGTTGCTGGCCTTGGGGCGTTCGCTGAAGATGGAGCCCTTGGTCGAGGTTCATACGCACGAAGAACTGGATCGCGTGCTTTCAGCCGGCGCGCAAATCATAGGCGTCAACAATCGCGACCTGCAGGACTTCAGCGTACATCTGAAAACATCGCTCGAATTGGTGCAAGCAATTCCGCAGGATTGCATCGCCGTCAGCGAGTCCGGCCTTCGAACGCGCGAGGATCTCGTTCGGCTGAGCCAAGCCGGGTTTGATGCTTTTCTCATCGGAGAGCGTCTGATGCAACAAGATGATCCGGGCCACGCTTTGCGCGCTCTGCTCGAACCCTGCGCGATGGAAAATCCCGGCCAGGCTGGCGACGAGACGCGATGGTAAAAGTAAAAATATGCGGGATCACGAATCTAAGGGACGCCCGCCAAGCTTTCAAAGCGGGAGCGGACTTCCTCGGATTTAATTTTTATCCGCGCAGCCCGCGGTACGTAACGCCGCGCACGGCCCGTCTGATTTTGGGTCGCTTGCCCAAAAAAGTCGCGTCCGTGGGAGTATTTGTGAATGAGCGCGAGGACGAAATGCTGAGGATCGCGCGCCAGGTCGGCCTGGACTATCTTCAGCTGCACGGCGAGGAGTCGCCCACGACTATCGCGCATCTTGCGCGAACCTTGCCTGTCATTAAGGCGGTTCGCGTGCGGGATTCATTCCGCGCAGCTAAACTCAATCGTTACAAACATGTCTCCGCATTCTTGCTCGACGGCTTCGATCGTCGCCGCCACGGCGGAAGCGGCAAGACTTTTCGCTGGAACATGGCGCTTCGCGCAAAACGTGCCGGCCACATTTTCCTGGCCGGAGGCCTGACGCCGGAAAATGTTTCCGCAGCGATTCGCTCCGCCAAGCCATACGCGGTCGATGTTTGCAGCGGTGTGGAAACGAAGCCGGGCAAGAAAGACCCTGCGCTCGTCGTGAACTTCATACGAGCCGTGCGGACTTCCCAGAGGGCCGCGTGATGAGCGCAGCGCCACAAACAGTGCCGGATTCACGCGGGCGCTACGGTCCCTTCGGCGGCCGCTACGTCCCAGAAACACTCGTCGCGCCACTCGAGGAACTCGAGCGAGCCTATGCCGAAGCCCGCGCGGACCAGAGCTTTCAGAAGGAGCTCGATGATCTGCTGCGTAATTTTGCCGGCAGGCCAACGCCGCTGCAATTCGCATCGCGTCTTACCGAACAACTCGCTGGCCCTCGCATCTATCTGAAGCGCGAAGACCTGCTCCACACCGGCGCGCACAAAATAAATAACGCCCTGGGCCAGGGCCTCCTCGCGCGACGCATGGGAAAAAAGCGAATCATTGCGGAAACCGGCGCGGGCCAGCATGGGGTAGCAACCGCTGCCGTCGCAGCTCGCCTTGGTCTTAGTTGCACGATTTACATGGGCACCGAGGACATGGAACGCCAGCGGCTGAATGTTTTTCGCATGCGGCTGCTGGGCGCGGAAGTGACGGGGGTGGATTCGGGTAGTCGAACGCTGAAGGATGCGATCAATGAGGCTATGCGCGATTGGGTGACGAACGTGCGCACGTCTCACTATCTCCTGGGATCAGTTCTCGGCGCGCACCCTTACCCCCTAATTGTGCGGGATTTTCAGAAAATTATCGGCGAAGAAGCTCGCGAACAAATTCTGCGCGCCGAAGGACGGCTCCCCGATCATTTGTTTGCGTGCGTCGGCGGCGGATCGAATGCCATTGGACTCTTCCATGCGTTTCTCGGCGACGCGAAGGTGAAAATGCTCGGCGTGGAGGCTGGCGGCCGCGGAAAATCGCTGGGCGAGCATGCAGCGCGTCTTGCTGCGGCAGAAGGATTCGCCGGCGCACGACCCGGCGTTCTGCAAGGTACTTACACCTATTTGTTGCAGACCGCGGATGGCCAAATCTCGACAACTCATTCTGTGTCTGCGGGGCTCGATTATCCCGGAGTCGGCCCCGAACACGCTTGGCTAGCACAACGGGGCCGCGCAGAATACACAGCCGCCGGCGATGGAGAAGCGGTGGAAGCTGCACGCACGCTCGCGCGCATCGAAGGAATTATTCCCGCGCTTGAATCCGCACACGCTTTGGCGGAACTTATACGCCGCGCGCCCAAAATGGGCAAAGATGAAGTAGTGATCCTGAATCTATCCGGCCGCGGCGACAAAGATATGGAAATCCTGTCTCGCTATGTCTAACTCTCCCAGTTCAAAGTCCTCGGGCGAGAACGTGGCAAGCGCCCGCGCTGGTTCAAGGCCTGCCACTGAAAAACGTGCCGGGAGAATAGAACGCAAGTTTAGGGCACTTGCAGATGCCAGCGAACTTGGGCTCATAGCGTACATCACAGCGGGAGATCCTTCGCTCGAAGCCAGCGCCAAAATCGTAGCGGCCGCTGCGGAAGCAGGCGCGGACATCATCGAGATCGGCGTCCCCTTCAGCGATCCGGTGGCGGACGGTCCGGTCATTCAGCGAGCGAGCGAACGCGCGTTACGCAGCGGGACAACTCTTGCCGGCGTCCTCGAACTCGTCCGCAACCTGCGCACGCGCACGGACGTGCCGTTGGTGCTCTTCAGTTATTTCAATCCTCTCCTGCAGATGGGTCTGGAGAAATTCGCCGAAGCTGCGGCCTCAGCTGGCGCCGACGGCGTGCTTGCCACCGATTTGACGCCGGAGGAAGCGGGAGAGTATCGCACTGCTCTGCATGGCCAAGGTCTAGACACGGTATTTCTCGCAGCTCCAACGTCCACCGACGAGCGTCTGGCTCGAATCGCAGAAGCCTCAACTGGCTTCCTTTACCTCGTCTCGCGAACGGGCGTAACCGGCACGCGAGAAGCGTTGCCCGAAGGATTACCAGCGCTTGCTCGACGCGTTCGCAAATTTACGACGCTGCCGATCGCCGTCGGTTTTGGAATTTCGGCGCCCTCTCACGTAAGCGTGCTTGGCGGCATAGCAGACGCAGCCGTCGTCGGCTCCGCGCTGATGGCCGAAGTGGAAAGCGCAGCATCCCCAGACGCTGCGGCAATCGCCGTTGCGGCTCTGGTGCGCGCATTGAAAAACGCCGCTCGCTCGGGCATCAGCCGCCGAAGCAACCAAATCGAAATTCCCGCGCCTGAATGACTTCTACGAAATGTCCTCCGAATTGCAGTAAACTTCCCTCGCAGCGATCGTTATGCAACGCAAACGAGTAAGGAGACGCGATGGATAAGCGTGTAGCCGGCGCTGACGCCGCAATTGCCCGCATCCACGATGGAGCGACGATTCTGCTCGGAGGCTTCGGCCTCTGCGGCATTCCGGAAAATCTGATCGCCGCGTTGCGCAAGAAGGGCACAAAAGACCTCACGCTTGTGTCGAATAACGCGGGCGTGGACGATTTCGGAATTGGGCTGTTGCTGCAGAGCAAGCAAGTGAAGAAAATGATCGCCAGTTACGTGGGCGAGAATAAGCTCTTCGAGCAGCTCGCTCTGAAAAAAGAAATTGAAGTGGAATTGAATCCTCAAGGAACGCTGGCGGAACGAATTCGCTGCGGCGGCGCGGGCATTCCCGCGTTTTTTACTCCTACCGGCTACGGCACGCTGGCGGGAGAAGGGAAAGAAGTGCGCGAATTCGCGGGACGCCCGCATATCCTGGTGCCCGCGTTGCGGGGTGACTTTGCTTTCATCAAGGCCTACCAGGGTGACCGCTGGGGAAATCTGGTGTTCCGAAAGACAGCGCGCAATTACAACTCGATTATGGCCACTGCCGCCAACCATGTGATCGCCGAAGTGGAAGAGATCGTCGAGCTCGGCGCGCTGAATTCAGATTGCATTCACACTCCCGGAATTTTTGTGGATGCCATCTTTCAGGGCGCAAATTATGTGAAGCGCATCGAGCGCCGCACCGTGCGAAAGCGCTAGGAGAAATCATGCCCGCAGAAATTGATAAGCGCGAAATCATCGCTCGCCGGGTCGCCCGGGAGCTGCACGACGGATACTACGTGAATCTCGGCATCGGCCTACCCACGCTGATTCCGAATTTCCTGCCTCCGGGCGTGGAAGTCATTCTGCAATCGGAAAACGGCATGCTCGGCGTGGGCGCCTACCCGTACGAAGGAGAAGAAGATCCCGACCTGATCAATGCGGGCAAAGAAACAATCACCGAAATTCCGGGCTGTTGTTATTTTTCCAGCGCGGATTCTTTTGGAATGATTCGCAGCGGCCGAATCAACGTCACCGTCCTGGGGGCGCTGCAGGTGGACGCCAAAGGCAATCTCGCCAATTGGGCTATTCCAGGAAAAATGCTGAAGGGTATGGGCGGCGCCATGGACCTCGTTGCGGGCGCCAAGCGCGTCATCATCGCTATGGAACACACCACCAAAGACGGTGAGCCCAAAATCGTAAAAGAATGCAGTTTGCCGCTAACCGGCGTTGGCGTAGTGAATCTGATCGTCACAGAACTCGGCGTCATCGAAGTTGCGCCAGGGGGACTTGTTCTGCGCGAGCTGGCTCCCGGCGTTTCCGCGGAGGCCGTGCAAAAAGCCACAGAACCGAAGCTACAGCTAGCGCCCGACATGAAAGTGATGGCCGGTTGAAGAAATCCGCAGGCAAAGATACTTTTGAGGGCATCACGGCACCTGTTCGCGCCGCGAATTGAGATACCATAGCATTAGAGGATTCCGGGAGACTCAATGCAACCGCATTCGATCGTCGTAATCAGCCTGCAGAATCCCAAAGAAAAATTGTGGGGCGAACTGATCGACATTTCGCATTCGGGAGTCTCCGTGCGCGGGATCGATCTCAGTTCCTTTGACGATTTTGTCAGCCAGGTTTTGCATCCCGACGGTGACCGCATGGGTTTGCCCACTCTCTTTTTCCCCATGCTTCGAATCGAACGCATCGCGCTCGACGAACCGCGGGGTTCGATTCCCTCACTCGCAGAAGTGTTTGCGAAAAAGACTGGCCGTTCGCTCGCGGAGTATCTGGCACAATTCGCCTGATCGCGCATACTTGTTCCAGTTATCCGGATGAATTCATGAACAGCCGAATCCTCACCGTCCCCAATCAGCTCACGTTCCTGCGGCTGGCTTTTCTTCCCGTCTTCATTATTACGATTCACTACGAGCGATATGGGTGGGCCATGGCGATTCTCATTGTCGCCGGCCTCACAGATGGATTGGATGGTTGGCTCGCGCGAGGATTGAATCAAAAAACTCCGCTGGGCGCATACCTTGATCCCATTGCGGACAAGCTTCTGGTTTCTTCATCCTACCTCGTGTTGGCATTGCACAATAAAATCGCGTGGTGGCTCGCAATTCTTGTCTTGGGCAGGGACGTGTCGTTGTTGGTCGCCAGTGCCGTTGTTCTAATCACCGTAGGCTACATTGCCCTGCCGCCAAGCATTTACGGAAAGGCCACGACGTTTTTCGAGCTTCTGCTCATATTCCTGGTTCTCCTGTTGGCCATCTGGAATAACCATACCTTGGGGATCGTGCAAGAGGTTTGCAAATATTGCGTGGCTGTCTTTGTGTGTATTTCAGGACTTCATTACAGCATCGTGGTGTCGCGCCGGCTACATGCCGGAGGGTAAAGGACCCGCAAGCGTTCGCCCATTCGTGCTTCAGCTCACTTGGAACAAGCCGTAAGCCACGATCCCCAGGCTCGCGATCACTACGATCGCCGTCGTCCACCCAAGCAGATCCGCCCGCGTGCGTTCTTGCTGCGACATAGGCGGACGATCAGCCATCAACTTTCCGAGTGCAAACCCGCTGATCAAACCTCCAAGGTGCGCAAGGTTATCAATGCCGGAGATCACGAACCCCATGATCGCAATATAAATCAGCCATTTGATCAGCTGGCTTCGGAGCATTTGCATGGAAGCGCCGCTCCGTTTCGTGGTAACCGCAAGGAGCAAACCAATCAGCCCAAGTAAAGATGCCGAGCCTCCCACGCTGAAGTGGCCGACGAGGCCGCTGAGAATGTAGCCACCAATCCCCGCCGCGACGTAGATGAAAAAATATCGCGCGGATCCGTACAGCTCTTCTATCTGCGGCCCGATATCCATCAGCACCCACATGTTGAATCCGATATGCATTAGGCTTCCGTGGAGAAAACTCGCCATCACCAGCCGCCAGGGTTGCACCAAATCAATAGGCCATGGAAGCGACGCGCCAAGTCTTTGCAGGACAACGCCGTTGATTGCGCCAAGATTAAAAATGCCGAAAAAGCCGCCACTCGGCGCTTGAAAACCGCCGCTGCGAACTGTGGCCAGCAAACTCGCGCCGTAGAGTAAGCAACTCAGGCTAAGAATTCCGTAGGTCGCAGGCGAAGTGGTGGGTAATAAACGGCTCAACGACCGGCTCGCGGCCGCCATTCCGAAATTCATGCTGGCGCCGCACTGGTGGCATTTTGCCGCACTCGCTCCAACCAGCGTTCCGCAAGCAGGACACAGCTTCGGCCGAGGCGCTTCACGCGGGCCGCCGAAAATACCGCTGAATTTTTCCCGGATTCGATCGAATTTATAACGCAGTCGTGGTGACAGGGCCAATAGGGGTTCCTTGCGAGAATATGGTTGCGTTCCTATAATACCTAAGATGGGTCGAAACCAGTGAACCGGGAAACTGCGTGAGGCCCGCTAGCCTGCCACCAAGGTCTAATCCACAATTGAAAAACGTTTTGCGATTTTGCCCGGCACGCGCCGGATCGTTATGGCTACTCATCACAGGCGTTTTCGTCTCTGTAATTCTGGTGGGATGCGCGAAGCGTCAACCTGTAAGTCATCCGCCTGCACAAACTCCTGCTCCAGCTTCGTCATCCGCACCGCCGCCGGGGTCATCCAAGCGTTCAGGTCCGCCGCCCGCCACCGAACGGCGGCCGGTAGTGCCCGGGGAATACGTCGAGGAAGGCGTAGCCTCATGGTACGGCGTACCGTTCAACGGCCGCCGCACATCCAACGGCGAAATATATGACATGCACGAATTTACCGCAGCGCATCGTACGCTGCCTTTCAACGCCGTGGTCCGAGTCACAAATCTGCGCAATGGGAAGCAGACGCAGGTTCGCATTAACGATCGCGGACCCTTTGTCGCCGATCGCGTGATTGACTTGTCTCTTTCCGCCGCCGAAGCAATCGAGATGGTCGGCCCCGGCACAGCGCAGGTGCGCCTGGAAGTTATCGCAGGACCGAGTTCCGAGAAGGGGTCTTTTGCCGTGCAGGTAGGCGCATTTCGCGAGCAGGAGAACGCTCAGCGGCTTAAAATCGAGATGGAATCGCGCAATTTGCCGGTCAGTATCGCGACTTACGATTCGCCGAGCGGCCTGTTTTATCGCGTGCGTGTGGGACGCGCGCCGACCGAAGCAGACGCAAATCAACTTGCCGGCCAGTTGCGCTCGACCGGCCAGTTGACGACTTTCGTCGTGCGCCTCGACGAATAATTCCTTGTTCCCGCGATTTATTTGTATTTCATCACGTGCACGCCGTCCCAGTCGGTGTCGGGTTCTTCTGCGAGATATTCGTCGCACCGCCCACGAAAAACGCGTGACGGGCCGTCGTCCGGCCACCGGCGCAGCACTTCTTCGAATGCGGCTTTCGCCGCGCGCCAATTTCGAGTTTTATATGCTTCACGGCCCTGCCCGAAAATCTCGACCAATGCCTTCCCATCATTCGCGGCTGCTTGGCGGCTCAGGATTTCGAAAATCGTAACCGGCTGGTTTTTGCCTTTCACTCGAATGAAATCGATCTCGCGAATAATGATTTGGTCGTTTGTCACATCCGCGCGCGTGGTTTCGCTGATCAAAATACTCGTTCCGTATTCTTTGTTCAGGCCTTCCAGGCGGGAGGCCAGATTCACCGTGTCACCCATCGCGGTATAGCCGTAACGCAACGAGGACCCCATATTCCCCACCGAGGCGATCCCGGTGTTGATTCCGATACCAATTTCCATCGCAGGCAAACCTTCCGACACCCATCCCTGTTGCAACTCTGAAAGCCGCGAAAGCATGCTGAGCGCCGCTTCGCAGCAACGTTCGCCGTGTTTCGGCTCGGTGAATGGCGCACCCCAGATGGCCATCACGGCGTCGCCGATGTACTTGTCGAGCGTTCCTTGATGTCGAAAAATAATGCGCGTCATTTCCGTAAGATAACCGTTCAGCAATCGCGCCAGCTCTTGCGCATCCAGCTTTTCTGAGATGGTGGTAAACCCGCGCACATCGCTGAAAAGTACGGTGATTTCCGACTTGCGCGGCTGCACCAATTCCGGGTCGCTCAAAACGCGCCGGATGACTTCCGGACTCACATATTGCTGGAAGGCGCCGCGCACTTTGCGCTTTTCCTGCTCTTCGATCAACACGCGATAGAGCGCCACCAGACCCACATTGGGAACCAGCGTGAAGAGGGACGGCACGATGAAGTTCAGCCACCAGCCATGTAGAAACGCCCAGTAAACGATCCCGCCAAACGGTATCAACAGTAACAAGCCAAATGCCATCCAGCGCGGCTGAACGAGGGCCAGCCACATCCCTAGCGGAATTCCGAACAGAAATATAAACGCGAGGTCGGTAAGCACCTGCGGCCCGCCGCGCATCAGGAATTTCTGATTCAGTATGTTGTCGATCAAGTTCGCATGAATCTCGACCCCGGGAAAATCAATCGCGCCGAACGGAGTCGCTCGCAAGTCTCCAATGCCGGTTGCCGATGCGCCTACCAGAACGAGCTTGTCCTTGAAAGTTCCGGGGGCAAATTTCTTCTCAGCAGCGTCTGCAAAAGAGATGTATGGATACGTCCGCACCGGCCCGTTATAGTTCACCATCATCCGGCTCAGGTCGTCGGGATGCACCGTGAGTTTGGGGCCGAATTCTATGCTGGTTACACCCGCGCCGCCGTAATTCAGCACGGTTTGCTCGTTCGTCAATCCCAGATAAAGCCGCAGGGCCTGCACGTCAATGGACGCGTACATGTCCCAATTCGCGCGATCCGTATCGCGGCCGTACGGAATCGCCAGCAGCATACGGCGCACGACAGTATCCGCATCCACCGCAACATTAAAAAAACCGCTGCCGCCTTTTTCCGATGCGACGACGCCGGTCAAAAGTTCGGTGTTGCCTTCCACTCCACGCGGAACGAGGTATAGGTCTTCGTATTGCTGGATCAAACGCAGACGGCCTGCTTCGCCGCCGGCAGACGGCTCCGGCCTCACTTGCGGAAACGGAAAGAACGCCATCAGATTTGCGTAGCGGTCGAGGGCTTCGTTCGAAACCCCTTGAAGATCCGCTTTTGTGTAAAGAAAATAATTACCGAGCACGACGCTGCCGAACCGTTTTATGGCGTCCGCGAATTGTTGGTCGTAGTTGTACTTTTTTTCTTCGCGCTCAATTTCGAGCCGCACCGCCGGACTCGCCGCTTGGCCCTTCTTTTGTTGCTCGTCAAGGCTGGCCGAAAGATCCTTCAACGGAAGCGTCGGGTCTTCCGGCTGGCTGAACGTAATATCGAATGCCACCACGCGGGCACCGTCTTCGCGCAGCGCATCGAGCAAATGTGCAAAATAAATTCGCGGAAAGGGCCAATGCCCCAACGTTTCCTGTGAATGCTGATCGATATCTACAATGATGATTCGCGGGTCCGGCTGGGTTCGTCCACGCAATTGAAATCTGAGGTCGAGGCTATTGAGTTCCAGCCGCGTGATGAAATAGAAAATCGGCATGGGCCGCTCGCCCATGAATGTCGTGACATAAACGGCAAGCGCCGCGACGGTGATGACGCCACTAATAATGAGCGAGGCTTTGTGACCCCACCATTCCTTCAAAAGTCCGGGGCGTTTAATCTCAGTACGTTTAGGGGTCAGGGCCATGAATTTTGCGGCGTCGCCAAAAAGCAAAAGTCGCGCAAGGCTAACAAACGCGTGCCCGTGATTCAAGTTTCTATCGCATCCAAATTTATCCGCCGCCCAGCGATTTTAAGGCGCCTATCCGGGGTAGCGATTGGACCACTGTGCTCCTTTCCCTGCTTCCGTTATACTGTGGCCCGCGCTCTAGTTTCAGGGATTGCAATGTCCGGAAAGAAGCAAATCTGGTATCTCGAAGGCTCGGCAGCCGAAAAACTAGCTGCGCCTTTGCGAACACGCTACGACCTGCGCCCTGTCTCACAAAATAAAAAGGGCGCTTTACGTGGCGCCGAAGCCACTGGAAATGGGGTTCCCACTGTCTGGCTGGCCGACATGAAAGCCAGCGGAAAGGTCCTTCAAGCACGAGCTCGTGAAGGGAGAAGCAAATACCGGATCATCGGGATCTTTCCAGCTAACGGAAATTCCAGCGCCAAAGCGCGGCGTGCGCGGAGTTCCAACGACCGCTCATCCGTCTTCGCGTTCCTTCCCTCGAACGCGCCGCGCAACATCGTCGAAAAAACTCTCGAAGCAGCTTTCGAGAATATCGATCTGGTCGAACGCGATCGGGCGGGACGCCGCACGGTGAAAACGTGGGAGCGCGAGCGAGAAGAGCTCAATGAGATTGGCGTCGCGCTCTCCTCCCAACGCGAAATCGGCGCCCTGCTCACGCTAATTCTCTCGAAGACGCGCGAAATTACCGCGGCCGACGCCGGCTCCCTCTATCTTGTCGAGCAGGATAGCCAAGGCCAGCACCTGCGTTTTATGCTCACGCAGAATGACAGTCTGGAATTTCCCTATCAGGAATTTGTCCTGCCCATGGCCGAAAATTCGATGGCCGGGTACACCGCGCTGCGCGGCGAAGTTCTTAATTTTCCCGACGCCTACAAAATTCCTGCGGGCCACCCCTTTCGCTTTAATAATAGTTACGATCGGGATTCGGGCTATCACACGAGGTCGCTGCTGACTTTGCCCATGCGCAATGCCAAAGGCGAAGTCCTCGGAGTCCTTCAGCTCATCAATTGCAAACGGAATCGCGCAGCGCGCTTGCTCAGCGCTAAAGATGTCGCCAAATACGTTCAGCCGTTTCGGGAGCGCTCCGTTCGCCTGGCGCTGTCCCTGGCTTCACAAGCCGCCGTCGCTTACGAAAATCGCAAGTTGTACAACGAAATCGAGACGCTTTTAGAAGGTTTCGTCAGCGCCGCTGTCACCGCGATTGAGCAAAGGGACCCGACTACCTCGGGCCATTCCCTGCGTGTGTCCGCCTACACTCAAAGCTTGGCCGCAGCCGTGAACGCGACGTCTTCCGGACCCTATGCCGGGACCTTTTTTGACGCCGAACAATTGAAAGAGATTCGCTACGCTGCTCTGCTTCACGATTTCGGAAAAGTCGGTGTGCGCGAAGAAGTTCTGGTTAAAGCAAAAAAATTGTATCCGCTTCAGCTCGACGTTTTGCGCCAGCGCTTTGATTACATCCGCAAGGAAACGGAAGCCGGCAACGTGCGGCGCAAGCTTCAGGTGTACCTGGAGCACGATCGCGGCGACGCTCTTTCCGAGATCGCGCGTTTGAGTGAGGATTTCGACCAGCGCCTCAAACGTATCGAGGAATATCTTCAGTTCATAATTGAAGCGAACGAGCCGACTCTGCTCGAGCAACATCAATTTCAGAAGCTGCGCGAAATCGCCCAGCAATCGTTCCTCGATCCTCGCGGTATTGAGCGCCCCTACTTGAACCCCGGGGAAATCAAATTGCTTTCGATTCCCAAGGGTAGCCTCGATCCCTCCGAGCGCCTCGAAATCGAGTCGCATGTGATTCACACTTTTAATTTCCTTTCGCAAATCCCCTGGACCAAAAGCTTGCAAAAGGTTCCAGAAATCGCCCGCGCGCATCACGAAAAGCTCAACGGAACGGGATATCCTTATAAGCTTCGCGGCGATCAGATTCCCCTGCCCACCAAGATGATGACCATCTGCGATATCTTCGACGCTCTCACTGCCTCCGACCGGCCTTACAAGCGGGCTGTTCCCATCCCACGCGCGCTCTCGATTCTGGAAGACTGCGTTCGCGCCAGCGAACTGGATCCCGATCTTTTCCGTGTGTTTCATGAAGAAAAAATCTATGAGCGGGTCATGCCGCCGACGGCAGAATGACGGCGAGAAATCATCTGCCCTCCGCCGCCGATCGGCGCTGTAGACTCCGCTTGCTTTCGCTGCTTCTCATGCTTATTTTTCCGGTCACTCTTTTTTTCGGCGCGCCTTTTGCCGCAGGCCCACAATCTACGCCGTCAACAACCTGGGCCGTAACGATTGTGCTTCCGCCGAAACTCGTCGCGGACAGGCCCGCTACTCTTGCCGTTCTTGGTGTTGACGGCCGGCTCGCCGAAGGCGTGATTGTCGATCTCGGTTTTCATTCCGGAATCAACATTCGCGTGAAGACCGACAAAACTGGAAGGGCAGTTTTTTTGGCGCCCTCCGATGCCGGCTTTTTGATTGCTAAGGCATCGGGGGCTTCTGCAGCCGCTCTGATCGATCCGGCCCCTGCGGCCGATTCCCCTCAAGGCGCGATTTCACTACCCCCGGTGGTTTCGCTACAGGACGCCTTTCCCATTTGTGGCGGCGCGTTTCACGGGGACGTCGAGGCAGACCACGTGACACTCGATGGCGATCCCGCTCTAGTCCTGGCCGCCTCGCCGGAATGCCTCATGATTCTGCCCGGACCACGGGCCCTGCCGGGATCCGCCAACATTTCCATTCAGATGCCCCGGAGTCCGGATTGGACCGGAGAGACGACGATCGTTACGCTGCATTTCGATCCTCCCACGCCGCCGCTGGTTACGGAGAAGAAGAGCAATCTCGTCCTGCACGTGCAGGCTTCGGATCAGCCGCTCAACATCGTGGTTGAGAACAAGACGCCCGGGATTCTTCGCTTCTTGCGTGGCGACTCGCAGAAGTTGGTTACTTCGGGCGGCGCGCAGAATGTGGCGACCATAGAGATTCAGGCGATCAGTACGGGGGATTTTTCTTTCCACGCGCGGCTCTTGCCAAGTCAGGAACCGGAGACCGCGCGCCGCTATCTCGACGCTGCCGCGAAGATTGCTCCGAAGGATATCCAGCGGCAAGTCCAAAACCTCTCAAACCGGCTGGCGCATAGCCCGCGCGATGCGCAGAAAATCTCGGCTGAGATTCAGAAGATTCTTTCCTACACGATGGAAGGCGATTTCCGCACGCTACTCAACTCCGCGCATTCGGCTCTGGAGTAGCGAAAATCGCCAATCCCGAGAGGGACTCCGATATTTTTGACACTGCGCTAATTTCCTAGAAGCCGGGTAATTTGTTTGTGGCGGGCTCCAACGTTTTTTGGTCGGGTTCGGAGAGAGCGCCTTGCGACATCTGTTCCAGCGAATTGCGCGCGCGGGTTAGTTTGCTGTCCGCTTCTTCGTAGCTCAGCTGCGCGTGGCGCAAGTGATTGCCGAGTTTTTCGTACACGTCGGTGAAAGACTCGAATTGTTTTTTTAGGCCGGACATTCCCGCCAGAATCATGCGGGTGCTTTCTTCGATTTTCTGACCCTGCAAGCTGATCGCGAAAGCGCTGAGGCAAGCGTAAAAGGTGTTGGGCGAAACGGGGAAGACTCTCTTGCTGCGGCAGTATTCGTCCAACATTCCGTATTTCGAATCTTCGGTCAGCAGGAGCTCGTAGTAAACGCCCTCCGAAGGCACAAACATCAGAGCGTAGTCGAAGGTGTGCTCTTCCGGCAGAATATATTTCTCCGCGATGCAGTCTGCGTGCTTGCGGACTGCCACGCAGAACTCGCGCCGCGCATCTTCTCCGGAGTCCACCAGCCGGCGATAAGCTTCCAGCGGAAATTTTGAGTCCACCGAAAGCAGGCGCTCGCCGCTGCGGACGATGGCATCCACTACTGCTCCAGTGGAAGCGAATCGGTATTGCGTGTCGTAAGCGGTGCGCGGTAATGCGTCTTCGAGCAGCCGTTCGAGGGCAACTTCGCCCAGTGTGCCGCGTGTCTTGGCTCCGCTGAGAATTGTCTGCAGCGTCTGGGTCGCCTGGGACATGTCGCGGCCGGCCTGCTGAACTTCGCCAAGCTGGACGCTCATTTTGCGGATGGTCTCGCTGGAAGCTTGTAACTGGTGCGCCATGGCGATCTGGGCGTCGCTCGCGAGTTTGCCGGAGGAGGCCACTCCGGATTGGAGCTCCTGGCGGACCTGACCTAGCTGTGTCGTAACTGCTTGCATCAAGTGGTTGATTTGTCCGGCGACGGACTGGCCGTGCAACGCGAGGGAATTCTGCATCTCCTGGCGCACCGCAGAAAGCTGTTCATTCGAGCGGCGGCTCGCGGCCCACAGCACGATTGCGATCACGACAATCGCCGCGACGCCAAAAGCGAGCCACACGACCGGGCTCATAGATTCATCCCTCTCTCGAGGTGCTGGTGAGTTGAACGAGGGGTTGCGGCGCAGCATTCGCGGAAGAGCCGGAGTCGAAGGTTTGAGGGGAGCGCCAGGCATCGATGGCCGCAACCTGGTGCACGCAGGACACGGTGCAGCGCGGGGCGCAGGCTTTTTTGGTGAAGAACTCGCGGTGGCGCTGCTCGTCAGTGTATTCCATGATGGGAATGCCCGGATAGCCGCGCTGCTGCGAACAATAGTGGACCAAGCCGTTTTCGCAGATGTAGAGATAGCGCGAGCCCGCGCGGCAGCGCCAGTCGTTTTCCTTGCCGCGCGCGATGTTGTGCTGGAATTTATTGATGCGCGTGAAGGACTGTTTTTCCAGCGAAATAATTTCTTCGAAAATTTCCTGCTCGCGTGGGTTCAGGGGTTCGAGCTGGCCGTTGTGATCGTGGAGAATGCCGACTGTGGAGGTGAACCCCAGAGCCACGGCGCGGTAGGCGACCGCCAGAGCGTCCTCGGGGTTGAGTACACCGCTGCCCAGAACTGAGTTGATGTTCACGTGAAATTCGGCGTGCTCCGCGAGGAGCGCGAGTTTCTGGTCCAAGACTTTCAGGCTCTTCTTAGACACGTCGTCCGGCATCACGTTATCGATGCTGATTTGAAGGTATTCGAGGCCGGCGCGATTGAGGCGTTCGATTCGATCGGCGACCAGGAGGTAGCCGTTGGTAATTAATCCGGCCATCATTCCGTTTTTGCGGATGCGCGCGATGATGGCGTCGAGGTCGGGATGCAGCAGCGGCTCTCCGCCGCTGATGGTGACGATGGCAGTGCCCATGGCACCCAGGCGGTCGATGCGCTGGAACATATCGTTGGTGGGCACGGGGTTCGAAAAGTCGTCGAACTCATTGCAGTAGGTGCAGGCGAGGTTGCAGCGGCGAGTGGGTATGATGTGCGCGAGCAGCGGATGGCGCTTGGAAGCGAGGCCCTTGACGATCATGCGGATTTCGCGGACCTTGCGGTGCGCGGCCAGGAGTTTTCTTCGAATTGTTTTGCGTGCCGACACTGTGCTTTAGCCGATTGCTGACCGGGGTGCCCCGTTTTTTGGCAGATGCCCCTTCTATTAGTATGCCACACCGGGCGTGCGTTCCCTTTGTCTCGTGCGCCGCGTTTTGGCCAATTCCACACGGACTCCAGTCAGTGTGGCTTTTTGCGGCGGTTCTTTTGGTATAGGCATCGCTCCCCAGGCTGAGAAAAAAACAAAAGAATCGCTTCAGGGGCTGAAGCCCGACTCGTCGGACGATATTTTTGGCGGGGTTGAAACCCCGCCCTTCCGATTTCCATTAGTCGATTTAACTTGTTGGCCGCTCTTGTTAGTCGGCCCAAGGTTCCCATTTGCGGTCCCAGCGGTGGCTCCTCAGTTTTTGAAGAAGCGCGGGATCAAGGGGTCCAGCGTCGCTTAGCGCGAGGTTTTGTCGCACGTGGTCGTGCTTTCTCATTCCGACGATAGTGGTGCTTACGTCAGGGTTCGACAGGATGAAGCGCAGGGCCATTTCGGGCAGGGTCATTCCGGCGGGCAGGATTTTTTTCAGTTCTTCGACACGGGCTATCGTTTCCGGCAGATTTTCCGGACCGAAGTATCTGGCGCGCCAGTCATTCGGCGGAAATTTCGTTTGCGCGTTCATCTTTCCGCCCAAGCTTCCTTCATCGAGAGGGACGCGCGCGATAACGCCGACGTTCAATTCCCGGCAGAGCGGGAAAAGCTTGTCTTCCGGCGCTTGATCGAAAATGTTGTAGATCACTTGCACGACGTCCACCAGGCCGGTACGCAGGGCCTTGAGACCGTTTTCCGGCTCCCAACGATTAATGCTGATGCCGAAGGAGCGAATCCATTTCTCAGTTTTAAGTTTTTCGACGGTTTCGCGAAATTCCGGCTCGTCGGTCCAGCTATCGTCCCAAACGTGAAATTGCAGGACGTCGATCGAATCCTCGCGAAGTTTTTCGCGGATCAGTTTTGCGTACTTGAAAACATGTTTGGCGGGGAAGACTTCGCTGTATTTATATTCGGGCGTGGCGGGCCACATATCGTTCATGGGAGGAATTTTGGACGCAGCGTAAAGCCGATAGACCGGTGGGATACGAAAATTATCGCGCTGAAGGATTTCGCCGAGTAGGCCGTCGCTTTTCCCCTCGCCGTAGGCCCAGGCGGTATCGAAGAAATTGCAGCCCAAGTCAACGGAGAGTTGGAGGGCTTTCAGGGACTCGTCGTCGTTCGAGCCGGTCCATCCGCTCATGCCCCACAAGCCGTAGGCCATGTCGCTGACCTCGAAGTGGGTACGCCCCAAGATGCGATATTTCATAATTCGGTCGTCCCTCCAGTGTCACCTCCTCGATTGCTCGTGATGGGACACTGTAACTTCGGCGGGATGCTAGTCGCTGCTCCGGGTCGTGTCAACTTTTCTCAGTCTAGTCTTCAGTCACTGTCTCCAGAAATGTTGCGGACGGCACGAAGAACAGGTTTCCGGTGACGGCGCGGCTGAAGTCGAGCAGGCGATCGTAGTTGCCCGGCGGCCGGCCAACGAGCATATTCTCGAGCATCTGTTCAAGGGTGCGAGGCGAACGGCAGTAGCCGATGAAATAGGTACCAAATTCACCCTGCGCGGCGCTGCCGAAGGGCATGTTGTCGCGCAGGATTTTCATCTCTTTGCCGTCCTCCTCGATTGTCGTGAGCGAACTGTGCGATGAAGTTGGCTTCACAGACTCGTCCAATTCGATGTCGGACAGCTTCTTGCGGCCAATGATTCCTTCCTGTGCCTCCGTGGACAACGCATTCCATCCGTTCATGTCATGTAGGTACTTCTGCACCATTACGTAGCTTCCGCCGGCGAATCGGGCATCCTCCTCGCCGACGAGCGCGGCCTCGGCCACGGCTTCACCCCTCGGATTCTCGGTCCCGTCGACGAAACCGACGAGATCGCGGTCGTCGAAGTTTTTGAAGCCGTGCACTTCGTCCGCCGGAGAAACAGCATTCCCGATGCGCGCCATGATCTGAGTCGCAAGCTCAAAGCACAGGTCCATGTGCCTCGCGCGGATATGGAACAGCAAGTCGCCAGGCGTGGACACCGCATGTCGCGTTCCGGAACGAACTTCGCGGAACGGGTGAAGCTCGGCCGGACGCGGCTGCCCAAAGAGGTTGTCCCACGCGTCGGACCCAATCCCCATGATGCAGGACAGGCCCGCTTCAATGTTGCGATATTCCACGGCGCGGAAAATTCCGCTGAGATCTCCGCAGAACGAGCGCAGGGTCGCGCGAGTATCGGCCCCCGGCTTTAGTGTTGCAACCAGGAAGATTGCGGCGCGAGAGAGCGGTGCGACGATCGGCTGGGCGACGGCACGCGCCACTTTGGGCGCGCTCTTCGGGTCGAAATCCATCGTTCATCCTCCTGGCAATCATCAACTGATAGACAACGTTACATTCCTGGCCCCGGTGCCGGCGGGTGCAGTTGATACTCGTGCGGGTTCGGCGCCGAGAAGATAGCGCACGAAGTAGTCCCAGCGGCGGCGGGTCAGGTAGAGGCCCTCTGCGCCGTAGCCGTGATGCTGGTTGATCTGGCGCCGCGGATCGCGCAGCTTGGGCGGCGGTAGCATCGCCTTTGTCCAGTTCCCAAGTCAAGCCGCCGGCAGAGCTTTCCTGCCTTGGGCCGCGCAACTCAAACTAGCCGAAATGCTTCTTCCGCATACCTTCCGCGAGAACGACTTTTCGGTTGACGGGCCGGGCGGTGAACGGCGAAGCTGTTGCTCCTGAAAATGCTTCTTAGACTACGGATGCGATGGCCGGCAATTGTTGGCGGGATTGCACTTTTATTGCTTGGAGGCTTCAAGGCCGCGTCCACGGGCTCAAGGCACGCGTTACGGACGGGCGAGAAGGCTCCAGTTGTGACGCTTCCCTTTGAATATTTCAGGAAACATATTTTGGTCACCATGCAGATCAATGATTCCGGGCCACACGTTTGCATGGTGGACAACGGATTC
>Ga0209116_1000026_pt1 | contig 21924 bp, 40 predicted proteins | sample BlaSpr_A8_OM2_O1_FD_187975 | JGI IMG/M metagenome (GOLD analysis project Ga0209116, IMG submission 187975) | Forest soil microbial communities from Thunder Bay, Ontario, Canada - Black Spruce, Ontario site 2_A8_OM2_O1 (SPAdes) (version 2) | ecosystem: Environmental > Terrestrial > Soil > Boreal...
TGGCGGCGTAGGCGGCGTAGGCGGCGTAGGCGGCGTTGGCGGCGGATTCATTTCCTTCTTTTTCGCACCTATCCGCCGCTTCAAGCAATTTTGGATCGTTTGGGAACAAATCGCGAATCAAGGCCGGAACCAAAATTCGGATGGTTTTTTCGGCCAACCGTTTAGCGAACTCTTTATCGTTAACTATCCCGAGCGACCCGAGTTGTGCCAAGCCCAGATCACGCAATCCGTTGGCTCGGGCAATTGGAGAGGACCAGCGAGAGTCATTCAACCTGATTTTGAACGAACGAACCGCTGCGCTTACACATTCCGGGTCGTCGCTGTGCTCCAGTCCCAAGGTTTCGCAGATAGCAGCTTCAATGCAGACTTGTTCTCCGCGTTTTCCTAATCCTGTCGAAAGCCCGCGAGCTAAGATTGAATCAAATTTTTCAACGTCAAATTTCTTCAGATCGATTTCCATATAACTCCTTGTACGGAAAATCTAGGCGAGCGGACGATAATGCGCGAGCCCGACGCCCGACGCCCGAAAACAGTCTACCAAACTTTCGGGCAGGATGTCAACTACTCTTCCCATTCGAGGCGGGCAGTGCCGAAGTACGGATCGCCGTAAGGATAGGCCCGAGCCGATTCTTCCGCTTCTTGTTTGGTGGCAAAAATTTTATACCCTCGCTTGCGATATGCGGGAATTCTGGTCTCGCCCCAAACATTCACCCAGCCTTCTTTCTTCTCGGAGACCATGAAGAGATCGCGGCCATTTGTTATTCCGTTGTTGTAGTAGGTGCCTTTTTCGGAGAACCCGGTCACTCTGTCGCCCCCGACAACGGCGTAAACTTTCTGGTATTCGGCAGTCGGGAAAACGTGGAAATCCGTAACAGAACGCCCATCTCGGGTAACCACGGGCTTGCCCGCTAAAGCTTCTTGCAAATTAAAAGGTTTCATATTCCTCCAAATTACGGGCGACCCGAAAGAGGCCGTCGATCAGGCCGCCCGTGTAACTTCCTAGTTCATTAACCGTATCACGGGCGAAGCCCGAATGTCAAGCTAATCCTTTCTGTACGGTCCTGTCGTTTCATAACCCTCCGCGTCTAATACTAATCCTGGAGCCCAAGCGGGCGTTTTGATCATGCACGCCCGCAAATCTTCGAGCTTTGATTCTGGATCAGTCTCGCATATTAATTCGTCATGTGTCGAGCCAACAATTGGCAACCCAATCTTGTCCGCTTCAAACATCCCGTGGAGCAAGAGATCGCGGGAGAACGCCTGACACATATTTTCCACCCACTTGCCCCCATAATTCTTGATCCGGCCAATGGCTTTCTTGGATTGCAGGCGACCCTCGTACGTGATTCCGGGCTTGTTGAACTTCTCGTCAATTTCGATCTTCGGGCGAATGTAATGCAGCCCGCGACCTGAAGGAAGCATCAATCGCAAGAGTTTTGTGCCAAAGCATTCGAAGGCAAAATCGTTGTACGCGACGGGCGTTCCGGGATTCCTGACAGCCTCCAGCGCCCGAGATTCAATTTCCTTCCAAGCTTCCGTGACTTCCCAATATTTCTCTCTGAATCGGGCAATCGAATCGTGGGCCAGATCGTGGTCGAGTTCGATTTGCAGGCTTCGGGCGTAGCCCATCAAGCCCGTGAAAATCTTGTCGCCCGCCTCGTTGATCATTTCCTCGCCGCCCGAAAGTTGATACCCGCCGCCAAGGACGCCCGGTTTAGCATCCTGTCGCTGCTGCTTGGTAACTTCCTCGTACGGGACGCCAAACAAGTCAACAGCGAAATCCTTGTACGGGTCGCGGCCTGTCCGGAAAACGGATTCAATGCTTTCGCAGCGGGTGATCCAGCCGAGCGCCCGAAACTCAACCGCGTTCAGATCGCAGACAAGCAGCTTCTTGCCCGGACTAGCTTTAATCGTTGACCGTAAAGTGCTTGTCACAACGTCCATCGGGCTAGAGAATTCCATTGCGATGCCCGTATAATCTCGATTCTTGAGCAGGTTGATTGCGAGATCAAGATTCTTTGAGACTTCTTTTGTCGGGCGGGGAAGGTTCTGCATCTGAACGTTCTTGACTTCTCCACCGCCGCCCGACCATCGCCCGGTTCTCGGAGCACCCATGAACAGGAATTGGTGCCTGAGCCGCCCGTCGCCCGAAACAGAATTCACGATCTTCTGGAGCTTGGCGTCCGAAGTCTTGGACGATTGTTTGCGAAGATTCAAAGCCTTGATTGCTTCGGGCGTTAGATCGCATTCGCCCGCAAGAGCGCGGTTGACGAACGGCTTTCCGATGCCCGAGAAAGTGTAGCCTTGAGTTTCGAGCCACGCCAGCATTTGTGGGCCGCTGTTCGGGTTCTCGACGCCCGTAAGTGCTTTGAGTTCCGCCCAGAGATCGGCCTTGACGAGTTCGGCAACATCCTTGCTGCCCGCAACCAACTCCATGTCCATCGGAAGTCCACGGGCGTTGATCTTCTGATCCAGGCACCAGCCGCGTTGCTCCATTTCGGGCAATGGAAAGGCTTGCATTCGTTTCAGCAGGCTTCTTTCGGAAACGCCGTCACCGATACAATATTGCCCGAATAATTCCCAATCTTCCGGATCGGAATCCCAATCATGGAAGAAAGCAGGCATTTGCCCGAACAACGGTGTTTCGTGAGCCGCTACTCCTGGCCCACAAAATAACTTTATCAGGCGGTCTCCGTCTTTTATTTTTAGCTCATCTTGGGGCAGTCCGAACACCTTGCCTACGGTATATAAGTCTCCTGTGACACTCAAATGTCTCGCCCAAATGAGCGCATCCAACCATGAGTCAAAAGGCGTCTCAATGCCGCATAGTTCGGCCAAAACAGCCCGCTCAAAGGAGGAGTTAAACGCAACCTTCTTCACATGCGGGTCGGTTAAGGCATCTTGTAGTTCTGAACAGAATTTGCCCTCTAGATGCTTTTGCCATAACTGGAATGGGTTGTCATCGAGTGCCCAGCTTAACATCAAGGGGATAGTCGATTTATGCTTGACGTAGTTGTCAAGGCCAAACTCGGGCAGGGAAATCTCGCTGCGTGTTTCAAAATCTACAGTTATTTGGGTCACAACACGTTGCCTCGCGTGACCCGATGAACTATCTGATTCACCGTGTTGGATTTTACTTTGAATCGGATGGCAACTTCTTTTTGGCTAGCACCGCCCACGCAAAGGCGACGTATCTCGCGTACGTCATCGTCAGACAGTTTGAACGGGCGTCGGTTTCTATTCTGTTCTATGATATCTTCCCAACGAACGTTGCCCTTCTCATAATGCCCATCGTTATTGATTCGACCGACAGAATATTTATCAGGCGGGCGTTTTCCTAGTTCTTTAAGCCATTCTTCAAAACTCGCGAATAGAAACTTAATGCCGCGCCCGCCATAATTCGGATAGGCAGGGTGGTTAGGATTATTGCACCGATTGCGGGCGCGTTTCCAAGCAGCGTATTCGGGCGTTAGGCGCTTACCAGATTGCCCGTGAAGTAGAGGAAAAGGACGCCCGACCATTTTCTGATTATACGCCAAATGAACAAAATTTCCAAGGGCACTTTAAAAATTCGGGGCCTTCCCCTTCGTTGCGAGGGTAGGATACTAAGCGACAGTCGGGATGCTCGGCGCACCTTTTGGCACTTATTTTTACGGGCGACGGTTCGGGCGTTAGTTGCCCGAAAGTTTCTTGGTACGCTTCTGCGAGATTCATTGACTCTCCTCTTTCTGATCCGTTTTCCGTATCGGTTCTACGACTTCCAGCCGTCGCTCGAAAGCCTTGTTCCTGACTTCCCAGAGATATATGCAGGCTTCGCAGCTTGCTTTCGGGCTTTGGACGCCCGAGAATCGTGGATGTTTCTTGCAACGGATTTTAAGCATCAATGCCACCAAATATCGTCATCGGAATCCTCCCATATAAATCCGATCCAAATGAACCCGCCCGCTATGATTATGACGCAAACGCCCGCTAACAGAGACTCTATCATTTCTTCCCCTTCTTCCCCTTCTTCCCCTTCTTCGCGGGCTTCCGTACAAGCTTGACGCCCGCAACCTTGAGAATCTTCTTGAAAGTTTCGGGCGAGAAAGTCCGGCAGCCGATTTCATACTTGGACGGCGTGAACTGAACTTTGATTCCTCTTGGGAAAGCCTGTCGAACTCCAGCGGGCACAGCCCCGATTCCGACCAAACCTTTTTTTTCCTTTTGTCTTTTTTAGGTCCGCCAAATCCAAGAAATACGGATTGCACTGAAAGCCCGTAATCTCCGTCAGCCGCGTCTTGCTAAGTTCCAACGGTCGATCCGTTTTCTGTACAACGACTTGAAATCTGCGATTCTCGACTTTTCTATGTCGCCCGCAAAGCACCAACCGAACTTCATACGATTGCCCGCTAACTATGCAGACCCTTCCCGAACGCCCGCAGGCAACTCTTGCCCGTAACTTCCGGTTCTTCACGAAGGCAGTACACGGGTTACGCATTAGTGCTCCATCTCTTTGATGGATTTTCTGACGCAATCTTCACATGTATAACAGGTGCCGAACTTACCTTCGACTTTAGCTCGTTCAGCAACCATGCGCGATCCTGCGGGCTGCGTTTGCATACCTTTATGCAGGATGCTAACACACTTCTGTGAATACCGCGTCTTCACCCAACCTAGCGAGCGACATTCCATCTCGTAGTCTTCGGTCCCGACGCCGTACAAATAATCAATGGCGTACAATTCGGTATCGGTTAGGGGCTTCAATCCGCCCCCATCGCCCGCGATAATACGTTTTCCGTACAAACTCCCAAAGCTTGCCCGATAATCTCTGCGTACTTCCTGTGATCTTCGGGCGATGAATGCGTGTAACGGGCCGTGATATCGCCCGAGCTATGCCCGATTCTTTCCTTCTGGATATGCAAAGGAACTCCGAGCGACGCCATAAGACTGATATTCGCGTGCCGGAAAGCGTGCAAGCCGACGCCCGTACCCAACACGGGCTTAAGTCTGCGGACAATCTCCCCGTTATTCCACGGGTTTCCTTTGTACGGGAAGAGTAAATCCAGGACAGTCGCAGTCAAGATGTTTCCCATCCCAATGCCCGCATTCGTAGGGAGGCTCCTCGTAGTGGCATCGACGCATGTGCCCACAGACGCAGACTTGTTGATCGAATTCGCTCCACATAAGTAACCTCTCAATTCTCGGGCAAGTTGCCCGCTAATACGAATTGCCCGAACCGCGTTCCCCGTCTTCGGCGTCTGAAGTTTGCCTTGGAATGCCGAGCGTCTGATTCGGATTATACGGGCGTCCAAATCCACGTCTTCGCGGGCAAGCCCGCAAAGCTCCCCGCCGCGCATTCCGGTTTCCGCCAGAATCGCGAGCATCGCTCGGAACTCGCCGTCCGTTTTCTGGACAATCGCCCGAACCTCTTCGACAGACAAGCAACGAGCCTCGGTTAGCGGGCTTCGCGGCATGCTCAAGAACTCAAACGGATTCGTTTTCACGTAGCCCCAAGCCCGAGCCTTGTTCCAAGCCATCCGAAATATTCCGATCTGGTTTTTGATCGTCTTCGGGCTTCCAGCGCGGCCCGTAATAAACCTCTGAATATCTTCGGTTCCTATCTCGCCGAGCTTGCGGGCACCGAAATGCCCGACAAGAACCCCGAGCACGGATTTAATCGACGCTTGGCTCGCGGGCTTCATCTGGCTTACGACTTCTGATTTATACTTGTCCGCGAAGTCCTGAAAACGGATTGACTCCTTCGGGCGAACGCTGGACGCCCGAATCTCTCCGTCTTCAATCTCCAGCCACACCTTTACGGTGTTGCCGCCGAATTTGAGTTCGCCTCGGGTCATTTGGTTTTCCGCAGCTTTGGGACAAACATTTCTCGGGCAACAATAACGCCCCGCCCGTTTTCTTTGCCTTTTGCCACAATCCCGCGCAGCCGCACTTTCACGACTTTTCTATAGCTACACGCTCGGGCGATTGCGTCAGATTTCTTTGCGAATACGTGGAAGCCCGAAGGATAGCAATTAACGTCGCTCGCCGGCCCGACCCAGTCAAATCGAATCTTTTCGTAGGAAGATTCCAGCCAGCGCCCGCGAGGAACTTCTTTCCGGCCATGCAGCCCGTAATACGGAAAGTGGATTTTATCGCCTGCGTACTCGAACATTTTGTAGCCGACGACTTCTTTCGTGCTCGGCTTTTTGTATCGCTTGGTTAAAACATCAAGACACATATTTCCTCCTAGAACAACCCTTCCAAGACTTCGTTCACGACCCAGACGCCCGCTAAAACCACTAGCCCGAAAACTACCAGAGCCAGGATTCCTAGAACCAGAGTTTGACCGATGATATCCGTCACAATTCCTCCGCAAGTGGGAAGTTACAACGGGCAAACTCCCCGTAATGTGACCGAGCGGCGGCATCATAAGCCCGCGCCGCATCTTCTTCGTTCTTGAAAGTTCCTAGCGAACGTATTTTCATACGATAGCTGATTTGCGCCTGCCACTTACCGTAGTGGCTGTATACGCCCTTATATTTGCCAGCGGTTCCAACCCTTTTAGGCTGATTGCTTACATTCTGCCCATTATTGCACGGGCGTAGGTTATCTCTTTGACAGTTCAGCCCGTTCCCGTCTCGGTGATCCACAAAAACAAGAGGGTCGGTTATGCCGAGTATAAAACGATGTAACAGAACCTTCTGATCCTTGATGGTTGCTTGCGCGTACACTTGCTTCTGTTTCTTGGATACTTGCGCTTGCCACTTGCGCTGAGAAACCCGTTCGTAATCCGCATCGCTAACGAATGCAACATATCCGCGAGTTAGAGGTATTTCTTTCATATCAACTCTTTACATTTTGCCCGAATAAGACCCGATTGTCAAGAAGAAAATGAAATTTTAATACTCCCCGCCGGGGAGGAGACAATCTCCTTTTCAGGGGAGAATCTCTTCCCGATTCGTTCTTGAAATCGCTCGGTATAACTCCCCTAAAGATTTTCTGACCAAAATCTAAATCGTGTATTTTTTACACTGCGGAATTCCACGCAGTACCTTAGTAACCACAAGTAATAGTTACTCTCAGTCCGTTTTCTGTACTGGAATTTCGCCCGCAGTCTTCCGCGCATCTTCGGGCATCCAACCATGCCGAATCAGGTGCCCGTACATCTTCTGTCGGGCAAGTGGATACGGAATCCTAGTCTGACAAGCCGGACATCTGGGAATCACGGGCTTCGGCGGCCTGAATTGTGCCGGAGGCTCGCCATACTCTCGGAGCTTTCTGTATAGCGTCGTTTGCCCGATTCCTAACTCACGGGCTGCCCGCGAGCAATCCCGCGTTTCCGAGCAGGCCGCCAGGATCAATTCCTTCTCGACATCGGCAAGCGGGCGAATCATTGCCCGCACCTGTCAGACCAACACCCAGGACAGCGAGCCGAGCCCTTACCGGGCGTCGTAGGCTGCCCGCAGTCAATGCAGAACGTAGGTTCGGGCGAGCAGAGCGGGCAAGCCTTGATTTCAAACCCCGTATGTACAAAGCCCGTATCAAGGCACTGGGAACAGCTTACGGGCGTCTGCTCTGCTATTCGGGCTTGCTCAGAGAGTAATGGTTTGTCGGGATACTCCGCTGATCCATCTGAGAAAGGGTACAAAGACATCTTTCCTCCGTTTACAGAACTTCGAAATACTCAATCTGACTGCCGAGCACGATGTACTTGGCCGTATCGGACGCGAACATCCGTCTTGCGGCCAGCGTCCACGCAGTATCGTCTGTTAGGTTAATGGGTTTGATGGTTTCAGACTTGGGCACCCAAACATCTAGGGTTCTGCCCGAGCGAAGATGCACGACTACTCGTAATCGGTCCTGCTTTGGCTCCATACTTTCCTCCGTTTTCCGTATTTCGGGCTTGACAATTCTCGCCCGTTAGTGCCATACTCTGCCCGTAGGTAAATTCAAACGGGAGGCTACTGACGTGCTTATTCTACTCCTCGAGTTTGCGGGCATCTGGCTCGTCTTGTCCGTCGTCTTCGCTCTGATCTTCGGGCGATGGATGCGGGCAATAGGCGAGATTACTAAGCCATCTGCGGGCGTTCGTTCTCATACGGACTAAACTCCCACGTACCCTCATTTGCGTTCACTGTGCGGCAATCGGCTAAACATTCCGAGTGCCAATGATGGTTTTGCATCTCGCCGTCGTAGGTGGATCGCTCGGCAATATACTGCTCGCCTTTGGCGATCTTCTGCCCGCACCAGATACATTTATGGTCTTTGCGGGCTATCGGGCGTGTTTCCGATAGCAGGTTATATCCGCTCAAGCTTTCCTCCTATCGCCCGTGTCTACGGGCAGGTTTGTTAGATTTGATTTTCGAGCAACCAGAGCCCGATAGAGCCAAGAGCGCGGGCGTTATCCCGAATCCGTTCTACGGCCTTCTTACTTCGTGGGTGACTCCGCAAATCTTGATATGCGTTTTCGATTCGGGTACGGTACACGCGGGCAGCCAAGCCTGCTAATTCCTGCTTGCTCGCGTCCCGTTCGTCCCAATACCGATATTCTGGGCAGTGCCAGAGCTGATTCGCGTATCGGGTTCCTTCGATCTTCCAATCCCGCCGAAACTTGCGTTTAGGCATGTTTCCTCCGAGCGATCTTAATAACCCGATTCGTACTCCGAACCAGAGGTTTGATGTTTACGGGCTTGCGGGCAGAATGCCGGACGCCCGAAGCAAACCCAAGGTTAACCAGGATAACTAGCGTGAGAATGAGCAAGATCGCTTTTCGCATGTTATTCTCCGAAGTAGAAATGACGGGCATACTCAAGCATGGTTTCGTCTTGTTCGGGCGTCGTGCGGGCTTCCGTCCAGGGTTTGCCCCAATCCTGATACTCAAAACGCGGGCGTTCGGGCTGCCCGTATTCGTCAAGATCGCCAATGATGCGGGCTGCTGGCCCACCTGTGCCAAGCAGAATGCAGAACTCTGCGGGCTTTTGGCCCGAGCTTGATCCGCCCATTACACCGTACCAGCCCGAGCGAACCTCAACTGACAACGGGTCTTCCTGCACGGGCGAATCGTCTTCGTCCGTACATTGTCCGAGAAGTTCCCGCAGATTCTCAATTGCTGAATTTGCGTATTCGTTTGCTTGCGTTTGGAAATCTTTCTCTTGTTTTGCTTTCATGGCCTCTTCTCCTTCGGGCAATCGCCCGTAATCCGTTTTCCGTACTGGTTTGCGGGCTATTCTTCCGCCCGTTCAATCGTCTTGAATGCCGCACTAATCGCCCGCGAGCTAAAGCCGATAGCCTTTAACTGCTCACGGAGTTCTGACAGCTGCTCGTCTTCGATTTCCTTCAGGTAGTCGGGCGAGCTATCGGATTCAATTGCCCATAATCCGCCCGAAGTTATGGTTTGGACTGTCCAGCAGGCATCAGTAACGGATTCCCGACAGAGCGAGACTTCCGCTTCTGCCCGAATCCCGATAAAGCAGAATTTATCTTGGTCGTACTCATAGCGGCGGACATGAAATTCCGGCTGATCCAAATAGCTCGTATCGGCGTCTTCGTCAACCATTCGTTTCAGAGTTACTTTGTGGATGCGTTTCATGCTCTTAGTCATGGCGTACTTTCCCTCCTGTGATTTGTGTTACACTTACATCCTTGCACGAACCTTGCCAAACGTAAGTTATTGATTCTACGGGCGTCCGGCAGTCCGTTTTCCGTATTCTGCCCGTAATTGTTGACATTTCTCGTCAAACAGCCAATCCAAGCCCGCAAACAACAACCAAAGCCCGAATAGAATCAGACTCGTATCCTCAATCCAATACCAGAAGTCTAGAATTGGCTGCATCGTTTTAACTCCGCTGCCCGCATTAGAATCCAGGATTGCCCGCTAGCTGAGACTTGCCCGAAATTATCAGCGGGCTTGGTATGCGCGGGCTGCCTGAAATTCCATTCGCGCAAGGCGTCTGTTACGTATTTTGAATCATCCGTTTCCCATCCCATTGACATAATCCCTCCGAGTTTCAGACTACCGAAGCCCGAGTCTACGGGCAAGTTATGGGCGTAATAGTTACTTTCGGGCTTCCAAACGTTCCCGATGGCTGTCAATCGCCCGAAACAACTCGGGCAAGTCTTGATCAGTCCACCCGCTCGGCATACCGCACAAATAGGCCGCATGATCCAGCGCGTCAAGCACGGCATGTCGGAATTTATCTTCCTTTGAATCATCGTGCTGCAACATGCTACAAATCATCATATTCTTCCTCCGTTTTCCGTACTAGGATACCCGCGAGTTATCGGGCGATTACAATCTTTCTAGCCAATTAGCGGGAATATCCGCTTTCCGTACACGATGACACTTGGTTCTGAGAAAATTCAAATCAACACTTGTGGTACAAACACTAGACACAACGCCCGATATGGCAGTAGCGCGGGCCTCTAGCGTGTCATATCGATAATATCCGGCTGATTGGGGATCAACGGACAAGTAATCTCCGTGCCTGCCTTGCTCCTGATAATATTTGAGCCCGTCTTCTTCGATTCCGCGTGGTCTGAAGATTTTCGCCATTACCGTGTCCGCCTTTCGTGTTCTGATTCGCTCTCACCATTGCCCGCAAAATACGGAATACCAAATCCATCGGGCAATTTGTTGCTATTCAGGATAATCACGGGCATCGTATCATCTTCGCCCGAATTCGCTTTATTTGCTGTAGTCATGTTCGGCCTCTTTCCGCCCTTGCGGGCTATGCAATGTATCTTGCAAGATCAGGGCCAAAGCATACGGGCTATCACGAACCATGTTTTGAATAGGTTACAAGCTATCCAGATTCCGACCGATTGCCCGAAACTGACCAAATGCGTTTTTATGTCATAAAACTTGACAGATTTTGCTATTCGGGCAACCATGATCGAAGTCTAGTCCGAAGCCCGTAATAAGTCAAGCGGAAAGTTATACTCTATTTGCCCGCGAATCAACAAGATAGAAAAATACGGAAAACGGACAAGAAACCTGTTGACTTTGGCGAGCTAGGTGCTATAGTAAGGGCATGAGATTGACAACCAAAACCGTATACGCGTTGCCCGAAGAGACAATCGAGCAACTTAGGAGCAAGGAATCGAAGCTTACGATCTTGGCTTTGCGGGCGTTTCCGAGCAGTCCGATTCAACGGGAAATCCAAGCCAAGAGAACGGCGATTCAAGCCGAGCTTGCCCGAATGGAGACAAAATGACTACCGGAATGTTCCTGATTCTATGCTTCTTGATCGTAGCCTTCGGGCATCGGACGCCCGTAAACAAAACCTGGAGTGAAAAACTCCAGATAACGGACAAAGACTATGATCCGGATTGGATCAAGAATTATGGGAAGGGAAAATGAACGCATCTGAGGCGGCTCAAGCGATAAAGCCAGAATCCGTAACTTTGGGCCGGGCAATAAAACTCGCCCGTGAAATCGCGGACTCGGTAAGTTGCGGGTATCGTCTGGATAACACGCAGTTAGCGATTGCCCGCAGGGTCTTCAAAATAGCGGAGGAAAAATTTGTTGAAATAAAGCCGATTGCGGGCGTGACAAAAACTGTCAAGTCTACGGGCAAATAAGGGCAGAATCCGTTATCTGTACACGGAAGCCCGAAGAAAACAAAGGATTTACGTTTGGCACGATGGTTGCAAGGATATAGGTATGAAACGCACACTAGCAGACATCAAACAAGGGCAAACGGTAGTATTCACGGTCGTGCCAAACGGAAGCTATCTGCATACGGGCGAGCAATATCTTGCGGAAAGCGTAGAGAAACGCTCTATCTATTTCCGCAACGTTGCCCGCAATTGCGGAACGTCTGATCCGCGCTATATGACTGCTGAATACGAGGTAATTGGATAATGGCTCGCAAACCAAAAGGAATCAGTGCAGCGGGCTGGTTTTACGGGCAATCGTTTGTGTCTTCGGGCTATACGGAAAATGAACTAACGACCGATACGCCCTACAGGGCAATGGAACGGTTGAATAACGCTGTGGGCTATCTTCAGACGTTGCCCGAATTTACAGCCGAAGCACAAAACATTCTAGCGGACGCCCGTAAGCGAGTAGCAGCCGCGAATTTGAGGAAAGCCCGTAAGTAATTGACTTTGCAGTGATAAACCCGATAGCCCGCAGACCTAGTGAATCTGCGGGCATTTTTCCCGTAGTACGGAAAGAGGATTATGCCCGAATTGAAGCCCGCTAGACTCCGGTTATTGGAATTGGCTGCCAAAATCGCCCGTAGAGAATATCTACCTGATCTTGACACTGCTCGAACTATTCGAGATGCGCGGGCGATAACGAACTACTACGCGGACAAACATGGGCAGTTAGCAATGCAATTGAAAGCGGTATGGGATGAATTACAATAACTTGCCCGTAATCAATAGCTTAGACAGTACAGAAAATGAATAACTTACATCCTCGCCCGAAGACAATCAAAGAGCTCAGAGAGATGCAATTAGACCTGTATCAGCTTGCAAAGCCTTTTGTGCGGGCGAAATGCGACGTGTATAGCGTTAGTCTGCCGACAATCATCTATTGGCCGAATGGCAGGTTTACGACCGAATACGATGAATGGACATCAAGCCAGCTCGCCGAGATAGATCGGCTGTGGACCGAAGCCCGTGAGTCGTATCTTGCCCGTAATTCATTTTCCGTACAGACTAGGACGCCAGAATGACATCGAAGCCCGAAAACAACACAGCAACCGATAACCTAAGAGCGAATCCATACGAGATATACGAAACAGATTTCCTGGTAAGGGATATTTGCGGGCTCAGGTTTAGTATCCATGAGCGGAAAAGCATTTGTATCCTGCCCAAGGACCACCTCGGCGAGCACTACGGCGAATAACCGATTTCTTGCCCGAAAGAATACAGATAATGGATAGCCCGAAGCCCGTAAACAAGCCAAGACGAAAGAAATACCCTAAGTGTAATCACTACCGAAACGGACGGCACAGGTTCGGGATAGGTTATTTGAGCTTTTCAGGAAGTCTGTATGTGGCGGAACGACGATCCCGACCATATTTGCAAATGCGGATTCTCACGGAAAGATTATCAGGCAGACCCAACACTTGCCCGCGACAATATGTAACGTTACAAGCTGTAACACTACGCTCGAATTACTTTTCCCACTTGGACCGATTAGCGGCCAAGCCTTCCCACCGACCGAAGTCTATTGAGTTCGCAGCTCAACAGACCATCCTATCGAATCCACTAACCCGCGCAGAATCAGCAGCTTGAACGGAATGAACGCCCGAGTACACCCCAGAACCGAGCAAGATCGTGGGCAGAGTTTGGCGTGTTCCACTTTCGCGGTCCTGGAGGTAAAAGGATTGTTATCTTGGGCTTGCCGTGGGGCGGTCAACCCCACCACCCCTGTTCACTCGCGGCCTAGGCTTGGGTAGCTAAGTACCTATCTTTCCAACACGGGGCCGGGCTTTGCTCCCCGTCCTTAAAAGTCCCTTATCCGCCTCTTACGGGCCACGAAATGCACGCTATTGACAAACCGTCCCTAAGTTTGTTACTATGGGTTCCGTGGGGATTCATGGAACAGGACGGCACGGCGATAGCCTACGGAATGTAATTCGGGGCGGGTGCAAGAGTCCGACGTACGTGTCGTGGCGCAGGATGATGGTGCGGTGCTACAATCCACAGAACTACAACTACAAGAATTATGGCGGCAAGGGGGTCTCAGTTTGCGACTATTGGTCGGACTTCCGTATGTTCCTGTCAGACATGGGGCCTCGTCCGAAGGGGACAACTCTGGGGAGAGTTCTGGATCGAGGGAACTACGAACCGGGCAATGTGTTTTGGATGACCCGCTTGGAACAGGGGCTTCACAGGCGAAATAACAATTCCCTGCGAAGGTGGGAATCGGGCGAATCGTGGAAAGCTCCGAGGAACAGATGGTACGATCTGAAGGACTGATACGGAAAATGAACAGGAGGGGTAATGAAAGTTGTTGATTTGATTGGGAATACACTTGAATCGGGCGATACCGTTGTCGTCTCGCTCGACCACGTAATCGGCGTCATTGGGAAGATCGATGACGGGGCGATTGCCCAAGGGATTATTACGGGCGACGGGAAGCCCGCAGGCACGACCTTGCCGCCGCATATCGTGATCCAGATTCAGGCGACGCAGGCCTTGCTGATCCAGGCTCCGCCGAACGCGCCCGTAGGTCAGGTTCCGGGCGTGGTCAAGGTCCAGAAGCCCGAGGAGAAGAAGTGAACTTATTAGCGGGCGAAGTATGGGTCTTGTTTGACGGGCAAGCTGTAGGGTTTACAGACGGCCCGTGTACGGAAAACGGATAGCCTCAACGTAGAATCAACAACTTACAGACAAAGAATCATATATGAGAGAGTAGCGTGCTCGAAAAGCCATCTAAGGAAGACACGGAGTACTGGGATAACGTCTTGCACGACCACGGTTTAGGTATGAATCGCGGACGGAGGAGGTGGCTCATATATGGTCACGAAGACCAAGAAAAGAACGCAGACGCGCTTTTGCCCGAGGAATCCGAATAATGGATACTAGCTATCCGGCAGTCTACGAGTCCTACGCAAAGTTTTGCGGTATTATCGGGCAAGCGCCCTTGGACTTTGAAACATGGATGCACAAGCGGGAAGAACCTGAAAGGTCGCCCGCACAGAAAGCAAAAGAGTTCTTAGAAGTTCACGCAGGGTGAGAGCGGCTCGACTCCTGAAGTAAAGTAAGGTCTCAAGTTAATGAATGCTCACCGTAGCCCGTAAATCACGGGCCAGTAGGGGGTCTTGCGGGCTAACAGCCCCGGTCTGAAAAGATGCAGACCCCCGAAAGTTTTGTATCAAGGTCTTGCAAGCGTCTCCGACCTAGATGTGAGCGTAAGCATGGTCGGTGTGGCCCGCACCCTGTTGAAGCTGCTTTGGCAGCTAGGGCAAATTTTTAATCAGTCGAACAGCGGGCCGCATTAGCGGGCGACTTTAATGATGCGCTGGACAAAGAACGGACGCCCGTGAAGAAGTTCCTGCTGATCGTAGTTCTTGTTTTATCATTGCCCGTATTCGGGCTTTCGCCCGCAGTAGACAAGGCTCATAAAGCCAGTTATCAGATCGGACAGAAGGCGGTCTCGGGCGGCGGGTTCTGTTCGGCCACGGCGGTCGGGCCCCACGCACTTCTGACGGCAGCGCACTGCGAGATTCCGACCGATGACTTATACATCCGAGGGATCGAGGACAACCCCGTCCAGATCGTGGGCAAGATCAGGGACGAGCAGGATCACTCGATTTACTTGCTCAAGGGCGTGACGTTTCCGGTCTACGCCGAAATATTGCCCGCAGACAAATTCGAACAAGGCGAGGACGTTTTTACTTTCGGGAACCCCGGCGACTGGCAGGATATCTATCAGCGTGGGTATATTGCGGGCATCCTTGTTGACCGCTCTATGGCGGCTGCTTTCGGGGCGGGAAATCCAGACGAGATTCTCCTGGACTTTCAGGCGTTTCCGGGTCAATCGGGTTCGGGTGTATTCAACGCCGATGGAAAACTGATCACGGTTGTTTCGGGCGAAGATGAACAAGAACACCACGACGAAGCTATAGCGTTCGCTTCCGCGTATCGGTTGAACTTCTCGCCCGAAGACCTTGCCCGAGCCAAAGCGTTCTCCGCCGAGGCTAAGAAATGACCAAGCTCGCAAACTGGCTCTTGGTAATTTACGTTCTAGCAATTACGGGCATCGCAGGTTACGAATACGCCGTGATCCAGAGATTGGAATGGGTGATTCGGATTTTGCTGGCGGGCAGCCAGAACTAGGAAAGAAAAATGTTCGACAAAGAATCTAAAAATTTGAACGACGGGCAGAAGGCTCCTACCCCCAGCCCCCTTCGGGCTTCGAATACGCTTGAGTCGCTTCGCCCGAAAGAAGTAAACGTTTTTAACGAAGTTGAACAGGCATACGGCGACCTCGCCCGAGAGATACAGAAAACGGACAGCCCCCCGCTGCAAGGCCGAGGACTGCCGCCCGTTGACTACGAATACGATTCGAACGTTGCGGGCTATCCTCACAAAGTAAAAAACGTTCAGGAAACGGATTTGTTCGCGGAACCTGAACAGCCCGAGAAATACAACGTCTTGCCAGTAGATTGGCCGACCGCGACAAAGACGATGGGTTTGCCCGAAGAATTCCTGGACTTCCCTCTCGAAAAAAGAGTCACGAGGCTCGAAGAACAAGTTGACGGGCTTCTGGATCGGCTGGCGAAATTTTCTATTCGTTCGGGCCACAAGATTTAATGCCTGCCCGCAAGATCACTGATTGGCGGAAAGCGGCGCTGCTTTTGTACCAGAAGCTTTACGGGCTTCGCTGCGTCAGATGTTCTGATCCCGTAAGGTTGCCCGAAGATGGCGTGCTTTATAAGTTATACGAAGAAATTCTGTTAACACACAAGAAACGGTGCAGGCCCAAGAGATGAGCGTTACAATCAGGACGTGTGGCGGCGTCGGAAACCAAATGGCCCAGCGAGCGTTTGGGTACTCGCTAGAAGCCTTCGGAAACGAAGTATTTTTCGATCTCTCCTGGTTTAATAACAGCGACACTCGGGCATATGCTTTGGATCACTGGAATGTGGAAATAAAGTTCGGGCCTATTCGCGGGCAATGTGTTCAAGAACCGAGTTTGCGGCATCACCCGGAAGTCCTAAAAAAGTACGACCAGGATGTAACGCTGATCGGGTATTGGCAGGCATATAAATACCGAGAAGGTGTTGAAGATAGAATTCGGAAAGAATTCACGCTCAGGCAGTGGCCGAGCGAAAAATCCCTAGCGGTCGCAAATCAGATACACAATAGTAATTCAGTATTTCTGCATGTCCGGCGAACGGATACGCTGTCGCAGCGGGGAGTAGTGAATCACGGCCCGCTCGCACAGTCGTATTACCAAAGAGCGGCGAGTTTTATTTCAACCAGAGTTCAAGACCCGCATTTCTTCATCTTCTCGGACGACGTTGAATGGTGTAAACAGAACATTCAGGTCTTTAATTATCCCGTGACTTTCGTGGATCATAATTCCACGGGCGTCACAGTCCAGCCGGGCAACGAAGTTCAGAAAACAGACAGCGGGCAAGAACATGAAGACCTGTGGCTCATGTCCCGTTGTAAGCACGGAATTACCGCCAACAGTTCGTTTTCCTGGTGGGGGGCGTGGCTGCAACAGAACCCCGACAAATTGATTGTTGTCCCGACGCAATGGTTTTCTACGGGGAGTCCGCACGACAGCTCGGAATTAATTCCTCCTACGTGGGTTAAACTGTGAGTTATTTAAGCATCGTCGTTGCAGGTTCGAATTATGGATATGGTGGAGATTTCATAGGAAGGTTTCAGGCGTGGATGGATAACATCTTCAATCTGTTTCCTAGGATTGGGGTAGACGCCGACATTACGATTGTCGAGTGGGCTCCGCCTTTGGACCGCCCTAGGATGAAGGACGTTCTGAACTGGAAAAGGAAATCGATTCCAGTCAAGATCATTGAAGCCCCCAAGCATCTGGCGGACTCCCTACCCAACCCGCATAAAGTAAGTTTCTGGGAGTTCCAAGCGAAGAACATCGGTATCAGGCGGGCAACGGGACATTTTATCCTGTCGGCCAACCCCGACAACATCTATAGCCCTGCGTTAGTTTATAGACTGCGGGATTTGAAAGAAGATTGTTTCTATCGTACGAACCATCATGATACGCGGGACGGGCGTGTATTCCAGATTCACTGCGCAACAGCCTCAATAGTTAACGGGCGACCTAACGGATGCGCGGGGTTCGTAAAGCCAGACGCAAACGGGAAGTTTCAATACCCACCGCCCCTCGGGTATATCGAGCCTTTGCACTTCAACAAGTCGGGCGATTTCCTTGCCATGTCCCGAGAAAATTGGCACCAGATTCACGGGCACCCGGAGACAACGTACTGCGTTACGGTTGACGGCGAGACTGTTTACTTAGCGGCGGCCCACGGCCTGAAGCAAATCATTTTTGAAGAGCCTTCGTATCATTTAGACCACGGAAGAGACCAAAGACATTGCCCGTATTGGGATGATGCTAAACCCCACGGAAATAAGAACGGCGATGGCTGGGGGTATAGTGGTGTGGATTTCGCAAGCACGATAATCTGATGGATCAAGCCGCGTTCGAAAACAGCTTCGAAGAGTTCAAAAAATTATACGATGGACGGCTGCCGCTGGGCGAAGTTGTACCAGTCCTTGATGAGTCGGAAACCGATGTCACGTACAACGAGATATATCTCCTGCATGTGGGTTGGGCTGCCAGGATATTAGCGGAGACTAAGCCTAAAAGCCACATAGACATCGGATCGTGTTCGTATTTCGTTGCCATCGCCTCCGCCTTCCTGAATTTGTCGGCTTTCGATATCCGCCCGATGAGTATCCCGCTTCCTAATTTGGTTTCGGGCGTTGCTGATTTGACGGCACTTCCGTTCTCGGACGACTCGGTTTCGTCCCTTTCGTGCATGCACGCGATGGAGCACGTCGGACTCGGGCGATACAAAGATAAAATTGATCCCGATGGCGATATCAAAGCCGCCCGAGAGTTAAAGCGGGTTCTGGCCACGGGCGGGAATCTTATCACAGTCTTGCCTGTAGGAATCCCGAAATTGGTATTCAACGCCCATAGGATTTACTCTCGCGGCCATGTTCTAGATATGTTTTCGGGCCTCCGCCTCAAGGAATTTTCTTACATTCCGATGGGTAAACCGCAGCAGCTCATTAAGAACGCGGGATCGAATATAGCCGAGAATATTGAAGAAGGCGCGGGTTGTTTTTGGTTTGTCAAAGACTGATGCTCGAACTTTTCTACAAGCAGTTTGTTAATCCGGGCGACCTCGTGTTCGACATCGGGGCGAACGTCGGAAGCCATTCACGGGCGTTCCTGAATCTCGGAGCCCGAGTAGTCGCGGTTGAACCCGACCCGCGTTGTATTTCCGAGCTTCAGAGTATTCCCCGGCTTTCGGTTGTTCACGCGGCTGCGGGCGAAGACGGGGTTTTCGGGCAACTGAAATTCGGGCATTCATCCGTCGCCTCAACATTGTCTGGAAAATGGATTGAATCCGCCACGAGGGTTGATCGGTTCGGCGGGTTTGAATGGACCGCAGAGCTGCCCGTAATTCAGGTTAGCTTGGATCATTTGATTCAGATGTACGGGCGACCCGATTTCATCAAGATCGACGTTGAGGGTTACGAAGCAGAAGTCTTGCGCGGGCTTTCGTCGCCCGTAAAAGCTTTGTCGTTCGAGTTCCATCCAGAGTTTTCCGATTCGATTTTGGATTGCCTTGAGCAGTTATCGGGTCTCGGATTTCATAAATTCTCATACTCCTTGGGCGAATCTTTCACGCTTACCCCGTGGCAAAGCGCAATGGGTGTTTATAACGATATCCCAGGCTACCGAGGCGGGAAAACCTACGGCGACATCTACGCACGACTATGACTCTACAGACAATCGATTCGGTACGGGCGTTCTGGGATCAATCGCCCTGCTTCGTTCGTCGCTCGGCAGCTCCCAAAGATTCGAAGCAGTTCATGGACGAGACCGAAGCCCGAAAGTTCAAGTCCGAGCCACATATTCCTGGCTTTGCAGAGTACGGAAAATGGACTGGCAAGAAAGTTCTTGAGATTGGATGCGGAATCGGAATTGATTCCGTTAACTTCGCTCGGGCTGATGCTTGGGTTTGCTCGCTAGACTTATCCGCAGCCTCCCTTCAACTTGCCCGCAAAAGAGCGGAATTAGCAAAAGTTTATAAGCCCGTGTTTATTCACGGTGATGCGGAGAAGCTTGACGAGACTTCTGTTTGGGGCTGCGATTTTGATTTAGTCTATGCCTTTGGTTCGATTCACCATAGCCCGAACCCCGAAAAGATTTTACATAACATCCGGTTCGTTACGCATCCCGGCAGTATCTTGAAGTTGATGGTGTACAACAAGTATTCGTGGAAGTCGCTCTGGATTCTGCTGAAATATGGGCACGGGCGATTCTGGAAGTTTGGCGAGTTGATAGCAAAATATTCGGAGGCTCAAACAGGATGCCCGATAACACACGTATACTCCCGAAAAGAACTTCGGGCGATGCTGGAACGGAATGGCTTTAAGGTCCAGAAAATCTCTGTTGACCATATCTTCCCGTACGACATCGAAGCGTACAAACGCCACGAATACAAAGTCGTTTGGTACTTCCGTTGGATTCCTAAATCTTGGTTTCGGGCGTTCGAGCGCGTAGCGGGCTGGCATTTGCTGTGCGAGGCGACGGTTTGAAAACGATCACTGTGGCGGGGGCAGGCGGCTTCATCGGGCATCATCTCTGTAAGAGATTGAAAGCCGAGGGAAATTACGTCATTGGCGTAGACCTGAAATATCCGGAATACGAAGAGTCGCCCGCAGACCAGTTTCATATTTGGGATTTGCGAGAGTATAACTCGGCTCTGGCATCTACTTACCACGTAGACGAAGTTTATCAGCTTGCGGCAGACATGGGCGGGATCGGGTACATCACGTCCAATCTTGCGAGCATTGCCCGCAACAATATCCTGATCAACGCGAACATGCTCGAAACCGCCCGAGTAAACAAAGTAAAGAAGTACTTGTATTCTTCGAGTGCTTGCGTTTATCCTGCGGGCAAGCAGCACGAAGCGAACGTAACTCCGCTGAAAGAAGAAGATGCTTACCCCGCCAATCCCGAACCTGGGTACGGCTGGGAAAAACTTTTTGCCGAGCAACTCGTGGAGTATTACAATCACGACTTCGGGCTAGATACTCGGACCGTTAGATTCCACAATGTTTACGGGCCTCTGGGAACATACGACGGCGGGAAAGAAAAAGCCCCGGCAGCAATCTGCCGGAAAATCGCACAAGCCGAAGACGGCGATACGATTGAAATCTGGGGCGACGGCGAACAGACGCGCTCTTTTATGCATGTTCGAAATTGTATTGAAGGGCTTGTTCGGATAATGGATTCAGATTATCGCGGACCTTTGAATTTGGGCACGGACGAGCTTGTTACGGTCAACCAGCTTGTCGATAAAATAAGTCGCATCGCGGGAAAAACCATTTCTAAACGCTACGACTTATCCAAGCCACAAGGGGTTCGTGGACGTAATAGTGACAACAGCAAGCTTAGGGAAGTCTTAGGGTGGGAACCCTCAACTTCTCTGGACGAAGGGCTGAAAGACACGTACGCATGGATACTTCAACAAGTCCAAAAGTAAAGCGTCGTAAACCGACACACTGTAAGAGAGGGCACCCGAGAACAACGGATAACGTGCGTGTTGACTGTAACGGGTCTAGCAGTTGTCGGATATGCGAAAAACTACGGTCCCAAAAACCAGAAGTAAAGGCGCAGCAGGCAATTTATAAAAAGAGGTATGCCAATACTTTTGAAGCTAAAATGCGATCAAGACTTCGCTACAAAGGATTAGACCCCGAAGAAGAACAAAAAGCAGCCTTGGCTTTTGCAAATTTTGATGGGTCTTGCCAATGCTGCGGGTCGCGTACAGCGGGTAAGAGGGGTTGGCACCTAGACCACATTGGAACCAAATTTCGCGGGGTTTTGTGCAACTACTGTAATACCGGGGCGGCCATGCTTCGAGATAGTATTGAAAATTGTTTGAAGCTGGCGCAATACCTGAAGAAATTTGAAGACTCTCAAGTATGTCAATGATTGAACGGATCGGAATCATAGGGGCGGGCAAGCTTGGCGCAAATATGGCCGCCGCGCTCGCGAGCAGGGGCTTCGAAGTCATTGTCTGCGATGTTGACCCGAAAAAAGTTCAGGCAATAAATGACGGGCAAGCCCCCGTACAAGAAACTGGTTTGCAGGATTTGATATTCGCGAATCGCGAACGTTTGCGGGCGACCAGCAGAATCGAAGAAGCAGTCCGTTTTGCGGACATAACTTTCGTAGTCACGGCGACA
>Ga0209116_1000028_pt1 | contig 21167 bp, 28 predicted proteins | sample BlaSpr_A8_OM2_O1_FD_187975 | JGI IMG/M metagenome (GOLD analysis project Ga0209116, IMG submission 187975) | Forest soil microbial communities from Thunder Bay, Ontario, Canada - Black Spruce, Ontario site 2_A8_OM2_O1 (SPAdes) (version 2) | ecosystem: Environmental > Terrestrial > Soil > Boreal...
AAGCCGGCGAAGCGAATCCTACTGTGCGCGTCGGAGTCGTCGGCGTCAGCGGCGGCGAAACGAAATGGATGGATGCCGGCGCAAACAGCGACGTCTATCTGGCCCGCGTGGACTGGCTGCCAGACAGCCGCCACATAGCCATCCAGCGCATCAATCGCGCGCAAAATCAGCTCGACCTTCTTTTTGCCGACGCCACAACCGGCGCCTCGAAAACAATCCTCACCGAGTCCGACAAATACTGGATCAACATCAGCGACGATCTATATTTTTTCTCCGATAACAAACGCTTCCTGTGGTCCAGCGAGCGCACCGGCTACCGCCATTTCTATCTCTACGATAATTCCGGCAAAGAACTCGCGCAGCTCACCAGCGGCGATTGGGCCATCTCCGACCTGGGCGGCTTCGGCCCCGGCGCGGCGAATCATCCGGCCGTGGACGAAGCGCGCGGTTTCGTCTACTTCATTTCCAATAAAGAGGATGTCCGCGAAACGCAGCTCTATCGCGTCTCCATCGACGATAAATCCCTCACTCGTATCACCAAAGCTGCCGGCTCGCACGACGCCAGAATCGCGCCCGACGCCTCCGCCTTCGTGGACACCTACTCCAACGCTGCAACACCCGCGCGCCAGGATCTCTATCGCATGGACGGCAGCAAAGTAGCAGTGGTCAGCGATGGCAAAGTTCCCGAGCTAGCCGAATACAAACTCTCGCCGGTGGAATTCGTCGAAGTCAGCGCAGACGACGGCACCAAACTCAATGCCTCGCTGATCAAACCGCTACATTTCGATCCCGCCAAAAAATATCCGGTGCTGATCAACGTCTACGGCGGCCCGCACGTGCAGCTCGTGCGCAATTCTTGGGGCGGCCTGCGGTATCTTTTGGATCAGGTCTACGCGGCGCAGGGCTATATCCTTTTCACGCTTGATAATCGCGGCTCCTGGGGCCGCGGCCATGCGTTCGAAACCCCGCTTTACCATCACATGGGCAAAATCGAGTTGCAGGATCAGCTCGCGGGCGTGAAGTATTTGAAATCGCTCGGCTACGTGGATCCCGCGCGTATCGGCATCACCGGCAGCAGTTACGGCGGTTACATGACACTGGAAGCGCTCTTCAACGCGCCCGGAGTTTTCAAGCTCGGCGTTTCCGACGCGCCCGTAACGGACTGGAAGCTCTACGACACCATTTACACCGAGCGTTACATGGGCCGCCCGCAAGACAACACCGACGCATACAAAGACTCTTCGCCCGTGAATCAAGCCGAAAATCTGCGAGGTAAACTCATGCTCGTCCACGGCACCGGTGACGACAACGTGCACTTCGCCAATTCCGTCGAATTGCTCAATGCCATGATTGACGCCGGCCATTATCCCGATGAGCTTATGGTTTTCCCCGGCCGTGGTCATGGCCTCGGCGACGCCGCCGCCCTGGTGCTGGAAATTCAGCGGACGGTCGAATTTATTGTAGGTAATCTTTAGATAAGGCTGCGCAAAGCAACCAAGGATTTGCGGTACACTTCTAATAGAATAGAGAATGCGCGGCACCCTACGCCTTTGCTGCAGCAAGACTGCTGGGTGAAAATTTAATGCCTATTGCATGCCAACGAAGAATGGGGCGACGGCTTGCCCGAAGAACTTGCCAACTGCACGAATGGCGCACCCAGGGATTGTGGATCTCCACGGCCCTGCTGCTGGCTTGTACGTTCTCGCCGCTCGGTATTTCCGCGCAAGATGCCGCCGCTACTCCGGCTGCTGAGCCGCAGCAGACTCCCGTGATGGAAGCCGATCCTTCCGCGCATTTTCTTGAGAGCGGATATCGCCATCTCTACGAACTAAATTTCGCAGACGCCCGCCTGGATTTCACGTCCTACCAGAAAGCGCGCCCCGACGATCCGCTGGGCAAAGCCTCCGAAGCGGCCAGCTATCTTTTCGAGCAGTTCCATCAGAGGGGCGTCCTGACCTCCGAGTTTTTCGTGAATGACGCGACGTTTCTAGGCGGCGTCTCTGGCACCGCGGAGCAGAACCACAATGCGGGTTTTGTGGAGGCGAACAGCCAGGCCCGCGAGCAGGCTAAAAAACTCCTGAAGACCGATCCGAACAATATCCACGGACTGCTCGCGCTAACCATTGCCGACGGCATGGAATCCGATTACGACGCGATCATCATCAAGAAACAGCTCCCCGGACTTTCCATGATGCGCCAGGCCGAAGCCGACGCCAAAACTCTGCTGGCCATCGCTCCCAAAGAAGAAGATGCCAACGTCGCGCTGGGCATGAGCAATTACGTGATTGGCAGCCTGCCCAGTTACAAACGCGCCTTCCTCTGGTTTGGCGGCCTGCACGGTGATAAGCAGCGGGGCATGGATCAGATGGGTTCCGCCGCCGAACACGGCCATTACCTGAAGCCGTTTGCCAAAGTCATGCTCGCGCTGGCCTACGAGCGTGAAAAAAAGCCCGCTCTCGCGCGCGCCCTACTCGCCGAACTAGCCGTCCAGTTCCCCACGAACGCAGTCTTCGCCCGCGAACTTACCATCGTCGAAAAGCAAGCCTGCTGCAATCGCTGACGACGCGACAAGCAAGCCTCTGTTTTTCTGAGGTTTTTCCTCGCAGTTCCAGTGCGCTGAATCTTTCGCCGTTCCCCTACCACTTCACGCGCACACGATAAGTCAAGGTAGCCGCTCCATCCTTCTCCACCGGCACCTGAAACCCGATCGTCGTCGCGTCCAACTTCATCGGCTTGAAATTTGAGTTCACCACTTCCCAATCCCCGCCCACCGGCTCCCGCACTTCGACTGTCACCGGGCCGTCCTTGTGATTTCGCAAAGTAATCGCATACTCCATCTCGAACTGATTGCTCGCCAGCTTCTTGTAATCCGTTTGCTTGCGCTCGCACACCACATCAAACGCGTTGCCGATGTAAAGCTTCAGCGTTTCGTCTTTCGGAGTGTGCTGAATATTGTCCTCGCCCACAAACTGCACGCCGCCCTTTGAATCCGCCTGGTACACGCGCACCGTCCCGGCCGGCAGCGCCATCCCCAGTCCACTCTTCTCTTGATTCTTGAACCAGTAATAAACTTTCACCGGCTCCGGAATCGCGTTCCCGATTCCCTGCGGATTGCGGTAGTAGTAAGCTTGCCCCTCGACCATCAAATATTTCTCCACCGGCACGCCCGTGCCATTCAACAAGCTAATCTGCTTCGACTCATTATTCTGAATCGAAGTCCGCCGCTCGAGCGAATACAGGTGATACTCGGAAAATCCTTCTTGCGTAAACTGCGGCGCCGCCGGGGCATTCATCGTCCTGACGGCCTTGCCCATAGATTCCAGCGCCCTCAGGGGCGCAACCTGATGAATTTCTCCCGCCACCAGTTGCAACCTGGCGTTGCCATACGCCGCGCCACTGTTATTGGTCAGCGTAACCCAGCCATCCAGGTCCGCCGCTTTCTCATCGCGCGTCACGGTTAAGACATAGTCCGCCTTCCAACTCATATTCTCGGTCAGATAAGAAGCTTCCACCTTCTGCGCATTCGCCCCCCGATTGTCCAAAGTCCACACCAGCGTCGGTCGGCTGTACAAATTCCCCGGCAAATCCGGGAAACGATACGAATCCGCACTCATCCCCGTTACGATTTCATCGCCAATCTTCCACACCGGCCCATTGTTATCGGAAAGCAGCACCGCCTTCGTCTCCACCCAGCGCGTAGAGCCGGCATCCTTCTCCGCGCGCACCAATGTCACTTCGCGCCCCACATATTTTTGCAAAAGCTTCGCCGGCTCCAGCAAATCGTACTCATAATTCTGCTCCACCACGCTCAGCTTCGTCGGCTCGCTCAAAGAATGGAAATGCACCGTCGCGGGATTGATCGAAGCCGCCACATCCTCAAAATGCAGTGGAAACACGCCCGCCGAGAGATGAATCTGCCGCACGTCGCGCACCAGCGCCAGGTTCGAATTGTAAACCGTCACTGCCAAATCCACCTGGTCCTTGTCCGTAGTCGAAAGCGCCGGCGTCTTGGCCGCCGCCTCCTCTTTCTGGTCGCCCGCCGCATGCACGCGCCGCGAATATGCCGCCAGCAGCGCCGTCACAAAAAATGCCATCAGAATCGCCGTGCCAGATACCTTCCGCGTGCGCCAGCACATGGGCTTTCGCCTCCCTAAATTGCGTCTTCCCTCTTTGAACGCCGCACGAGGATTTGCTTGCAGGATAATTCAGGACAAATCGTTCGGGTTACAGCGTCGCTTTTCGTAGCGCCGGCGTCTCGCCGGATCTTTCGCAGTCGCAGCGGCGCTTCGCGAACCGCCCGCGTCACGCGTGCGCAACCCATGCCTGCGTGCGTCGCCGTTACTCGACGCTAGTCCAACTCTTCCCGCCATCCACGGTCGAGAATTTTCGCCCATCGATCGCCATCACTATCGCGTTCAACGCATCGGTAGCTTCCACGCGCACAAAATCCGTTTCCGCTGGCGGGCTGATCGTCTTCCAGTGCGCTCCGTTCGTCGTGCGCAAAATCGTCCCGTTCGCGCCCACTAGCCAGCAGATCTTCGCCGTAGGCGCCGCTCCCGCCACAATCACCGCTCGCGTATCCAGATATTCCGTCTTCCAACCCGCTCCGCCGTTCTCAGATCGTTCAATCGCGCCCGGCCCGGCAATCATCCAAAAAATCTTCGGATCCGGCGTCGGGATCTGCAGGTTCATCAAATTCGAAGAAATTTGCGCCTGCTGCATTTTCGCCAGCGTCGCGGCTTCCATCGCCTGACTCGCCGCCAAATTCATCGCGCCCGCAGCATGCGCAGGTGCTGTGGCGGGCAATTTCGTTTTCGCTGCGTTCGCTTCCTCTGCTTCCACGGCAGCGTTGAGATCACTTTCGACAGATTGCGCAGCGACTGTCTTGTCCGCCGGCTTGGCCGGAACCGGCGCCGGTGCCGCCGATGTTGCGGTCTGATCGGCTGAATTCACAGGCGCAGCGGCCGGTGGATTCGCGCTTCCCGCGCGCATCCCTCCGCGCACAATGCGCGGACCGGTCTGCTGCGCCATCACCGCCGGCGGCCGCACCGCGGCAGACTGCCCCGCCGGACGACTCGCGTTCGCCGCCCCGCCGGTCGACAATTCATCACGCCGCGACGCCGTGTTCGCATGAGATACGGCGGCCTTAGCGCCGGCAGCTGAAGTTGCGCCATGCGCGTGAAACGTTTGGGATTCACGAAGCTCAATCGCCGCGCTCGCGGCGTCGCTCGGACTCGGCGCAGCTGGCCGCCCGGCGCGATTTCCGCTCATCGCCGGTGGCGCCGTCTGCGGCGTCGACTTCGCGGATGGCTCAGAGCTCGGCGAGGCCACCGCATCCGGCCGCGACATGGCAATCTCGTTCGCAGGCGCCAAAGGCTTCCTCATGCGCAAAGCGGTTCCGCCAATCACCAGCAGCACCACAAGAGCAGCAGCAGCGGGCACCAACCACCGGGATCCCGCCAGCCAATCCCGCGCGCCCGCAGCTTTTTTCTCAGCCGCATCGTCACCGCCCGCGCGCGCCATCGCCGCAAGCTGTTCGCGGCAAACCGCGCAGCGCGAAAAATGCAAATCGTAGCGCGCCATTTCCTGTGCATCGAGCGCGTGATCGAAGTACGCCGCGAGAATCTCCGGCTCCGGGCAGTCCTCGCCTGCGCCCGTGTTCTGCGCCAGACTTCGCCGCAGCAATCCTGCCATCGCCTTGTCTTCTTCCCGCGCCGCCATTCCTTCTCCCGCTCCCCTCTCCCAAACTTAGAACGCGCGAAACCTCAATTCTTGCATTAACACTCGGCCAGTCTTTCCGTCCCTTATTCCCCTGGGGAAAGCGCGCGCGTCAAATCAAAGGGCCATTCCTCCCGCGCATATTCGTAGCAGAGCTGCAACTGCGCCGCGCTCAATTTTTTCTCCTGCCGCAGTGCGCCTTCCACATGTTTGCGAATCTCCCGCCGCGTGCGCTCCAGTTTCCGCGAAACGGTGGCCTCGTGCTCGCCCAGCAGCCGCCCAATCTCCGCTAATGTCAGACCCTCCACATAATAATAAGCCAGCCGCAAGCGATCGCGCGGCGCAAGCGCATCCAGCGCCGCCGTCAGCACGACCTGCAATATCGCTAGAAATCGGTTCCGCTCCGGGTCCGGCGAACTTGCTGCTGCCCTCGCATCGGAATTGTCTGACGAAGGCTGCCCCGCCTCGCCCTCCTCGAGCGGCTCGGTCCTGCGCGCGCGCCGAATTCCGTCCACGTGACGCTGCGCCAATACCGCGTGCAGCCAAGTCGTCAACTTGCTGCGCCCCAAAAAATAATCGAACAACGACTTTCGCTGCCCCGCCGCTTCCCGTAGTCCATAAAGGTCCGCGTACAAAGAATCCGCCAGCTCACGCCCCTCCGCTTCCCCCGCAATCGCCCGCCCCGCGCGATAAAGCGCCGGACGAAATTGCGCCATGAAAAAATCCCACGCCTCCGCATTCCCCTGGCTGCAAGCGCAAGCCAGCGCCAAATCCGCCACATGCAAGGAATCCAGATACGCCTGAATCGCGCGCGCATCAGGCGAAGTAGGGGAGGATGTATTGGAACGCGGGTTGGAGGGCGCGCCGCCAGTAAGATTGGAAGTCGCGTTCGTGGCCGCGCCGGAAGGCGTTCTGCCAAACCGATGCGCCACGCTGCGCTCGAGCGCCTCTTGAAAACGCTCCGCCTTCAGATTCCACTCCGCGGGCGCGGACCCCTTCTGCAGAAGGCTCTGCGCTACGTCAATCGAAACGAATTGTCCTGCCGGGCTGGACGGCATATGAGTCGGCGCGGCCGCACCTCGGTCGAACCGCTGCAGAAGATGATACCCGAATTCACCGGAGGGTTGCCCGGCGCAATCGCGCTCTCAGTTCTCTAGAAATGTGAGAGACATCGTCATCGTAATGTCGGCGCCTTTGCTTGGAGCCGGCCCAGCCCTGTCTGGCGCGGCAGGGATCCGTCCGGCCTTGTCAGATTTTTTTCCGGAGTTTCTCTATGCGCTCCGTACTACGAATCTCTTGACTCTGGCTAGCAACACGCTGACCGATCCCAACTCGCCAGCAGAAAGCTGCTAAACTGTCCCGCCCATGTACTCCTGCCCCGAGTGCGAGCAGCTCATCAACCAGGCCAGCGAAGTCTGCCCCTACTGCGGCGCTGACCAGAAAGCCCTGGCCGACAGCGAATTATTGCGAGCGGGCAAAACTCCCAAGCCCGCAAGGACCAATTACCAACGCGTCGCCCTAGTCTGCGGCATCCTCCTTGCGATCCTCTGGGCCATCGCCTGGTTCGCCGTCCCGTGGAAATTGTCAGGCTCGAAGCCCGAAGCCGAAGCCCGCGCCCGCGAATCCCTGGCCGCCATTCAACAAGCCATCAACACCTACCAGCAAAGCGAAGGCAGCGCCCCGCCATCCCTGGAAACTCTAAGCGATACCGTCCGCAAAGCCTCCCAATCCGCGCAACTGGCCCACTACGCCCTGCAATACACGCCAGGAATACCGGACGACTCAGGCCGCATCACCGCTTACACCCTAACAGCCCGCGCCGGAAATTTCGGCTACCGCAACTTCTACACCGACGAATCCGCGATCGTGCGCGCCACGACGGAAGATCGCGCAGCAACGGTCCAAGATCCTCCGCTGAATCCCCAGCCCTGACAGGAATGGAATTTGATTCAAGAAATTTTCAGCCTGCCGCGTCTCAGCAAATTCGTCCGCCATGGTTCGTCGTGCAAACGTTGATGCTATACTTACCAGCGCAGGCCGCCGCACGACGAGCCAATCGTATTCGCCGCGGAGAGGTGCTGGAGTGGCCGAACAGGGCTGCCTGCTAAGCAGTTATCCCGACAAAATCGGGATCGGGGGTTCGAATCCCCCCCTCTCCGCCACAGTTAAAATAACCAATAAAAACAGCTGTCGCCAGCCACTTTCACTACTTGGTACTATTCTGGGAGTGATTTGAAGCGGGCAGGAGAGCTTCCGTGCTCACTCTCTACACGCGCGTGAAAGGCGAGAATGGGAGATGGCGCGCGGAAAAGTTCCGCGAGGGCCGCGGAATCCGAACCTCAACACTGGTCGGACCGTTCTACGTACGACCCTTTGTCAATGGGGTTCAGAAAAGACATCCCCTCCATTCCGCCACATTCGCTGAGTCCCGCCAGGAGGCCGACGAGATCGAGAAGCTGTACGAAGCACAGTCGCGGGGGCTCACCGTGAGCGAACTCACCGCGATGCAGAATAGCAATCGCCTGCCCCTCCGCACCGTGATCGATACATACCTAGAACAGAAACGGAACAAAGCCAAGAAGACGCGCGAGCAGTATCGCCTCACGTTGGACGAATTCATCAAGGGATTGGGCCGAATCAAGTTTTTGGACGAAATCAACGTGGTCGCACTACGAAAATACAAAGACTCCCTTACCGCCAGGGATTTGCCGGCAAGACAATCGACACGCGGATCAACATCGTTAATTTCCTCCTGAAGAAAAATGGCGTGGAGGCTCGACTTCCCAAGGATGAAATGCCCATTGTGGAGACGGAGGCGGCAGTTCCCTACAGCGCCGCTGAATTGGATAAGCTATTCGGGGAGATGGACGAAGAGGAGGCCATTCGCTACAAATTTTTTCTGGGTACGGCCTGCCGAGACAAGGAGGTAACCTACGCCGCATGGGCAGACATTAATTTTGACAAGAAGACGTATACAGTGCGGGGCAAGGCGGACGAGGGTTTCACCGTGAAGAATCATGAAAGCCGCACGATCCCGATTCCCGATGCCCTCGCAACTGCTCTCAAGGCTCGCCGGAAGTCCAAGCCCAACGCCCGTTAGATCTTCGTGAACGAAGCGGGCGTACCCGACAATCACTTCCTGCGCAAGTTGAAGAGGATTGCGCTACGTGCGGGCGTCAACTGCGGCCAATGCCGAACAAAGATCACGAAGGGGAAGTACACCACGAAGAAACAGGTTGAAGTGTCCTGCGCAACGGATCCGGTCTGCGAACACATTTACCTTCACCGCTTCCGAAAGACGTGTGCTACGCGATGGCAGGAAGCCGGCGTACCCATCCGGACGATCCAGCATTATCTGGGTCACAAGAATCTGGAAACCACGGCACTGGGAATCAGCGACTCGGACAAGATGCGGGACAAAATCAACTCCGCGTTTGGCAATTAATCTGCGTTTGAACCGCCCTCCTCGCACCTCTTGGACACTCTCCCCTCTGGTACGCGCCCAATTGCGCCTCGCGAACGAAAGTGCCACACTTGCGGCAAGGGGGTCTCTATGACCAACGAACAAATGAAGGCATTGGCCAACGTGCGGGCTGCCTTTGTTGCGGCAGAAACAACCGGCCTTACGGAAGCTAGAGATATGGAAAGCGGCTGCAACCGGGTTAGTTCATCCCGAAGTGAAAGGTGGACGGCCCTCCAGCAACTACAATCCGATCGCCGACTGCCTCGACAAACCAAAAAGTAGAGGACAACACGAGTGATGATTGACGAAGCTAACCGGAGGAGAAAATGTCAACTGAATCTAAAGTCGCAAGCCCCAAGAAAGGCGAGCATGTGAGAGATGCTCAGCACGAAGGCGTTTTTGAAGTTGTTTTTGTCAATGCTCTCATGCAGACGGTAAATATCAGATTGCTGGATGGAACCGGGCATGTTGTTCCAAATGTGCCGTGGACGGCACTGAAGGGTGCGGGCAAGGAGTGAACCATTCGTGTCCTATCCATTTGAAGAGTGGGGCGCTTGCTCTTAGAGACTTCCGTTGAGCGGATAAGGCGGGCACGACCTGATAGGCACCACGCCCATCGTTGATGTCGAGGAGAAGTAATCGTGAGACTAGCTGCCGACGGATCCGACAGGTCACCGTGGGCGATTTGTTTCGTCGTGCTGCCTATTGTGCTTTGTTTCTTGATGGCCTGGGACGAGTTCAAAGCGCGACGCTACCGAGAATTTCCGTGGACGAGACCGTCGCGTTTGTTGTCCTCGGTTGTCGAATGGAAGCGGCTCCGCAAGAGTGGACGGGCGAGACAGTAATTGTCGTCGTAAATGGCGCTTCCTCGGATTGCTGAATCTGTACGCAAGGAAGAAGAAAAAACCAGGGGTGGAAGGAAGTCCGACCCCTCAGTGGACCACAGTGTCTGCTACGCCCGTCTGAAGCAAATGGGCAATTTGTGCGGCGGGAACGGGTTGGCTGAAGAGGTAGCCTTGTCCTTCCACACAGTGCCGGGCCTTGAGGAATGCGAGCTGCTCCTGTGTTTCGATGCCCTCGGCAATCACGCCCTGTTTAAGGTTCTTGCCCATATCAATTATGGCGCTGACGATTGGAGAGTCGTCGGGATCGGTGGTAATCCGGTGGATAAAGGACTGGTCAATTTTCAAAACATCAATGGGAAACTGCTGAAGATAACTAAGGCTGGAATAGCCGGTGCCGAAGTCATCCACTACAAGGCGCACCCCCATCGTCTTGAGCTGTCGAAGTACGGAAGCCGTGGATTCCGCGTGCTCCATCAGAACGCCTTCGGTGAGCTCGAGATCGAGATGGCGCGCATCCAAGCCAGTTTCCCGCAAGGTCGTCCGGACACCTTCGACAAAACCAGTATCGCGGAATTCGAGAGCAGAAATATTGACGGAAACCCGTTCGAACGGCAAACCCGTGTCTTGCCATTCGCGTGCCTGTTTGCATGCTTCGCGCAGCACCCAACTACCGATTTGGACAATTAGGCCACAATCTTCGGCAATGGGCACGAACTGGGAGGGAGGGACGAGTCCCCGATCCGGCTGTTGCCAGCGTATCAGGGCCTCGACTCCTGTGATCTCACCGGTGTCGAGATTTACCTTCGGCTGATAATGCAAAAGGAACTCTTTTCGCTCGAGGGCTCCGCGCAAGCTGCCTTCCAGAGTTTGCCGCTCGACTGCCTTCAGATTCATATCCGCCTTGAAGAACTGGAAATTGTTGCGACCGCTTTCCTTGGCGTGATACATCGCTGTGTCCGCATTCTTGATTAGCGTTTCGGCATCCTCTCCGTCTTGCGGGTAGACGCTGATACCTATGCTGCCATCGACATGCAGATCTTGTCCCGCGATGGAGTGCGGTGCGCTGAGTGAAAGAAGAAGTTTTTTCGCACTCGTCGCCGCGTCTTCCGGATGTGAAATCTCCGAAAGCAGGATCGCGAATTCATCTCCGCCCTGGCGGCTAACCGTATCGGAATCACGAACGCTAGCCAGCAATCGCCTTGAAACGGACTGAAGAAGCTTGTCTCCAACGGGATGGCCCAGCGAATCATTGATGTATTTGAAACGATCCAAATCCAGAAAGACCACAGCAAGAGATTTATTCTGCCGGCGGGCCATCGTTATCGACCGCGAGATCCGATCATTCAGCAACAGCCGATTAGGCAGATTCGTGACAATATCGTGCTCCGCCGAGTGCGTCATTCGGACCGACATGGCCCGTGCCGCACTCACATCGTGGAAAACAATCACCGCTCCAATGACCCGGCCTGCCCGGTCGTGGATCGGCGCAGCAGAATCTTCAATGGCGGATTCAAACCCATCGCGGCGGATGAGAATGCAATTCACAGTTAGTCCCACCGTCTTATTTTCCTCTACGGCCATCTCCATAGGGTCTCGAGCGGTCTTGCGAGTGCTGCCGTCGATAATTCGGAAGACTTCGGCGAGGGGTTTACCAGTGGCTTCTTCACGGCGCCAACCGGTCATCGTCTCTGCAACGACATTAAGATAGGTAATGTTGCCCGAAATGTCGGTGCAGAGAACGGCGTCACCAATAGAGTTGAGTGTGACCACCGCGCGTTCTTTTTCTAAGTACAGCGCATCCTCGACAGCCTTGCGCTCGATCGCGTTGCGCAGTGCGCGCGGCAGCGAATATTCGAGGTGATCCGGCAGGAGATAATCCTGCGCACCGTGACTTACGGCCTCTTTCGCGAGGGCCTCGTTACCGTTGCCGAGGATCAGAATCGGGACGTCGGGCGCGGCGGCAAACACCTTGTCGAACGTCTCGATGCCGTGACTATCTGGCAGGGACAATGCGAGCAAGATAGCGGCAAATCCTCTCTTGCTCAGGCGCTCAAGACCTTGGGAAAGTTCGCAGACCAGTTCCACGTCGAACGAGAGGGTGCGTGTCGCGGCGAGTGCCTGAAGAATCGCATTGGCCGCGACCGGGTCATTGTCGATCAGAAGTATTTTGGTGTTCAGGGTGGGTATAGTCATTTTGCTTTTCGACAAGCCTCAGAGCCAGTGTTCGCCGCTTGCAAGACCGCTCGAGCATCGTCGTACTTGACTGGTAGAAAGACTATCTATGGAGCTGATTTATTTACGTTCTATATTGCACACTGATAATAATAACTCCAGTATCTAAGACGGCACATTTATGAATGCCAATCTGGGACAATGATGAGGCCGAGTGTTCGAGAAAAGAATGTGGCACCGAAGCGCTTAAATCGACATACCGCAGGCGAGGATTTGAACTCGACGCACCGATTAGCATCAGGGCGCTGGCATGCGGTCCGAGTATGCGACGATATCCTTAGCTGACAAGGAGAAGAAAAGCAACGGAAGGCGCGAGTAGAGGCGCCATTCACGTATGAAGCAGAGCGCGGCATGACACAAGACGAATTCAACAAGACAGTCATACGAACCGAAGACACGGTTAGCGAAACTTGGGACTTGCGTCCGTTCGAGGGACAACAAAGCCAAGCTTTCGTTTGTTTTCTTCAAGTCATAGCCGCGCAGCTCAGCGACGGTACCCTTGCAACCAAGAAACGTATTATTGTGCTGCATGACAGCCGGCTCGTTATGTCGTTGCCGACTCTGGCGTGGATTAAGCAGCTAGAAGCGTTAGGCGTTCCGCTGGATTTCAAGATTGAGGATTCGTAAAGCGGTGGCAATGCCCAGTGAAAATTCCCGTCGTGCATTTGCTTGAGGACCCCGGAAACAAGCATGCTCTCAACAGAAGATTTCACTTAAACTTGTTATCAACCCTGCTGTGCCCCAACTCTCGCCTCAAGACAAGCAAAGCACCCATAGCGTCTTGTATCGAGATTCGCTCTTCGCTTGAAACCTGTCCACCAAGTGACGCACGGACCCGTATTGCATCTTCGGCTGCTATAACGCGACCCCGAAGTTTGTTTCGGTCGATCTCAAGAACAGCGGCCCGGTATAGCGCCCACCAGTTATTCTCGATCATATCGGACTCCTGAGAGAAGACTGCTCACGCAGCCTGGTTGTTCACCGAAGCATCTTCATCGAAGCGCGAGTACGCATAAAAGCGGACGTCACAATTGAGACAGCGGTAAGGGTATACACCGATGGCTCTAAGAAGGTAGCGTTCAACGGCGCCGTGCCGATGCGAACGAGAAGTCTCGACGCTTCTGCACTTCGGACACACCCGCTTGGAGGGATCGTGCATTTTTAATTTGACCAATCCCTCTTGCGCTGCGTGGGTCGTAGAGGTTCCTTCACGAAGCAAGAATCGCAGATCCCAGTTTCATGCTTCAGCGTCAAATCAACCGTTCGCCTGGAATCAATTTCAGCCCCGCACTTTTCACAAAGGTCGGCGTGCGTTTCGCTCATCTCGACCTTTAAGGTGCGCGCGGTCTTTGGGTCCAGCAACTGAGCGTTACTTATACTTTTTTTCAACAACTTCAAAACGGATACCGCGTTTCCCATCGCCACTCGCTCTTCCCACGGGATACTGCCGTTAAGCGCGGCATCACATCCATTGATTGCGTTTTCCGCAGCTTTTACGTAAGCCTGAAGTTTTTCTCGTTCGGATACAGAAATGATAGCCTGGTATAGCTTCCCCCGATGTTTCTCTTCCATATTGGCTCCTGAGACGCCGCGTCTTCGTTCGAGGGCTACGAGGGATGAGCAACGCCGTCTGATGTCGCAAGGAGCCGTAGGCCGGTAGGAAGTTGCGGCAGGATGCTAGTGAGACACTTCGACCGTACTCGCTTTCAGACTGGATAGCTACCAAAGAATATTCAAAACGGCACATGTTCGGCTGGTGCCGTTGCAGTCTGTCCGAATGAGAAGGAAAGATCTTACACGCAAACAACTAGCCGCGGTTCCGTGCCCTACCTATGGATTACTCGTTAGGCGTCAGCATTTTTTAGAATCGGGATCAAGGAGTGCCCGCTTCAATTCTTGCACGATCCGCTGAAGCTCATTTAGCAATGCCAACTTTTCTTCGGGTTTCTTTGCTAATTGGAGGCGGGTAGAGGTTGCAAAGAATTCGTCTTGCAATTCGCGGAATCACTTGCTGGACACGAAACGATTATATCCTGTGCGTCACATACTCTGGATAAATCAATCGCGCAGATTACCGACTCGGTTGCCAGAACTAAAACGAAAGCGTTCGGGTTGATTGGTGCGGTGGCGAGCAGATGCAGCACCGCAGAAATCTTTATAGTTGGTTGTGGCTAGTTTGAACTGAACTATTCACAGTTGGATCATTTCTAGTTTGGCCGAATTTGTAAAGCATGGCGCGGTGGCGGCATGGCAAAGAACAAAATCGAAGCATACTCCCCTAACGTCTTGGACTATCCGAGCAATATGTCTTTGTGGGAAAAAGAAAGCCTTGCGGCAGAGGCCAAACTTGCTAGTGAACGCAAGTCAAAGAAAAAGCTCTCCACAAAAAACCTCATTTCAAAGGCAATTAGCAAATAGCCTAAATTCCTTTATGGTGTCTTATTTCTTGTTTCCTGAAAGTGCTTTGCCTCGCGTTCTCCCCGTGTGGGAGGCACACTTCAATCAACGTGAGTGCCACTGCTTGATGCTCCCGCGCCACCCGCGTATGATTTCGCTCGGAGGATTTGAATGGTCATCGGTGAAAAATTGAAGGCTATGCGCGAACAGAAACATTTATCTCAAGGCGATATCGAGAAGCGCACCGGGCTTCTGCGCTGTTATATTTCCCGCGTGGAGAACGGCCACACCGTACCGGCCATCGAGACTCTGAAGAGGATGGCTCAAGCACTGGAAGTGCCGATGTACGGGCTTTTCACGGACGACGACCATGTGAAGACGCCCAATCTACCGGCAGAATATGTTTTAAGTAGGGCGGTGCGCTCCAACAGGACCAGGAGCTTCGGGCTTTCGCCAAACTACTCTCACAGATGGATGACAAAGATCGCGGGATTCTGTTTCACGTGGCGTCGAAGATGGCGAAACGCGCTTAGATAAAGATGCCTCGACCGGATCGCGGGGCCTGTGCCTCTTTCAAGATCCCGAGGATCCTCGGCCCGACACTCCATGGCTGAAGTCGCTATTGTGATGTGTACCGTTACAGCACATACTGTTCCTAGTATCTACGCAAGCAGTAATATGTTTCACATGTCCCGTGCCGTGCATCAGCCATCACATTCCACTTTTCAACCGGATCTCTCGACCCACATGCTGGGTGTTCCGAAATCACGTCCGCGGTTCGATTGGTTCCTGCTCGCAATCGTGGCCGGAGCTTTGCTGGCGTTTGCAATTTGTGCGATTGCAAATTTAATATTTTTGTAGTCGGTCGCCGCCGTAGGCGCGCGGCTCGAGTTAGCCGGCGAGCTGCTACATTGGAGTTTGTGTTATGCAAACACTCAGGACTTCAGCCAAGATTAGTTCCAAAATAAAATCCACGCAGAAGCGCGCGTTCGATCCCCAAGTTTTTCTCGATTCGGCCGGCGTAGCCCGCAAAGTTACGGAGTTTGGGAACAAGGAAACGGTCTTCTCGCAGGGCGATCCCGCCAAGGATGTGTTGTACATCCAAAGAGGCGGCGTGAGGCTCTCCATCGTAAACGAAGTTGGCAAGGAAGCGGTGGTGGCGGTCTTGGGACCGGGAGATTTTTTCGGCGAAGGATGCCTGGCCGGTCAGCCGATCCGTATAGGGACGGCGACAGCGATTGGCCCGACCACCGCGCTAGTCATCGAAAAGCAGGAAATGATTCGCGTCCTGCACTACGAACACGCATTTTCCGACCGCTTTATCACCTACATGCTTTCGCGCAACATCCGGATTGAAGAGGACCTGGTCGATCAGCTTTTTAATTCCAGCGAGAAGCGCCTGGCTCGCACGCTGTTGCGGTTGGCTCGCTACGGAACGCAGGATAAACCGCAAAGAGTCTTACCGAAGATCCCCCAGCAAACGCTCGCGGAGATGGTGGGCACCACCCGTTCACGCGTGAATTTTTTCATGAACAAATTCAGAAAGCGCGGCTTCATCAAGTACAACGGCGTTCTTCAGATCGACACCTCACTTCTGAGTGTTGTCCTGCACGATTAAGCAGCAACTTTTCGCCCCACGTCTAATTCGTTCGTCAGCGATAGCTCCAACTCACGCGAGATTGAACATCAGCCAATGAAGCCCAGACTGCTAACTTACGTTCCATTCTGCAAGGTCTTCGGTGGTGGATTTTTCTCTTACGGACTTCGTAAGATTGGGCTTGGCAATTTCCTTCCTCAATCGGGCTAGTAGCCCGGCATGCGACTCTTTCTTCCGTTTCTTTCCCACGGTCTCGGCAGCCAAAGACTTCCGGGTTCCATGCGGATTATTTCGCAAGCCACCCGCAACCAGAATGCACCGCTGCCCGGTGGCGACACCACACGTAGGACAGCGGACGGAAGATATTTGCTCGTGTGTCAGTCGCCTCATTGTGATTTCTCCACTTTTCTCTTGATGGACAGAGGACGGTTTTGCAGGAACTCGGCGATCCGTGCGCTATGTATTTGCAAGCCTCCGTTGTAGCTGACCAAACCCTTCTTCTTAAACTCGTTCATGAATTTGCTTACCCTTGGGCGTGTGGTACCAACCATCTCCGCCAGGGTCGATTGGCTCACCTTCAGGGAGGAATTCGACTTCGATTCCTTAGTTATCTCCCCAAACAACAGCAGAACCCGTGCCAGTCGCCGCTCGCTGAAATTGAAAAATTGATCTATCAGGTCTTCCTCGATTCGAACAACCCGTGAAAGCAAGTATCCAACGAACACGGTTGCAAACTGCGGGTCTTTCTTGAGCGTGCGAACCGTGCTCTCCTTTTGGAGCCGAATAACATTGGATTGTCCAATCGATCTCGCCGTGCAAATTCGCAGAGATTGCCCCGCCAGACAGCCTTCGCCAAAAAAACTACCTCGCTGCAAGATGGCAATTATTGCTTTTTTGCGCGTGCTGACCACCGTGAGCTTCACCGTGCCGCTCTCGATGTAGAAGACGGAATCAGCCGAATCCCCCTGCGAAAAGACGATCTCTTTGTCTCGGTAGTTCCGAAAAGCCATCCCAGCATGGAACTTTTTGCGGAGAACTGTGCGACTCACGCGGGGGCTCCGCTTTTTCGCCATTCGAGTCTGCTCCTTCAATTAATTCAGGAAACTTGTTCAGTGGGCACCAATCGTAGGCTTTCCCGACCAACCCGTCTAGATGAGCAAAATTGACCACATGCGGGATGTACATAATTGAACATCCCGACGCGAGTAAACTATGAAGTCCGAAGACCTCGAATGAGCAGACACGAAAGCGAGACGAGGAATTCATGCAGGGGCAATAGATTCCGCAGTTCAACTAGTTCCTGCGGGGTCGTCTTTAAGCCCCGTTCAGGGCCAATTATGCGAGCCGAACATGATTGAAAAGATCGCACCCCTCACACCGCGACTGCTGTCCAAAAAAGATGCGGCGATATATTTGGGTTGCACATTTTGGGCCCTAAGAGATGTCGTGTGGGCCGGCGAACTCAAGGCTATCCGGATTGGCAAGCGAGACTGCATCGATCGGGTGGATTTGAATGCTTGGGTAGAAAAGCGCAAGAAGGCCGGCTGATCTTTATTTTTTCACTACTTTGTACTACTGCGCCGCTGATTTGAAGGCTCGTGGCGGGTCCATTTTATGCGCCTTTCCTATCAAATGAATTCCGTGCATTGAAAGCAAGGCACATGTTCGGGCTCCTCAGGGTTGGCTGATAGCTGGTCAGCGTAGAGTACAATCCCCCCCTCTCCGGCATAGCTAAAAGGGTCCAGCCCGGGGACATGCCTTCCGCCTGTTTTTGGCCGTCTCAATTGTTGTAGGAGCCACAGTCTCGACCTTAATAAGGCAGAGGACTGAAGTCATGGATTCAGGAAATCACCAATGGACTCTTTGAATTCCCGGTACGAGGTCGAAATGCCGGTCGCGGCTCAAGAGGGGAAGTGCGTGCTGCCTGCAGAGCGCCGCGATCCAAGCGTCATTTGATGGAATCGGTGTGCCAGCTTTCTTCAGTTCGCTACGAAGCGGCCATACGGGATGGTCGTTCGCTCCTCCTCCTCGAGGATTCGAAAGTTCCGCGAATATTCCATTAGCCATTCCTCGTAGTGCCGGCGATTGCGAGAATGCGAAATTCCGTATCGATATTCACCCAATACGATTATGGGGATGGCGATTTGAGCTGCCTTTCGAAGCAGAGGCGCGAGCACCGGATCTCCTTCGACGACGGCTGAAAGAGCATCGGTGTCCAAAATCAAATCCGGTCCTCGGCTTCGATCTGTTCAAATTCCTCTTCGATGATCCGGTTGATATTGGCGGTTTCCTTGCGCAGATGCCGAAGCTTACCGAAAGCCTTCATCCAAGGTTTTTCCGCTGTCTTCGTATTAGCGACCAGCTTGTCCTTAACTGCCTCCGTGACGTACTCCCGGAACGGAATTCCTCGCTCCGCTGCCGCTGATTTGGCCCGGCGAAATATGGTGTCGGGAATCTCCAAAGTCGTCTTCATGCCTTCATATTCCCATATTTATTTATGGGAGAAGCGTCAAAACAGGCCATAGGCCTTCGGCCCCAGACCGTAGAGACAGGGAAGGGGGAATGGGGACAGGAGTCTGAGTCAGATTCAAATCGAGGCGATGATTCACGAGTTTGAGCAGACCAAAGCTGAAGCGGCGAGAGCCGAAGCCGAGGTCCTCTATTGCGAAGCACAGATCTGCTCGCAAGGCGACGTATGGAATTTGCTTCAATACGTTATGTCACGTCCCAAAGACGACCTGGCACCAGAAAAATCCAAGCTCATACCTGCGCCCTCACTCGCCTTTCTTCTGCTTGTCAGCTAACGCTGCTGCCTTAATCCTCGCGACGTGGATTGCAGCAAATCCGCCCGTGACGCAGTCGCGACCCGGCAACGCCAAACACGTTGGGCACAACAGGCTTATTGGACTCGTGGGTGGGGACTCCGGTATCTTGCCTTTCGGCTTTGGCATTGCAGCAAGATTACATCTTCGATCTTGCCCGCGCTGTTCAACGCGAGACAGTGACCGCGCGCTTTCCGGGCCATACTGCTTCATCACCCTCCCAGGATTCCAATGGAGCGCGACTATGGCATTTTCGAGCACTTCGCTGACGGTAGTCTGATTTGGCGTGAAACAGTCTCCGGCCACGAAGATGCGATCCGAAGACTCCGAGAACTAGCAGAGAAGACGATAAACGAGGTTCGCGCGATGCATATCCCCGAACCCACTTATTGCCTTATTGCTGCCAGGAATGGCCCCAAGCCGTGCCTTCTCATGGAAGGGCTTAAGAAGTCGTTTCAATACAACGAGCGTAGTCCAGAATGCTAAAATTAAGACGCTTTGTCCTCGAGAGTCGATAAATTCTTCGCTCGCATTCGACCGCCATCGAGTTTACTAGCGTCATGGTACGCCCGCTACTGCGCATTCGATGCGACAACTACGACCACTGCATTTCGAGGTCTCGGACCTCGACGTGGTCCAGTCCTGCCAACTGTCGTTAACGGCAATGTGAAATCGTAGGAAAATCATACGTCCGGCAACACGAGTTAGCGGGCACTCTGCTACGACATCCATCCATCCGATCGAGAATGCTTGCCCGCCACGATCTGCGCATGTCCTAGAAATGCCACCAGAGATACACCGCCCAGTATATTTCCGAGCAGTGTCGGGACCAAAAACCGGGCAACATAAGCATTCCATGTTTCGCCGCCGGTCACGATGAGATAGAACATTTTGGTTGAGCCCGCAATTACGTGGTTAAATCCGCCCAGCCCGATCAAGTATGTCAGAATGATGATAATGCTGATCCGGGATGAGTCTGCGCTCGGCAGTAGCCACACTGTTAGTGCTATCAACCATCCGGCGAATACGCCGCGTACTGCCACCGTTGCGAAGCTGCCACCGGCTCCCTCCTGACTGACATCAGTCAATGCTTGCCGAATTGACGGATCGAAAAACAACATTCGTCCGATACAAAACGCGAAGATTAACGTTCCCACCAAATTCGCGGTCAGAATTACGGCCCAGATCCGGAGACCGCTCACGATCTTGCTCCAGGTACGTTTCGTCAATAGCGGCAGAATTATGGTAAGCGTTGTTTCTGTAAAGAGCTGCTGCCTCCCCAAAATTACGATCAAGAATCCTACACTGTAGCCCAGCTTGGAAATCAGCGGCGTCCAGGACGCGTGGGGAAGGTGCGCGGCGAGCAGTGCCTCGGCAACCAGCGAAAATCCCATCGACAAACCCGCCGCAAGCCCGGACCACGCTAGAGCTGCGGATGTTCGCTTGAACTCTTCTTCGCCTTCACGCCGAATCGTCTCGTAGACAATATTCGGCCCGATCGCCAAGCGATCTTCGACCTGACGCTCCTCGGCGCGGGTGTTAATTGCCGGGGACTCTTCCGTCGCTTTCTGGACGTTGTGCTTTTCCTGTTTCATAAGCGGACTGAATGAATACTCTTAGCGTTTCGCCGGATCGCACATCTTCTTCGCTTCGCGCTGGAACGTCGCGGCCGTCTTGGAATTTCCGAAACCACGCGGCCCCAGTTGCTTCGTAATCTGTTCGAAGCCTTCGCGCGGAAAGTCCGCGGCCATGTCGTAAAACGAAATCGCAACTTGCCATTAAGGAAAGGCTAATTTGCTAGAGGCGGGGGTGTCCGTTTCACCCGGGGAGTTTACTGCTTAGGATTGGGGAAGAAAAGGGTTTAGGATAGGCACGAACTCTTCAGCCATCTGGAAGCTAGACAACGCTCTTCCCCTGATTAGAAAGATTTCGCCAATCGCACGGCGACGCGGATTTTCGGTTGCCTTGTACGGAAGCGTGCTGGATCACGGCGAAACGTCATCCAATCAGCCCGCTCACCTCTTAGCAATCACTGTCCGACCGACCGACCGACCGTCCGTCCGTCCGTCCACAGCCGGTGATCGACGCAAAAT
>Ga0209116_1000046_pt1 | contig 19466 bp, 16 predicted proteins | sample BlaSpr_A8_OM2_O1_FD_187975 | JGI IMG/M metagenome (GOLD analysis project Ga0209116, IMG submission 187975) | Forest soil microbial communities from Thunder Bay, Ontario, Canada - Black Spruce, Ontario site 2_A8_OM2_O1 (SPAdes) (version 2) | ecosystem: Environmental > Terrestrial > Soil > Boreal...
TCCGTTTCAAAACGCCGATGCCAAAACGTTGAAAATGACCCAGGGACGCATCCATGCGCAGGATAAATCACCCGACACCGGCGTTCCTTTCGAGAGCATCATCGCTTTACGCAACCTCGTCGGTCTAGACGGCCACGCAAGAACCGATGCTGATCCGAACGCGAAGAAGTTCTCTACGCATTCTTTCGGAGCGCACTTCTGCGAAATTTCATTCGATCCAGGCATCGCTCGCCTGCGTGTAACGCGTTGGCTGACGGTGATAGATGGCGGTCGGATGATTAACGCAAAGACGGCTCGAAACCAGATGCTAGGTGGCGTAGTGATGGGAATCGGCATGGGCCTGTTTGAAGCTACGGTGTACGACCCTCGCAACGGCCACCCCATCAATAACAATTTCGCGGACTATGTTGTCCCGGTAAATGCAGACATTCCCGAGATGGACTGCATATTCCTGGACTATCCGGACACAGTATTGAACGAATACGGAGCTCGCGGCATCGGCGAGATTGGTCTCACCGGCGTTGCCTCCGCGCTAACGTCCGCGGCTTATCACGCTACAGGCGTCCGGGTCCGCAACCTTCCGATTCGCATGGAAGATTTAATCGTCTAAGAGCGAGAGCTTCTTGAATTAGTTTTTCTCGTTTGGCAGAGTCAGCAATGTTTCCCACGGATTGCCTCCGACCTACTTCGGGCAAGCAGCGCCGTTGTGCACCCATTCCCGCATGGCAGCAACAAAATCCGGGCGGTTCAGTGGAGGCAAAGTACGTCCGTCACCCGGATCAAGCGTTTCCGGATCATTCAAATTGAGAATGACCCCCTCTTCGTCGGTTTTAACTTCCGTCACGTCTTCTGGAACGTCCATCGATTTCTCGCTTTATCCTAAAAGAGAAGCTATCAGATTGTTCGGCAGTTGTCGTTGTCGTGGCATCACTCTCCCTCAGGCTTTCTTGAGTCCATTCCGGCGCTTGCGCCCCCGGGACATGCCGCTCCCTTAACAGCCCATTCTTGCACTTTCGCAAAGAACTCTTCTTGAGCCACGGGGACAGGGGCGCGGCCGTCGCCAGGGGCCCAACCCCAGAGCACGAGCGGCGTATGCATGTGCTCCACAATCTGATCGACTGTACGATGGCCGTTCTGCTGAGGATCTTTGAACAGCTCGCAGAGCTGATGGTCGGTCAGTCCCTCCCAGATCATCGGCATCGCGGGAGAGGGCAGATGCCAACCCGGCGCTCCCGGAGGCATGTGCAGGCCCGCGAGATTGTGCTCCTGATGGCACGTACTGCATTTGACGCCGTTGACGCCATGACCGTCATCTCCGCGGCGAATCTGCATGGTGTGACGATGGCTGTCATCACCCTGGCGAGGAAAGTCTCCGGTGGAATGACAATTCATACAGCGAGGGTGGCGAAGCACCGGAACAATTGCTTCGAAATCTGCAGCGGCGCCGACATCGTCGCGCGACACGACTTCACGAGCGAATTGTGCATTAGCATGTTCTGCTCCTTGAGCGGCAACCCATAAAACGAGCAACGATAGGGAGCAATACGTTGCCGCGACAGCGAAGAGGGATGCAATGGATTTTCTGCGCTTCATATGCTCTCGCCTTTTCGCGCACTCTCAACCAGCGCAGCTTTGACCCGCGGTGGAGTAAACGGCACCTCCCGAAGGCGGGCACCGGTGGCATCGAAGATAGCGTTTCCGATCGCGGCGGGAGTGATTGTGATTGCGGTTTCTCCCGCGCCGGTTGCCGGCACATTGGCAGGCGTCACAAAGACCGTCTCGACCGTGGGCATGTCGTAATCAAGATACAGACTGTTGTACGTCTCCCAATCGACTGAGGTCACGCGCCTGTCGTCCCATGTAACTTCTTCCACTAAGGCGCGGCTCATCCCTTGCAGGATGCCACCTTCGATCTGATTTCGCAGACCATCAGGGTTGGAGATAGGACCGCAGTCCAACGCAACTACAAAGCGCCGCGGCCGAACTGTTCCTGTTTCCAGATCTACGTCCACCTCGGCAACAAGCGCAGCGTATCCATTGTTTCCTTCGTATGCAACGCAGGCGATACCGCGTCCGCTCACAGCTCCCGCCCGAGAGACTCCCGGCTTCGCTGATGAGCGCGCCTGCCAACTCGCTGCTTGGGCGGCAGCTTTGAGAACGCCGATTACTCGTGGATTCTGCAGATGCAGCAGTCTAAAAGCCACAGGGTCGGCATTTGCGCGGACGCAAAGCTCGTCCATGAAGCACTCGTTGGCGAACGTATTCTGAATCCGCAAAGGCGAACGGAGTGGCCCAGTAAAAAATGGTGAACGTACGGTATGAGTCAAGGCCCGTTCGCTACGGATGGTTCCGTCGCCACCACAGTTGCCAGCAATACAGCCCGCGAAGTAGGACGGCACCGTGTTGCTCTGGTTGCGAAACTTGCCGGCAGGCGGCTTAGCCGAGCCGGGCTTAGGTAACTCGGGTTCATATCCCAACAGCGTGCCGGTAATAACGTTCCCAGGTTGGTCGTAGCCGGGTCGATTGCCCATCTGAGCAACCCAGTCTTCACGATCCCAGGCGACGATGTGTCCATCGGCCGCAAGGCCGGCACGAAGCTGCACCGTGCACGCTGAACCTAAATTCTCCCACATCATTTCGTCTTGGCGGGAGAACTGCATACGGACCGGCTTCCCCACCGCCTGGGAAAGCATGGCCGCATCAAAAGACACGGCATCGGCGCCATTCAGTCCGTAGCAACCCGATCCTCGCATGTAGATCACACGCACTTTATCAAGCGGCATATTCAAAAGCTTCGCAATGATGCTCCGTGTGGGATAAGCCGACTGTGTTGCCGACCATACAGTTACGCTCTCCGGCTTAACGTCGGCCACCGCGCACGATGCGCCCACTGATCCGTGCATCTGGTACGGGTAGCTGTAGCGGGCCTGGATGACACTTCTCGCGTCAGCGAGCCGAGCGTCGACATCCTGAGAGTCAACGGCGAGAGCGTCGTCGGCAGGCTGCTTCCGGAGATGATCGAAGAAATCCTTCTGCGCCGGGAGTTCCGGGCCGGGATTCCACTTAACCACCAATTGACGGGCCGCCAACGTTGCCTGGTGCTGTGTCTCGGCGACGACGCCAACGAAATCCTTGCGAACGACTACCTTCACGAGACCTCGAATATTTCGCACCGATTGTTCGTCTACATGGGTGACCGTCGCTCCTAGCTCCGGCGGCCGCACGACGCGCCCGTGCAACATTCCAGGGACTCGGACATTGTGAACGAACTCGAATTGACCGGTCATCAGGGCGGTTCTATCAAGCGAAGGAATTGGTTTCCCCAGCACTGTCCAACCCGCGACGGATCTGCGTTTCGCTTTCACATTAAGCGGGAGATCGAAATGCTTGTTTCCAAGAAGGCCCTCGTACCTAACGCGGCGTCCCTCCGTGCTCGTGATGACGCCGTCCGACACTGTGAGATTCTCAACCGGCTCCCCTAATTTCTTAGCGGCGAGACTCAATAGTGCTTCCCGAGCGGTGGCTGCGGCGAGTGCGAGATTTTCTGAGTTGAAGTTCGTCGGAGTCGATTGACTTCCAGACGTGGTTCCCTGATCTGGACAAATAGAAGTATCGCACTGGATGAGCTTGACGCGCGCAATCCGAACACACAGCTCCTCCGCGACGAGCTGGGATTGAACCGTAAGAATTCCCTGCCCGAAATCGCATTTGCCTGTATATGCCGTGATAACCCCGTCGTCGCCGACGGCTAACCACGAATCGAGCTTTCCCGGATCGATGTGGGAGGGATGAGTGCCAAAGGGCCCTGGACTCTGTGCGGACAGCAGACTCAGCGGCCCAGAACTGAAACTGACAATCAGGGCACCACAACTTTTAAGAAAGTCGCGCCGGGGCGGATTCATGTTCGTTTTTCCTCGGCGTACTTTCGAATTGCCCGCAACATTCGAATGTGCGTAAAACAGCGGCACAAAACACCACCCAAGGCATGGCGAATCTCTTGGTCAGACGCATCCGGTTTTAAATCGAGAACGGCCTTCGCCGTCAGGATTATACCGCTGAGGCAAAACCCGCATTGGGCAGCTCCTTCGTCAATAAACGCTTGCTGGATCGGGTGCGGCTGCTCAGGCGTGCCTAAGCCCTCCAGCGTCGTGACTTCGTCCTGACCAACTGCGCTTACAGGCATCACACACGATCGCACCACCTGGCCGCGCATGATTACCGTACATGCTCCGCACTGAGCCATTCCGCATCCGAATCGAGGTCCACGCAACCCAAGGTCGTCGTTCAAAACAAACAGTAACGGCGTTTCTGGATCGACCTCCACAAGGTGGTGTTGGCCGTTCACGTTCAGCGCGATCTTCTCCCTCATCGGACGAGTTTGCTCCTTTGCTTCTTCCTGCGCACGAGCCATACGACCGGCTATCGAACCATCAGATAACGCTTACCCGAACGAGCAGTGTAACAGGGTGAGACTACGGCAGAGCCGGACGCGGAATGCTACGCGAACCAAAGGCGACCGTGCGGGCAGTTCGCCATTCGTTGACGCAAGTTACGCTTTCGCTAGTTCCTGGGTTTGAAATGGGAGACGCCTTAGGCGCTTGCCCGTTGCGGCAAAGATTGCGTTGGCGACTGCGGGGGCGGTCGAAGGCACGCCGGGTTCGCCAATTCCTCCGGGCGGTTCGTGGCTGGGCACGAGGTGGACTTCGACCTTGGGCATGTCCGCAATACGCAGCATCGGATAATTATCGAAATTGGATTGCTGTACTTGGCCGTTCTGAATCGTGATTTCGTCATAGAGAGCCGAAGTGAGGCCGAAGACGACGCCGCCTTCGATTTGGGCGGCGACCAGGTCGGGATTGATGACTTGGCCGCAGTCCACCGCGACGACCACGCGGTCCACGCGCAACGTACCATCTTTTGCGACTGTTACTTCGGCAACGTGAGCAACGTAGCTGCCGAAACCGTAGAGGCCGGCGATGCCTCGGCCACGCCCTGCGGGTAGCTGCTTTCCCCAATCCGATTTTTCTGCGACTAGATTCAGGACGGCGAGCAGCCGATCAACATTGACGGGCGTCTCGCCTTCATTGTCACCTCCACCGGCCGGTTTATCTTTGGTTGCGATCAATTGGCGCCGCAACGCGAGCGGGTCTTTGCCGGTGGCTGCCGCAATTTCGTCCATGAAGCATTGCACCGCGAAATGATTCCAATTGGTATCCACAGCTCGCCAGTAGCCGCGCGGAACGGCCGTGTGCAAAAAACTCTGCTGCAGCAAATAATTCGCCACCGTGCCGTTGGGAAGTCCGGTGCCGGCAATTTCGGTGCCGCCCGTGTCGGGGAGTTCGCCGCCGAGGAAGGTGCTGTCGGTCGAGGGAGCGGCGATGTGATGCAACCACGAGGTGACTTGTCCCTGCGCATCGACGGCCGCGCGCAGGCGATGGTGAGAGATGGGGCGATAGTAATCGTGGCGGATGTCGTCATCGCGAGTCCAGATGACTTTCACGGGGGCACCCGCCGAACGTGAAACCAAGGCCGCTTCGACGCCGTAATCAATGCAGAGGCGTCGGCCAAAACCGCCGCCGATCAGGGTGATGTGAATGGTCAGAGCCGATTGCGGCAGATTCAGCACACTGGCTAATGCGGTGGCCATGCCGTTGGGATTCTGCGTCGGTGCCCAGACTTCGCATTTGCCGGCGCAGACCGAGGCGGTGCAGTTCACCGGCTCCATCGTCATGTGCGCGAGGAAGGGAGTTTCGTAATCGGCTTCGACGGTTTTGGCGGCGGAGGCGACAGCCGCATCGGGATCGCCGATTTTTTTCAGCTCCTTCCCGGGAGTTTTCAGCAGCTCCGTCAGCATGGCGCGTTGCTTCGCGGTGGATTCCTCGGCGCCGGGACCGTCGTCCCAGTCCACCGTGAGCGCGCGGCGGCCGGCGATGGCTTGCCAGGTGGAATCGGCGACGACGGCCACGCCGCCCCACAAATAATGCTGGTGGCCGGAATCAGGCTTGCGCTCTTCGCCAAAGAGCGGCGGCATTTCGACGGCGGGAACTTCGAAAACTTTTCGCACGCCGGGCACGGCCAAGGCGCGGGTGGCGTCGAATTTTTTCACTTTGCCGCCGAAGACCGGCGGGCGCGCGACGACGGCGTAGAGCATGCCGGGAACTTTGGTGTCAATGCCATAGTGCGCCTCGCCGATGACGATGTGCTGGCCATCCACGCGGGCGCGTTTGGTGCCGACGATGCGATAGTCCTTGGGATCCTTCAGCGGAACGTCTTTCGGTACCGGCACGGATGCAGCTTTGATCGCGAGCTGGCCATACGTTATTTTTTGACCGGTTTTTTTGTGTTCGATCACGCTGCCGCCTGCGGCGCTGCATTCATCTTTCGCCACGCCCCAGCTGTCGGCTGCAGCCGTGAGCAACATGTCGCGCGCGCACGCTCCGGCTTTGCGCAGCGGGTCCCAAGTGCTGCGGATACTCATGCTGCCGCCGGTGGTCATGTCGCCATACTGTGGATCGCAATCGCCCTGTTCGATTTTCACGCGCGCCCAATCCGCATCGAGTTCCTCGGCGAGTATCATGGCGAGAGCCGTGCGCACGCCCTGGCCCATCTCCGAGCGGGTCACGACGAGGCGAATGTCGCCTCGCGGATCGATCGTGATGTACGCGTTTGGCTTGAAGTCTGGTTCGGGAGCATTCGGCGTCGCAGCGAGCGCGGGCACGTAGAACGCGAGCCAGAGCCCGGCGCTGCCTGCGGCGCTGGATTTCAGGAATTCACGGCGTGAAGTGTTAGTCACAGTGCGCATGGTGCTCACCGGGCGCCTCCTGCTGCCGTGGGAGTCGGTGGCGCAGTTTCCGCGGACGGATGTTTCACCGCGGCTTGCTGCACAGCTCGGCGAATCCGCTGACAGGTGATGCAGCGGCAAACATGGCGAGCGAAGACTTCATAAACGTCCGAGTCCATGGGCGTGGAATTTTTCGCGAGCAGAGCGGCAGTGGTCATAAACGTGCCGGGCCTGGCAGTAGCCACAGGAGTTTCCGGCGGTACTACCAGGGAATGCTGGCGGCCATTTAGAGGAATCGAAATCGCGTCCATGCGGTCTTCTCCAGGCGTGCCTTCCGTGAAACGAAACTCTACGTTCAGACCGGGCGAAATGCAATTTGTGTTTGGCGCCGCCCAACGATTGCATAGAAATTACAGTTGCGCCAGATGGAGTCGAAAAGGGTAAAATCATCAAGACTGATGAAATGTTAAAGGAGCTGATATGAGCGCGCCTTCCTCTGCAGGACCTTCCGCCGCCGCCGTGAGCACAGTTAAAGAAAAAGCCAAGCTTCTGAGCATCTATTCGATGATGGCCACGACGGCCGCAGGCTCAGGACACCCGACTTCGTGCATGTCGGCCGCCGAGCTTGTCGCTGGAGTATTTTTCCACGCGATGAAGTTCGACCCGAAGAATGCGAACTCGAACGACGATGATCGCTTTGTGCTTTCCAAGGGCCATGCCGCGCCGCTGCTCTATGCGGCGCTAGCCGAAGCGGGGGTGTTCCCTGTTTCACGGGTGATGACGCTGCGGGAGTTCTCCAGCGAACTGGAAGGCCATCCGACGCCGAAGATTCACGGTGTGGATGCCGCAACTGGATCTCTCGGGCAAGGGCTCTCGGTGGGAGCGGGCCTGGCGATCGGCGCACGGATGGATAACAGTGCGACGCGCGTGTACGTGTTGACGGGTGATGGCGAATTGGCCGAAGGGCAGGTGTGGGAAGCGGCAGCGTTCGCAGCGCACTACAACCTGGATAATCTGACGGTGATTGCGGATATCAACCGGCTGGGGCAGAGTGAGCCGACGATGTACCAGCACGACATGGAGCGCTACCGGCTGAAGTTCGAGTCCGAGGGCTTCGATACTCAGGTGATTGATGGGCACGACGTGGCGGCCGTGCTTGCGGCGCTAGACCGCGCCAAGGCGGTGAAGGGAAAGCCGCAGGCGATCGTGGCGCGGACAATCAAGGGCCACGGTTTCAGCCAGGTTGCCGACAAACTGAACTGGCACGGAAAGCCGTTCTCCAAGGAACAGCTTGCCGCGGCGATTCAGGAGATGGGCGGTGGACCGACTGTTCCGCCCGACCCAGGAAAATCGTACGAGCGCACACCTTTGCCGGTGCCGCCGGATTTTCCTGAGCCGCCAGCGCCCGATTATGCAGCGGACGCGAAGATAGCCACGCGCGAGGCGTACGGCTTCGCATTGAAGCGGCTAGGCGCTGTGAACAAGCATGTCGTGGCCATATCGGGCGACGTGAAGAACTCGACTTTCTCGGAGACATTTGGCGACGCGTACCCGGACCATTTCTGGCAGGGCTACATCGCGGAACAAAATCTGGTTAGCGTTGCAGTGGGATTGCAAGCGCGCGGCAAGGTGCCTTTCGCCGACACGTTTGCGTGTTTCCTTTCGCGCGCGTATGACAACGTGCGCATGGCGGCCATCAGTCGCGCGAACATCAATTTGTGCGGCTCGCATTGCGGTGTCTCCATCGGCGAAGATGGGCCGTCGCAGATGGCGCTGGAGGACATCGCGATGTTTCGCGCGATTCATGGTTCAGCTGTTTTTTATCCGAGCGATGCGGTCTCGACCGAGCGGATTACCGAGACCATGGCGCGGCGTCCGGGAATCAATTACCTGCGAACATCGCGGCCGAAGATGCCGATTCTGTATTCGAAGGACGAGAAATTCCCCGTTCCGGGTTTCAAGGTGCTGCGGAAGAGTGCGGAGGACAAGGCCACGGTGATCGGAGCGGGCGTTACGCTGCATGAAGCGCTGAAAGCAGCGGATCAGTTGAAATCAGCGGGAATTGCAATTCGAGTGATTGATCTTTACTGCGTGAAGCCCCTGGATGGCAAGGCGCTGGCAGCTGAAGTAGGTGCGACCGGCGGACGGCTTGTGACTGCCGAGGACCACTGGCCGGAAGGTGGTTTGGGTGAAGGTGTGTTGCACGCTCTCGCAGCAGCAGGCGCGCCCCCTGCCAAATCCAAGCTGGTAGCCGTGAACGGCATGCCTCACTCGGGCAAGCCGGATGAACTCGTGGATGCGTTCGGAATTTCAGCGCGGCACATTGTTGAGGCCGTAAAGAGCGTACTGTAATCACCACTGCGTGCTGTGCTTTGACCTTTGGCTCGCGACCCGAGCGCAGCGGGAATCTGCATTTGAGTCAGCGCAGGGGAAACAACAGTCCTCGCGGGCGATTTAAGCTTCCGGAATGACATTTTTGGGTCACTCCTTTTGGGTTGTGCAGGCATCGGTGTTCCACGGGAAAATGAATCGAGGATAAATTGACGGAGAAGCGCGTTCTAGTTGGGGTCTTGCCGGAAGTGGTGGTGCTCGATCCGGGCGATCAAGCGGAATGGATTTCGAACGCAGGGAATATAAAGATCGAGTTCGACTCGCAGCGCTGCCCGTTCTCTTCCAACGTGTTTCAGGCACCTCCTGGAGTGCGGCTGATTAGCGGGCCAACACGCCCGGGGCTGAATCCGGGATCTTACAAGTACCGGCTGTCTCTAAATGACGTGGTTTTGGCGCAGGGCGAGGTTCTGGTCCGCGAAAAGTAGGGCTGGCTGCAGCACGCCCGTGCTCAGGCCAAGTCGCGCTCTCAATCGCCAGCAGCAGCTGAAAAAGACCGCTCACGTTCCTGCGACACTGAATCCGCCAGAACGCGACGTACGGGCGCGAGCAGCGACGCGGGGACTGGCCGTTCACTCGCCACGTTCATTTCCGCAACTTTGCGGGGGAATTCGCGGCGGCGATCGAGCCACAAGCCGGATTCCTGCAGCAGGTCACCCGCGAGATTCGGATCGTCAGTGCGTTCCACGCCCCAGAAACGCAACCGCTCTTCGCTTTTCTGCAGGAGTTGCAGCGATTCTTCGAGCTTCTTCATCCCAGCAGTGAAGGATGAAGCGAGAAAGTAGACCGACAGGTACCAACCGCCGCGTTCGAACTGCACGCGGATGCGGATGTTGTACTTGCCGTTCTGATTCCTCTCCATGGCGCAGTGGTAGAGATTCCCGGAGGCGCCATTCTTGGTGGACATCATGCTCCTTACCTTCCCGTTAGCGACGGACTCGACTGGTCGTGTCCGATTCCGCCCTCTCTTTAGTCCTGAAGTACCCGCTGTAAGCCTGCCTGCCCTGGAATTCTTCGACGCCATAGGAATGCTCCTTTGAAACGGCAGTTTGTTGAGCACCAAACGACATAGGGCTGGAAGGCAACTGCCCTAGATCCCCGACTGAGCAGGGAAGAGGACCCCGCTGGCTACGGGGCAGACTCTGCGGATAGAAATAGTCTAACCAAGCGGATAACGCACAGCAAGAGGAGAGTGGAATTAATTTAAGGTGTTTATTTTCAGATATTTAGGAGGAGCTGGAGCCTGTCAACCGCTTCATCGCGTCGGCATTGATTGTCAGCTTTCCTTCCTTTCTTAGCCGGTCCTCAAGAGCGACGCGGAACGCATCGAACGCAGCGTTCTGCTTGGACTGGAGCAATTGCTGGCGAATTTGATCGGACTGCAGCACCACTGCGGCGTCGTTCACAGGCTCGTGAGCGGCAACGCGGTAGACGAGCCAGTTTCCTGTTACGGCCTTGGGGTCGCTCACCTCGCCCACCGGCATCGCGAATGCAGCATCCAGCAACTGGCCAGAGCCAACTTCCGGAATCGAGCCCGTGCGCGAGACAGATTCAGAGGTCTTAACATCCAAATTGAGCGACTTCGCGGCCTTATCGAAAGGCTCGCCACCTTTAGCGAGTTTGGCAAGCTCGTCGGCCTTGGATTTAGCCAGCTCGAGCGATTTTTCCTGTTGATAGTCGGCGAGGACGCGGCTGCGAACTTCGGCGAAAGTGCCCTGGTGCGCGGCCTGAATGTCTTTGGGAGTCACGATCGCGATGCCCTGCGGAGTCTGGATAGGCTGGCTTAGCTCGCCGGGGCGAAGTTGAAATACCGCAGTGCGCACATCGGGAGAATTGGCGAATGCTGCGACCGGATCCGCAGCGGAGGCTAGGGGCAATTCTCCTACTTCCAGGTTGAACTTTTTCGCGAGCTCATCGAGCGGCTGATGATTTGACTGGCGAATGGCGGAAGCAATCTTCTCGGAGATGTCGCTGGCCTCGGCGTTGACTTTTTCATCGAGAACCGTCGGCTCAATGCTGCTGCGGACTTCATCGAACGTCTTGGTGTGGGCCTGTTCGTGATCCAGAACTTTAATAATGTGAAAGCCGTACTGGGTCTTCACCAGATCCGAGATGGATCCTTTGGGCAGGGTAAAAGCAGCCTGTTGAAATTCGGGCACAGTCTGGCCTTCCACGATCCAGCCCAGATCGCCGCCCTTGGGTTTGGTGCCATCATCCTCGGAGAATTTCTTGGCGAGATCTTCGAAATTCGCGCCGCTCTTTGCTTTCTTCAGAACGTCTTCGGCCTTGAGGCGGATTTCTGCGATTTCGGCGTCGGTCTTGCCCACAGTCTTGAACAAGATGTGCTCGACATGCACGCGATTCTCTACTTTGTATTCATCAATATGGGAATTGTAGTAGGCGCGCAGCGCATCATCACTGACGGTGGTGTTAGCGCGCAGCTTCGCAAGGTCCAGCAGGGCGTAACGCGCCGAACGCTTCTCCGGCACCTGATATAGCCCCGCGTGCTTGGTGTAATAGGCCAACAAATCGGCATCCGTCGGTTGAATCGTGGGTGCCAGCTCCGAGGGCTTTATCAGGACATATTCGAGCTGAACTTTTTCATTGCGCCGCCGGTATTCGGCCTGTATTTCCGCGGGGCTAACCGTGATCGCATCCGTGACCATATGCCTGAACTTGTCCTGCAGCATTTGGTCGCGCAGAAAGTCCTCAAACTCCGGAATGGACATGCCTGTGCGACTCTGGACCTCGGTGGTGTAGCGGTCTTTGAGCCAGGTGTCGCCGTTCCAGGCCGCCGGCAGAATCTGCTTAATTCGATCGGAGAGTTCCTGATCGGTGACGCGGACACCGAGGCGTTCCGCTTCCACAGTGAGCGCCTGCTTAAGAATCATCTGATCCAAAACTTGTTTAGCGTAGAGGCCCTTCAGAACATCCGGAACCGATTGGCCGTGGAGCGCGGTGTTCAGCTGGCGCTGCACGTCCGTGGCAGTGATGTTTTGTCCGCCCACGGTCGCGACAGCGTCGGGACTATTGGTCAGGGCGGCGCTGCCCATGCCGGGGATCAGGTAGGTCAGCATGCTCAAGCAGATCACCCCCAGCAGCACGCTCATCCCGATCTTGACCCAGCGGTTTCGTTCCAGGTCCCGTTGCTGAATGCTTTTCAACATGACTGTCTGTGGCTCCCTCTACCTTGGCAAATTATGCAATTATAATGGAGTTGACGTGCGCGGCTCAACGAGATTCCACTCGGACGGCAGAATGCGCGGCGAGCGGGGCTTCGTGACCCTAACCCCCGTATTGCCACGGAGAACCTGTGACGGTCAGCGGCTCGACATCCTTGCGCAGCACGGCATCCAGGACTTCCAGGACCACGATCGCATGATCTCCCGGCGTAGGCACAATTTCCAGCGCCTTGCATTCCACATAGGCACCCAGATTTTCTAAGACTGGACTGCCGTTGGTTCCCTCAAAGTAAGGCTCGCCGTTCAACAGACCCTGCGATGCCACGGTCGCGGCAAAAAATTTCTGCGCGATCAGCTGTTGGCCGCTGTCCAGCACGTGCAGGATCGCGGCTCGACTTTCGACCACACATTGAAACGCGCTGCCATCCTTCCGCAAAGCGACCATCAAGAGCGGCGGTTTGAAGGAAGCCTGCGAAACCCAGGTGATCGTGCCGGCGCCAAAGCGATCAGCGCTGCGGGAAGTGAGGATATACATGCCATTGGTCAGCAGCCGCAAAACTTTTTGCTTGGTCTTGGGATCCATAGATTGCGCGTGCATTTTACTGCAGCGCAGGAATCCGGGAACGCATTATTTGCGCCAGAAATGTGCTTTGCGGAAGGTGGTCTGCCTGATTCTCAATCCTGGAATCGCGGATGAGGCGCGGGAAGTTTTGCCGCAGACAGCCATCGGATTGCGATCGATTCTCTCGCGCTACAAATTTTCTGCTCGGGCTATCTATTGCGCGAGGATCTTTTTGATTTCTCCCGCCTGGCTATAATTGGGACTGATCTGCAGCGTGTACTGCAGCTGTTTTTTTGCCATGTCGAGATTGTTGGATTTCAGATAGGCCATGCCGAGGTGATAGTGATAGGTGGCATTGTCCGGACTACCCTTTATCTCCCCCTGGGACTTGATGGCTTCCTGGAATAGATCAATCGCGGCATTGTAAACGCCCTGTTGGTAGTAGGCCCACCCGAGCGTGTCGGCGGAATTTGGTGAATCGGGCATGCCTTTGCGGCCGATCTGCGCCAGCGAGAGTGCGACGTTGACGTTGCCGCCATGTTCGAGCATCAGGTAAGCCAGATTGTTCGCGGCCAGGGCGTAATCGGGCTGAATCTCCAGCGCCTTTTTATACAGACCTTCGGCTTCCTCCCATTGATTGCGCGTTTCGAGCAGGCTGCCCAGTGCAACGTAGATACGGATGTCGCGAGGATTGGATTCAAGAGCGCTGCGATAACCGGCGATGGCCTGATCCACCGAGCCACGGGAAATCTCGACGCTGGAAAGCAGCAGGAATGCGTTGACGTTGTTCTTGTCAAGATCCGTAGCTTTCTGAAAAGCCTGCTCGGCCTTGGCGGAATCCTGGTTACGCAGTTCGACTTGACCGAGCAGAACGTAGAAACCGCTGTTATCGGGGACTTTCGCAATCTGATCCTGCACGACGCGCAAGGCGGTGGGCAGCTGTTTCTGTTCGAGGGCAACGTTCACCAGACCGGTGAGCGCGTCCAGCGCGGATGGGTTTCTCTGCAATGCTTGGGAATAGTATTTCTGGGCTTCGTCAAACTTTTTTTGCGCCGCACGCAAATCGCCCATGCGGGCATAGCCGGCGGCATTGTCCGGAGCCACGCTGATCGCTCGTTTCAAGTCCGCTTCGGCGCCGGCCTGATCTTTCTTCATCAACAGAGCTTGGCCGTGCAGGACGTAGCCTTCCGAAGAGCGCGGATCAAGCATCATGAGCTTTCCGCCAGTTTCTTCGAGCAACGACTCATCGCCACGATGGATGGCCAGAGAAGCCAAAGCGCGAAGAGGTTCCATCATTCCCGGCTGCAGTTTGGACGCCTGGCGCCATTCGGACTCCGCCTGGCCGACGTTCTGGGTCGCGGCATACGCCAGACCAAGTTGAAAGTGGGCCATGGCGTTGTCCGGAGAATTTTTAACGACCTGCTCCAGAACATGAACGGCTTCGGTGGCTTTTCCCTGGCGAATCAAAATCTGGCCGCGCAAGGTCATCGCTGCCGGGTCGGAGGGAGAGTTTTTCAGGAGCGCGTCGGTAACCTTGGTTGCGTCGTCGAGGCGATTTTGCTGGAACAGAAGCTCGGCGTACATTTTGCCTACGATCGAATCTTTGGGATGCTCGGAGTAAAGCGAGCCAAGCTCCGCAATCGCTTTGTCCCACTGTTTCTGACCCAGATAGAATTCGGCGAGCATCCGGTAACCGGCAGGATTGTCCGACAGTGCAGCCTTGGCATCCTGCAAAACCTTCTCCGCGGCATCCATCTTTCCTTCGCTGATGTAGAGGCCCGCCAAGGACGCGCGGGGCGACGGACTTTTAGGATCCGCGGTCATTGCGGTTTGAAACTGTTTTTCCGCATCCGACCAGCGTTTCTGGCGTTGATAGAAAGTTCCCAGGGAGAGCAGGGCGGGCAATGATTTCGGATTCAGCGAAACAGCCTTCAGGTAACTTTGTTCGGCGCCGTTCAAATCCTTGGATTTTTCCTGGATGACCGCAAGATTCAGAAAAGTTTCGGGCCGATTCGGATCCATCTGCACGGCCTTTTGGGCTTCGCTCAAGGCGTTGACCAGATCCCCCTGCGCGGCGTCGGAGCGGGAAATGATGGTTTGCGCTTGAGCGTTTTGCGGTTCACTCTGCAGTACGATTTGGGCATGGGCTCGGGCGTCGGGAATCTTGCCGGCTGCCAGGAACAAGTCGGCCAGGTCCAGCTGGGCTTTCAGATTGTTGGGGCTGATTTGGACCGTCTTCGATAGCTCCTGATACGCGTGAAGCCAGTCGCCCTGTTTCAGATAAGTTTGCGCCAGACCGTAATGCGCCTCGGAGTAGCTGGAATCAACCTGAATCGCATTCTGAAATTCGATGGCGGCTTCGCGGTATTGACCGCGCTGAAAATAGCTTTCACCTTCCGCGAGGTGCTTTTGCTTCAGGACGTTGGGGTCTCGCGTACACCCCATGATGAAAATGACAGCGAAGAGTGTGGCCGCCCAAAAACTAGAATGTTTACTGACGATCATCGCGCCCTCGCTAACTGAAAGCCTCCATTCCATAATAGCGATAAAATCCTACACCTTCGGACGGGAGCAATCCAGCGTCCTAAGAAGGCGGGTAGCCCCGCGGTACATATGCTTCGTAAATGGCTGTGCCGAAGGAGCTTAGAGTCAGAGGCCACGGACGCGCGCGTCGCAGCAGCGGCGAAATGGGAGACTGTTCTGACCAGCAGTGGGTGCGATACGGTCAGACACAGGACAGGTGAAGCTCGATTAATTCAATGATAAAGAAAGACTTACATCGTACCCTCGTCGCGTGGATTGGTCTGCCTATTCTAGGTTCCGAAATGCCTGCGCTTGGGAACAAAGGGAAAGTATTTTGCTCTTTCGTGGAGTATCATTGGGATTCCGCTCGGGCTTGGCACCGCGGGGACGCCAAAAGCGCGGACTTTGGTTCCAGTTTATAGTAAAGAAAATAAAGGGTTTGACGTAATTCTCGCGTCAGCAGAAGTCGCCTTGTAGGGTGGCAACCGCCTTGCATTCTCAACTAAGCGTCGGGGCCGGTGTGGGCCCTGACAACGCGCGACAAACAGATGGATTCGCGAAGGCGTATCAACCGATGACTACCGACGGGTCTGAGAGCACAGCGACTAAGGAGGACTGGGGTTTCGTTACGGGCATGTGCCCGGCAATGCAAACGCTCGAAAGCGTTATGGCGGAGATCGCGCCTACTAGTATCCCCGTTCTACTCCTGGGCGAGAGCGGCACCGGGAAAGCGATGTTTGCGCAACGAATTCATCAGCTTTCGACGCGTTCCGAAGAACCACTGGTTACCGTTTCCTGCGCCGCGATGAATCCTGCGCAGCTTTCCGCCGAACTGCGATTGGACGCCAGCCGCAACACGGATGCGAGCGTGGGCGCCGCGGGCAGTGTGATTTTCGATGAAATCAGCGAACTGGATTCTGCGTGCCAACGCAATCTGCTGTACGCGCTTCCTGATGGGCATGCGGACGCGGGACGCGGATTGCTCGGGGCGCGTGTGATCTCCACCACCCGCAGGAACCTGGAAGATGAGATGCGCGCAGGACGTTTTCGCACGGAGCTGTACTACCGAATCAATGGAGTCTGCTTGCGCCTGCCGCCGCTGCGTGATCGCAGGGAAGATATTCCCATTCTGGTGGAGTCGTTCCTGAGCAAGCATGCGGCGCAGTTTGGACGCCCGCGTCCGTCTTTGAGTCCTCGCACGCTGCGAATTTTGTTGGAGCATGGCTGGCCGGGAAATATTCGCGAGCTTGAAAATGTAGTGAAGAAAATTATTGCGCTCGGCGATGAGCAACTGGCGGTTTCCGAGCTGGCGTCGGCACCCGCGGAAGCAACCGCAGAAGCACCGCTGGAAGTAGCCGAGGCTCGGGGTCATTCGCTGAAGGCGGCATCGCGGGCGGCATCGCGCGAAGCAGAGCGCGGTCTGATTCTGAAAGCCCTGGCGCGCACGCGCTGGAATCGCAAGCGTGCGGCGCAGGAATTGCAGATTAGTTACAAATCGCTGCTCTACAAGTTGAAGCAGATCGGTGTTTTGGATTCCGAAGCTGACTAAGGCGGTAGGAGACGAGATGTCCAGACGATTGCGAATAGTGACGATTCTTTCGATCATGGCGTGCGCGGTTCCGGCACGAGCCCAGGACCAATCCGGAGTCGGGAAGCCGGCTCAACCTGCCGTTCCGGCGATGGCCAGCGACGACACGAAGAAGCCCGCAACCACGGATCCGAACTACGTGATCGCGGCTCAAGACGTCCTGGACGTCAGCGTCTGGAAGGAGCCGGAAGTTTCTCGCATCGTGCCGGTGAGGCCGGACGGCAAAATTTCGCTGCCGCTCTTGAATGACGTGCAGGCAGCCGGACTGACGCCCTCACAACTGGCGGCGCAGATCACGGAAAGCCTGAAGAAGTATGTGACCAGCCCGCAGGTGACGGTGATCATCACTACGGTCAATAGCCAGCGAGTCTACATTCTGGGCGAAGTGACGCGACCGGGAGCGTTTCCCATGCTGCCGGGAGAGACCGTGATGCAGGCCCTATCGAGTGCCGGTGGTTTTACGCCCTTCGCAAAAAGGAAAAGTATTTACGTGCTGCGCATGGATAACGGCAAGAAAGTGAAATTCCCGTTCAACTACAAAGAAGCGATCAACGGCAAGAATTCCGAACAAGACATCCAGCTGAAGGCCGGCGACACGATCGTGGTGCCGTAATGAGAATGATGCACCAACTAAAATACATTTTGCTGGCTGCGATTGGCGCGGTTGCACTGAGCGGGACGGCTGCGCGCGCGCAGCAGCAGGAGCCCCCTGACACCCAACAGGGACAGCAACAGGGACAGCAACAGGGCGAACAGCCTGTTGCACCCATTCCGGCCATTCGTTCGCCGCTGGCGGGTGCGACCGACAATGGCGATACGAATGATACGCAAGAGCTGACACCGGACACAAGCTCGCTCACGGGCGCCGAAGATCTGTCGCTCGGCACCATGACGCCGACCCGCAGCTACTGGCAGCCGCATCTTTCGGTGGCTGTGACGCTGGACTCGAATCCAGACTATTCGACTGGAAGCAGCGGTTGGGGTACGTGGACTTCGTTGCTCGGAGGAGTGGATATACATCACATCTCGGGAGCGTCCGACATGCTCGTGAGCTACACGGGCGGTGGGATGTTTTCAAATGGTGGCGAAGCGGAAAATGGAATCATTCAGCAGTTCGCTTTTGCGGACAAATTTACGTTTCGCCGGTCTACATTCTCCGTGTTTGAGCAGCTTAACTATCTTCCCGAATCCTCGTTCGGTTTCGCTGGATTGTCAGGTGCCGGCCTGCCCGGTGGTGGCAGTTTAGGTTTGGGAACCGGCTTCACGCCGGGTCAATCGGTCCTGACGCCTCGGGGTCAGAACCTTGCCAGTTCAACGGCGATCGAGTACGACATCAAGCTTACGCCGAGAGCATCGTTGACCTTCCTGGGAGGTTACTCGCTGCTGCACTATTTCGAGAACGATCTGGCGGATTACGGTGGGGTCAATTTTCGGGCTGGCTATAACTATCAGCTCACCCGGCAGGACACAATTGCGGTCTCCTATCTGTTCAACGGGATTCGATATAGCAATTTAAATCAATCCATCAACGCAAATACGATTCAGGCTTCCTACGGCCGACGTGTCACCGGGCGACTGGCGTTCCAAATCGCTGCGGGTCCCCAAATCGTGTCCTCCACTAACCCGATCACGGGTACGACCTCTTCTTCGGGCTCGGGCACAACCTCGGTAACTGCATTGTACTGGTCGCTGAATTCATCGCTGCGCTATCAACTCCGTCGGGCTGGTCTCATAGCTAGCTATAGTCACGGGGTTACTGGTGGGTCGGGCGTGCTGTCCGGTGCCGAGACAGACATCGTGTCAGGTGGCGTGGGCGGACAAGTCACGCGGGCGTTCAATCTCCAATGGAATGCGGGGTATTCCCGGAATAAGGGATTCGCACTGGGAACCAACACTTCGTCACAGACTTTAGGCTACTGGTATACGGGCGTGGATGTGACGCATCCGTTCGGTCGCTCGCTAAATGTATTCATGAATTATCAATTACAATACGAAAACACCAACACGAACACATGCGTTGCCACCGGCTGTTCCACCAGCCTGATCCGCAATCAAATCGAGTTTGGTGTGAATTTGCACAAACAGCCGATCCCATTTTGAGAGATCGCGAAAACGTCAAGAATCGGCGAAAGAGGACGGAATGGCTCAGCGTGAATTGACTCCAGCAGATTACATCGCAATGTTTCGGCGCCGTTGGGTTTTGATCGTCACGCTGGCGCTCATCGGAGCGCCCCTGGCGTACACTGTGTCACGCCTGCTTCCCAATAAATTCAAATCGCAAACCTTGGTGCTGATTGAACAGCCGACGATTTCGCCCACGATTGTGGCTTCGCTGGATTCTACCGACCTCAACCAGCGACTTTCCAGCATGCAGTCACAAATCCTGAGCCGGTCGCGGCTGGAACCCATCATCCGGCAGTTCAATTTGTATCCGCAGGATGT
>Ga0209116_1000057_pt1 | contig 18274 bp, 14 predicted proteins | sample BlaSpr_A8_OM2_O1_FD_187975 | JGI IMG/M metagenome (GOLD analysis project Ga0209116, IMG submission 187975) | Forest soil microbial communities from Thunder Bay, Ontario, Canada - Black Spruce, Ontario site 2_A8_OM2_O1 (SPAdes) (version 2) | ecosystem: Environmental > Terrestrial > Soil > Boreal...
GCAGGCGGTGGCCCGCCCCACTGAGGCCAAGAGGTTCCGACAGAGTCAGGTGGCCAGTCAGAGACAGGGCTCGCCGGAGACCCGTTGGAGCCGGGATAGCCGACTAGCTGGCCAGCTTGAGGGCCGAGGGCCGCTGCTGGGGCGGGTCCCCACGCGCCGGAGCTACCGGCTGCGGGACCTGCAACTCCTGGGGGCGCCCGGAAGTATTCGGGTGCACCGAGCGGTTCCTCCTCGAACCGCCGATGTTTGCCGGCGGAAACCGTGACCACGGGGCCTCCAACAACCGAAAGGGGCGCCCGATCCACAACCTGCGTATCGGGCGGCGTGAGTTAGAAGTTAACCCCTCCCACCGAGGCAGACCGGGGTATCTCACCAATTCCGGCCAGACAATTTCCCCCCGGGGGACGAAAAACCCTTGGGGGGCCCAAACCCTGGGGGTTCTCTCTCTTCAGAGCGGCTGACGGCGGTGACCAGGTGACCTGGTCACCGCCGACGGATCAAAGCCGACGGCGAATCAGGGCTCTTGAGCTGCGGTGATTGGTGTCGCAAGAGTCTTGCCGATGAGCTTCATTTCGGCCTGGACGGCGGCGGTGTCGGCCTCGACCCGAGTGTTGAACGACCGCAACTGGGTCAGTGACTTCGAGCGTGCCTGCTCGGTGGTCAGCGTGGCGAGGGCCTGGTTATCCCGCACCGCCGCATTAGCTATGACCGTGGCCTGGGGCGTGAGCAGGATCGCGGCCCCTGGCGTGGAGCCGCCGCTATCGAAAGCGATCGTGATCAGATTAATGGCGTTGGCATAGTTCTGAGACGTGTACGCGACCGCGGCCAGGCTAGTGTCGAGCGCCTGCTCCGTCGCTACCTCCGACGTAAGGGCCGCTTCGGCCGCAGCGAGATGGTGCCGTTCGTTGACGTTGTAGGCGGCCATGTCAGTGGCCAGCAGCTTGCTGGCCGGGTTCACGATTCCGTTGTACTCGCCGATCACCATCTGCTGGGTATTGCAGGGCAAGCCCGATGGGGACACGCTGGGCTCGCAGTTGTTGACGGCGAGCGCAGTCTGGTTACGCGCGTGGGCGCCCGTCCAGTAGAAGAGGCCCGCGAGCACCAAGATACCGGACAGGATGGAAATAGCTACGACTATGAAGCCGCCAACCGGCTCTCGCTCGTAGTCGTCGGCGTATGTCTCGCTCACAAGATCCCTCTCCTAACCCGTCCCGTTGGCTGGGGCGGCAGCTTCGGGCTGCGCCCCAGCCAAGCCGATGACGATCGCCGCGTCATTCGGCGCTGGGGTGCTCCATGAAGGAGTCGAACCCCTTGAAGATCTCCTCGTTGAGGCAGAAGATCATGCCGAATATGAATAGCGCGAAAATCGGTGCGATGGTCACCCACACCAGCCAGTTCCGGCCCTCCCGTTGCCGGGCGGCGATCCACCGCTTGACTGGCGGCAACCGGAGGGTCAGCAGGAACAGGCTGCACGCCGCGTACTCGTAGAGGCGCTGGTGGAAGATGGGGTCACCGTCACCGGGGTTGCCCGAGCCGTTGTGGCCGGTCCCGTTTTGGAACCCGAGTCCTTCCAGCAGGGATAGGTGGAAGAACAGCAGCCCCCAGATGACATAGGTGATCCGCTGCAGTTGCTTCCAGTACCTGCCGAGCTTGCGCTGTGCCCAGTGGTTGCCGGTGATCAGGAGTGGGATGGCGAGCATCACCATCATGAAGCCCATGAGCTCGAACACGTGCCCGGCCACCTTGCCGAAGAAGCCTCCAGCGAAGTTATCGGTCAGGCCGGCGGCGAGCATGTCGCCGATGCCGGAAAATGCGAACATGATCCCGTACCAGCGGCGGAGCGGGAAGAACCAGCGCTGCCCGGTAAGCGTGACCATGGGAGACACGAGCAGGCACAGGAATAGGCAGACCTCGGCTCCGGTCCCCAGCGTGTCGTCGACCGACCCCGCGAAGGTTGCTTTGTTCATCGTGAAGAACGCGGGCGCCATGAAGAACAGCGGGACCACCGCGGGGGCGCCCAGCAGAATCAGCGCGACCGCCTTCCGCTTGATGCGGGAGCCGCCGAACTTGAAGTCCCTGTCCATCCATTCGTCGACGCGGCTTCTGTCGGCCCGCTGCAGTTCTGCGGGCTGCTGCCGCTGCCGCGTCTGCCGCTGCGGCGGCTGGTTCAAAGTCGGCGACTGCTGTTCGTCGTCCCATGTACCCGTGGCATCGTCGGGGTACAGGTCTGGCTGGTAGGTCTCTGGGCCGCCGTATTGAGCTGTTGGTGGAGCGGTATATCCGGCGTACGGCTCCCTCGTGGTAGCCATCGTGCAGATGCTCCTTCCACAGAGCTTGATTCGCTCCCCACTTGGCTAGCCTTTGGCTTCCGCCGGTTGACCAGCTGTGGGTGCCGGCCGGCAGGCTAGTTATTCGCTTTATTCGTCGGCTAACTAGCCGGATGTGGTTTTCGCGGAGTGTTTCCCTGGTGTGTGCCCCTGCGCCGCGGCCTTTGCCGCCGCGGACTGCTGGGCCAGGAAACTCTGGTCGGTCCCGCCGTTGGGTCCCGTCTCGCCTGCTCCGTTTTCCCGGAAGGTGAAGAACTTCAATCCGAAGTGCGCGATCTCCGAGCCTGCGGCGAGGACGGTGATAGCGAACAGCGTCGCGGTAGCGACCGTCGCTATGCGCATGGCGTTGGCCTGCCTGCCTTTCGCCCCCTGCGCCTTCTTCGCCGGGGCTGTCCTCGGCCGGGCCGCCGGACCGGCCAGCCCTGCAGGCCGGGCCGGGCGCCCAGGCCTGGCAGCCGGGGCATTAGGCCTGGGCCTTGGCCTAGGGGGTGCGAAGGCTGGGGCGGGCATAGCTCCCGGGAACTGCTGGGGGTCGTCCTGCCAGGCAGGCTCGGCCAGCGCGACCGCCTGGCCACCGCCGTACTGGACCATCTGCCCGCCGCCGGGTCCCATGCCCTGCGGGCTGCCAGGTCCCATACCCTGCGCGCCGGGGGGCGTGTTGGGCACCGCGTAGAGCCGCCGGTTGCCTTGCCCACCTTGTGGGCGGGGACGCTGAGGGCCCTGGCCGGGCGCGTAGCCGCCGGCTCGCGGGTAGCCAGCACCCTGCTGGGGACGCGGGGCGCGTGCGGGGGCCTGGCGGTCGAAGCCCTGGGCTTGCGGGTAGCCCGGAGCTGGCTGGTACTGCTGCCCGGTGTTGTAGTCCTGGGCTGCACCGAAACCCTGGCCGGTGTTGTAGTCCTGGGCCGGCGGGTAACCGGGATCCGGCTGATACTGCTGCCCGGTGTTGTAGCCCGGGGCTTGTGGGTAGCCCGGGGCTTGTGGGTAGCCCGGACCGGGCTGGTACTGCTGGCCGGTGTTGTAGTCCTGGGCGGGCGGGTAACCGGGATCCGGCTGGTACTGCTGCCCGGTGTTGTAGTCCTGGGCTGCACCGAAACCCTGCCCCGTGTCCTGGGCCGGTCCGCTGGCTCGCGGCCCTCGCGGCGCGCCGCCCGCTCGCACAGGTCGGTTGGGCTGGGCCGGTCCGCCGGCTCGTGTGGGCCTGTCGGGCCGTGTGCGGCCGTTGGGTGCGGGCGGTCCGCCCATGGTGGGGTAGCCGTTGGGTCCGGTGGGTGTGCCTGGCTGTGCGTAGCCGTTGGGAGCGGCCGGTCCGGCGGGGCCTGGCAGCGCGTTGGGTCGCCTGGGTCCGCCCGGTCCGGTGGGTGCGCCTGGCTGTGCGTAGCCGTTGGGTGCGGGTGGTCCGCCGATGGTGGGGTACCCGTTTGGTCCGGTGGGTGCGCCGGGTCGGCCGGCTCCTGTAGGCCTGTCGGGCCGTGTGCGGCCGTTGGGTGCGGCTGGTCCGCCGATGGTGGGGTACCCGTTTGGTCCGGTGGGCGTGCCGGGTGCTGCGTAGCCGTTAGGTGCGCCGGGTGCTGCGTACCCGTTTGGTCCGGTGGGTGCGCCTGGCTGTGCGTAGCCGTTGGGTGCGGCTGGTCCGGCGGGGCCTGGCAGCGCGTTGGGTCGCCTGGGTCCACCCCGCTGCGGGGCCGGTCCGCCTCGCTGCGGCGCCGGTCCGTTCGGCCCTGCGAACCCGTTGGCCCGGCCCGGGCCACCTGGCCCGCCCGGGCGCGGCGCTGGGCCGCCTGCCCGCGGCTGCCCATTGGGGCCTGACGGGAAGTCGCGGGCCGGAGGGAACTGGCCGGTGTTGTAGATGTCAATCTCACCGGTGTTGTAAATGTCGCCGGTGTTGAAGTCTTGTGTCAGGGGCCCCCTGTTACGCGCGGGATTGCCCTGGCGCGGGCCGCCCGCGCGGGGACCGGCACCGTTGGCGCGAGGTCCGCCGTTGGGCCGGGCGACCGGCCCGGACGCGCCAGGCTGCCGCTGCGGCAGCTGGGGTTGTCCGGCCATCGGTCCGCTGGGGTATCCGGGGTTGCCGCGCATGGCCTGCCCAGGCATACCCGGCCCGGCTGCAGCAGGCGGGCCGGGCACCTGCACTCGCGGTACCGGCGCCGACGGATGGTCGGGGTACAGCGCGGGCGGGGGGGCGTTCCACTGCGGCCAGGGTGCGCTGTCAGTGCTTGGCGGCCAGTCAGCAACGGCCTGCATAGCCGGAGCTGCCTCGCTGGCCTGATACCCGTACTCCGCAGCGGGGTCGGGTTGCCACATGCCTGGGGCGCCGGATTCGGGGTATGCCATAGCCGTGGGCTCCTGGTAAAAGTCAGCTGTGCTAGGCGGCTCGGTCTCAAACCTCCGGTGTCTGCCGGGGGTAACGGGGACCACTGGGCCTCCAATAGCAGAATGGACCGGCCCAGACCTGGGCACGGCAAGCACGGATCGAGGAGCCCGGACGTAAGCATCTGATCATGGGCCGCCCGGACCCGGCGTCGGGATCGACTAGGCACCCGGACCCGGGCGCCACGACCGCGGACAGAGCGTTCAGACCTGACGCAAGAGCCGCGGAGGCAACTTAAGTCAATCCGTCCCCAACGGAGGCTAGCGGATCGCACTATCCGGTGGGCAAGGGACGAATACCTCTCGGGAGACGATTTTCCCTTGGGGGGGCCGATCAACGGCCGATCCAGGTGAACCGGAAACGAACGAGATCCGTTGGTCAGTACTCGGTTTCGCGCTCGGCGGCGGTCAGCAGCTCCATGAACTCACCGAGTGCCCGCAGGTACGAGCGGGATTCATCGATCAGCGGCGTCCAGTGAGAGCGGCCGAAGCTGCTCGCCATGTCATCATGCCAGTGCTGTTGCGTCTTGGCCCAGGCGGCGCCTATTTCTCTGAGCAAGAGCTCGCCGTCCTCGTGCGGGCGGCCGGTCATCAGCGGGTTCCTTCTCGGGCGCGGGTCAGGACCGCGCCGCCCGGACGCCTCGCGCGGCCTCGAGGCCGTCGATGATGGCCAGCAGGTGGTGCTCGGTCCGCGGCAGGTCCACATCGAGCAGGTTCCGGAACCGGCTCGACGGACCCACAAACGCGCTCGCCCCATCCTCCACCTGTTGCTGCCAGCGCCTGATGGACTCGATTCGATCTTCGGCCTCCCGCACCGCTGCGGCCTCGGCGTGGCAGCCGGGGTGGCCACCGGCCTCGGTGTCCATGGCCGCCGCATGCTGGCAGGCGGCAAGATCGGCCTGCCGCCGGGCGAGCAATGACCGCCATTGGCTTGCCTTCTCTTCGAGCGAGGCCCGCGTCGCCGCGATCTGGTAGTCGCCTCGGTCGGCCACCTCGCGCTGGGCGTGCCGGTACCGGGTGAGCGCGCTGGCCAGCTCCTTGAGCGCCTCGATGTCCGCGTGGATGTCGGCCACGTCCGTCACCCCGCCGAGAGCTCGCGGACCGCCCGGAGCCTTTCGACGAGAGCAAGCAGATACGCCTCGTGCCCCTCGGTCGCCGCGAGGTAGGAATCGACGCCGGGTGTGACCTCCTCTAGTGCCTCCCCGAACCGGCGGTACATGTCGTCGCGCCAGACCTCACCGAGTTCACGCCAGTGCGTGCGCATGGCCTTGAAACTCTCCGACAGATCCCTGTTGAACTCGGTTAGGTGCGATCTGAAGTCGGCCAGCGCTTCAATATCGCTGATGTTGACCTCGGTCACGATCCTCCTCTACCTCACGAAGCTGTAATAGATGTCGGAGAGAACGGCCAGGTAGTAGTCGGCCGAATCGGGGAGGCTGCTCATTGCCGCTTCGACTGTGCTCCTCGACTGGCGGTCCAGCTTGGTGACGTTCTTGACCGACGCCCCGAGGGGCCGGAGTCTCAGCGCGATCTCGAGTTTCCGCTCCGGGAACTCCTTCGGAAGCGACCGCAGCGTGTCGATGGCGGTCGCCGTTTCCTCCCGCGACATCTTGTCGTGTATGCAGCTGATCCGGGCGTAGTACTCGCCGCGTATGGCGTCGTTCGCGCGCTCGCGCAGGCTGTCGGCGACCACCGTCTCGTCGGCGTTGTCCAGGAAGTCGGCCAGCCTGAGCACATCGTGCCATCTGGCCTGGCTGAGCAGGCCGTCGGCAAGCGCTATCGAGTGGCCGACGACCTTGGCCCACAGCACCCCTGCGTCGGCGTAGGCGGCGAGCAGCCGGGCTTGCCGGTCTCCGCGATCATTACCCGGGATCTCCGCACCCGGATCCGGGCTGAGCAGGTGAACCAGGCCGACCGCCTCCAGCAGTTCCCGCGTCGACTCGAGAAGCTGGCTGGCTTCCTCGGCGAGGGCGCCGGCCCGTTCCTGCTCGCTGGCCAGAACCGTATAGGTCACGATCGCCGGCCGCACCGCCTGGCGAAGTGAGAGGTAGGGCGACAGCGCCGTGGTGGGGGCCTGCGCTGGCATCGGGGTCATGCCGGTCTCCTGAAGGCGGTGCGGGCGAAGGCGTACAGCGAACTGGTCGAGTACGGCTTGAACTTCTCGACATGCTCGTGCGGCCAGTCCACGTCCCGGAACAGGGCGCGGTCATCGGCCAGGCTGGCCGCGGCGGGCACGCCAAGAAGGGCGTCGCTCTCGGTTGGCGACTGCAGGCGCAACGCTACGCGAAGGGTGAACTGGCCGATGCCGGGGCGCCGCAGAGCACGCTCGGCGGTGGCGTAGCTGTCCGCCCAGACGACCACGTGAATGCCCACCTCGGGACCGTGCTCGGCGAGCCGGGTCAGCAGCGTCGTCGCCTCGGTCGGCTTGCCCCATTCGCTGTCGGCGCCGAGTTCCTGCCACCGGTGCAGCCCGGCGACCATGAAGAACCGCCGTGGCTGCGATGCTGCCCCGGCGTCCGCGAGCCGCGCCTCGAGATCTTTGGTGAGGTCCCGCAGCACGTCGAGGGCGCAGGCGGCGCCGACAATTCTCATCCCGTGGGGCAGGTCCCGCACCGGATCGAAGTAGCGGTGGAATGACGAGGACGGCCGCGCGAACTCCGCGATCTCGAAGGAGACGTCGGCGGGCGAGCGCTGCACCGCCGCGCTGAGCAGGGTGGCAAGGAGCAGCGCGTGCCCGTGTTCCTCGTCGCCGATCACCAGCAGGTTCGATCGCACGAAGCTCTCGAAGACGGCGGCGGTGGCCGGCTTGATCTCTATCGCCTCGCCGAGCCACGCCGACGTCGTGGGAGCCGGAACGGGCCACCGGCTGGGATCTGCCGCGAACACCGCGCATGCCGGGTTGTCCGTGAAGTCTGCGGGCGCGTCTGGGTCGAAAGTGGCGGACGGCTGGTAGGCGCGGTCGCCGGCGAGGGCCCGGATCGTAGAGATCCACTCCAGCCGGTCCCTGGTCGGCAGCATCGCGATCCGCATGACCGTGTTCGCGCCCTCACCGCGGCGGTCGTTGTAGATGGCGTCGCCAGCCCTGCTGAGCCTGATCGCGGCGTCGTTGCCCTCGCCCAGGATCGCCTGGGAGACACTCGGCAGCAGGCAGCCAAGGGCGATGCGCAGCGCCATCTGCTCGTATGCGGGCCGCAGGTGCACGGTCAGCGAGCCGCCGGGCGACTGGGTGGCCAGCAGCAGGTGCAGCCCGAAGGCAGCGCCCCGCTTGGCGATGTCCGCCAGCAGCGCCCCGGCCTCCCGGGACAGCCGATCCTCCTCGCTGAACAGCACCTGGAACTCGTCCATGATCACCAGGGACCTGGGCAGCACCTGCCCGGTCTCTCTTCGGTACTCGGGGAGCTGGGTGACCCTGGCCTGCCGGCACAGCCGCGCCCGCCGCTCGATCTCGTCATGGAAGCGCCGCAGCATGCTGAGGCCGAACTCGCGGTCCGTGCGGGACGCGATCGCCTTGGCGTGCGGCAGCCGCTGAGTTAAGTACGCATCGAACTCGACTTCCTTGAAGTCGAGCAGGTACAGCTCGAGTTCCTCCGGCGGGTACTTGAGCGCGAGCTGGGTGATCAGCACGTGCAGCAGGTTGCTCTTGCCCATGCGCACGTCGCCGCCGACGAGGCCGTTGTGCACCCCGCGGGAGCCCATGACAAAGTGCTGCGGCTCGCCCCGGCTGTCGACGCCGATCTGCGCGTCGAGACCGTCGGTGGTGTCGGCGGACCAGCGTTCGGATGGCGGGATCGCGATCCGGGCGAACGGCAGCTCTCGCGATCCGAGGCTGGCGGCGGCGCCCACGGCGTCCAGCCACGCGTTGACCCGCGCGGACGGCGGCATCGCGTCGGGCTCGATCGCCCACTGGCCGAAGTCGGGGTCATTCCAGGTCACGGTGTACCCGTCCCGCCCGGCGGCTACGTGCAGGTCAGCCGTTGCCGCGGCCAGCGCGGAAAGACCAGGGCCGTGGGCCCGCTCCAGGCCGTGCTCGATCGTCGCGAGGATGTAGACCCCGGCGCGGGGGCCGTTACGGGCGAGCCGCGTCAGCAGCTCGGCCGATTGCTCGCTGATGCCGCCGGGGAAACCCGCGAGAACCAGGATGTGGTACGGCACTGACACCCCGGTGGTGGCGGCGTTGTAGGCCTCGACCGAGTCGTAAACGTTCGTCAGCCGGGTCTGGGTCACCTCAACCACGTGGTCGGTGAGCGTCTTCAGCAGCGCCTCGATCTCGGCGGCGCTCGACGCGACCCCGGTGCCGACGCGCAGCGTGGCCGGCAGCCGCAGGAACCCGCTCAGCTGCTCGCCCTGGCCGAGCGGGTCGGCGAGCGCGAACCGCACCGTGCCAGGCCGCGTGGCCACCGCGAGCCGGAGGGTCAGCGCCTGCAGCAGCGAACGGGCTCCCTTGGTGGCCCCGTGCTCGGCCCCGATCAGCAGGTGGCCATGCCCGGTGAACCGGGCGACCGCCGGCATGGGCGGCATCCCGCCCACCTCCCCTGCCCCCTTCACGACCTCCCCTGCCCGCTTCACCGCGCCCACGTTCAGGACCCCTACCCGAACTCCGGTCGGCGACGGGGCATTCAGGTCAGGCTGATATCCGGCCCATTCCGGGCTGCCGAAGTCGGCCAGCGCCCAGGGATTGGCCGAAGTAAGCGCATTAACGGTATCCGGCAGGCCGCCAACGGCCTGATCGTGCGCCTGCATCGCCGCAGCGATCACAGTTTCATGTGCAGTATCAGCAGCCGCAGGGGCCGCGTACCAACCGCTGAACTCGGGCAGTTCCTGCCGTATCTGCTGCGCTTCGCGGGCAGCCAGGCTGTCCAGGTAATGCTCGTGGCTGTCACGTATCCGTGCAACTGACTCCGCAAGTTGCAAGTATGCGTCATGAATCTCACGCTCGATCTCCTCGATCGACATGCGGTGCTCGCTCCTTGCTGCGGTCGTACCGGAGATCGGAAAAACTCGGGTCATACAACTCTCTTGTTGGATCGCAATGAGTGCCGTTTCTATTTGACAGCACACATCCGATATTTCCCAGAGCTAAAGCGGCTTTTTGGCCATCGCGCTCGCCCGAGCTGTCAGCACATATACGAGTTCGGGCGTGATGTCAAGCCTTCGCATGCTTTGCCTAACTCTTGACATCAAGTTTGACAAAGTTACGATTTGGTCACGACAGCGGCTGCCCGTGGCCGCGCCAACACGAAAGGCAACCCCCCTATGCATCTGCGTCCTCATCGGCTCATCGGCACCGCATTAGTCGCGTGCGTACCAGCCATCGGCATGCTCCTGGCCTTCGGCCAGGGCGCCGGGGCCAGCACCGCCGCCGCCTCGCCGAGCGCCGCAGCGGCAGCGGCCGCTCGCACCGCCATTGAGCACCTCTCGATCGGCCAGCACGGTGCCGATCACCGGGTGGCCGGGCACGCATCAAGGGTCAAGGGGCTGACCCAGGTGCAAAGCACCAACTGGTCGGGTTACGCCGACACTGGCAGCAGCTTCTCAAAGGTGACCGCCAGCTGGACCGAGCCTACGGGGGTCTCAAGCGGCAGAAGGACGACGTCGCTCGCCGCGTTCTGGGTGGGCATAGACGGCTACAGCAGTAGCACGGTGGAGCAGGATGGCACGCTCATCGAGTCCTACGAGGGCACCGTGTACTACTACGACTGGTGGGAGATCTATCCGGAGAATGATGTCCAGGTAGTCGACAACGTCAGTCCTGGCGACCACATCACCTCGACGGTGACCCGTAGTGGCGACAGCTACACGTTGTCGGTCACCGACTCCACACACACTGCGGACAGCTTCAGCACCACGCAGACCTACGCGGGTGCCGCGGACAGCAGCGCCGAGTGGATCGCCGAGGCGCCGAGCGGTTCGTCCGGCGTCGAACCGCTCACCGATTTTGGCAGCGTCAGCTTCTCCGGCGCGAGTACGACGGAGGGCTCGACAACCGGCACGATCTCCTCGTTCACGGACGACGAGATCACCATGATCACTTCCTCGGGCGCGACCGAGGCTACGCCCAGCTCGCTGAACAGCAGCGGCAACGCGTTCAGCGTCACCTGGGACCGCAGCTGAGCTAGCGCGCAACGGGGCCGGCCCGGGAGCTCTCGCGGGCCGGCCCCGTTGCATGCCCGGCCCCGGCTACGGCTTGGCCCCGGGCTACGGCTTGCGGGCGACCAGGATGTCCCGGACGATCGCCTGGTCCACGCGGTGCCGGAAGCCCAGATACGGCTCGCACTCAACCGGATCGAGCCCGGCGTCCGCGAGGATCCCGGCCGCCTGCTCGCGCCGGGCGACGAGCGTGTTCCACGCGATCCCGCACGCACCGCCGCTGCGCAGCAGGCTTGCCCAGGCCGGCGCGGCGGCGGTCAGCAGGTCAACCGGGCTGCGGGCCAGTCCCTTGGCGGCCGTCCGGCTGCCGTGCTGGACGCCGTACGGGGCATCGGCGACGACCAGGTCGAACGTCTCCGGCTTGAAGAACTCGGCCGCCCGTGCTGTGTCGGCGTTGACCAGGTCGAGGCACTGGGTACGGCCGGACTTGTAGTCGCCGGCGTCCGCGGCGAGGCTGACCCGCAGCCGCCTGCCCGCCACCTTGCCGCCGAGCCGCAGCCGCCCCCGCTCGGCATGGTGCTTGACCCTCTTGCGCTTCAGCCAGGTCTGGATGAACGCCGCGTACGCGTCGAAGTCCTTCGCGTCGAGGTCGATGCCGGCCGCGTCGAAGCCGTACATCAGAGCCTGGTTGAGGGTCGTCCCCCGGCCGCACAGCGGGTCAAGCACCGCGAACTTCCGGTCCAGCATTTCCGTCGCGAACCCCGACGCCAGCAGCGTCACGTTCAGCAGCAGCTTGGTGAACTGCTCGTTCGTCTTACCCTGGTACTTCTGAATGGTAAGCAGGTCGTCGTCGAACCGGTCCAGCGGCCGCAGCTCGACCGGCCGCAGCAGCGGGCCGCCGTCGCTGCCCCCGTCTTCGACCTGGAACAGCGCGTAGACCGACGAGAGGTTGGCCAGCAGCGCCGCGTCCCTGGCGTCGATGCGGTCGGCGGTGAAGGTGACGTAGGGCACGCCGCCGATCGTGGCCGCCGCTGCCCCGGCGATCCGGCCGCCGAGCACGGACCCGCCGAACGCTTCCAATTCGGCCATGGTCAGCGTCGTCGCCGCATCGGCGTACACGCGGTTGGCCGAGGGCAGGATCAGCAGCGCGTAACGACACATGGCCGGCCCCGCCGGTCAGCTTCCGGTCGCGCCGAAGCGCTCGGTCTTGACCCGGCCTGGTGGGTAGCCGAGCCCGACCAGACCCGTGGCGACGGCCTCAACGAAGCTGGTGGGACCGCAGACGAACGTGAGCGGATGCTGGCTCACCGGCCACGCGACGTCGGCGAGCAGCGCGGCGTCCACCCGGCCGGTGTGCCCGGTCCAGCCAGGAGGGTGGCTGCGGGTCAGCGTGTAGATCACTTCCACGCCGTCGTGATACCGGTCGAGTTCCTCTCGGTAGATCACATCGGCGAGCGAGCGAGCCGAGTAGAGCAGCCGGGCCGGGGTGGTGGCGCCGATCCGCTTCCGCTGGCGCAGGATCGACCGCAGCGGGACCACCCCCGATCCGCCACCGACAAGCAGCAGCGGCGTGCCGTGATCGTCGCCGTCCCAGACGAAGTACCCGCCGATCGGGCCGCGCACCTCCATCTCGTCGCCCGGGCGCAGTTCCTCGGTCAGGTACGGCGACACCTCGCCGTCGTCGAGCCGCTCTACGGTGATCGCGACCGGCTCGCCGGGCGCCGACGCGATCGAGTACGACCGTTCGGCCTGGTAACCGTCGTCAGCGGTCAGCCGCACGTCCAGATGCTGCCCGGCACGGTGTCCCGGCCAGCCGGGCACCCGCAGCTCGATAGTGCGGACCGACGGCGTCTCGTCGGTGACCCTGCTGGCCGTGGCAGTCATCCAGGTCACCCGCTCGCCTACCGTTGTCTGCGCCATGTGCTTCCCCGCATAGGTGATCGCCGTAGGCCAACTGTAAGCGCGGCGTCGGAAAACAACGCCCGCCGCATACCCGCCGTTACTTCTCTATGCACTCGGTCTGGGCATGAGGCCGCGCCTTGGCAAGGATGTACCCATGGCCGTTAACGAAGCCGCCGACCGCTATGTGCGGTGGCTGTACCGGTATGCCTCGTCCCGGCCCGACCTTTCGCTGCTGGCCGGGGTGGCCGGCGCCGTCGCGGTGCTCGAAGACCGGCCCGAGGACCTGGCCGAGGTGCTGCACGACGAACTCGCGATCGCGATGGCCGCGATCGCGGACCGGCGGCCTGAGCTCGCGATCGCCATGGCCAGGCTCCGCCCCCGCTCGCCGGTGCTGACCATGGCGCTGCGTCATCCGGCCATGCGCCGGCCGGCCTGCGTCGCGCTCGCCAACCACCTCGACAACGCCGACGTGCTCGCCGAGTACCTGGCCCTGCTCACCGATCCCGACCAGGCAGTGGCCGGTGACGCGCTCTTCGGCCTCGAGGCGTTCCGCGGGGTGCGCCAGCCGGGCCCGGCCCGGGCGCGCGCGGTCACGCGCCAGCTGCCCGACGCGGTGCTCTCCTGCGTCGTCGACCTGCTCGGGCGCGGTGATCCCGCGGTCGTCGCCAGCGCCCTGCTCGCCCTCGAGGGCCGGGTTCTCCCCAGTGACCTGGTCGCCCGCATCGTCGAGCTGCTCGGTCATGGCGACACCGCGATCGCGGCCAGCGCCCGCCTGGTGCTCGAGGGCCGGGTTCTCCCCGATGACCTGCTCGAGCGCATCGTCGGCCTGCTCGGGCATCCGGACACCGCGGTGGCGGCCAGCGCCCGCCTGGTCCTCGACGGCCGTGAACTCCGCGATGACCTCCTTGAACGGATCGTCACCCTGCTGGCCAGCCCGGACCGGGCTTTGGCCGAGCGCGCCGCGTCGCTGCTGGAGAACCGTGACCTTCCGGACCACCTGCTCGCGCCCATCGTCGCCCTGCTCGCCAACTCCGACCCGCTGGTGGTGTGGAGCGCTCTGAGCGTCCTGGAAGGCCGCGATCTCGATGACGAGATCCTGTCCCGGATCGTGGAGCTGCTGGAGCACGGGGATCCGCTGGTGGTGTGGAGCGCGCTGAGCGTGCTGGAATCATGTGAGCTCGACGAGGGGATTCTGTCCAAGATCGTCGAGCTGCTCGAGCACGAGAGCCCCGAGGTGGTGGCCGGCGCGCTCGGCCTGCTGGAGAACCGTGACCTGCCCGATGAACTGCTCGCCCGCCTGGTCGGGCTGCTGGAGCACGAGGACTCGTCGGTCGGCCACGGCGCCAGATCGCTGCTGGCGGGCACGGATCTGCCGGGCGACGTGCTGTCCCAGGTGGTTGACGTGCTGGAGCACGACCGGCCGCCGGTCGTCGCGCACGCGCTCGGTGTGCTCCGGGACAAGAACCTCAACGACGACGTCAGGGCCCGGATCATCAACCTGCTCGAGCATGAGGACGTTACCGTCGTTGGGCATGTGCTGCAGGTGCTGGAGGGCAGGGACCTGCCAGCGAGCGTGATTTCACGGGTGATCGGCTCGCTGGAGCGCAGGGATCCCTCGATCGTCGGCGGGGCCCACTCGGTGCTGCGCGGCCGCCACCTCGCCGAGCACGTGCTGCACCGGATCGGCGGGCTGCTGGGGCACGGCAGCCCGTCAGTGGTGGTGGGCGCGCTGGAGCTGCTGCAGGGCAGGGACCTGCCGCCGGATGTGCTCGCCCGCGTGGTCGGCCTGCTCAGCCACGACGAATCGGTCGTGGTGTGGACGGCCCTCGCCGTGCTGGCCGGCCGGGACGTCCCGGACACGCTGCTCGCCCGCGGGGTGCTGCGGCTGCTCGAAGCGCACGAAGTGGACGCCGCGGTCCTGGTTCGTTTCCTGCACGGCCGGCTGCTGCCCGACCAGGCCGCCCTCGCGCTCAGCGCCTGGCTGGCCGAGGCGCCGGCCGCCCGCTGGCACGTCGCGGTCGAGCTCGACTGGCCAGCGACGTTCGCCGCCGAGCTCGCGGCCAACGTCCGGGCCATGGCGGCGGCCGCCGCCGTAGATGAGTTCGCCGCGCTCGAGGCGCCGGTGGTCAGCGCCGCCGCGCGCTGGCTGAGCGGCGCCACCGGTGCGGGCTGGGCAGCCGTGGCCACGGCTGCCCTGGCCAGGCTCCAGGCACTGGGCCCGTTGCCGCTTGCGGCTGGTGACTCTCCGCAACGGTTGCCGCCTGCAGCTGATGACTCCCCGCTCCCGACCCCGACGCGCCGATGAGCCCAACCGGGTCCGGCCACGCGTTATCCCTACCTGGCAATTCAGGGACGCGTCTGGGGCTTCACGGCTGGAGGCTTTATGCGCTGGTCTGAGGTCATGAACAAGGTGGCCGCGTCCCTGGCGGCCCGGCAGCTGCCGGACGCCGAAGGCGACCCGGATAACCCGGTGTCGATGCTCACCGCGCTCACCGGGTCCATCCCTCCGGGTTTGCGGCGCAGGCTAAGGCTCGGCCCGCTCGGCCCGCTGAGCCAGAACAAAGCCAACAACGACGTGGAGCCCCTGATCTACCAGAACGAGTTCCCTGTTCGCCTGCTGGCCGTCGGCATCGTGGATGTAGCGGCGCAGGCGGTTAGCGGCGCTTCTGGCCAAGAATGCCCGAGGGTGACGGCCATCACCGCGATCGCGGCGCTGTCCACGCTGCGGCTGGACCCGGGCGAGGAGGGCGCAGCGCTCCTGCACGTGCATCGCAGGATGAGGGCATTCGGCTCGGCCGAGTGGACCGCCGCACTCGATGCCCTGGCCCGGCGGACGGCGGAGCTGGACGAGCTGCTTGCCGCGGCTGCGGGCGACCGGAGGCAGGGATGGCACCGGGTGGCGCTGGCGGACCGGATCCTTGGCGAGGCGGTGGCGGCTGCGGTGGTTGGCGGCGCGGCGCAGGCCAGCGGGGTGCCGCCACGCGAGTGGCTGTTCCCGTTCCACCTGTTCTGCAACCTGGGGGTCAGCGCGGCCGGCTCGGCGCTGTCCACGGTGGAGCGCTGGCTCGGCATCGAGTTCCTGCCCGAGCCGCGGACGCCAGCGAGGGCGGCCAGCCTGGCCGCGCTGGTCGCGGACGAGGCGAGCGCGCTGTGGCGCGGCTGCGGGTGCAAGGCGCCCGCCGAAGACGAAGAGCTGGGCTTCGCCCGGCGGGGGCCGTGCCGGCAGGACGACCACGACCTGCGCGTCTGGCGGCCCGGGCAGCACAAGCCCGGCAGCCGCAGCGGCGCGCGGTACGCCTCCACGCTGTGGGGCTGGCAGCGCCGCTGGCTCGGCGGCGCTGACGCCAGCCGCGCCGCCGCCGCGGGTCCGGCTGCGCGGCCGAAGCTGCGCTCCAACGACGTGGCCGCCAGCGTGCTGGCCCGCCGCTGGCTGTCGTCCGATCGCGGCTTCGGCGGCCCGGTGCTGCGTTACGACCGCATCCTGCCGGAGTTCTGCCACAGCTGCGGCAGCAAGGTGCACCTGGTCTCGGTCGCGGGGCCGGGCGGCCGGACGCTGGTGCAGCGGGCGGCCTGCTGCGGGCAGCAGCATCTGGTCTACCGCAGTGAGTTCATCGAGCGCGACGGCCGGCGCTTGCTCCGCCCCAAGCTGGGCATCGTGGTCGCGTCACAGTCGCAGGAGGGGGGCAACGCGGGGTACAGCTCCACCGAGCCGCTGGGACCAATCTGGCTGTGCCGTCAATGCGGACGCTACTCACGCGCAGCCGGGCACTGTCCCGAATGCGGCCCGGGGAGGGAGCGGGCGCACGAGCGGGTGCACCACGGCTGGGTGCTGCTGCCGCTGGCGGCCGCATGGGCTGACCTGAAGGCCACGGCCGGGCCCGCAGACGATGACACGGCCGGCACGGCTGCTGACGACGTTGTCGGCGAGACGGATCTGGCGTTCCTGGCCGATGTCTGCAGCCAGCTGCTGCCGCGCGAGCAGCGCCAACTCGGGACACCCGCGGATGTGTGGGCGCTGGCGAAAGGATGGTCAACGGCCGAAATGAACGCGTTCAGAAGCCTTGCCGGACTGCGCGGCCTTGAGCTGCTCTTTCACTGCAGACAGATCGCCGAGGCGCCGCACCTCACGGCTGGCGCCTTGAAATCACCCATGGCAGAGGTAGAAAGATGTGATGGCCCTGGAGGTGAGCGGACATGAGAGGGGTGAGCGCGTCGCCCGAAGTGACAGAGGTGCTGCTCGCCGAAGCAGCCGTCTTCCTCGCCCGGGATCGGGGCAGCGATGGCTTCCTTGACCGGTTCGCCGAAGCCGTTACCGGCGATCCCAGGACCGCCAGCCTTGCACTCGACCGGGCTCTCGCCGCGCGGGCCAGGGCAGGCTACGTGGCCTTCAGCCTCGAGCCGGGTGACCTCCGGGTTCAGAACACCTCCTCGGGCGCCAGCCTGACCGCCTGTGCGCTGCCTGGCCGGGCTGGTTGCGTCGCGGCAGCCGTGCGGCTTGTCGACGTGAGCCGGCGCCCGGTTGCGGGCGCTGCCATGGAGGTCAGAACCGAGAGCGAAGAGCGCGTCGTGGTCACCGATCTGGGTGGCTGGGTCCACCTCAGCGAGCCAGGTCAGACCCTGTACATAAGCCTGGGCCAGCTCGACGCGGTGGGCGAAGCCGGGGGCCGGGCCGATCCGGAGCCCGCCAGGTCGGCGACCGCGGGCGCCAGGGTCATTCCGCTGCCGCGGATTCCCCGCCCCGACGGGCTCGAGCTGGCGGCGGCCCACGAGGAAGCGGTACGCGCCGCCGATGAACCCGCCAGGTGGCGGGTTGCGGCCGGGGGGGTCGATTTCCTGTGCCTGGCCCGCAAGGGCGGCTACGACCTCACCGTCGTGCTCACCGGCGTCACGGCCGACTTCGCCGACGGGGCGCTGGGCGAATACGCGGTCCGCTTCCAGACCTGGGGCCGGAACGGCAGGGAACACCGCTGGATGGTGCCGCTCGCGCCGAGTCCGCTCGGCCTCGCCGGATCCCTCTACAGCACCGACGAGGACCGCCTCGATGCCGGGAGCGTCGAGGTCGGCGTCGCCGAGCAGCTCATCGCGACCCTCGGGGACCATCTTGACGAGGTAGTCAGCCGGAGTGTCCGGCACTCGGACGCCCTCACCGCGTGGGACGTGCTGTGCCAGCGGCTGCGGCCAGACCGCCCGCGCGCGGTGCTCGAGGCCGCGCTAGCCGAGCGAGCGAACATCCCGTGAGCCCGGCCCAGGTCCGCTACCACCCCGACGAATGGGCCCACGACCTGGACGAATGGTGGACCCCGCTGACCGGCCTGGCGGCCAAGGCCGACTGCGCAAGTGACGACTGGCTGAGTGTCCTCGGAGTCGGCGAGTTCTTCGAGCCCCGGCTGCTCGAGCAGGCGCGCGTGCTTACCCCGTGGATCTGCCTCGCCGCATCGGCCGTGACTGCATCCGCCGCGCGCCGCTGGGTCGAGGTCGCCGCGCAGCCCGACGCCGAGCCGGCCGCCCGGGCGCTCGCCACGGCAGCCTTCGACGTCGCCGTCGGCCTGGAGCGGCTCAGATGGGACGGCAGGCGGATCGGCGAAGGCGTG